>BFBZ01000903.1_pt1 | contig 22788 bp, 23 predicted proteins | sample 1888401 | NCBI WGS metagenome assembly BFBZ01 (sample SAMD00112614, study PRJDB3348) | symbiont metagenome | host: Chara braunii
GCGCACCCGCGCTGTCGCGACCTTCGACACCCGCCAGCAGACCCAGTACGGCACGCTCCGTACCTACCTGTTGATGGGCTACCAGCAGGACACGACCGGCCTGCCGGCCTCGACTTCGCCGAACGTCTACATGACCCGCGGTTTCATCCAGATCGCCGGCTTCACGTTCGGTAAGGCGACGTCGTTCTACGACTTCTTCCCGCGCGCGGCTCTGGCCTATCACGCCGGCAGCATCTTCGCGGCGGACACGGGCGACGGCGGCCAGATGCTTGCCGCTTACACCGCTCAGCTCGGCAACGGCGTGTCGGCCTCGATCTCGGCCGAACAGTCGCTGCGTCGCGCGACGGTGTTCACGAACGGTGGGTTCGCTGCGGGCTTCGGTGCCGCACCGGGCTTCAACGTCCTCGGCTCGGGCGGTGGCACGGTGGTCAACACCGGCAACCCGGATATCGTCGCCAACCTCCGTTGGGACGGCGCCTGGGGTGCTCTGCAACTCTCCGGCGTTCTGCATGACGTGAGCGGCGGCTACTACGGCGCCACGGAAACCACGGGGCACCCGGGCAACAAGTGGGGCTGGGGCATCTCGCCTGGCATCCGCATCAACACCCCGTTCATCTCGGCCGGCGACTACTTCATCGCCGTGGCGAGCTACACGCAGGGTGCGATCGCGTATGCCTCGAGCACGAACTCGCAGAGCAAGCTGATCTGGAACGGTCAGAACGTTGCGTTCGGCTTCATGACCGATGGTGTCTACGGCACCATTGGCGGCGTCGGCACCGACGTTCAGCTCACGACCGCCTGGAGCGTTGCGGCGGCCTACGAGCACTACTGGACGCCGGCCCTGCATACGTCGTTCTACGGGTCGTACATCAAGGTCACCAACAATTCGACGGCGGCGACCCTGATTTGCACGACCAGCGCCACGGCTGCTCTTCCGTGGGGCGCGGGTTGCAACCCGGACTTCGCTCAGTGGAATGTGGGCTCGCGCTCGCAGTGGGACGTCACCAAGGGTCTCTACCTCGGTGTCGACGTGCTCTACACCCGTCTGCAGTCGGCTCAGATCAACGCGACCAACATCTTCACGACAACGGCTGTCAACGGCGCGAAGGGCGTTGGCACCTACACCGTGGGCGATCAGTCGGCCTGGACCGCGGCGTTCCGCATCCATCGCGACATCGTTCCTTGATGATCGCCTGATCGAAAGATCAGTCTCTACGACCCCGGCGGGCTTGCCCGCCGGGGTTTTTCTTCGCGGACAGGTTTCAAGCAGCAGGCTGCACGGCATCTCGCGACCTGAGCCGTGCACGCGCCGGTCAACGATTCGGTTGGTTCAGTGCGCCGTCTTGCACGATTCCACGAACGTCGCGATCCTGCGGATCGTATCGGCCTCCGCGAGCAGCGGAGCGTGGCCTTGGTCCGGTACGATGAGCGCGGTCATGGCCGGATGCCGCTCGCGCATCGCGGCGACGGTTTCCTCGGACAGGATATCCGAATTGGCGCCGCGAATGACCATCAGCGGCACGCCGGCGAGCGCGTCGAATTCCTTCCAGAGCGGCGGCAGCGGCTTGTCGAATTCGATGCCTTCGAGCGTTTTCGCGAGCCGCACGTCATAGGTCGGCGCGAGAGCTTGGCCCTCTTGCTTGTAAGTGCGCCGTGAATAGGCGAGCCAGTCGTCCGCCGTGAGCTTTGGAAACTGGGAGTCGAACAGCCGCCGCAGGATTTCCGCGCCTTCCTCGAAGCTCGTGGGCTGCGGCAGCTTGCCGACGTAGCTCTTGATCCGTGCGAGCCCCTTGGGCTCGATCACCGGGCCGATGTCGTTGAGCACCGCGCCTGCGATCGCGGTCGGCCGCGCCACCGCCATCAGCATGGTCAGCAAGCCGCCGCGCGAGGTGCCGACGAACACCGCGGGCATTGCGTTCAGCGCGGTGAGCACCGCGATGGTGTCGCCGAGCTCGGTGACGAGCGTGTAATTCAGCGGATCGCGGTCGTAGTCGGAGAGCCCGCGGCCGCGATAGTCGAGGGCGTAGACGCGGCGTTTCCCATCGGCCACGAGAGCAACAGCGAGTGCCTCGAAATCGACCGCGGTGCGGGCCAGACCTGGCAGGCACACGACGGGCAGGGCGCTTGCCCCGTGCGGTCCATAGGCGCGGACGTGCAGCTTGAGACCGTCCGGCGCTGCGATGAACAGGCTCTCCGCACCGCTGCCTTGATCTGCCATGAAATGGTCCGCGCCGGGGGTGAGAGCTAGTTGGTCAGCGCGCCGCGGCGCAGATCCGCCTCGATCAGAAGACGCGAACCGCCGCCGAAGCGGACGCGATAGACCTGCGAGTTCTCCATCACTCGCTGCACGTAGTTGCGCGTCTCGGCGAAAGGAATGCGCTCCACCCAGTCGATCGGATCGACCTTGGGATCGCGCGGATCGCCGTAACGGCCGATCCATTCCTTCACGCGGCCCCGGCCGGCGTTGTAGGCGGCAAAGGCCAGGATGTAGGAGCCCCGGTAATCCTTGATGACGTCGCCGAGCTCCGCCGCACCCATCTGCAAATTGTAGACGTTGTCGCTGAGCAACCGCTTCTCGTCGTAGGTGACGTTGAATTTCTTGGCGAGATACTTGCCGGCTTGCGGCGTCACTTGCATGAAGCCCATCGCCTTCGCACTGGAGATGGTTTTCGGATTGAACCAGCTCTCCTGCCGCGCGATCGAATAGACCAGCGCCGGCTCCACCTCCGGACCGATCGACGTGTAGCCCGGCAGGCCCACGGTCGGGAAGGCGGCATGCTCGAGCGGATGGCCGCGGCCGAGCGACAGCTTGCCGACGAGCAGCATGCCGCGCGGGTCTTCGTACTTCGCCGCGACATCGGCGAGCGCTTGCAGCGCGCCGGCGTCGTCCGCCTTGTCGCCGAGATCCGCCAGGAACGCACTGACGTGGTCGCGCGCATCGACCGCGTAGAGAATTTCCGCCGCACGCACGACCTCAAGCTGGGAGAGGCGGGCCTTTTCGATGCTTGTCAGCGACGGCGGCGGATTCAGTGTCAGCTCATTCAGGCCAGCCTTGGCGCGGGCGATCTGGCCGTAGTAGGCGGTCGGGTACTTTGCCGCCTCCTGATAGCGCGCGCGCGCCTCCGACGTCCGGTTCATCGCCTCAAGGGCGCGGCCTTGCCAGTAGGCTGCACGCGAGAGCGCGATCGGATTGTCGTTGCCGTCGCCGATCTTGGCGAAATGCGCGTAGGCGGTCTTCGGATCATGCAGGAAGCGCAGCGCGATCCAGCCGGCTGTGAACTGCTGTTCCGAACGATAAGCGTCGCGCTCCGGGATCGTTGCGTCGCGTGCGACCTGATAGGCGCGTTTGGCGTCGCCGTCGTCGAGCAGCTTGCGGGCGAGGAGACGCCGCTCCACCCACCACTCGTCGAGATCGTGGCTGGCGTCGAGCTGCGGAATGGTCGCCATCACATCGGCGGCCTCGGCATGCTTCTCGGTCCGGCGCAGATACTGGATGCGGGCGAACTTGTAGCCGATGTCGTTGCGTGAGGCCGCGGGTACGGCATCGAGCGCCGCCTTGTTCGAGCCCCTGTCGATCATCGCGATGCGCGCCTTGGCGATGGCGGGCTGGTCGCCGCCGAGGCGGTTCGCCGCGCGCATGCCGGCTTCGGTGTCGTCCTTCTCGTAGAGGCGGCGGTCCATCCGTGCCTTGTGGTCCTCGCGCGTCAGCAGGTCGCTGAACTGCTCGTAGACGCGGGACTCGACGTCGGCGGAGAAGCCGTCGTTGCGCCAGGCGTCGCGCACCACCGTTTGCGCACCCTTGGTGTCGCCTTGCGCTTGCAGCGCGCGGGCGAGCGCGAACTTACCCTTGGCGGAGAGCGGCTTGTTGCTGGCGAAGAACGCGGTCACTGTCGCAGGCGAGGGACGTTCCTGGAACAAGAGCGCTTCGGCCTTGCGGCGCAGGGTCGTCATGCTTGGCCAGCCTGGGCTGGCGGAGATGAAAGCGGCGTAGCGCGAGAAATCGACCGTTGCGTCGTCGCTGCGCAGGATCAGCCATTCGACGAGTTTTTTGGCGACCGGATCGCCGATCGTGTTCTTGACGTCGCCCGCGTCGGACTGGCGGCGGTTGCGAACGAGTTCGACCGCGCGCTTGACGGCAGCGACGTCGATTGCAGGCGTCGCCATCGTGGTTGACGCTGCGAGCTGAACGCGCGGCCTCGCGGGAGCGGCAACAGCCGGAGGAGCGGGCGATGGAGCGGCGCCGAGGTTGTGTCCGCTCTGGGCAGGAAGGGCCGCGGGAGCCGCAGCTTCCTTCTTATCCTTGCCGTGCTTCTTGGTGTGTTTCTTCCCGGTCTTGGCGTCCGGCTTTTTGTCGGCCGATTTCGCATCGGCCTTCTTGTCGGCCGGTTTGTCCGCGGGCTTGGCCTCAGCCTTAACGGTGTCCTTGGCCTTCGTATCCTTCGCCTTCGAGTCCTTCTTCGGCTCAGGCTTGGTCTCTGTTTTTTTGGCCTCCGCCTTTTTGGGCTCCGCTTTCTTGTCCTTCTTGGCGTCGACCTTCTTTGATTCCGTGCTGGCCGCAGGAGCCGCGGACTGGGAACTCGCGGGTGCGGCAAAAGCGACCACGCCGAGCGCGACGGTGCCCAGCAGCGCGGCAACGCGTGCGCGCCATGTCTTCGAGCGCAATGCCTTCGACCTCGCAAGTCCCTCGCGTATCAATCTGCACTCCCCGGTCACGCGGCCCCACTCGAGCGGCCGCCGTCAGCTATTCCGTTGAAAAGATTGATGAAAGGCAATTTGACGGGCAATTGAGGCTACACTTCGACGTCGAATCAAACGTACAAACAGAATGAGGCGTAAACCTATCAGGGCGCAGGGCTTTCATCGACCGCGCCCTAGCCCTATTTTGGGCTATCTTTAACGACCGGCCGCCCGCGGGGTGGCTCTCTGAACTTGAGGAACTGCCATGGCCGCCAAGACGAGATTCCGGGGCTCCTTCACCGCGCTCGTCACGCCGTTCAAAAACGGCGGGGTCGACGAGAAGGCGTTCCGCGACCTTGTGGAATGGCAGATCGCCGAGGGCACCAACGGCCTCGTGCCGGTCGGTACCACGGGTGAGAGCCCGACGCTGTCGCACAAGGAGCACGAGCAGGTCGTCGAGTGGTGCGTCGATCAGGCCAAGGGGCGCGTGCCGGTCGTGGCAGGCGCGGGTTCGAACTCGACCGCCGAGGCAGTGAGCCTGTCGAAGCATGCCGAGAAGGCCGGCGCCGCCGCGGTGCTGATCGTCACGCCGTATTACAACAAGCCGACCCAGGAAGGGCTCTACCAGCACTTCAAGGCGATCAATGATGCGATCGGCATTCCGATCATCATGTACAACATTCCGGCCCGCTCGATTGTCGACATCAACGTCGACACGATGAAGCGTCTCTATGAGCTGAAGAACATCGCCGGCGTGAAGGACGCGACCGCCAACATGGCGCGCGTGTCTCAACAGCGCGAGGTGTGCGGCGAGGACTTCAACCAGCTTTCGGGCGAGGATATCACCGCGCTCGGCTTCAATGCGCACGGCGGCCACGGCTGCATCTCCGTGACGTCGAACGTGGCGCCGCGGCTTTGCTCCGAATTCCAGGCGGCGTGCCTGAAGGGCGACTACACCACCGCGCTCAAGATTCAGGACAAGCTCGCGCCGTTGCATCAGAACCTGTTCGTCGAGACGAGCCCGGCGCCGATCAAGTACGCCATGTCGCTGATTGGCAAATGCGACAACACGGTGCGCCTGCCGATGGTGCCGGCTTCCGAGAAGGCGCAGAAGGCTGTGCGTGAGGCGATGGTTCACGCCGGTCTGATCAACTGAGGCGTCCGGCAATCGAATCTGACGGGCCGGATCGCTGATCCGGCCCGTCTTCGTTTCGCCATTCAAAATTTTGATGCGGTGCGTTTGCGGCGCCGAAGCTCTCGACCTCGACGCGCAGAAAGTTAAAGTGCAATCGTTATGGCCGCCAAGACCGAAACCAATCAGAAGCTGATCGCCGACAATCGCAAGGCGCGCTTCAACTATGCCATCGGCGACGTGTTCGAGGCGGGCATTGCGCTGACCGGCAGCGAAGTGAAGTCGATGCGCAACGGTCGCGCCAACATCGCGGAATCCTACGCGAGCTCGCGCGATGGCGAGTTGTGGCTCTACAATGCGAATATCTCCGAATACAAGCAGGCCGGCCGCGACAACCACGTGCCGAAGCGCCCGCGCAAGCTGCTGCTGCACAAGCGCCAGATCAACAAGCTGATCGGCGCGGTCGAGCGCGAGGGCATGACGGTCGTGCCGCTTAAGATTTACTTCAACGCGAAAGGCATGGCCAAGGTTGAGCTTGCGCTCGCCAAGGGCAAGAAGCTGCACGACAAGCGTGCGACCGACCGCAAACGCTCGTGGGAGCGTGAGCGCGGACGTCTGATGCGCCAGAAAGATTGACCGACGATCGAGGGCCGCGGCGATGGCTGAGCGCCTGATTGGAATGCTGATCTTTCCGCGGCTCACTCAGCTCGACATGACCGGGCCGTACGAGGTTCTGGCGCGGTTACCCAACACCAAGGTCCATCTGATTTCGCACACCATGGCGCCGGTGAAGACCGACCGCGGCATGGAGATCGTGCCAACGATCACTTACGCCGATTGTCCGCAGCTCGACGTTGTCATGGTGCCAGGCGGGCCGGGCCAGCAAGACCTCATGGAAGACCAGGTGGCGCTTGGATTCTTGCAGAAGCAGGCGCCAAGCCTGAAGTATCTCACGTCGGTCTGCACCGGTTCGCTGGTGCTCGGCGCGGCAGGCTTGCTCAAGGGCAGGCGCGCGACCTGCCATTGGGCGGCGCTGGAGCACCTCAAGCCGCTCGGCGCGACGCCGGTTAGTGAACGTGTTGTGGTGGACGGCAATATCGTCACCGGCGCAGGTGTGGCTTCGGGTATCGACTTTGCGCTCAAGCTTGCCGCGATTCTTGAAGGCGAGGAAACCGCGCGGCAGATCCAACTTCAGATCGAATACGACCCCGATCCGCCGTTCGATTCCGGTTCGCCGAAATCGGCCAAGCCCGAATTGGTCGCGGCATTGCGGACACGGCTTGCCGCGCTCAATGAGCAACGCCGCGAGGTGGCAAGCCGTGTCGGGCAAAAGCTCGGGATTTCGTGAGGAGTGAGGCCATGCCGCTGCCGACCAGGCTCGATCATTGCGTGATCCATGTCTCGGACTGGGAGCGTTCCAACGCTTTCTATCGCGACGTGATGGGCGCGGAGCTGGTGGCGCGTGAAAAAGGCTGGGCCTACCGCTTCGGCGACAAGCAGCTCAACGTGCACGGCGAAGGCGTGCGGCCTGCCGAGGTGGCGCGGCTGCCGGTACAGCCTGGCAACAGCGATCTCTGCTTCGAATGGAGCGGGCCGATTACGGATGCGATTGCGCATCTGAAGAAGCACAACATTCCGGTCGAGGCCGGGCCAATGCGGCGCTTTGGTGCAAAGGGCGAGGGCACGAGCGTCTACTTCCGAGATCCCGACGGCTCGCTGATGGAGTTCATCGTCTATGACCGCTGACATGCGCCTTGTCGTCCTGACAGTCGTTGCCGCTCTTGCCTGGCCGTGCGCCGCAATGGCCGAGGTCGAATGGACGCTGCGCAAGGAGAAAGGCAGGGCCTTTCTTCAAGGAATGCAGAACGAGTCCGAGGTCGACTTCGAGTTCTGGGCCCATTGCCGGGCCGACGGCGATATCGATGTCGGCATGGGGGCTGAAAGCCATGTCGGCAAGGGCAAAGGCGAGAAGGTCGAACTGACGCTCGCGAGCGGTGGACAGACCGCCAAGATCGCCGGCATCTCGCGCAACAGCGTCAACTCGGAGATGACCGGCGGCATCGAGCTGCGCGGCACCGTGAAGCGCGACGACAAGCTGTTCGCGGTTCTCGCGACCGGACAGACGATCGCGGTGACCGGGCCGATCAAGCCGTTGAAGTGGGGCGCAAAGGGCCTGAAGCCCAAGCTGGATGCTTTTCTGAAGTCATGCAAATGAACGGAGCGCGACATGGCTGACGTGCTGCACAATCCGCTCAATCTGCCCGAAGACCTGCCGGTGCCGCAGGATGATGGCGCGGCGCGCCACCTCAAGGGGATGCGGCTGCCGTCCATCGCGTTGGCTGCGACCGACGGCTCGTCCGTCGATCTGTCGAAGCTGAAGGGCCGCACAGTCGTCTACATCTATCCGCGCACGGGACGGCCGGGGCAGGCGCTGCCGACGGGCTGGGACGCGATCCCTGGCGCGCGGGGCTGCACGCCGCAGTCCTGCGGCTTCCGCGATCACTTCGCCGATCTGAAGGGGCTGGGCGTCGCCCAGCTCTACGGCCTGTCGACCCAGGACACCGCGTATCAACGGGAGGTCGCCGAGCGGCTGCATCTGCCGTTTGCGATCCTGTCGGACGAAGGTATGGCGCTGACCCGCGCGCTGAAGCTCCCGACCTTCACCGTGGACGGCATGACGCTGATCAAGCGCATGGCCTGGGTGATCGACGACGGCACGGTCACCCACGTTTTCTACCCGGTGTTTCCGCCCGACCGGAGCGCCGGGGAGGTGGTGGATTGGCTTCGGAAAGCGCGGTCCTGAGCGGTCCGCCTCAATCGTAAACGATTGAGTAACCATCCGGGCGCAGGCTTGGCGGTCTGGGGACTCCCAGGGGGAAAGCCAATGACAGAAGTCACCAACGACTCGGACCAGGATGCCGCTGCGCGGTCGCCTGAAGAGCTTTACGAACAGGCGCGCCGCTGGATCGCCGATGCGCGTGCCCGCTGCAAGGACGAGGCTGCGATCGAAGAGTGGAAGCGCGAGATGCAGGACTGGGGCTACGACATGAGTCCGTCTGCGCGCGATCATCGGCTCGCCGGTGCGCCGAAGGCTGCTCCGGGGCGGCAAAACGCGTTCCAGGCGATCCTGCGGGCGAAGCGTTAGCGGTCGAGGTGTTTGCGGACCGCAGCGAACACGCTGCGGAACATCTCCGGCGTCAGCACGCCGGTGTTCGTGTTGTAACGCGAGCAGTGGTAGCTTGAGAACAGCGCGATTTCGCCGAGCTTGGCCTTAGCGCCGTGGCTGAACGGCGCAGCGGCTCGTTTTCCGCCGAGCGCCTTCACCGTCGTCTCGTGAGCAATTCGTCCGAGCACGACGATGGCGCAGATCTGCTTCATTTCGGCGATCGTCGGTCCGAGGAACGCGCGACATGTGTTGATCTCGGCCGGTGTCGGCTTGTTTTCCGGCGGCACGCAGCGCACCCCGTTGGTGATGCGGGCGTCGATCAGCTCAAGTGAATCGTCAGGACGAGCCTCGAACTCTCCGCGCGCAAAGCCGAATTCCTTCATGGTCGCGTAGAGGAGGTCGCCGGCATAGTCGCCGGTGAACGGGCGCCCGGTCCGGTTCGCACCTCGCAAACCCGGAGCCAGTCCGACGATCAGGAGACGTGCATTCACCGGCCCGAACGAGGGCACCGGCGCGTTGAACCAGGACGGCTCATTGGCGCGCCAGGTTTCGCGGAATTTTACAAGCCGGGGGCAGCGGGGACAGTTGCGGCCGGCTTTGGAGGTGGATCGGCCAGCCATGACCGCGATTGTGCGGGAAGGGCGCGGGCGGGGGAAGCGCCTGAACGGCGCTATCCCCGCCGCAAAACGCGATCAGTCTTCGTAGTCGTCGTCGGCGCCCGCGCGCTGCGGGACGGCGGCGGGGCCACGCTGAAGGAACTGCGGCGTGTGCTGCGGATGGTCGCCGCGCGGCTCGCGAGGGGCCCGCTCGGACGGGTCACGGCCGATCTGCTGGCGGAGCTGCACGATGTCGGTGAACACGTCGGCCTGGCGGCGGAGCTCGTCGGCCACCATCGGCGGCTGGGTCGAGATCGTCGAAATCACGGTGACGCGCACGCCACGGCGCTGTACGGCTTCCACCAGCGAGCGGAAGTCACCGTCGCCGGAGAACAGCACCATGTGGTCGATGTGCGGGGCGAGCTCCATGGCATCCACGGCGAGCTCAATGTCCATGTTGCCCTTGACCTTGCGGCGGCCGGTCTGGTCCACGAACTCTTTGGTCGCTTTTGTAACGACCGAATAGCCGTTGTAGTCGAGCCAATCGATCAGCGGACGGATCGATGAATATTCCTGATCTTCAATGACAGCAGTGTAGTAGAACGCCCGTATAAGATTACCGCGCGATTGAAATTCACGCAGAAGCCGCTTGTAGTCGACATCGAAACCCAGCGATTTGGCAGTGGCATAAAGATTCGCGCCGTCGATAAAAAGCGCGATTTTCTCAACTTGTCCGGACATTGAACCCCTCGTTGCCGAAACTACTGGCCGATCCTTCCGCGAATCCGGCTGGACGCCGGTATCGTTCTTCAAGATGGCCGCTTTTAGGACTGCGCGGCGCGCTACCGGAAAATCGAGGCTTCCGCGCCGTATCTCTAGAAAGATCGCTAGAGGATATAAAGTCGCTTTAATGTTTTTGGTTCCCGGTGACCTAACAAAGCCTGTTTTAGGAGCCAAGTTAATTCACTGAAAGGAAATGCATTCCACCCTTGCGCTTTTGGCCGCAGGGCGATAGTTACAACGCAACTTTTCAGACAACGTAACGTTGCAGGAGCGCGCCTTATGGCCCGTGTGACCGTCGAAGATTGCATCGACAAAGTCGAAAACCGCTTTGACCTCGTTCTGCTCGCGAGCCATCGCGCGCGGATGATCTCGTCCGGCTCGCAGATCACCATTGATCGCGACAACGACAAGAACCCAGTCGTGGCGCTGCGGGAAATCGCCGAAACGACGATTTCGCCCGAGGATCTCAAGGAAGATCTGATCCATTCGCTGCAGAAGTATGTCGAAGTGGACGAACCGGAATCCGACGTGCCCCTGATCGCGGGCTCCGGTGGTTCGGTCGACGCCGACGACACCGACGTCGCGATGGAGCACATGAGCGAGGAAGAGCTGCTCAAGGGCCTCGAAGGCCTCGCGCCGCCTGAAGAGCAGCCGGAGCCGGACGACGCAGAGTAATCGTCGCGCTGAGAACCAAATTTGCGAATGGCCCGGCTCTGCCGGGCCATTTTCGTTTTGAGTGCTGGGGTGCCTGCCGGCGAAGCCAAGCGGGCGGGTTGGCCGGACCCGTTGCGGGTTCGTAACCCATTTACCGCCGCGCCCTTGCGGGAGCGTCGAATCCTCGTGATATCTTGGGGAGGACTGCCCCCGGAACCACGACCGGTGGCGGCATCATTCAAGCTTTGGCCGGTCCTTGATGGCGCGTTCGAAGACCGATCTTCCTCGGATGCAGAACCCGGCGCGAAGCCGGGTGCCGCTCGAGCGCGGCTTGAATGTCGCCACGCAAGTCCTTGAACGTCCCGAAAAATCCGAAAAGCCCGAGAAGAAGTCCGCTGGTATGATGCGGCAGTACGATCTCGTCGAGCGGGTGCGGCGGTACAATCCGAACACCGACGAGGACCTGCTCAACCGCGCCTACGTCTACGCCATGAAGGCGCACGGGGAGCAGAAGCGCGCCTCGGGCGACCCGTATTTTTCCCATCCGCTTGAGGTCGCGGCGATCCTGACCGACCTCAAGCTCGATGACGCCACGATCGCGGCGGCCCTTCTGCACGACACCATCGAGGACACGCCGACGACACGAGCGGAGATCGATCAGATCTTCGGTCCCGACATCGGCCATCTGGTCGAGGGGCTGACCAAGCTGAAACGGCTCGACCTTGTCTCTCGCGAGGCGAAGCAGGCCGAGAACCTTCGCAAGCTTCTGCTGGCGATCGCCGACGATGTGCGCGTTCTTCTCGTCAAGCTCGCCGATCGCCTGCACAATATGCGCACTCTTCAGCACATGCCGCCGGAAGGCCGCAAGCGCATCGCGCAGGAGACGCTCGACATCTACGCCCCGCTCGCCGGCCGCATGGGTATGCATGGGTTGCGCGAGGAGCTCGAAGACCTGTCGTTCCGGGAGCTCAACCCCGACGCCTACTATGTCGTGACCGACCGGTTGCTCGATCTCGGCGAGCGCAGCAAGGATCTTATTTCGGAGATTGAAGAGCAGCTCACGCGGAAGCTCGCGGATTCCGGCATCATCGCGTCGGTGCTCGGCCGCCGCAAGCGCGCCTATTCGGTGTGGCGGAAGATGGAGCGAAAGTCGGTCGGCTTCGAGCAGCTCTCCGATATTTTCGGATTCCGCGTCGTCGTGAAGACGGCTGAGGAATGCTATCGCGCGCTCGGAATCGTGCACACGACCTGGCCGATGGTGCCGACGCGATTCAAAGACTACATCTCGACGCCGAAGCAGAATGACTACCGCTCGATCCACACCACCGTGATCGGTCCCGGCAAGCAGCGCGTGGAGCTGCAGATCCGCACTGAGGAAATGCACCAGATCGCCGAATACGGCATCGCGGCGCATGCGCTCTACAAGGACGACATGGGATCGCCCACGGAGATGCTGTCGCGCGAGTCCAGCGCCTATGCCTGGCTCCGCCGCACCATCGAACTGCTGGCGGAAGGCTCAAATCCCGAAGAGTTCCTCGAGCACACCAAGCTCGAACTGTTCCACGACCAGGTGTTTTGTTTCACGCCGAAGGGCAAGCTGATCGCGCTGCCGCGGCTCGCGACGGCGATCGACTTCGCCTATGCGGTGCACACCGACGTGGGTAACCACGCCGTCGGCTGCAAGATCAACGGCAAGATCGCGCCGCTGGTCTCGGAGCTGAACAACGGCGACGAGGTGGAAATTCTGACCTCGAAGGCGCAGAGCGCGCCGCCGGTCGCCTGGGAATCCATCGTGCTCACCGGCAAGGCGCGGCTCGCGATTCGTCGCGCCACCCGCAACGCCGTGCGCGCCCAATATGCTCAGCTCGGCCGCCGCATCGTCGAGCGGCTTTGCCAGCGCGCCAAGCGTGAATATTCCGACGAGAAGCTCCAGGGCGCGCTGCCGCGGCTGGCGCGCAGCTCGATCGATGACGTGTTCGCGGCGGTGGGGCGCGGGGAGATGCGGCCTTCGGATGTGGCCCGCGCCATGTACCCCGACTACAAGGAGGAGCGCATCGCGCCCGTCCAGGCGCCGAAGTCGGAGAGCGGCTGGTTCGGGCTCAAGCGTGGCCGTGCGGTGAAGTTCAAGGTGCCGACCGCCGAGGAGCAGGGCTCGGCCATCCCCATTCGCGGCATCAACTCAGACCTCCCGGTGAGCTTCGCGCCGAACGGCGGGGCTGTGCCGGGCGACCGCATCGTCGGCATCATGACGCCGGGCGAGGGGGTGACGATCTATCCGATCCAGTCGCCGGCGCTGAAGGAGTTCGAGGATGTGCCGGAACGCTGGCTCGATGTCCGCTGGGACGTCGACGGGCGCAACCCTGAGCGCTTCCCGGCGCGGATCCAGGTGCAATCCGTCAACGAGCCCGGCACGTTGGCGCAGATCGCCCAGGTGATCGCCGAGAACGACGGCAACATCGACAACATCCGCATGAACCGGCGGTCGCCGGACTTCACCGAAACCACGATCGATCTTGAGGTCTACGATCTCAAGCACTTGAGTGCCATTATCGCGCAGCTCCGCGCCAAGAAGGTTGTCGCGCGGGCCGAGCGGGTGAACGGCTGAACCCGCTCTCCAGAACAACACGAGGTCAACGGTGTCTGCGGTTTCTGTTCTGCGGCTTGGGGTCAACATCGATCACGTCGCCACTATCAGGAATGCGCGCGGGGGGCGGCATCCCGATCCCGTGCGCGCGGCCAAGATCGCGATCGACGCTGGCGCCGATGGCATCACCGCGCATCTGCGCGAAGACCGCCGCCATATCAGCGACGACGACATCGCGCGCCTGAAGGCGACGATCGCGAAGCCGCTCAACCTCGAAATGGCGGCGACGCCGGAGATGGTCGCGATCGCGTTGCGCACCAAACCGCATGCGGCCTGTCTCGTGCCGGAGCGGCGTGCCGAGCGGACCACCGAAGGCGGACTTGATGTGGTCGGCGGCGGGGTAGAGTTGAAGACGAAGATCGCGGAATTGCTGGCGGCGAATATCCGGGTGTCGCTGTTCATCGCGCCTGACCCGGTGCAGATCAAAGAGGCTGCTGCGTTTGGCGCTCCGGTGATCGAAATCCACACCGGCGCCTGGTGCCACGCGCTGGCTGACGGCGACAAGGTTGCGGTCGACACCGAATGGAAGCGCATCCAGGAAGGCGCGAAGCTTGCCGCGGGCCTTGGTCTTGAGGTTCACGCCGGCCATGGCCTCGACTACCAGAGTGCGGAGACGATCGCTGCGGTACCGCAGATCGTCGAACTCAACATCGGGCATTTCCTGATCGGAGAGGCGGCTTTCATCGGCCTTGCCGAAAGCGTCAAGACGATGCGTGCCGCAATGAACCGCGGCCGCGCGCGGGCCACGGGCTGAGCGAGGGAGAAGCGCGATGCGCAAATCCTTGGGAGTTGCCGCCGCGCTGCTCTTTGCGATGCTTGCCTCGGTTTCGGCACAGGAAGCCGCGCCTGGATCGGCGCCGGAAACGAAAGAAGAGCCGGTCGAACATCACGTTACCCCCGACGACATCGACAAGCGCATCGAGGCGCGGGCGGCTGAGATTCAGAAGCTCGCCCCGAAGGGCGCGGCGCGCTATGTGGTCTACGATATCGCGTGGCCCGCGGCGGCGGAGGAATACCGTGCTCTCGGGCGGCACGCGATCCTGTTCATCAGCGCGGTGAGTCAGAAAGACGAGGAGCTTCCGCTGAAGCAGGTTTATACCCGGCAGGGCGGCAAATCGTTTCCGCTCAAGCAACTCTCGAGCAAGCGCCGCGACGTGCCGCCGGGCTCGCTGACGCACACGATGTTCGGCCCCTATCGCGAGGACAGCTTTTACCTGCTGCCCGTCGGCGCGCTGATGCAGGAGTGGAAACTGCTCGCGGATTTCGCGAAGAACCGGAACGAGTTTTCGATCAGCTTGTCGCAGCTCAATCCGCCACGGTTCATCCAATCCGACCGCAGCCGCAATGCCGGTAAGGTCGATCCGGCCGCGCTGAAGACAATGCTGGCGCGCGAATTCCCAGGCTTCGAGGCGACGCCGAAATGATCCCAACATGATCCTGGGCATCGGCTCCGATATCACCGACGTGCGGCGCGTCGCCAAGGTGATCGAGCGGCATGGCGACCGCTTTCTCAGTCGCGTCTTTACCGATGTCGAGCGGGAGCGCGCCGAGCGGAAAAAGAACCGTGTCGAAACCTATGCCAAGCGCTTCGCTGCCAAGGAGGCGTGCTCAAAGGCGCTGGGGACGGGAATCCGTGGCGGCGTGTGGTGGCGCGACATGGGCGTGGTCAACTTGCCATCCGGCCGGCCGACCATGAAGCTCACTGGCGGCGCGCTTCGCCGGCTCGAAACCATGGTGCCGCCAGGGCACGAGGCGCGCATCGATCTGACGATTTCCGACGAGGGGTCGCTCGCTATCGCCTACGTCATCATTTCGGCGGTGCCGAAAGCTTAGACTTCCGAGAATCGCCTGCTTCCGGCTGGAATGGCAGCGCGGAAGGCTTAGGTATCGGAGGCTACCGTGTTGTGTTCCCTGGTCCTGCTGCGTCAAAGAACCTGGTGCAACTCGCTGGAATCATGACGTAATCCCCATCATCAAACGGTCAGGGCGCTTGATTGCGCCATGGCCCCCCAGCCGCTACAAGGGCGCGGGGTGCGTGCCCAGGGACGAGAGGCCAATGAGCGTGACCAGCGGAGCCAAGCGCAAAGAAGGCGGCATTGGGGAATTTGTCCGTCTTTTGATCCACGCCGGCATCATTGCACTCGTCATCCGCACCTTCTTCTTCCAGCCCTTCAACATCCCCTCGGGGTCGATGAAGGCGACGCTCCTGGTCGGCGACTACTTGTTCGTGTCGAAATACTCCTACGGCTACAGCCACTATTCGCTGCCGCTGTCGCCGCCGATCTTTTCCGGGCGCATCGGCGCCTTTGCGAGGCCCGACCGCGGCGATGTCGTGGTGTTCCGCCTGCCCAAGGATGACTCCACCGATTATATCAAGCGCGTGATCGGCCTGCCGGGCGACAAGATCCAGATGATCGACGGCATCCTCCACATCAACGGGAAGCCTGTGCCCCGTGAGCGCATCGAGGACTTCATCGACGAGGACGAGGGGCGACGCACGACGCGGGTGCGGCGCTGGAAGGAGACGCTGCCGAACGGCGTCAGCTATACGACGCTCGATCTGCCGTACAACCTTCAGTCCGACAACACCGAAGTCTTCAACGTGCCGCCGGACAACTACTTCATGATGGGTGACAACCGGCACAATTCCACCGACAGCCGCTTCCCGCAGGTCGGCTTCGTGCCGTTCGAGAACATCGTGGGCAAGGCGCAGATCATCTTCTTCTCGGTCGCAGAGGGCGAGCGGGCCTGGGAAATCTGGCGCTGGCCTTGGACCGTCCGATGGAGCCGTCTCCTTTCAATTGTCCGATGACAGCAGTGCGCGTTACGCGGCGTGAAGCGCTGCGTGACGGAGCGGTGGGCGGCCGATGAGCGCATTGCCACAGACCGAGAAACAGAAGTTCAGCTTGGGCGAGGCAATCCGCCTCTGCGTCGGTTATGCGGTGGGCATCTTTCTGCTCTACGCGTTCCTGATCCAGCCGTTCTACATCCCGTCGGGCTCGATGAAGGGCACGCTCCTGGTCGGTGACCGGGTGATCGTGACCAAGTTCAGCTACGGCTACAGCCAATATTCGATTCCGTTCCAACCGATCTCGTTCCCCGGCCGCTATTTCCCGACGCTGCCGGAGCGCGGCGACGTGGTCGTGTTCCGCGCCGAGCTTGACGACACCGACAGCGACTTCGTCAAACGCATCGTCGGCATCCCCGGCGATACGATCCAGATGATCGATGGCGTCCTGCACATCAACGGCCAGCCCGTGAAGCGCGAGCCGATGGAGGATTTCGTCGGTGAGGACGCCTGCGCGGGCGGCACGACCACGGTGGTCACGCGCGTCAAGCGCTGGAAAGAGACGCTGCCGAACGGTGTCAGCCACGCGATACTCGACTGCATGGATCGAGGCCCGCTGGACAGCACGCCGCCGATCATCGTGCCGGCCGGGCGCTACTTCATGATGGGCGACAATCGCGACAACTCCACCGACAGCCGTGTGCCGGAGCCCGACGGTTTCGGGACCATCCCGTTCGAGAACATTTTGGGCAAGGCGCAGATCATCTTCTTCTCCATCGCCGAGGGCGAACCGGGGTGGATGTTCTGGCGTTGGCCTTGGACGGTGCGCTGGAACCGATTGCTGGCAATCGTGCGATGAAGCGGAGCGCGAAAAATACCGAAGCGCCGGCGGAAGAGGCCGCGCCTGTTTTGTCGCCCGCGAAGCGCCGCGCGGCACGCAAGCGCGCGGAGGCGGCGACCGCTCTCGAGACAGCCATCGGCTACGAGTTCAAGGACCACGATCTGCTGGAGCGCGCTCTGACGCATATCTCGGCGCTCGGAGGCGGCAGCCGCACCGGCAGCTATCAGCGCCTGGAGTTTTTGGGCGACCACGTGCTGGGCCTGATCATCTCGGACATGCTGTTCCGCGCGTTTCCCAAGGCGGATGAGGGTGAGTTGTCCCGGCGTCTCGCCGATCTGGTGCGACGCGAAAGCTGCGCGGAGGTGGCGCGTTCGATTTCGCTTGGTGAGGCTTTGCGGCTCGGCACCTCGGAAGCCGGTTCTGGCGGGCGCACGCGCACGGCAATCCTCGCCGACGTGTGCGAGGCCTTGGTCGGTGCGGTGTTTCTCGACGGCGGCTATCCCAAGGCCGAGGAACTGGTGGAGAAGCTCTGGGGCGAACGGCTGCGTGCGCCCGTGAAGCCGCTGCGCGATCCGAAAACCATCCTTCAGGAATGGGCGCAGGCGCGCGGTCTGCCGACGCCGTCGTACACCGAGGTGGAGCGCACCGGCCCGCATCACAATCCGCTGTTCCGGATCGAGGTGGCGCTGCCGAACCGCACTCCAGCGGAAGGCAAAGGTCGCTCCAAGCGCGCCGCCGAACAGGCCGCCGCCGACGCGATGCTGAAACGCGAAGGCATTCGTACCGATGGTTGAAGAAGCGACCCGCTGCGGCTTCATCGCGCTGATCGGCGCGCCGAACGCCGGCAAGTCGACGCTGACCAATGCGCTGGTCGGCTCCAAGGTCGCGATCGTGACGCCGAAGGTGCAGACCACGCGCACGCTTCTGCGCGGCATCGTGATGGTCGGCAACGCGCAGCTCGTGTTCATCGACACGCCCGGCATCTTCGCGCCGAAGCGGCGGCTCGACCGCGCTATGGTGACGACGGCCTGGACCGGCGCCCACGACGCGGATTTGGTCGGCGTGCTGATCGACGCCAAACAGGGGCTCGACGATGAGGCGGAGCGTGTGCTCAAGCAGTTGAGCGAGGTGCGCCAGCCCAAGGTGCTGATCCTCAACAAGGTCGATATCGTCGACAAGGAAAAGCTGCTGACGCTTGCGCAGGCCGCTAACGCGAGCACGAAGTTCGAGACCACGTTCATGATCTCGGCGATGACCGGCGACGGTGTTGAGGACGTGAAGAACTGGTTTGCGGCGCACGTGCCGGAAGGGCCGTGGCATTTTCCCGAGGATGAGGTGTCCGACGCACCGCTGCGAACGCTCGCCTCGGAGGTCACCCGCGAGAAGCTCTATCTCAAGCTTCACCAGGAGCTGCCGTACCAGTCCACGGTCGAGACCGAGGTCTGGAAGGAGCAGAAGGACGGCTCGGTCCGCATCGAGCAAACGATCTACGTGGAGCGTGAAAGCCAGCGCAAGATCGTGCTCGGCAAGGGTGGCCAGTCGATCCGCAACATCGGCGCGGCTTCGCGCAGGGAGCTGATGGAAATCCTGGAGCGGCCGGTGCACCTGTTCCTGTTCGTGAAGGTCCGCGAAAGCTGGGGCGACGATCCGGAGCGCTACCGCGCGATGGGCCTAGAGTTTCCAAAGGAATGAAGGCGAGGGCGGCAACCGCGCTCTTGCTCCTGGCGCTGTTGCTTGCGGCGCCGATGGCCGGAATGGCGTCCGCGCAGGAACGCGGCCGTCAGACGCCGCCGCGGGTCACCACCGGCGACAGTGAGGTGACGGACGCCTTGCGCACGAGCTCGCTTGCGATCGACGATCCGCTCGCGGTGTTGTCGTTCGTGCTGTCGAGCCTGCCGGTGCGCGTGCAGGTCTTTCCGACCGAGAACTATTTCTACTTTCGCTTCCTGCACAACGGTCTGCCCTATACGGGCAACATCCGGCTTTCTGTCGCCGACCGCGATGAGGGGAAGCTGCATTTCTCCTACGGCGCGCAGCCGACGGACTGGAACAGCGATCCGCCGGTCAAATACTCGGTGCTCGATGCGGGCAAGGGCGTCGCTGTGCGCAAGCTCGCGCCGTTTGAATATCGCGTGGCTTACGGCGACAAGGCCGTGATCTTCGTTCTGAATGACCTGTCGCAGGTGAAGCCCCCTACGGGCCTGCTTCGCACGGACGAGACATTCATCGGGCCGGTGTTCGATGAGTCCGCGGTGCGGTTCTTCCTGATCTTCAATGCGAAGGCCAAGGTCTTCCATTATCTGCTCGATGAAACGGTTGCGGTGCCGGACCGGCTTGTCCCGCTCAAGAGCAATGATCGTATTCTTGTCGGCCAGCGCACCGGCTTTGCTTTCTATCGCGACGGCGATCGCAAAATCCTGATTGGCGTGAACGAGCGCAACTCGCGGCTCAACACCTATTTCGATGGTCCGTTCGACCAGTTGCCCGAGAACTTCATCGAGGGCGAGACGCTGCGCGAAGCAATCGTTGCTGCCGCGCCCGAAATCAAAGGCAAGATCGACCGGCTCGGCACTTTCTCCGACGGTTCTGGCCGCTTCCTGATCAATCCATACCGGCTTTACCGCACCGACGCAGACCTCGCTTTGTTCCAGGCCTGCCTCACGAACAAGCGGGTCAAGGAGGCCGACCGGCCTCGCTGTTTCGTGATCTCCGACGACCAGGCGCAGCGGCGCAATCCGGTGCCCTTGGCGCTGGAGAGGCGTTGAGGACTCAACGCCGGAGCACTAAGACTCATCGTATGGAATGGACCGACGAAGGCATCGTGCTCGGCACGCGCCGCCATGGGGAGGCGAACGCCATCCTCGAGGTGATGACGCGCGAGCACGGCCGGCACCTCGGCTTGGTGCGGGGCGGGATGGGCTCAAAGCTCCGCCCGGTGCTCCAGCCCGGCAACACGGTGCGCACGGTTTGGCGCGCGCGGCTCGACGAGCATCTCGGCCATTACACGGTTGAGGCGTTGCGGCTGCACGGCGCGTCGATGCTGGCGGCATCTCATGTCGTCTACGGCGTGACGCATCTCGCCGCGCTCTGCCGGCTCCTTCCGGAGCGCGACCCGCACGCCGACGTGCACGACCACCTTGCGGCGATGCTCGAGCACCTCGACGATCCGGCCTCGGCCGCACGACTCGTCGTTCAGTTCGAGCTTCTGATGCTGGCCGAGCTTGGCTTTGGGCTCGATCTGTCCGCATGCGTCTCGACCGGGCAGGAGACCGACCTGAGCTACGTCTCGCCGAAATCCGGCCGCGCGGTTTCGCGCGTCGCCGGCGAGCCGTGGCAGGACCGGCTGTTGCGGCTGCCGAGCTTCCTGTCGGCGGAGGCGCATCCATCGGTGGACGACCTCGCGGACGGATTCCGCCTCACCGGATTTTTCCTGATGCGGCATGTGCTCGAGCCGCGCGGGCTCGCGTTTGCGGACGCACGCGAAGGCTTCGTGGCCGCGGTGCTCGGCCGCCGCGGCAGCGCCAACGACCCTGTGCGGGCGATTCGCTAAGGCCCCAAAAAGCGAAACGGCCCGCCTTTCGGCGGGCCGTCTCTGGTCCTTGAGCCTTAGCGCTTGCTGCCACTCATTTGCCAGCACCAAAGCTTGCCGCACTCCTGACGCACGCAATTCGCGGGCACGTCCGAGGAGGAGGAGCTCTGCGAGGAAGAGGCCGAGCTATAGTTGCGCGCGCCCTGAGAGGACGCCGCCATGCTGCTCGACATTCCAAGGATGCTGAGGCCCGCGGCTAGGCAGACGACAAACACTCTTTGCACGTCACTTACTCCAAAGCCCAGGCGCCTCTTCCTGGGCTCACTCGACGCCGCATTAACCATATTTTGCCCGACCAAGTTGCCGTAGGCAAGCCTAAAACCAATGAAAAAGGCGGACTTGCCAGGGCAAATCCGCCTTTAAATCAGAGATTTAGCGAGACTGGTTCACCAGCGACGATATCCACGGTAGCCGCGATAGCCATAGCCACGATAGCCGCGATAACCACGATAGCCGTAGTAGCCGCCGCCGTAGCCGTAATAGCCGCCCGGACGCCACCAGCAGACCCGGCCGGAGTTGTAGTAGCGGTGGCGGCAGACGTAGGCGACGTCCTCGATCAGATTGCCGTCTTGAACGGCGGATTGGATGCCGTAGGCGGCGCCAGTGCCGATCGTGATGGCGTTGGCGGGGGTGAGCGACGCAGCCGACACCAGGGCGGCGGCGGCGGCGAAAGAGAGAACCAAGCGACGCATTGTGACCCTCCTAGGCTTGTTTGTTTTAGTGGGACGACACGTTTTTGTTTCTTCGTACAGCCGTCTCAACACATGAGAGTTGGCTGTAGTTCCAGGTATTTAACGCCCTGGTTCCTGAATTCGTTGTGGGCTTTCCGTTCATCCCTTGTTCATGCCCAGAAGCCGGGTTAACCGGGTTTCCATGGGAAAGAGGCTGATTCCACCAGAACCGTCCGACGTCCAGGAAATCGCGCTCCGCGAGGCGCTCGAGGAGCGCTACCTCGCCTATGCGCTTTCCACGATCATGCACCGCGCGCTGCCCGATGCGCGCGACGGCCTCAAGCCGGTGCACCGGCGGCTCCTTTACGCGATGCGGCTGCTCCGGCTCGATCCGGGCCAGGCGTTCAAGAAATCGGCTCGCGTGGTCGGCGACGTCATCGGCAAGTATCACCCGCACGGCGACCAATCGGTCTATGACGCACTGGTGCGTCTCGCCCAGGACTTCGCGCAGCGCTATCCGCTGGTCGACGGGCAGGGCAACTTCGGCAACATCGACGGCGATAACCCGGCCGCGATGCGTTACACGGAGTCGCGGCTCACCGAAGTGGCGAAGCTCCTGATTGACGGCATCGACGAAGATGCGGTCGATTTCCGCGCCACTTACGACGGTAGCGAGAGCGAGCCGATCGTCCTTCCGGGCGCGTTCCCCAATCTGCTCGCCAACGGCTCGCAGGGCATCGCCGTCGGCATGGCGACCGCGATCCCACCGCACAACGCGCATGAGCTGTGCGACGCGGCGCTGTTCCTGATCGACAATCCGAACGCGCGCGCCAAGACGCTGCTCAAATACGTCAAAGGCCCTGACTTTCCGACCGGCGGCATCATCGTCGATACGCCCGACACGATTGCCGAGGCTTATTCGACCGGCCGCGGCTCGTTCCGTGTGCGCGCAAAATGGCACAAGGAAGAGGGCGGTCGCGGCACCTATCAGATCGTCGTCACGGAGATTCCGTGGCTCGTGCAGAAGCAGCGCCTGATCGAGCGCATGGCGGAGCTGTTCAACGACAAGAAGCTGCCGCTGATCAACGAATTCCGCGACGAGTCCACGGAAGACGTGCGCATCGTCATCGAGCCGAAGTCGCGCACCGTCGATCCCGGAATCCTGATGGAATCGCTGTTCAAGCTGACTGAGCTTGAGAGCCGCATTCCGCTCAACATGAACGTGCTCTCCAAGGGCAAGGTGCCCA
>BFBZ01000012.1_pt364 | contig 22746 bp, 29 predicted proteins | sample 1888401 | NCBI WGS metagenome assembly BFBZ01 (sample SAMD00112614, study PRJDB3348) | symbiont metagenome | host: Chara braunii
AAGCCCTGGATCTGGCCCGCATGCAGGTCGATGGTCAGAACGCGGTCAGCACCGGCATGGGTGATGAGGTTCGCCACCAGCTTGGCGGAGATCGGCGTGCGGGGGCCGGGCTTCCGGTCCTGGCGGGCATAGCCGAAATAGGGGAGCACCGCGGTGATGCGCCGGGCCGATGCGCGCCTCAGCGCATCGATCACGATCAGCAGTTCCATCAGATGATCGTTGGCGGGATAGCTCGTCGACTGGATGACGAACATGTCCTCCCCGCGGACGTTTTCCTGGATCTCGACGAACACTTCCATGTCGGCGAAGCGGCGCACCACGGCCTTGGTCAACGGAAGCTTGAGATATTGGGCGATGGCCTCGGCCAGCGGGCGGTTGGAGTTGCCCGTCAGAAGCCGCATGCCCCGCGCCCCGTTTTTGTCGCTCATGCGCGCCCGGCCCCTTCGCAATGACGGTTTGATGACGCGGTTCTAGCTTACCGACCTGGGGCGGTAAACGGAATTGTCGGCTTTATTTCGCGAGCCAGCCGAAGGCGCGGTGGATGAACGCAAGTCCATCATTTCGCATCATATTCCCGTGGGCGACGATCACGTTTTGGGGCTGCCATGCGATGATTCGCGCCAGTGCGGCGCGTGCGGCTGCGCGCTGCCAGAATGTCGCGCGCCATTCTCGCGGCGCGCCGGGATTTGGGGCCACGATTCCATCGAGGCGGGCCAACCACCCGCGCCAGCCCGAGAACCAGTCTGGCGCGAGATTCTCGATCAGGTCGGCGAAGATCGCAGTCCGGCTTTTGCGATGAAAGAAGACGATCTCCGTCAACGCGAAGCTGCCCGCCATGGCCACCTGATCGATGTCGGCCGCCCAGCCCGGCTCGGGTGCATCGCCCAGTTCCGCATCGAACGACAGATCGCGGCGTTTTTTTGCGAGCCCGGGCGATGCATAAAGGCGCGCGCCCGGATAGGCGGCTTTCCAGTCGCCCAGGAACAGGTGATGGATCCTGTTGGGCGAAACCAGATGCGCGACGGGGCCCAGCGCATCGACTTCCGCTTTCAGCTCGGCCGAAAGCGCGATGGGCGACCATATGAAAAGCGAGCCATTGCCGAGGCGGACAATCGCCATGCGCGGTGGATAGGGGAAGCCATAAAATGAAACCGGCTGGCCATCCACCGTCCAGATGTCAGGGCCGAATGGCGTGAGTGCGGTCATTCCAGCACGATGGCGGAAACCTGCCGTCCATAATCCTTTTCACCGCGATGGGTGGTGCGGCGGAAGCTGAAGAAATCGTCCTGCCCGGCATAGGTGCAGGTGAAAAGCGGTTCGATGAGGCCAACACCGGCTTCCTGCAATCGGTGCGCGACATAGGCTTCGAGATCGAACCGCCAGTGATCGGCTTTGCCGGAGGGCACGAAGAACCGCGTATTGTCCGCCCCGGTTTCGACAAACCGCGCGATGAATTCCGGCCCGACTTCATAATTGGGCTGGCTGATGCACGGCCCGATGGCGGCAATGACGCGCGCGCGGTCGGCGCCGAGCGATTCCATTTTTTCCAGCACCGCATCGATCACGCCGGAAACGGCACCTTTCCATCCCGCATGTGCGGCCCCGATGACGCGCGCGGCCGGATCGGCAAACAGCACGGGCGCGCAATCGGCGGTGAGGATACCAAGCGCCAGGCCCCGCACATTCGTCGCCATCGCATCGGCTTGCGGGCCCTGCGCCCACGGCTCGGTGACGACAACCGCATTGGGGCTGTGGATTTGGTAGAGCGTCAGAAGATTCGCGCCGCCGAGCGCTGTGAGCACGCGGCGCCTGTTCTCGGCCACATGCTCGCCCACATCGCTCGATCCGGGCCCGCAATTGAGGGACGCGTAGATCCCTTCCGATACGCCGCCTTGCCGCCCGAAAAATCCGTGCGCGATGCCGGGAATTTGGGAGAGGTTGGAAGCGGTGCGTATCAGCACATCAAAATCCCGGTGGCGGCGGCGCGATTGCGGGCATGATCGCCAGCGCCTTGAAAAGATTTCCCATCTGGCCGGGCGCGGTCAACCGTTGAAATGCCGATTTGATTGCTTCGGCTTGCGAGGGATTCTTTTTCGCCAATTGTTCCGCCCGATGCCCGATTCCCAGCGATTCCAGAAACGCGCCTTGCGCCACGGGGCCAAAGACATTCGCGCCGCCGCGCGTCGCTGCCCGCATCAGTTCGTCGAAATCCACATGGGCGGAAAGATCGGCGGTTCCCGGCGCATCGAGCAGCTGTGCCGCCTTGTGTTTCGCGATGGCTTGCAGCGTCTCGCCGAAGCCCGCGCCCGTATAACCGTAATCCACGATCAGCGCGCCGCCGCCTCTTTGCGCAATGTGACCGGCGATCTCTTCGACAAGTGCGGTGGACGCCGGAGAGGTTTCGAACACCGCACCCGGTTCGGCGTCGCCGCGCGATTCGGGAACCGCCAATCCCGGCACGGCCATCGGCGCCAATGCGAAATCGAGTTCGCCGCCGTTCGCCGTGACCATGCGCTCATGCCAGCCCTGCTCGGTCTTCACATATTGCCGGATGGGCAGGGCGTCGAAGAATTCGTTGGCCAGCAGGAACAGGGGCGCATCGTCGAACGCTTCCGCGGTTCTCGCCGACCAGCGGATGGCTGTGGGCGAATCCTTCAGCGTCTGCGCCTGCAGCGCCTGAAGGACGGGGCTTGCCTCGATCAGCACCACGTCGAGGGCGGCGAGGAAGCCCGCATCGAGACGGGCTGCCTTCAGCACGTCGCGCATCAGGGTGCCGCGTCCGGGGCCGAGTTCGACGAGCCTGATCCGCTTGGCGCCGCCTTGCTGGCGCCAGACTTCGAGCAGCCAGAGGCCCAGCAGCTCACCGAACATCTGCGAGATTTCGGGCGCTGTGATGAAATCGCCCGCCCGCCCGATGGCGTTGCGCGAGGCATAAACGCCGTGTTCGGGATCGTGCAGCGCGAGCATCATGAATTGCGAGACAGGGATCGGGCCCTGAACCTCGATCAGCCTTGCGATCTTTTGGCCGAGCGGGCTCACGCTGGCTTTTGGCGCGCCGCGTACCAGAAGAAGTAAGCGGCCGCCGCCCACATCGGGATGCTCAGCGACATGCCGACGCTGAACCATCCGAAATAGACCGTGTCGGAATCGCGGAAGACCTCCGCGGTGGCGCGCGCGATGCCATAGCCGGTGAGGAAGATGCCCGTCAGCAGGCCGGGGCGATCCTGCATGCGGAATACGCGCAGGCATATCTGAAGGACGGCAAGCAGCAACAATCCCTCCATGGCCGCTTCATAGAGCTGGCTTGGATGGCGTGGCGCGAGCCCTGCCGGGCAATCCCCATTCGTCTGAAGGATATTCTGGGTGCAGAAGACCATGCCCCAGGGTGCGTCTGTCACCTTTCCCCACAACTCGCCATTGATGAAGTTGGCGATACGGCCGAAGAACAGCCCGATGGGCGCGATGGTGGCAATGAAATCGGCCAGCGCGATGGTGTCCAGCTTGTTCTTGCGGGCGAACAGGATCAGCGCGATGGCAACGCCGAGCAGCCCGCCATGGAACGACATGCCGCCCTTCCAGGCCGCGATGATTTCGATGGGGTTGGTGAGATAGCCCATCGGCAGGCCGTGGCAGGCGGGCGAGGTGCCCCATATGCCGCAGAAGAAGGTGCCGTAGATCAGCACGAAGCCGAGCCTGCCCCCGACGATGACGCCAAGGGTGGCCCAGACGAAGAAATCCCCGATCTGGTCGGCTGTGGCGGGCGGTTTGCCGTTGAAAGGCGGGTTCTTCCACAGGCCGGTCTCGCGGGTGGCGCGGGCCAGATACCACCAGGCTGCGACCAGCCCCGCGATATAGGAGAGCGCATACCAGCGGATCGAGAACGGCCCATAGATATGGACCAGCACGGGGTTGAAATCGGGGTAGGGGAGCGTGGCGAGAAGCATGGTGTGGATAGACGTGCCGGTTCGGGCCCGCTGTCAAGGTTACGCGAAGCCGGTTGTTGCCTTAACCTTGTTCGCGCCCAATAAGAGCGCAAGACCGGAGGCCCTATGCAGACCGAAAACCCCTTTCTCGACTCCATGGCGAAGATTTTCACCGACGCAGCCGGTGCCGCCCAGAGCGTTCGCACCGAAGCCGAGACCTTCATGCGCCAGCGGCTGGAGAAGCTCGTCGCCGACATGGATTTCGTGCCGCGCGAGGAGTTCGAGGCCGTGAAGGCGATGGCCGCCAAGGCGCGCAGCGAAAACGAAGCACTCGAAGCACGCATCCGCGCACTCGAAGAAAGACTCAAGTGATTCATTTGGCTGGGAGAATCTGTGAGTTGTCGAAAGCTCCCTAAGAAGGCGTTACCGGGACTCTTGTATCGCTACAAAATCTTGTGTCAGGTTGATCGGTAACTGCTTCGTTTTGCTGTCAGGAGTGCGGGCATGACCTTTGTGCATCAGGAGGAGCCGAGTTCCGCCCCCCATCCGATCGATTTGCTCGAGCGGACGGTGGAGGATAACGGCTGGCCCTTCGAGCGCGCTGGCCGCGACGAGTTGAATCTCTCGGTCGCGGGCAAGTGGTGTGACCATCACTTCAGCTTCACCTGGCGCGACGACCTGCAATCGCTGCATCTGTCCAGCGCCTTCGAGATGCGCGTGGCCGACGATCGCCGCAAGGATATCGCCGAACTGCTGATGCTGCTGAACGCCCGGCTGTGGATCGGCCATTTCGACCTCTGGCCGGAAGACGGCCAGCTGCTGTTCCGCCACGCGATGATTTTCCCCGAGTCCAAGGTGAGCGCCTCGCAATGCGAAGCCTTGCTGAATCTCGCGGTCGAGGCTTGCGAACATTATTACCCCGCCTTCCAGTTCGTGATCTGGGGCGGCAAGACGGCGGAAGATGCCATCGCCTCAGCGATCCTAGAGTGCCAGGGCCAGGCGTAAGCGGGCGCGCCGCGATCCTTTTGATTGGGGCCGGCCGCATGGGCGGCGCGCTGCTCAAAGGCTGGATCGCCAACGGCATCGGGCCGCTTATCGCCGTCGAACCCAATCCATCCACAGATCTCAAGATGCTGGCGAAGAAAAAGCGCATCACGCTTTTTCGCGATGTGAACGAAATTCCGCGCGCGAAGATCGCGGCCTGCATCGTCGCCCTCAAGCCGCAAATCCTGAAAGACGCGGCACCCCGCCTGCGCGCCATCGCGCAAAGCGGTGCGCCGATGATCTCGATCGCTGCGGGCACCACCACGAAATCTCTCGCCAGGGCCTGGGGACCGAAAGCGCGCATCGTGCGTTCGATGCCCAACACGCCGGGCGCAATCGGGCGCGGGATCACCGCGATCTATGCCACGCCGAAAACGACTCCCAAGGATCGCAAGCTCGCGGAGCGGTTGCTGGCCGCCCTGGGTGAAACGGTTTGGGTGAAGACGGAAAATCTGATCGACGCGGCGACCGCGGTGTCAGGCTCCGGCCCGGCCTATGTGTTTCTGCTGGTCGAAGCGTTGACGGAGGCCGCGATCAAGGTGGGTTTGCCGCGTGACGTGGCCGCGAAACTTGCGCGGCAGACGGTGAGCGGGGCGGGGGCCTTGCTCGATGCCGAGAAGACCCCTGTCTCCGAACTGCGCCGGAATGTGACGAGCCCGGGTGGCACGACCGAAGCGGCACTGAAAGTTTTGATGCGTGAAGACGGTTTGGCAAAACTGATGCAGCAGGCGGTTGTCGCCGCGCGTGACAGAGCGCGCGAACTGGGAAGCTGAACCCGCCGGGGTTATGGGGGCGACGTCATGGCATTCGTGTCCGCTTCCCTGATCCTGGTGCTTGTTGTGCTGTCGGTGCTGCATGCGTGGTGGGGCATGGGCGGGCTCTGGCCCGGCCGGGACGAACGCCATCTTGTCGGACTGGTCGTCGGGCGAACGCGTTCCATGCGGATGCCGGGCTTCGTTGCCTCCATGCTGGTCGCCTTCGCGTTGCTCGCATCGGCCCTGCTTGTCGCGCTTCGAACCCATGCGCTGACCGTCGATCTCGGTGCACAGGGATTGTGGCTGGTGCGAACGGGATTCTGGATCGCGTGCGGTGTCTTCGCGCTGCGTGGGCTCGCAGGGTTTATTCCGCCGATCTTCGCCTATGCCGCGGGCACGCCTTTCGAACGGCTCAATCGCCGGTTCTATTCACCGCTGTGCCTTCTGATCGCCGCGGGATTTGCGGTTACGGGAACTGTGATCGGTTGAGCCGCGAAAAGCGGGGCGGGTTTCAAACCGGGGCACTACCAATCGTTGAGCCGGGTTATCCCGGAAGCCCGTCGATTTTGGAAATGTCTTCCAAATGCGCATCCCACTGTGCCCGGCTTGCGAAACAGATATGCGCGTTTGGCCGAATGTCGATCGCGCTATCAAGACTTCCCGCAGGCACAACCAGCAGAGTGCCGTTCAATTGAACATTCGGAAGCGCAGACCCGCATTCGGTGCAAAAGCTCTTTTCATGCCGGGTTCCGGGAAACCGGTAGGTCTTGATGCAGTCATACCCGGACAGCCAAGTGATCGCCGCCGTCGATGAAAACAAATTGGCCGCATGGGCCGATCCCGTGTCCTTTTGACAACGCGCACAATGGCAAAGAAAAAAGCTCTCGAACTCTCCGGAAATCTGAAATCTGACGGTGCCACACAGGCAAGCGCCATTGGTTGTTTTGGTCATCGGTATATTCATTCTCTAAACCGGCAGGCGCAACGTCGCGCGCAATCCGCCCATCGGGGAATCGTTGAGCAGCAGATCGCCGCCATGGGCGCGTGCGATGTCTCGTGCGATGGCAAGCCCCAAACCAACACCGCCCACTTGCAGATTGCGGCCTTCATCGAGGCGATGAAACGGGCGGAAGGCTTCTTCGCGGCGGGCTTCGGGAATGCCGGGGCCATCGTCGTCCACGCGGATTTCCACGGCACCTTTGCCGCGATCCAATGTGATGCGCGCATTGGTGCCATATTTCAGCGCGTTGTCGATCAGGTTGGTGACGCAGCGTTTCAGCGCATTGCGCTTGACGGTGAGCACCACGCGCTCGCCTTCGTCCATCGTCAGCGTATCGGCATCCGCGCCTTCCGCGCGGCGGGCGGCTTCCGCGGCATCGCGCAGCAGCAGGCGCAGATCGGTTGCCACCGCCGCCTCGCCGCCTTCGCCGCGCGCGAATTGCAGGTATTCGTCGAGCATGTGTTCCATGTCGATGATGTCTTCGCGCAGGGCGGCCACGTCTGCGCTTTCATCCATCAGGGCCAGTTGCAGTTTGATGCGGGTGAGCGGTGTTTTCAGATCGTGGCTGATGCCGGCCAGCATATCGGTACGCTGGTGCACATGGCGTTCGATGCGTTCGCGCATGGTGATGAAGGCTTGTGCCGCGCGGCGGACCTCGGCTGCGCCATAGGGCTTGAAATCGGGCACCGCGCGGCCCTTGCCGAAGCTTTCGGCGGCGCGCGCCAGCCTTTCGATGGGCCTGACCTGGTTGCGCAGGAAGATCACCGCGATGCCTATCAGCACCAGCGACGAGCCGAACATCCACAATATGAAAATATCAGGGCTTGATACCGTTACCCGGTCGCGCGGCACCAGCAGGCGCAACACGCCATCGTGCACTTCCACGCGAATGTCCATCAAATCGCCCATGCGGTCGACATCGTAATGGCGATCCTCGCCGATCTGCTGGGCGATGACGAGTTCGAGCGCGTCTTCGATGGTGCTGCGCGAGCGATTGGGCCGGGCGGGGGCGCCGATCCTGTCCCCGGGGAAGAAGGTGATCGTGTAGCGCAACATGCGCTGCGCCTTGCCGCGCAGGACGGGGCGGTCGGCGGCGGGCGATGTGTCTTCGAGATTGATGAGGAAGGCCACATCGGCGGCCACATCGGTCGCCATGCGCTCGGTGGTGATTTCCAGATGCCGCTCGAAGAAGAAATAAGACATCAGGCCCTGCAACAGCACGACCGGCGCCACGATGATGATGAGCGAGCGCCAGAACAATCCGCGCGGCAACAACCGCTTCAACGCGCGGAACGGGTGAACGCCGGCGCGCAACCGCGCGCGCGGTTCAGGATGTTCTGTCTGGGACAAGGACATATCCGACATTGCGCACGGTTTGCAGGTAAAGCGGCATCTTGGGATCTTCCTCGATCTTGCGGCGCAGGCGCGTGACCTGCACGTCTATCGAGCGTTCGAGCGAAACCCCCAGCCGCACGCAAAGATCGCCACGCGAAAAAGCGCGCCCCGCATTGGCCGCGAAGAGGCGCAGCAATGCTGCTTCCGACGAGGTGAGGTGAACGGGCTTACCTTTCTTTTGCAGCATCGCGCGTTCGGGATCGAACACGGCATCGCCCATCCGTACCTCGCGATGGGCCGAGCGCGCGACCGGCGTGGTGCGGCGAAGCAGGCCTTCCACCCTGAGCAGGAGTTCGCGCGGCTCAAAGGGCTTGGCCAGATAATCGTCTGCCCCCCGTTCGAGGCCCGCGATGCGATGTTCGGGATCGCCCTGGGCGGTGAGCATGAGGATCGGCACTGCGGAGCGGGTGCGCAGATCGGCCGCGAAATCGAGGCCGGATTCACCGGGCATCATCACATCGAGGATCAGCAGATCGAACGCCATGCTTTTCATCAGCGCGCGCGCCTCGGCGGCGTCGGCTGCCACGCTGACACGCAGGCCGTTCTGGGTGAGATAGCGTTGCAGCAAGGTGCGCAACCGCTCGTCATCATCGACGGCGAGGATATGCGCATCACTGTTCTGCGCGCTCATGGTGTCATCCTCTTGCGCCGCTCCTCGGACATTAGCCCGGTCAGCACGCGCCTGAATCCCATCACGGCTTCCGGCCCCGCTTCGCGGAACGCCCGCACCAGCGCCGGCCGCTGGGCCTCCCATTGGGCGTTCACCAGAGTCTCTCCCTTATGCGTCAGGCGCAATTGACGCATGCGCCGGTCGCTGGGCGAAGGGCGGCGTTCCACATAGCCCGCGCTCAACAGATCGTTCAGCACGCGGTTGAGGCTTTGTTTGGTGACCTTCAAAAGCGCCAGCAAATCCGCAACCGTGAGGCCGGGCTGGCGCGCGATGAAATGCAGCGCGCGGCCATGGGCTTTTCCAAGGGCTGCGTCATTCGGTTGCGGCGTTCCCTGCGCCCAAACGTTCTGCATGGCGAAGAACAGCAAATCTACGCCTTGCTTTAACTCCTCGTCGCGCAAGTATAATGGCGAAACGCCGGGCGGATGCCCTGCCGGTTTTATGTCAGTCATGTTGACTTATTTAGGCGCTCGCGGGCTCCAAAACAAGAGTTCCCGGGCGGGTAGAGGATTTGAGTATGGCAGCCCCTTCTGTGATTCCCTTTGACGATCGCGATGGCTCGATCTGGTTCGACGGCAAGCTGGTGCCCTGGCGCGATGCCAAGACCCATGTATTGACCCACGGGCTGCACTACGCCTCCTGCGTGTTCGAAGGCGAGCGGATGTATAACGGGCGCATCTATCACCTCGAAGCGCACACGAAGCGCCTGTTCAAATCGGCCGAAATCCTCGGCATGAAGATCCCGTTCACGGAAGCCGAGATCAACAAGGCGTGCATGGATACCGCCGCCGCGCAGGGTGTGACCGAGGCCTATGTGCGCCCCGTCGTCTATCGCGGTTCGGAAATGATGGCGGTTTCCGCGCAGCAGACCAAAATCCACGTCGCCATCGCGGTGTGGCCATGGGGCAGCTATTTCGATCCCAAGGAAAAGCTCAAAGGCATCCGGCTGGATATTTCGCAATGGCGCAGGCCTGCGCCCGATACAGCACCGTGCCACGCCAAGGCCGCGGGCCTCTACATGATCTGCACCATGTCGAAACATGCCGCGGAATCGAAAGGCTATGCCGACGCGATGATGCTGGATTATCGCGGGCTGGTGGCGGAAGCGACGGGCGCGAACATGTTCTTCGTGAAAGACGGCACGCTGCACACGCCGACGCCGGATTGCTTCCTCAACGGCATCACGCGGCAATCGGTGATCGCGCTGGCGCGCGCCCGCCAGATTCCGGTGATCGAACGCCATATCGACCCGAAAGAGCTGGATGATTTCTCCGAATGCTTCCTTACCGGAAGTGCCGCCGAAGTGACGCCGGTATCGGAAATCGGCCCGCACCGCTTCACACCGGGCCAGATCAGCGAAACGCTGATGAACGATTACAGCGAAGACACACGCAAGGCTGTGTCGGCGGTGAAGCTGTAATCACGCTGCCTTGGCGATATTGATCCGCACGGAAAGCCCTGCTTTCGCGGCGAGATCGACAAGGGTGTCGAGGCTGAAATTCGTGATCTTGCCTCGCAGCAGATCGTTGAGGCGGGGCTGCGTGATTCCCAGCCGCTTGGCGGCGACGGCTTGTGTCACCTTCCAGCTCCGCACGCGCTGCTCGATGGCAATCAGCAGGTTTGAGCGCATGGTCATGCTGGCCGCTTCTTCAGGCGAATCCGAAAGCGCGTCCCAGATATTCTCGAAACTCTGACGTTTCATCGTCATTTCTCCAGAATTTGCTTCAGCCGAGATGCGGCCAGATCCAGGTCTTTCTTTGCTGTCTGCTGCGTCTTCTTCTGGAACGCATGCAGCACGTAAAGCGCCGACGCGACATGGGTAACATAGAGAACCCGAAAGGCGCCTTTCGGGTCGCGGATGCGAATTTTCCGCACCCCTGATCCCACCGTTGCCATCGGCTTCCAGTCGCTTGGGTCGAAACCCAGTTGCACCTTATGCAACTGAACCCCGGCCTCCTTTCGCGCGCCTTCGGGGAAATCCTTCAATTGGTCGAGTGAATCTCCCAGGAATTCCACGCGTTTCATCACGCCCCCGAACTATATCAGAATTTGTATAAACCGCAAGCTCATTCATTTCCAGCGTTGCGCCGCTTCATCATCTGAGCTCCGCGCCTCCACCCAGTGGGTTTCGCTCTCCCGGTCTTCGCGCTTCCAGAAGGGCGCGCGGGTCTTGAGGTAATCCATCAGAAATTCACACGCGGCGAACGCAGCACCGCGATGCGATGAGGCGACCGCGACCAGCACGATGCGTTCGCCCGGTTTCAGCGTGCCGACGCGGTGGATGATCGTGACGCCCATCAAGGGCCAGCGTTTTGTCGCTTCGTCCACATGGCTTGCGATCTCGCGCTCGGTCATGCCGGGATAATGTTCGAGCGTCAGCGATGAAAGGTCATCATCGCCCCGCACCAGCCCGACAAAGCTTGCGACGGCGCCCACATTCGTCTGATCGGCACTCAGGGCTTCGATCTCGTCGTTGAGATCGAAATCTTCTTCCTGGATGCGGATATGCGGTTTCATCCGCCTGTCACCGGGGGAAAGAACGCGACTTCGTCGTCCTGCGAAATCGCCGCGTCGAAGGCCACATGCGCCTGATTGACAGCCGCGCGCAGCCGCGCCGGATCGCCGAATGCCTCGCCATATCCGTTTCCGCGATTGCGCAGATGTTCGATCAGATCGCCCACCGTCGCCACGCCGGGCGGCAGTTCGAGGATTTCCTGCGCGACGCCGGTCTTTTGCCGTACCCAGGCAAAATAGACGAGCGTCACACCGGCTCTCCATGCGTGGCGCTGGCGGGGCGCACATGGGCAAGACCTGCCCGGAAATAGACATAGCCGGTGTAGACGGTGAGTGCCGCCGCCAGCCACAACGCCGTATAGGCAAAGGTGCTGTAGGCGCTGGCGGGCGTGCCGGACACGAAGCCGTTGGCGAGCGGGCGCAGGATCATCGCGCCGATGGCGATCATCTGGATCGCCGTCTTCGCCTTGGCGATGCGCGAGACGGGCACGCTGACATCAAGCCCCGCCAGGAATTCGCGCAGGCCCGAAACCAGTATCTCGCGCGCCAGGATGACGAGGGCGGGAAACAGCTTGTAGCCATCGAACACACCATCGGCGACGAGCATCATCAGTGCGACACCGACCAAAATCTTGTCGGCGATGGGATCGAGCATCTTGCCGAAATCCGATCCGGCCTTGAGCTTGCGCGCGGCAAACCCATCCAGCGCATCGCTGATGCCGGCGAGGCAGAAGATCACGAACGCCCCGATCCGCGCGCTCTGCCCCGGCATCACCATCGCCGCCACGAACAGCGGCACCAGGAAGATGCGGAACATCGTCAGGATATTCGGGATATTGAACATGGGCCGAATGTATCAAACCCGGGGCGTGCGTCACCCGCCCGGATGGAAGAAATCGAAAATCTTTTTGGCCAAGGTGGCGCTCACGCCTTCCACGCTTTCCAGATCGTTAAGGCTGGCCCCCGAAACCGACCGCGCCGAGCCAAAATGCTGCAAAAGCGCGCGTTTGCGGGCGGCCCCGATGCCCCCGATCTCGTCCAGCGGATTGGCCCCGATGGCCTTGGAACGCTTTTTCCTGTGGCTGCCGATGGCGAATCGGTGCGCCTCGTCCCTGAGTCGCTGGAGGTAATAGAGCACCGGACTCTTGGGATCGAGGCGGAAGGGCTCGCGGCCTTTCATGTAAAAGTGTTCACGCCCCGCATCGCGATCCGGGCCCTTGGAGATGCCGACCAGCAGCACATCCTCGATGCCCTGATCTTCGAGCACCGCCTGCGCCACCGAAAGCTGGCCCGGCCCGCCATCGATCAGCGCGATGTCTGGCCATTTGGCGCGCGCATCGTCATTGCCGCTTTCCTTCACCAGGCGGGCGAAGCGGCGCGACAGCACCTCGCGCATCATGCCGTAATCGTCGCCCGGCGTGAGTTCGGTCGATTTGATGTTGAACTTGCGATACTCGCCCTTCTCGAACCCATCAGGTCCGGCAACGATCATGCCGCCGAGCGCGTGGGTGCCCTGGATGTGCGAGTTGTCATAGACCTCGATCCGGCGCGGCGGGGTTTCGAGGCCGAAGAGGTCTGCCACACCATCTAGCAACTCGCGCTGCGCCGAATTTTCCGCCACCCGGCGCAGCAATTGCTCGCGCGCGTTCTGCAATGCCATCTCCACGATCTCGCGCTTTTCGCCACGCTGGGGCACGGAGATTTCGATTTTGCGCTCGGCACGCAATGAAAAGGCTTCGGCGATGAGATGGCAATCGGGCACATCTTCCGAAAGCAGGATCAGCGTGGGCGTGGGCCGCTCGTCATAGAATTGGCCGACGAAACTTTCGAGCACTTCGGCGGCGGATAGCTCGCGGTCGTGTTTGGGGAAATAGGGTTTGTTGCCCCAGTTCTGGCCCGCGCGGAAGAAGAACACCTGAATGCAGGTTTCGCCGCCCTGGCTGAACACGGCAAACACATCGGCATCGGCGAAGGTGGTGGGATTGATGCCCTGATGGGACTGGATCTGGTTCATCGCGCGGATGCGGTCGCGAAAGCGTGCGGCGGATTCGAAGTCGAGCGCGTCGGACGCCGCATTCATGTTTTTCGCAAGTTGCTCCTGCACCGCGCGCGACTTGCCGTTGAGAAACAGTTCGGTCTCGCGCACCAGCTCGGTATACCCCTCCTTGTCGATGCGGCCTGTGCAGGGCGCGCTGCAACGCTTGATCTGGAACAGCAGGCAAGGCCGCGTGCGCGATTCAAACACCGAATCCGAACAGGAGCGCAGCAGGAACGCGCGCTGCAACGTGTTGAGCGTGCGGTTCACCCTGTCTCTTATACACATCTAGATGTGTATAAGAGACAGCTTGATGAGGTTGGATTCCAGCAGCAACGCTTCGGTTTCGGATGCCGTGGTGACGAAGATCATCTCCGAGGTCTCGGAGATCATGCGCGCGATGCGTTCGGTATGTCCGCCCGATTTGGCGTAAGACGCGACCCGCTTCTTCAGGCTTTTCGCCTTGCCGACATAGAGCACGTTCCCCTTAGCCTGTCTCTTATACACATCTAGATGTGTATAAGAGACAGGTGTGAAAGCGGCCTTGCGCATATTGGGTGACGCGCTTCTTCAGGCTGCGCGCCTTGCCGACATAGAGCACGTTCCCCTTGTCATCGAGCATGCGATAGACGCCCGCCTGATCCGGCAGGTTTTTCAGATAAGCCTGGATGCGCGGAGGGCCTTTGAGCGCGGTGTCGAGCGTTTCGTCCATGGCTTCGATATAGGCGCGAGGGCGCGGGTCTGCCAAGGTCGATTTATTGTAGTGCGAAAAATATTGACGGCGGCCATTTTATGCACTACATTTAATCATGGAGTTCGAATGGGATCCGGCCAAGCGTCTGGCGAACCTAGCCAAACATGGTTTGGATTTTGAGGATGTTGCCGATCTGCCGTGGGACACGATGACCATTGTGCATGATGGACGGCGAGATTATGGCGAGCGGCGCTCTCAAGCTTACGGTTTGTGGAAAGAGCGCTTGTACGTGGTGGCTCTGACGGTGCGTGGAGATCGCATCCGAATTATCAGCTTTCGCAAGGCTAATGACAGAGAGGCAAAACGCTATGGCTCGTAAACGCAAATATCGGGACGAGCCCATCGACGATCCCGACAATCCCGAACTTACTGAAGAGGATTTCCGCAACGGAAGGCCTTTCTTGGAAGTGTTTCCTCAATTCACCGAAGCGGTGAAGCAGTTGCGCGGGCGGCCGCGCGCGGAGCATCCGAAGGTGCAGGTGACGCTGCGGCTTGATCCCGAAGTGGTGAACGCCTTCAAGGAAGATGGCCGTGGATGGCAGGGGCGGATCAACGAAACGCTAGTGCGCGCGGTGAGGCGGCGCGGCCGCGCGAAGTGATCGTTATTGCGGCGCCTGCCGCTCGATTTCCACGCCTGCGCTTTCCGCACCGGGCAGGGCGTGGAGTTTTTCCACGCGGACGCGCGCGGTTTTGACCCGGGCATCGTCGAAGCAGGCTTGCGCGATGCGTTCGGCCAATGTTTCCGCGAGATTGATGTGGCCCGCTGCGACAAGGGCGCGGATTTTCTGTTCGATGGTGGCGTAATCGACCACCTTTTCCAGCCGGTCGCCCACCTCGATCACGTCTTCCACCGCCAGATCGACATTGACGCGCACCGGCTGAAGCTTGCCCTGTTCGTGGCCGTAGATGCCGATTTGGGCGAGCAGTTCGAGATTGCGGATGAACACATGGCGAATGCCGCGGACTGCATCGGCAATGCGCAGCGGCTGGACGTTGGGCAGCTTGGTCATGGTCATTCCTTACCGCGCACGTCGGGCGTCTGCCAGATCAGGTGTTGGCCGCCATCCACCGCGATCATCTGGCCGGTGACCGAGGGTGCATCCAGAAGATAGCGCACCCCCACGCAAATGTCGGCGGGCTCCGCGCCATGGCCCAGAAGGGTTGCTTCGCGCTGCCGCTCGAAATCAGCGGGGGTTTGGCGTTCGTTCTTCATCGTGGGGCCGGGGCCGATGGCGTTGACCCGCACACGCGGCGCAAGCGCCTGTGCCAAAGTTGTGTTCAGCCAATAAAGCCCCGCCTTGCTCAGACTGTAGGAGAGGAATTGCGGTGTCGGTTTCAGAACCCGCTGGTCGATGATGTTGACGATGGCGCCGCCCTCATCGCGCGGCACCTGACGGGCAAATTCCTGCGACAGCACCAGCGGCGCGCGCAGATTCGTCTCCATATGCTTGTCCCATGAGGCGCGGTCGGCGCTGTACCATTCGTCGTTCTCGAAGATCGAGGCGCTGTTGATCAGCGCGGTCAGCGGCCCCAGTTCCTTCGCCGCGCGGCCCACCAGCGCCGCCGTTTCTTCCTCGCGCGAAAGATCGGCCTTCAACAGCGCCACCTTGTTGCCCGCGCTCTTGGCATCGGCCTCGGTCGCGCGGGCTTCCTTTTCGGAACTGTGGTAGTGGATCGCCACATTCCAGCCATGCCGCGCCAGATCGAGCGCGATGGCGCGGCCAAGGCGCTTTGCGGCACCCGTAACAAGAACGTTCTTCGTGGTCATGGCTCAATGATAGCCGATATCGGCCCGCACTTTGCCGCGAAAAACCCAGTAGGACCAGCCCGTATAAACGAGAATGACCGGCAGCAGGAACAAGGTTCCCAGAAGCAGGAACAATTGGGTGGAGGGGTCGGCTGCAGCCTGCCACAAGGTGAAACTGTGCGGCACGATCATGGGATACAGGCTGATGCCGATGCCCAGATAGGAGAGCGCGAACAAACCCACCGCATAGAAGAACGGCGCGATCTCATCACGCCCGATGGAGCGCCATTCGAGAACCGCGAGGATGGCGGTGACGACGGGGATCGGCGCGAGGAAAGCGATGTTGGGCCAGGAAAACCAGCGCTGCGAAATTCCCGCATTCATCATCGGCGTCCACAGGCTCACAATGCCGACGCAGGCGATGACGCCCAGAAAACAGATGCGCGCCTGCGCCCGCGCGCGGGTTTGCAATTCGCCCTCGGTCTTCAGGATCAGCCAACAGGCTCCCAGCAATCCGTAACCGAACAGAAGCGCGACACCTGTGAGAAGCGAGAAGGGCGTGAAGCAATCGAAGCTCGTGCCTGCGAAATGCCGCCCTTCCACCTTGAAACCCTGGATGAAGGCGCCCAGCACGATGCCTTGCGCGAAGGTCGCCACGGCCGAACCATAATGAAACGCCTTGTCCCAGAAGGTGGCGTGTTCGGCATCGCGGAAGCGGAATTCAAAGGCAACACCGCGAAACACCAGCGCCAGCAGCATGACCAGGATCGGAAAATAAACCGCCGGCATGATGATTGCGAAGGCCAGAGGAAACGCCGCCAGCAATCCGACGCTGCCCAGCACCAGCCAGGTTTCGTTGCCATCCCAGATCGGCGCGATGGTGTTCATCACCAGATTGCGCGCCTCGCGATCCGGCGCGAAGCGATAAAGAATGCCCACGCCCAGATCGAAGCCATCGAGCAAAACATAGAAGAACACGGCGAGCGCCAATATCCCGGACCAGATGGGTACAAGATCGAAGATCATGGCTGGCCCTCCGGCATTCCGACCACGTTGTGCTTGGGCACGCCGCTGCCGACAGGTCCGGGTTCATCCACCCGGCCCGGCCCTTTGCGCACGATGCGCCGCATCAGCAACGCACCCGCCGGGAACATGATGAGATAAACCGCCATGTAGCCGAGCAGGGAGAGCAAAACATCCCATCCCGTCAGCGATGGCGAAACGGAATCCGCGGTGCGCATCAGGCCGTAAACGGTCCAGGGCTGGCGGCCGACTTCGGTGGTGGTCCATCCCGCAAGGACGGCTGCGAAACCGACAGGGCCCATCCATTCGCAAAGAACCAGGTACCAGTTGGCGGTGAGCTTGCGCCGGATGCGCAGCCACAGGCTGGTCACCACCATTGCCAGCATCAAAATGCCAAGGCCCACCATGATGCGGAACGCGAAGAACGGAATGGCCACCGGCGCGCGTTGATCGCGCGGCCATTCCTTGAGGCCGGGAACTTCGCCGCTGAAACTGTGGGTGAGGATCAGGCTGCCCAGTTCCGGCACTTCGATGGCCGCATGATTGGTCTCGTTCTTCTCATCGGGAATGGCGAACAGCGTGAGCGGGGCGTGGGCCTCGCGATTCCAATGCGCCTCGATGGCGGCGAGTTTTGCGGGCTGGTGTTCCAGCGTGTTGAGGCCATGCATGTCCCCCAGCAATATCTGCAAGGGCACCAGCACGGTCAGCAGCCACAAGGTCATCGAGACCATCATCCTGCCTTCGGCGGGATAATTGCCGCGCCGGATCAGCCATGCGCCCACGGCAACCACGACAAACGCGGTGGTGACGTAAAATCCCACCACCGTATGGGCAAGGCGATAGGGGAAGGATGGATTGAAGATCACCGCGAACCAATCCACCGGGAAGAAGCGGCCATCGACGATTTTGTAACCGGCCGGTGTTTGCATCCAGCTGTTGGTCGCCAGAATCCAGAACGACGAAAAAAGCGTGCCCGCGGCCACGATCACGGCGGCGGCGAAATGCGCCCATGCCGGCACAAGCTTGCGGCCGAACAGCAGCACGCCGAGGAACGCCGATTCCAGAAAGAATGCGGTCAGCCCTTCATAGGCGAGCAGCGGTGACAGCACATTGGCAGTGGCATCGGAGAAGCGGCTCCAATTGGTGCCGAACTGGAACGGCATGACAATGCCGGAAACCACGCCCATGCCGAAGGAAATGGCGAAGATCTTGGTCCAGAATGACGAGATGCGAAGCCATGTCTCGCGCCCGGAGAAGAAGTAGATGCCTTCGAGCAGCGCGATGTAGGAGGCGAGCCCGACGGTGAAAGCAGGCAGGAGAATGTGAAGTGCAATGACCCAGGCAAACTGAAGCCGCGAAAGAATAAGCGGATCGAGGTCCATGCCGACTCCCCAAGAGAGGACGGCCAAACCATACGCTTGCCGGAAAAGATTTGCTCGCGGCTTTTTAACTCACAAAACCCACAAGCCGTTTGACTTCGCCCATGATGGGGGTGGCGATGGTCCGCGCCTTCTCGCTGCCGCGGTGCAATATGCGGTCGATTTCAGCGGGGTCGCCCAGCAGGCGGCGCATTTCCCGCTGGATCGGCGTGAGCTTGTCGACCGCCAGATCGGCGAGCGCGTTCTTGAAGACGGAGAATTGCTGGCCCGCGAATTGGGCGATCACGCTTTCCTGCGAATCGTCGGAAAGGGCGGCGTAGATATTGATCAGGTTCTCGGCTTCCGGGCGGCCTTCGAGTTCCTTCTTCGAAGCGGGCAGGGGATTGGGATCGGTTTTCGCGCGCCGGATCTTTTGCGCGATCGCATCGGCATCGTCGGTCAGGTTAATGCGGGAATTGTCGCTCTCATCGGATTTCGACATCTTCTTGGTGCCGTCGCGCAGGCTCATCACGCGCGTGGCCGCGCCTGTGATCACAGGTTCGGGCTGCGGGAAGAAATCGGGCGCCTTGAAGTCGTTGTTGAACTTCTGCGCAATGTCGCGCGCAAGTTCGAGATGCTGCTTCTGGTCTTCGCCCACCGGAACGTGGGTTGCCTTGTAAACCAGAATGTCGGCGGCCATCAGCACGGGATAGGTGTAAAGCCCGACGCTCGCGCGTTCCTTGTGCTTGCCGGATTTTTCCTTGAACTGGGTCATGCGGTCGAGCCAGCCCAGCCGCGCCACGCAATTGAACACCCAGGCAAGCTCGGCATGTTCGGGCACCTGCGCCTGGTTGAAGATCGGCGTGCGCGCGGGGTCCACGCCTGCTGCGATATAGGCTGCCGTCACTTCGCGCGTGGCGTTCGCCAGCTCGCCGGGGTTCTGGTAGCCCACATCCTGCGTGATCGCGTGCATGTCCACCACGCAGAACAGGCAATCCATCTCTGCCTGCATCTTCACCCAGTTCTTCAGCGCGCCCAGATAATTGCCCAGATGCAGCGTGTTGGTCGGCTGCATGCCGGAAAGGACGAGCGGGCGATGTGTGGCGGTCATGTCGGGAAAACCTTGAGACGTGCGGGCGTTATGGCCCGGCAGGCCCAATGGCTTCAAGCCCCTTCAAGGGCGGCGAGGATTGTCTTCTGCACAGCCGCCAGCTTGTCGGGATGCTTGATCTTGTGGCCGAAACTGTCGCGCACATAGAAGGTATCGATAGCGCGCTCGCCATAGGTGGCCACGATGGACGACGAGATCGAAAGGCTGGAATCGAAGATCGCGCGGGTCACGTCATAAAGCAGGCCCGGCCTGTCGAGCCCTTCCACTTCGATCACGGTGGCGGTGGCCGAGGCGTCGTTGTCGAAATTCACCCGCGGGGTCATGCGGAAGGCGGCGATCTGGCGGCGGCCTTCCTCGCGCTTGGCGAGCGCCTTTCGCGGATACATCTGGCCCGAAAGCGTCTTGGTGATGTTGTCGCGCAGGCGGTTGATGCGCCGCACATCGCCGAACGGCCCGCCTTCGGCATCCTGCACCGAGAAAACATCGAGCGCGAAACCATCCGTCGTCGTAAACGCCTTCGCATCCACGATCGAACCGCCGGAGACGGAAACCGCGCCCGCGAGCTGGGAGAAGAGGCCAGGATGATCTGGTGTGTAGAACGCAATGTCGGTGATGGAGCGGAACGCGTTGCTCTCGGCCGATAGCGACAGAAGTTCGTTGTCGGCATCGGCCTGCGCCATCAGGCGGGCGTGGCGCTCATGCGTGGCGTCGTCGAATGCGAGCCAATAGGAATCATAATGCCGCGAGAGCGCGTGCGCCTGGGCCTGCGGCGGAAGATCGGTGATGCGTTTGGCGAGCGCTTCCTTGGCCTCTTTCACGCGGGAGGAGCGCGCGGGCGTGGCGTCGCCGCCCTGCATCACGCCTTCGGCTTCGTAATAGAGTTCGCGCAACAGCTGGCCCTTCCAGCCGTTCCACACGCCGGGCCCGACCGCGCGAATATCGGCGACCGTCAGGATCAGCAGCAGGCGCAGCATTTCCGGCGATTGCACGGTCGCCACGAAATCGCGCACCGTCTTGGGGTCGGCGATGTCGCGCTTCTGCGCCACGTCGCTCATCACCAGATGGTTTTTCACCAGCCACACCACCGCGTCGATATCGGCCTGCGGCAGGCCCCAGCGCTTGCACAGGCTTTCGGCGATCGCGCCGCCCACTTCGGAATGATCGCCGGGCAGGCCCTTGGCGATGTCATGCAGCAGGATCGCGCAATAGAGCACTTCGCGCGATTTGATGCGCTTGATGATGTCGGTCGAAAGCGGGTGCTCGTCCTTCAGGTCGCCGTGGTCGATGGCGGCCACATTGCCCACCGCGCGGATCAGGTGCTCGTCCACGGTGTAGTGGTGATACATGTTGAACTGCATCAATCCCACCACGCGGCCGAATTCCGGCACGAAGCGGCCGAACACGCCGGATTCATTCAACCGCCTGAGCGCGCGCTCGGGATCGCGCCGCGACGACAGGATGTCGAGGAAGATGCGGTTGGCGACAGGATCGTGGCGCACATCGTCGGTGATGAGGTCCAGTGTGCGCGTGATCGTGCGCAGCGCATCGGGATGCACGTCGAGATTCTTCTCGTCCGCGATCTGGAAGATGCGCAGCATGTTGACCGGATCGCGCCGGAACGATCCTTCGCGCCGGTTAAGGCGGCCGTTCTCGACGAAGAACTCATCCTCGCTGGTGCGCGGCTTGAGAAAACCCGGAATGAGCCGCGAGAGCGATTGGCGCGGCTTCTTGTTCTGCATTTCCAGCGCGGCGCAGAAGATGCGCGTAAGATCGCCCACATCTTTGGCGACGAGGAAATAATCCTTCATGAAGGCTTCCACCGCGCGGCGCGGATTGTCGCCCGTATAGCCCAGGCGCGGGGCGAGTTCGGGTTGCACGTCGAAGGAAATGCGTTCTTCCGCGCGGCCCACGAGATAGTGCAGGTGCACGCGCACATTCCAGAGAAAGGTTTCCGCTTTCTGGAAGGTCTTGTATTCGTCGCGCGTGAAGACGTTGTGCGCGACAAGATCGGCCGCGTCATCGGCGTGGTAGAGATATTTGCCGATCCAGTAGAGGGTTTGCAGATCGCGCAAGCCCCCTTTGCCTTCCTTCACGTTCGGCTCGACGAGATAACGGCTTTCGCCCTGGCGCTTGTGGCGCTCGTCGCGTTCGGCGAGCTTGGCGCCGACGAATTCGGCGCCGGTCTTGGCCGCTATATCCGACCAGAAGGTTTTGCGCAGTTCGGCATAGAGCTTCTCATCACCCCAGAGATGGCGCGCTTCGAGCAGCGAGGTGCGGATCGTGATGTCCTGCTTGGAAAGGCGCACGCATTCGGCAAGCGAGCGCGTGGCGTGACCGACTTTCAGCCCCAGATCCCACAGCATGTAGAGAATGAATTCGACGATGCTCTCGACCCAGGGCGTCTGTTTGAGCGGCCGCAGGAACAGCAGGTCGATATCCGATCCCGGCGCCAGCAGCCCGCGGCCGTAACCGCCGGTGGCGATCACCGAAAGCCGTTCGGCGGCGGTGGGGTTCTGCGCGTAATAGAAATGTTTGGTCGCCAGATCGTAGATGACCTGGATGATCGCATCCTGCAATTCGGAGAGCGCGCGCGCGGCCGCGATCCCGGTGAGCTGGCCGCTTTCGGTGCGGGTCTTTATGTGGGCGCGGGTTTCGTTGAACGCGGTCTTGATCAGATCGAGGGCGGCTTTGCGCAGCTTGTCCTGATTGCCGCTGTCGCGCGCGAGTGCGGTCAGCGCGTGACGCAGCGCATCCCCATCCAGCACGCAGGCCCGGTCCAGTGCCTCGAAACCCAAAATCGCAGCTCCTTTGCCCGGCGACCATAGCATGAGGTTCGCCGGGCAAAGGCTGCGTTACGATGTGCCTACATTTTGGGCGCGAGGCGGCCGGTCTCGTTGAAGCCCAGCCAGCGGTGGACGATGCCCGCAAGGCCCGCCCCCACCAGCGGCGCCAGCCAGAACGCCCAGAGCTGCGAAATGGCCCAGCTCCCCTGATATAGCGCCACAGCGGTCGAGCGCGCGGGGTTGACCGAGGTGTTGGTCACCGGGATGGAGATCAGGTGGATCAGGGTCAGCGCCAGCCCGATGGCCAGCGGTGCAAAACCCACCGGCGCCTTTTCCGATGTCGAACCCAGAACCACGATCAGGAACATGAAGGTCATCACGACCTCGCAAACAAGTGCCGCCTGAAGCGAATAGCCGTGGGGCGAATGTTCGCCGTAGCCGTTGGAGGCAAATCCCGCCGAGGGATCGAAGCCCGCCGCGCCGCTGGCAATCACATAGAGCACGCCGCCCGCCACCAGCCCGCCGATCACCTGCGCCACCCAATAGGGGATGACCATGGCGGCCGGAAAGCGCCCCGCGCTCCACACGCCGAATGTAATCGCCGGATTGAAATGCCCGCCCGAAATATGGCCGA
>BFBZ01000904.1_pt1 | contig 22738 bp, 16 predicted proteins | sample 1888401 | NCBI WGS metagenome assembly BFBZ01 (sample SAMD00112614, study PRJDB3348) | symbiont metagenome | host: Chara braunii
CAAGGCCATCCTCGACATGTGCATCGCCCGGTTCCACGCCTATGCCCGGCTGCAGAACGAACTCGACCAGGCCAAATCGGCGCTGGAAGAACGCAAGATCGTCGAACGCGCCAAGGGCCTTTTGATGAAGCACAAAGGCATCTCCGAAGAGGAGGCTTATTCCCAGCTGCGCAAGCGCGCGATGAACGAGAAGAAGAAGATCGCCGAGATTGCCGCCGCAGTCGTCACCGGCCTGGAGATGCTCGGATGAAACAGGTCACTGTCGGCTTCATTCCCCTCACCGACGCCGCGCCGTTGATCGCCGCCCACGAACGCGGTTTCGCCGCCGAGGCAGGCCTCGAGCTCACCCTGGTGCGCGAAGTGTCCTGGGCCAATATCCGCGACAAGCTGTCAGTCGGCCTGTTCGACGCGGCCCATATGCTGGCCCCCATGGCGCTGGCCAGCGCGCTCGGCATCGGCCATATCAGGGTGCCGCTGACCGCCCCGCTGGCGCTCGGCCTGAACGGCGCCGCCATCACCGTGTCGCGCGGTTTCGCCCAAGAAATGGGCAATGGAATGGGCCATGAGCCGGGTCATGCTCCCGACGACCCCATGGCCGCGCTCGGCCCGATCGCCGCCGCCCTGAAGCGGCGCGCCAGCGCTGGCCTTGCTCCGCCGGCCTTCGGCGTGGTCTTTCCATTTTCCACCCACAACTACCTTCTGCGCGCCTATCTGGCCGCCGGCGGCATTGATCCGGACCGCGATGTCCAGCTCGTGGTCATCCCGCCGTCCCTGATGGTCGGGTCGCTGGAAAAAGGCCTGATCGACGGTTTCTGCGTCAGCTCGCCATGGAATTCGGTCGCGGTCGAAGCGAAGGTCGGCCGGATCGTCGCGGCCGGGGCCTCGCTGTTTTCGTCCCTGCCGGACAAGGTCCTGGCCATCGCCGACGCCTTCTCCACCCATGATGAGGCGGCCGCGACCGCCCTGGTCGCCGCGACTGTCCGGGGCGCCGCCTGGTGCGCCGACCCGGCCAATGCCGCGGCATTGGCCCGGATGCTGTCGGCACCGCCCTATCTCGACATTCCCGCCGACTTGGTGCGCCGCAGCTTCGACGGCCGCCTGGTCTTCACGCCCGGCGGCCGGCCGATCGAGATCGCCGATTATCTGCGCTTCGACGCACCGCAGGCGGTGCGCCCGAGCGTCGGCCGCTTCACCTGGCTTTATGCCCAGATGGTGCGCTGGGGACAGACCGGCTTTGACCGCAAGACCCTGGCCCGGATCGGCGCCTTCGCCGATGCCGCAGCGTTCGAGGCGACCGGCGCGCCCAAGGGCGCCGAACCGGCGGGCGACCCGGTCGGCAGCCGCATCGAACCGGCCTTCGATCCGGCCGAGGTGGAGACCTATCTCGACGGCTTCGGCCGGCTCGGACGGGCCCGCACGACCACCTGACCGGAAATGTGCACTGCACAATGAAGTGGCACGATGCGAAGCCGCGCGGCAGCGCTCTTGCCTCGGCGCGCCCCGCGAGCGGCTCCGCCAGATCCATTCAAGACATTGAAAAGGCACAGTTAATCCGATTTTCGTCGGACTGGCACGATCTTTGTATTCATTAAAATGTCCGGATGCGGCCTTGGTCGCGGCCGGACGAGGCCCAGCGCAGGGCCATCAGCAATGCCGCTGACAGACGTTCGACCAATCAGCCCGCACGCGAAAGCGCGCCGGTGAGGTGTCGGGCCGAGTCGGCGGTTTTTTTTGTGCCCGAACCCGGCCGGGTGGCGCGCAAGGGACGGAATTCGAGACTGACAATCTGGCGCAGGGCCGCAGGACCAGGAACGAAAGAATGACCGAGACCTCGACGAAATCCCGCATCGGCGCCCTCCGGCTCGACCGTCGCGCGCTGCTGAAATCGACGGCGGCGACCGCGGCCCTGTTCGCCGCCGCCAGGGCGGCCTTGCCGGCCGGTGCCTTCGCGCAAGGCGGCGGGCCCGAGGTCAAGGGCACCAAGCTCGGCTATATCGCGCTGACCGACGCGGCCCCCCTGATCATCGCCAAGGAAAAGGGCCTTTATGCCAAACACGGCGTGCCCGACATGGACATCGCCAAACAAGCTTCCTGGGGCGCGACGCGCGACAACATGGCGCTCGGCACCAAGGCCAACGGCATCGATGGCGGCCACATTCTGAGGCCGAAGACCCATCTCTACACGACCGGCAAGGTCATGCAGAACAATCAGCCCTTGCCGATGTACACGCTGCTCAACCTCAACGAGGACGGCCAGGCGATCTCGGTTTCCAATGAATACAAGGACCTGAACGTCCAGAAGGACGCCGCGCCGCTGAAAGCCGCTTTCGAGCGCAAGAAGGCGCAGGGCAAGGAGCTGACCGCCGCCATGACCTTTCCGGGCGGCACCCACGATCTGTGGATCCGCTACTGGCTCGCCGCCGGCGGCATCGACCCCGACACCGACATCAAGGTGATCACCGTGCCGCCGCCGCAGATGGTGGCGAACATGAAGGTCGGCAACATGGATTGCTTCTGCGTCGGCGAGCCGTGGAACGAGCAGCTGGTCAACCAGAACATCGGCTACAGCGCGCTGACCACCGGCGAGCTCTGGTTCAAGCACCCCGAGAAGATCCTCGGCATGCGCGCCGACTGGGTCGATGCCAATCCCAAGGCGACCCAGGCCATCATGATGGCCGTCATGGAAGCCCAGATGTGGTGCGACCGGCTGGAGAACAAGCAGGAACTCGCCGAGATCGTCGGCCGCCGCCAGTGGTTCAACGTGCCGGTCGGCGACATCAACGGGCGGCTGCGCGGCGACATCAATTACGGCAATGGCCGCACCGTCGCGGGTTCCAACCTGCGCATGAAGTTCTGGGGCGACGGTGGTGCGTCCTCCTATCCCTGGAAGAGCCTGGACACCTGGTTCGTCGCCGAGAACATCCGCTGGGGCAAATTCGAACCGACCACCGACATCAAGGCGCTGGTCGACCGCACCAACCGTTCCGACCTCTGGCTGCAGGCGGCGAGCACACTCGGCGTCAGCGGCGTGCCAAGCTCGGATTCACGTGGCGTCGAGACCTTCTTCGACGGCGTGAAGTTCGATCCGGCCGACCCCTCGGCCTATCTCAGGTCGCTGAAAATCAAGCGGGCTCAGGTCTGAGCCGGTTGCTCCGGCTCGTCCGAGCCGGCCCGCTGCATCGCTCGCCCGGCAAATCCGGGCAGCCCGTTCCCCGGAGATCGCTTGCCATGCCGCGTCCCGCATTGAAAGCCGTCGAGATCCCGTCACCCGTCAATGCCGGCCCGCAGGGAAGCGCCGAGGTGATCAAGCTGAGCCCGCCCAAGGGCCCCGGCCTCGGCGCCTGGCTGAAACCGAGGGCCCTCGGCTTCGCCAGTGCCGTCCTGCCGCCGCTGATCATGCTGGCGCTGATCATGCTGGTCTGGGAGATCCTGTGTTCCGGGCGCGGCGCGACATTGCCGCCGCCGTCCCAGGTCTGGAGGGAGGCGAGCGACCTCATCCTCGATCCGTTCTTCGTCAATGGCAGCCAGGATATCGGGCTTGGCTGGCGGGTCCTGACCTCGCTGCAGCGGGTCGCCATTGGCTTCGGCCTGTCGGCGGTGGTCGGCATCATCGTCGGCGCCATCATCGGACAATCGACCTGGGCCATGCGCGGGCTCGATCCGATCTTCCAGGTGCTGCGCACGGTGCCGCCGCTGGCCTGGCTGCCGATCTCGCTCGCCGCCTTCCGCGACGCCAATCCGAGCGCCATCTTCGTCATCTTCATCACCGCGATCTGGCCGATCCTGATCAACACCTCGGTCGGCATCCGCAACATCCCGCAGGACTACCGCAACGTCGCCGCCGTGCTGCGGCTGAACCATTTCGAGTATTTCTGGAAGATCATGCTGCCCTCGGCGGCGCCCTACATCTTCACCGGCCTGCGCATCGGCGTCGGGCTGGCCTGGCTGGCCATCGTCGCCGCCGAAATGCTCACCGGCGGCGTCGGCATCGGCTTCTTCATCTGGGACGCGTGGAACTCGTCCAAGCTCCCCGACATCATCGTGGCGCTCGTCTATATCGGCCTGATCGGCTTCATCCTCGATCGCCTGATCTCCGGTCTCGCCACCATCGTCACCCACGGCACGGCCGCGAACTGAGGAGAAGCCCCATGGCCAAGCAGGTCCCCTATCTCCTCATCGAAGCGGTCGAGAAGACCTATAGCCGCGGCGGCAGCACGAACAACGTGCTGAACAATGTTTCGCTGGCCATCGACAAGGGCGAATATGTCTCGATCATCGGCCATTCCGGCTGCGGAAAATCGACCCTGCTCAACATCATAGCCGGCCTGACCCCGGCGACCTCGGGCGGCGTGCTGCTGGAAAACAAGGAGGTCAATGCCCCCGGCCCGGACCGGGCCGTGGTGTTCCAGAACCACTCGCTGCTGCCCTGGCTAACCGTCTACGACAATGTCCGCATGGCGGTGGACAAGGTCTTTTCGGGGCGGAAATCCAAGGCCGAGCGGCATGAATGGACCATGCACACGCTCGACCTCGTCCATATGGGCCACGCCCGGGATCGCCGGCCGGGCGAAATCTCCGGCGGCATGAAGCAGCGCGTCGGCATTGCCCGGGCGCTCGCCATGGAGCCGAAGATCCTGCTGCTCGACGAGCCCTTCGGCGCGCTCGACGCGCTGACCCGCGCGCATCTGCAGGATTCGGTCATGCAGATCCACGCGACGCTGAAGAACACCATGATCATGATCACCCATGATGTCGACGAGGCGGTCCTGCTCTCCGACCGGATCGTCATGATGACCAACGGGCCGTCGGCGACCATTGGCGAAGTTCTCGAGGTCACCCTGGCGCGACCGAGGAAGCGCCTCGAGCTGGTCGCTAACCCGACCTACATCAAGGCGCGCGAGGCGGTGCTGAAATTCCTCTACGAGCGTCACAAATTCGTTGAAGCGGCCTGAGGCTCAGGGATGTCCGAACCTCTCGTCGTCATCGGCAACGGCATGGCCTCCGCCCGCTTCGTCGAGGAGCTGGGCAAGCAGGCGCTCGGACGCTACTCGGTGCTGGTGATCGGCGCCGAGCCGACGCTTGCCTATAATCGCGTGCTGCTGTCATCGCTGCTCGCCGGCGAGGTCGAGGCCGGCGATATCCAGCTGAAATCCAGGAGCTGGTGGCAAAGCCAGGGCGTCACGCTGGTCTATGGCCGACGCGCCGCGGCGATCGATCCGGCCGCGAAGCTCGTGACGCTGGAAAACGGCACGCATATTCCCTTCGCCAAGCTGGTGCTGGCCACCGGATCGCTGCCGATCCGCCTGCCGAAACCCGGCATGGACCTGCCCGGCGTCCTCACCTTCCGCGACCATGGCGATGTCGCCGCCATGCTGGCGGCGACCGGACCGGCGGCCCGGGCGGTGGTCATCGGCGGCGGCCTGCTCGGCATCGAGGCTGCCCATGGCCTGGCCCGCACCGGCACGCATGTCACCTTGATCCACCTGATGGACCGCTTGATGGAGCGTCAGCTCGATGCCGAGGCCGCTGGCCTTCTCAAACAGGCCCTGGAGCAGCGCGGCATCAAGGTCATGCTCGGCGCCGATACCGCCGCGATCGAGGGCGACGGCTGCGTCGAGGCCGTCAGGCTGGCCGATGGCCGCGTGCTCGCCGCCGACATGGTCGTCTCCGCCGTCGGCATCCGCCCCAATGCCGATCTCGCCCGCTCCGCCGGGCTGAGCCTTGGCCGCGGCATCGTCGTCGACGACCGGATGGCCACCTCGCACCCCGATATTCACGCCATCGGCGAATGCGCCGAGCACCGCGGCACCTGTTACGGCCTGGTCGAACCGGCCTATGAACAAGGCCAGGTGCTGGCCCGCCATCTCGCCGGCCGGCCGGCAGCCTATGCCGGCACGGTGCTGGCGACCAATCTCAAGGTGTCGGGCGTACCGGTCTTCTCCGCCGGTGATTTCATCGGCGCCGCGGGCACCGAGATCGTGGTCTGGCGCGATCCGGGCCTCGGCACCTATCGCAAGCTGGTGCTCAGGGACGATATCCTGGTCGGCGCCGTGCTGTTCGGCGAGACCGGCGACGGGCTCTGGTATCTCGACCTGATCCGCCGTGGCGAAAGGCTCGGCCGGCTGCGCGAGGCCGTGGTCTTCGGCCGCGCTCTGGCGGAAGCGGCCTGAGATGACCGCCCACGTCGACGATCCGCCGCCGATCGCCAGCGCCTGCCCCTATTGTGGTGTCGGCTGCGGCGTCCTGGCTCGCGCCGGGCGTGACGGCGTGACCGTATCCGGAGATCCCGACCATCCGGCCAATCGCGGCCGGCTTTGCGTCAAGGGCTCGGCGCTGGGCGAGACCCTGTCCATCGACGGCCGGCTGCTGCACCCGATGATTCGCACCCGCTCCGGCACCATGGAGCGGGTCTCCTGGGCCACCGCCCTCGATGCGGTCGCCGAGGGTTTCGCACGCATCGCCCGTAACCACGGCCCCGATGCGACCGCCTTTTATCTCTCCGGCCAGTTGCTGACCGAGGACTATTACGTCGCCAACAAGCTGATGAAGGGTTTTGTCGGCACCGCCAATGTCGACACCAATTCGCGGCTTTGCATGGCCTCGTCGGTCGCCGGCCATCGGCGCGGCTTCGGTTCGGACACCGTGCCCGGCAGCTACGAAGATCTCGACCAGGCCGACCTCCTGGTGCTGGTCGGCTCAAATGCCGCCTGGTGCCACCCGATCCTCTGGCAGCGCATGGTCGCCAACCAGCAGGAGCGGGGCGCCCGCATCGTGGTGATCGATCCGCGCCGCACCGCGACCTCGGCCGAGGCCGACCTGATGCTGGCGATCCGGCCGGGCACCGACGGAACCCTGTTCGCCGGCCTGCTCACCCATCTCGCCGAAACCGGCGCGCTCGACCAGGCCTATGTGACCGCCCACACCACCGGCTTCGTTGCCGCGCTGGCCCGGGCTCGCGAGCTAGCGCCTTCCGTCGAGGCGACGGCCAAGGCCTGCGGTCTCGGAAGGGATGACGTCCGGCAACTGTTCCACTGGTTCCGCACCACCGAACGCGCCGTCACGCTCTATAGCCAGGGTGTCAATCAGTCGGCGCAGGGCACTGACAAGGTCAGCGCCATCCTCAATTGCCATCTCGCCACCGGCCGGATCGGCCGCGCCGGCATGGGCCCGTTCTCGCTGACCGGCCAGCCCAACGCCATGGGTGGCCGCGAGGTCGGCGGCCTCGCCAACATGCTCGCCGCCCATATGGGCTTCTCCAGCGTCGAGATCGATCGCCTGCGCCGTTTCTGGGGCGCGCCACGCATGGCCGAGCGCGAGGGCTTGAAGGCGGTCGCCCTGTTCGACGCGATCGAGAAGGGAACCATCAAGGCGCTTTGGGTGATGGCGACAAATCCGGCCGCCAGCCTGCCGCGTGCCGATGCCATGCGCCGGGCGATGGCTGGCCTCGACCATTTCGTCGTGTCGGAGAACGTGCTGTCCAACGACACGGTCAATTCCGGCGCGCAGATCCTCTTGCCGGCCGCCGCCTGGGGCGAGAAGGACGGCACCGTCACCAATTCGGAACGCCGGATCAGCCGGCAGCGGCCGTTCCTGCCCTTGCCCGGCGAGGCAAGGCCGGATTGGTGGATCGTCGCCGAGGTCGCCAGGCGCCTGGGTTTCGGCGAGGCCTTTGCCTGGCCTGACGTCGCCAGCATTTTCCGCGAACATGCCGCGCTGTCCGGCTTCGAGAACCAGGGCAGCCGCGATTTCGATATTGGCGGCCTCAGCCGCATCTCGGACCCCGACTTCGAGGCGCTGCAGCCGGTGCAATGGCCGGTGCGCCGGCCGGACGATATCGCCGACAAGCGCTTCTTCGCTAATGGCGGGTTTTTCACCCCCGACGGCAAGGCGCGCTTCGTCGCCATCGAGGCCCCCGGCCTGACGGCGGAACCGGATCCGGCCCGGCCCTATATTCTCAATACCGGCCGGGTCCGCGATCACTGGCATACGATGACGCGCACCGGCAAGGCGCCGACGCTTGGCCGTCATACCGTCGAGCCCTGCGTCGAGATCAACCCCCTCGACGCCGCGGCGGCCGGGCTCGCAGCGGATGACTTCGCCGAGATCTCGACGGCGCACGGCGCGGTCACCCTGCGCGTCGTGATCGACCCCGGCCAGGCGCCGGGCTCGCTGTTCGCGCCGATCCACTGGACCGCCGAGACAGCTAGCCATGGCCGGATCGGCGCTCTGGTTCAGCCCGATGTCGATCCGTTCTCCGGCCAGCCCGAAATGAAGGCGACGCCGGCTGCCATCAGGCGCGTGGCGCCAGGTATCGAGGGGTTCATCCTGTCGCGCCTTCCGGTCGGCTTGCCCGAAGGCATACGCTGGGCGCGCGCAGCTATTGCCGGCGGGCTTGGAACCGTGTTCTCGGCGCCCGAAGGCTTTGACGGCGCAGCACTCGCGGCTCGTTTGAAGCCACCTGGCGGCGGCGTCAGCGAAATGGAGGACGTCGCCCGCGGGATCTATCGCGCGGCGATTTTCGACGATGCCCGGTTGGAAGCGGTGATCTTTGTCGCCACCGGCGGCCGACCGGCCTGGTCCTGGATCGAGGCGCAGTTCGGCGCGGCCGAACTGTCGCCGCTCGCACGCAAGGCGCTGCTGTCCGGACGCGCGCCCGACGGCATGGTCGATAGCGGCCCGACGGTCTGCGCCTGTTTCGCTGTCGGTCTGACCGCGATCAAGGCGGCAATCGCCGGCGGCGCCTGCGACGTCGACGCGGTCGGCCGGGCGCTGAGAGCCGGCACCAATTGCGGATCATGCCGGCCCGAGATCAAGAAGCTTATCGAGATCAGTGCTTTGACGCCAATAATGCCGAGCTGATCCGCGCCCGAGCGCAAGACATTTCGCCGGGCCCGCTCTATGACTTGCAGCCATGGATCTTGGATTGCAGGGTAAATCGGCGATCGTCTGCGGCGGCAGCCGCGGCATGGGTCGCGCCGCCGCGGAATTTCTGGCAGCCGAAGGGGTGGCGCTGACCATCCTGGCGCGCAATCCGCAGAGACTTGATACCGCCGCCGCCGCGATCCGCGCGCAATTCGGCGTAACGGTCACCGCCGTCGCGGGCGACGTGACCAGCGAGGCCGGCCGGGCCGCCTTGCTCGCCGCCTGCCCGGCACCCGACATTCTGATCAACAATGCCGACGGCATGGCGCCGGGCGATTTCCGCGACTGGACCCGCGCCGACTGGATCGCCGCGATCGATTCGATGATGCTGGCGCCGATCGAACTGATGAAGGCGACCGTCGATGGCATGATGGCCCGCGGCTTCGGCCGGGTGGTCAATATCGTATCGCGCTCGGTGAAGATCCCGCAGGCCGAGATGGGCCTGTCGAATGGCGCGCGCTCGGGCCTTGTCGGCTTCGCCGCCGGCCTTGCCCGCCAGACCGTGGCCAAAGGCGTCACCATCAACAATGTGCTGCCCGGCATCATCGCGACGGATGCCCAGCGGCACCATGTCGAGAAGCTGACCGAAATGACCGGCCGGTCCTTCGACGACATCTGGGCCGAGCGCGGCGCGCAGAACCCGGCCGGGCGCTATGGCGAGGCGTCCGAGATCGGCGCCACCATCGCCTTCCTCTGTTCCGCCCATGCCGGCTTCATCACCGGCCAGAGCATTCTGGTCGATGGCGGGCAATATCCGGGAACCTATTGATCCGATCTCTGAGGGGTTAGGGCCATGTCATTGCCGGATAGCGACGCATTGCTGGATATCGACAAGATCCGCGCCGATACGCCGGCGGCCGGCCGCCGGGTCTATTTCCACAATGCCGGCGCTGCCCTGATGCCAACGACCGTGGTCGAGGCGCAGAAGCGCCATCTCGACCTCGAGGCCGAGATCGGCGGTTATGCCGCGGCCGACCGCGAAGCCGGGCGGCTCGACGCCGTCTATGGCTCGGTAGCCCGGCTGCTCAATGCCTCGCCGGTCGAAATCGCCCTGACGGAGAACGCCACCGTCGCCTGGCAAATGGCCTTTTACGGCCTCAGCTTTCAGCCCGGCGACCGCATCCTGACGGCGGAAGCCGAATATGGCGCCAACTATGTCGCCTATCTGCAGGTTGCCCGGCGCACCGGCGCGATCATCGATGTGGTGCCGAGCGACGCCAGCGGTGAACTCGACGTCGCCGCGCTCGAGCGGATGATCGACGACCGGGTCAAGCTGATCGCCATCACCTGGGTGCCGACCAATGGCGGCCTGACCAATCCGGCCGCGGCGGTCGGGCGCATCGCCCGGGCCCATGGCATCACCTATTTGCTCGACGCCTGCCAGGCGGTCGGCCAGATGCCCGTCGATGTCGAGGCGATCGGCTGCGACCTGCTGGCCGCCACCGGCCGCAAGTTCCTGCGCGGCCCGCGCGGCACCGGTTTCCTTTATGTCCGGAAGAGCCTGATCGAACGCATCGAGCCGCCGATGATCGACCATTTCGGCGCGGTCTGGGTGGCACGCGACCGTTATGAATTGCGCAGCGACGCGCGCCGCTTCGAAAGCTGGGAAAACAATTACGCCGCGCGCATGGGCCTCGGTGTCGCCGTCGATTACGCGCTGGCGCTCGGCCTCGACCGGATCGAGGCGCGGACCCGGCTGCTGTCGGGACGCCTGCGCGGCGGCCTGGCGGCGATCCCGGGCATCGCCATTCGCGATCTCGGCCGCAATCCCTCGGCCATCGTCAGCTTCACCATCGAGGGCCAGGACGCCGTCGCCGTCGTGAAGGCGGCCGATGCCGCCGGCATCACCATTGGCGTGTCCAACCCGTCGAGCACGCGGCTGGATGCCGAGGCGCGGCGTCTGCCACCCGTGGTTCGGGCCTCGCCCCACTATTACAACACCGAGGACGAGGTCGACCGGCTGATCGGGCTGTGCCGGCGCCTGGCGGCGTGATCGGCCTCCGGGTCAGTCCTTGCGCCTGAGCTTGAACACGCCCTGCTCGCCGAACAGGTTCCAGAACCACCAGGGCGCGTTCACCCTGACCTCGCGGCCATGCCAATCGAGCGCCGTCGAACGTTCGATGACCGCGTCGACTTCACGCACCAGGTCGACGAAGTCGCGGATCGTGCAGAAGTGGATATTGGGCGTGTCGTACCAGTGATAGGGCAGGTTTTCGCTGGCCGGCATGCGCCCGCGCGTCAAAAGCTGCAGGCGCAGACGCCAGTGGCCGAAATTCGGGAACGAGATGATGACCCGCTTGCCGATGCGCAGCATGTGCTCCAGCACGACGCGCGGCGCCCGTGTCGCCTGAATGGTCTGTGACAGGATCACCACGTCGAAGGAGGCGTCGGGATAGAAGGCGAGATCCGTATCGGCGTCGCCCTGGATCACCGCCAGGCCGGCGGCGACGCAGTCGTTGACGCCCTCGCGCGACAATTCGATGCCGCGGCCGTCGACACCTTTCTGGTCGCGCAGCAGCTTCAGCAGGCCACCGTCGCCGCAACCGACATCCAGCACTTTCGAGCCCGGCTCGATCATGCTGGCGACGTGCAGGTAATCCGGCCGAATCCCATCGGCCTTGGCGGTCATGGTGAGATCGGCACTCATCGGCGGCTCAGGTCCTCCAGGCCGCGGGCCCGGGCCGCCGCCTCCAGGAAGCCGCGCGTGATGGCGAACAGTTCCGGCTCGTCGAGCAGGAAGGCGTCATGGCCCTTGTCGGAGGCGATCTCGGCAAAGGAGACGGAGGCCCCGGCGGCGTTCAGGGCATGCACGACCTGGCGTGAATCGGCGGTCGGGAACAGCCAGTCGGAGGTGAACGAGACGATGCAGAACCGCGTCTGCGTGCCGGCGAATGCCTTGGCGAGCGATCCGCCATGGTCGGCGGCGATGTCGAAATAGTCCATCGCCCGGGTCACATAGAGATAGCTGTTGGCGTCGAAGCGCTCGACAAAGGCCTCGCCCTGGTAGCGCAGGTAGCTTTCGACCTGGAAATCCGCATCGAACGAAAAGGTCGGTGCGTCCCGGTCCTGGAACCGCCGGCCGAATTTCCGGTGCAGCGCCATGTCGGAGAGATAGGTGATATGCGCCGCCATGCGCGCCACCGCGAGACCCGCGGCGGGCCTGGTCGCCTCCGCCAGATAGCGGCCGCCGCGCCATTGCGGGTCCGCCATGATGGCCTGCCGGCCGACCTCATGGAACGCGATGTTCTGCGCCGAATGCTTGGCCGAAGTGGCGATCGGCAGGGCGGAAAACACCATGTCCTTGTATTCGGCGGCCCATTGCAGCACCTGCATGCCGCCCATCGAGCCGCCCAGCACACAGAACAGGTTGTCGATGCCGAGCCGCCTCACCAGCATGGCCTGGGCGCGCACCATGTCGGGGATGGTGATCAACGGCAGGGTCAGGCCATAGGCCTCGCCGGTCGCTGGATCGGTGGAGGCCGGGCCTGTCGTGCCCATGCAGCCGCCCAGCACATTCGAGCAGATGACGAAATAGCGATTGGTGTCGATCGGCTTGCCCGGGCCGATCATGATTTCCCACCAGCCGGGCTTGCCGGTGACCGGATTGTCGCTCGCCACATGCTGGTCGCCGGTCAGGGCGTGGCAGACCAGCACGGCGTTCGACTTCTCGGCATTGAGCGTGCCGTAGGTCTGATAGGCGATCTGGAACGGGCTCAGCGCGACGCCGGCATCGAGCATCAGCGGCTCGTCGGGCCCGAACCGCGCGCGCAGGCCGGCGGGCTCGTCCGCCTGGCGGCGAGCCGTGTCGTCAACGGGAAGGATTGGCGCGGCGCGGGCCATAGGCGTCTGAGCGAGCGTTTTGAAAGTCAGTCGTTTCGTTCGTTATTCCGAACAATAGCGACAGTCCGCGACGATGACCAGAGGCTCGCGGTCATCAATCGTCGCCGTCCTTCAGACGATCGAGGGCTCGGCGTTCGGACTTGGTCGGCCGGCCGGAGCCGGTCTCGCGCTCGGCGACCGGCGAGGGCAATTCCGCGCGCGGCGGCGGTTCGGGCGACTGGTCCTCGTAGATGTGCTGCGCCTCGCTATAGGGCCCGCGCCGCTCGGCGAGCGACACCACCTTCAGCACCTTGACCTGATTGTGCAGCCCGATGGTGAGGACGTCGCCGATCCTGACCGCCTTATGCGCCTGATCGACCCGGACACCGTTCAATCGCACCGAGCCATCCTCGCAAAGCGCCGAAGCCGCCGCCCGCGTCTTCACGACGCGGGCGAACCACAGCCATTTATCGATGCGCAGCTTGTCCGTATCGCTCAAACGGGACGCCCTCGATCAGGTCTTCTTCTGCATTGCCTCTTTCAGCGCCAGGAGCTTGGCGAAAGGCGAGTTCGGATCGGGTTCACGTTCCTTGCGCGGCGCCTGCTCGGGACGCATGGCGCGATGATCCGGGCGATCGTCGCGCTGGGGCCGGTCGCGACGCTCGCCGTCGCCACCCTTGCCGCGGAAGTCCTTGAACTTCGAGAAGTCGCGGCGCGGCGGACGTCCACCGGCGCGCTGCTCGCCCTCGCCGCCGCTTTCGCGCGGCGGGAACGGCCGGCGACCAGGACCGCCCTCGCGCTTCTCGCCCCCGCTGGGCTGGCCCTCTCGCGGCTGACCATCGCGGGTCTGGCCGTCACGCGGTTGGCCATTGTGGCGCGGACGGAAATCCCGGCGCTGACCCTGTTCGCCCGGCTTGTCGCCGCCGCGCTCACCGCGCTCGCCGCCCCGCCGAAAGTCGCGGCGGGCCGGGCGCTCGCCGTCCATGCGGCCACCGGGCCGCCAGACTTCGATCATCACCGGTTCGGCCGGTTTGGCCTCGACCGCAACCGCCTCGACCACTTCGGCCTCGGCCGGGGCTTCGGTGACGACCTCTGGTTCCGTCGTCGCCGCTTCGGCGGTCGTATCGGCGACATAAGCCGCCGCCGCCTCTTCCAGCCCCGAGACCTCGGCCGCTGCCGGCTCCGGGACCTCAGGCGCGGCTTCAACCACGGGTTCGGTCGCGGTTTCCAGCGCCGGCTCGTGCGTCACGTGCTGGCCTGCGTCCGGCCCGGAATCCAGGCTCGTCTCGACCACCACGGCCGCTTCGACCTCTTCCGGCACAAGCGGCTCGATGACCGCCGGAACGGTTTCGGCCACTGCGTCCTCAACCGATGCCTCGGCGGAAGCGTCGGCCGCCTGGGGCACCTCGGTTTCGTCCGGCTTCGCCGCAGCAACCGGCGCGACGGCGGCAGGCGCCGCCTCGACCTTCGGCGCCGGCGCCGGGCGCTTGTCGACGCGATAGCCCAAACCCTTCAGGATCGAAGCGAAATCCTCGCCCGAGCAGCCGACCAGCGATGTCATCCCGACGGTCGCGGTAAAGCCGCCGCCTGGGAAGTGGCCCGCCGGCTCCGGCGTTGCCGTGCCCGGCCGCCAGGCGAGCGCCGGACGGATCAGGTCTGCCAGGCGCTCCAGGATATCGACGCGCACCGCCCGGGGTCCAAGCGCCCGGAAACCGACGAAACGATAGAGATCCTTGTCGATCTCCGGATCGACCGCGATCGAGGTCCGGCCCGAAGCAGCCAGCGCCGGCAATTCGGTCAGGCCTTTGGCTTCGAGCTTGTCGGCCTTCAGCATATAGAGCTGCAGCGCCAGCCCGCGCGGGGCAGGCTTCAGCGTCGCCGGCAGGTAGATGTGATAGGCGCCGAAGCGGACGCCGAGCTTGCGCAGGGCCGCCCGTGCTTCCTGGTCGAGCTGCTTGACGTCCTCGGAGATCTTCGCCCGCTCGACGACGCCGAGCGCCTCGGCGAGCTGGAAGGCGACGCCGCGGGCAAGGCCCTGCAATTCCTCCGAGCGCTCGAGCGCGGTGACCGGGCCAAGCAGCTTTTCGATCTGGGCATGGACCCACAGGTCGAGCCGCGCCTGCACCTGGTCGCGCGGCGTTCCGGTCAGGTGCTCGTCGGCCAGGATGCGGACGCGCGGCGCCAGAACCTTGTCGCCGCCGACCAGCTTGGCGACCGCTTCGCCATGCCAGCGCACGGTCCCGTCATTCGACAGGATGAAGGCTTCGTCGCCCGAGCCGTTGAGCTTCTCGGCACGCGCATCGATCTCGCCGCCGAGCGCCTTGGAGGCGGCGGCCCGCAATGCCTTGCCGGCCTCGCCGTCGCCGGCCGACGGATCCGGCGTGAAGCGGAAGCCGTCCAGCCGTCCGACATGTTGGCCTTCGACGGTGACGTCTCCGGTCCGGGTAATCTCGGCCTCAAGCATTGTATTTTCCCTTAGGCGCCGCATGAGCACACTCGTCCTGCGGTCGACGAAGCGCTGCGTCAAGCGTTCGTGCAGTGCATCTGATAATTTGTCTTCCACCCGTCGCGTCTCCGCTTCCCAATGGACGGGGTCGTCGACCCAGTCCGGACGGTTGGCGGCGAAGGTCCAGGTGCGGATATGGGCGATGCGATTGGACAGGGTGTCGATATCGCCATCGATCCGGTCGGCGAAGGCCACCTGGGAGGCGATCCAGTCGGACGGAATCCGCCCGGATCGGCCCGTCAGAAAGCCAAAAATGGTGGTTACGAGGTCCGCATGGCTCGCCAGCGATATCTTGCGATAATCCGGCATCAGGCAGGCGTCCCACAATTTCGACACCGCGGCCTTGCCCTTTGCCCGGCCGCGGACGTCGTCGTCGCGCACCGCCAGCTCCAGCACGCGCTGGTCCTCGGCAATGGGCGAACGGGTCAGGCCGGGCTCGGTCGGCACCCGATCGAGGCTGTCACGCAGGGTTTCCAGCGATGAGAAATTGAGCTCGGTGTTGCGCCATTGCAGCACTTTCACGCTGTCGAAGGAGTGGCCTTCGAGCGCCTGGATCAATTCCGGCTCGAAGGGCGGACAGCGGCCGGTCGTCCCGAACGTGCCGTCGCGGCTGGATCGTCCGGCGCGCCCGGCGACCTGTGCGAACTCGACCGGGTTGAGCCGGCGGAACTGGTAGCCGTCGAATTTCCGGTCGGCCGCGAAGGCGACATGCTCGACGTCGAGATTGAGCCCCATGCCGATGGCGTCGGTGGCGATCAGGTAATCGACATCGCCCGACTGGTACATTTCGACCTGGGCGTTGCGGGTGCGTGGCGACAGCGCGCCAAGCACGACGGCCGCCCCGCCGCGCTGGCGCCGGATCAATTCGGCGATCGCATAGACCTCATCGGCCGAAAAGGCGACGATGGCCGAGCGCCTGGGCAGGCGGGTGATCTTCTTTTCGCCGGCGAAGGTCAGGTTGGAGAAGCGCGGCCGCGTCACGATATTGGTGCCGGGGATCAGTTTTTCGATCAGCCCGCGCATGGTGGCGGCGCCCAGCAGCATGGTCTGGTCGCGGCCACGGCGGTTCAGCAGCCGGTCGGTAAAGATGTGGCCGCGGTCGAGGTCGGAGGCGATCTGTATTTCGTCGATGGCCAGGAACGAGACGTCCAGGTCGAGCGGCATGGCCTCGACGGTCGAGACCCAGAAGCGCGCGCCCGCCGGTTTGATCTTTTCTTCACCGGTGATGAGCGCGACCTGGCTTTCGCCGACGCGCGCCACGAGCTTGCCATAGACCTCGCGCGCGAGCAGGCGCAGCGGCAGCCCGATCATGCCCGACGGGTGGGCGATCATGCGCTCGATGGCGAGCGTGGTCTTGCCCGTATTGGTGGGCCCCAGGACTGCGGTGACCCCGCGCCCACGCAGGGCAGGGGGCAGTGGCGGCAAAGATAACGTCATGCAGTGCTCGAAACACGCCGCGCGGGTGGCCCCGGCGGCGCATGGTTGTAGCACGCCGGTCAGCGAAATGAGTGACATTTCGGTACCGCTCGCGCGCAGGATCCGCGGAAGAACGAGTCCGGAACGAATCAGGGCCGAATCGCCGACCTTCGACGAGTCATGATTCGTTCACGGCGAGATATGGTGTGTCCGAGTCTTCGTGCCTACAAGCTGAATCACTTATTCAAAGAACTGATTCGAATTACCGTGAATACGGACCGCCGCGGTTTATGAATGCTTAACGACACTTGCGGCGTGCGGGCCGACGTTACTGCCGGAGCCGGCAAGACTCAGCGCCGCCGGGCCCCGGCCGGCGATCATGCCATTGCCGCCAGCACACGCCGGACATCGGCCAGGCTGAACGGCTTGTCGAGCAACGGGATATCGGCGGTGCCGGCGTGGCGCTGGATCGTTGCCGGCCCTTCCACGGCATCACCGGTCATGATCACGACCCGCCGGGCGAGCGCCGGGTTACGCGCGACCAGGGCGTCGCGGACGCTGAGGCCATCCATGCCGGGCATCCTGAGATCGACAAAGGCCAGGTTGGCGGCGCTTGCTGCCGGCCCCTCAAGCGCTTCGCCGGCGGTTTGCGCCGGCAGCACCCGATGCCCCAGAAGCTCCAGCATCTCCGCGAGACTGTCGCGAACATCGGTTTCATCGTCGATGACCAGGATCGAGAAGCCGCCGATCGCCTCCGGCGACCCTTGCGTCTCGGCAAGCACATCGCCGGCCGCCACCGGCAGCGCGACGACAAAGCGTGCCCCGCCGCCATCGCGCGTATCGAGCGTGATCGTGCCGCCATGGGCCTCGACCACCGTCTTGCAGATCGACAGGCCGATGCCGGTGCCGACGCCGGCCGGCTTGGTGGTGAAATAGGGCTCGAAGATGCGCGGCGACATGCCCGGCGGGACGCCTGGACCATTGTCGGCGACCTCGAGCAGCACCTGCCCCTGGTCGTACCGCGTCGAGACGAAGATGCGGCGCGGCCCGGGCTGATCGGTCAGGGCCTGCTGCGCGTTGATGACCAGATTGGCGATCACCTGGCCGAGGAAGTCGTGATCGGCCATGACGTCGGGCAGTCCGGCATCGAGGTCCAGAACCGGCTCGACGCCGTGCGACCTGAGGCCGTAGCCGAGCATGTCGACGGTCGCCTTCGCGAGCAGATTGAGCTTGGCCGGCTCGCGTTTCTCGGGACGCTGGCGGGCCATGGCGAGGAAGCTCTTGACGATCCGCCCGGCCCGCTCGGCCGCGGCATGGATGCGTTCGGCCCGGCGCTTCTGTTCCGGGCTCGGCGACGTTTCCACCAGCAATGTCGACTGGGCGACCAGGATCGCCAGCGGATTGTTTAGTTCATGGGCGACGCCCGCGAGCAGCGAGCCCATGGCGGAGAGCTTCTCAGCCTGATGCAGGCGTTCACGCTGCGTCTCGAGCTGCCTCTCGGTCTGGCGCGCCTGGGTCAGATCACGGATATGGGCGGTGAACACGCGCCGCGCGGGCAGCGCGATCTCCGAAATTGTCATCTCGACGGGAAAGATGCTGCCGCCAGCGGTCATCGCCTCGACCTGCATGCGCCGGTCCGCCGGCCGGCCGGCTCCGCTCTGCCGGTAGCGCGCCATGCCGGCGGCCGCCTCGGTCGGCGCCGGTGACAGAATCAGGTCGGTGAAAGGCCGGCCGACCGCGGTCGCCCGCCGATAGCCGAAGGCGACCACGGCGGCCGGATTGAAATCGATCACCTGACCGTCTTCGTCGATCACCACGATCGGATCGATCGAGGTGGCGATGATGGCGCTGCTGATCGCCTCCCGCGCGTCGAGCGCCGCGACGCGGGCCTCCAGCTCCTCCTCGCGCAGCTTCAGCTCGGTGATGTCCCGAAAAAAGGCCAGGTAGCCGATCGGCTTGCCGTCGCCGCCCATGCAAGGCGAATAGGTTTGCTCGACATAGCGCCTTTGGCCGTCGCCATAGACGATCCAGTCGCTCCAGCTGCGCGCCAGCCCTTGTTCCAGGTCGGCGAACAGCGGCTCGGCCCGCGCAGCGAAGGCTTCACCGAGCAGATCGCGCATGGTCCGGCCGGTGATGTCCTCCAGCCTGAAACCGAAAAGGTCGAGCGCTTCCCGGTTGGCATAGACATAACGCCTTTCGGCATCGATCGCCGTTACCCGCGCCGGCAGGGCATCGAACAGCCGTGCGAGTGTCGATGGATCGAGCCTGTCATCGGGCGCGATCGCCGCCTCGTCGAACAGCCGGTCGATCTCTCGCCGCTGACCCTCCGCCGGGGCGACATCGACAGGCTGGGCCATGATCAGGCCCCGCCCGGCACGAAGACGTAGCCCTCGCCGCGCACGGTCTTGATGAAGCGCGGATGTTCGGCATCCGGCTCGATCTTTTTGCGCAACCGGGTGACCCGGATATCGATGGACCGATCGCTTTCCTCGGCGCTGCGGCCATGGGCGAATTCCTGCAGCTGACCGCGCGACAGGACCCGGTTGGGTCGGGTGGCGAGCGCCTGAAGCAGGTCGAATTCCATGGCGGTCAGGTCGATGGCGGCACCCTCGGCATCGGCCAGGCGGCGCGCGTCGAGATCGAGCGTCATCGAGCCGAATTTCAGCAGGCGCCCCTCGGGCACGGCCGGGGCGGCCGTCGGCGCCGCGCCGCTCGGGGTCGCCTTGACGCGGCGCAGGACGCTTTTGATTCGCGCCAGCAGCTCACGCAGCTCGTAGGGCTTGACCAGATAGTCGTCGGCGCCGATTTCAAGCCCGACGATCCGGTCGATCGGGCGGCCGGCTGCGGTCGCCATGATGATCCCGGTACTGCCGGACTTGCGGATGAAGCGAGCCAGCGACAACCCGTCTTCGCCGGGCATCGCAATGTCGAGAATAGCGACATCGATGGCCTTGCCGACGGAGTCTTGCCGGAACGCCTGCGCATTGCGGAAGCTCAGCACCTCGAAACCTTGCAGGTCGAGATACTCGGCGACGGCCTCGCGCAGGTGTTCCTCGTCGTCGACGATGGCGACGGTCGTTTTCATTCGCTATGCCCTTGCTGTTTGAGCCATGATGACAGCGCATACCGCTCCGCATTAGGATGTAATGTCCTGCGGGTATGCAACCTTCGTGATCGACGTAAAGAGGTCCTGACATGGCGCGACGCGGACGCATCGCGATCCTCGACGACGAACCCGACTGGGTCGAGGCGGTGCATGAATATCTGATCGACCTTGGTTATGACGTCGATCGGCTGGGTGCCGCCTGGGAACTGGAACCTTATCTGGCGCGCGAGCGGCCGGACCTGCTGATCCTCGATATCGGTCTGCCCGGCGAAAGCGGCATCGACATCCTGATCCGCACCGATCTCGCCAGCGACATCGCGGTGCTCGTGCTGACTGGCAATCCCGATCCGATCGATCGTGTCCTCGGCCTGGAACTCGGTGCGGACGACTATGTGCAGAAACCGGTCGAGCTGCGCGAGCTTGCCGCCCGGGTCGCCGGCATCCTGCAGCGCCGCCTGGGGCGGCGGCGCAATCTGGTGGTGTTCGAAACCGCTTCCGTCGATCTGATCGCGGCCCGCGTTCTGAAAGCCGATGGGTCGACCGAGCGGCTGTCCGCCGGCGAGGTGGCGCTGATCCGCGCCTTTGCCGACAGCCCCGGCAAGGTGTTGACCCGCGAGGAAATCATGGAGCGCGCACCGGCCGAGGATGAAGAAGCCTTCGATCGCGCGATCGATTCCCGCATCGCGCGGCTCCGGCGCAAGCTCGATACCGATGCCATCCGCACCGTGCGCGGCCATGGCTATGTCTTCGATCTGCCGAGCCACGGTGGCGGCAGTCAGGTCGTGACGCCCGAGGCTCACGAACCGCTGTGACGGCGGGCCGGCGCGCCGCCGCCCGCTGATCTCGTCTGCGCGCTCGAGCGCCATCAGCCCATTCCCACCCTATCGACGAACCAGATATGCGCCGGCCCGGTGCATCGGACGATGTCGCGCCGGCGGCGCCTGTGTTTCAGCAGCAAGGGCGCGCCGGCACCCGGCGGACCCGCCGGAAATATTCGAAACAGCGGCAAGGCCCGTCCGGCATCGGGATGAAGGACGCCGAATCCAGACTGCGGCATGCAAACGAACCCTATGCCCCGGACGGTTCCATGACCCCCCAGCAGATCGCGCTCATCCGCTCGCAGTTCGGCATCGTCGCGGCGCGTAAGGATGTGTTCGCCCAGGCCTTCTACGAAGCCCTGTTCATTACCGATCCGACGCTCAGGCCGATGTTCCCCGCCGACATGCGGCCGCAGCGCGCCAAGCTGGTCCAAGCCCTTGCCCATGTCATCCTGTCGCTGGACGACCTCGGTGCCGTCCTGGAGGATGTTCGCACCCTCGGCCTCCGGCATGTCGGCTATGGCGTCGAACCCGATCACTACAATACGGTCGGCGAGGCGCTGCTCGCCGCGCTAGCCGAAACGCTGGGCGAGACTTTCGACGACGCCTCGCAGGCCGCCTGGGCGCTCGCCTACGGTACCATCGCCGATGTCATGATCGAAGCCGGAGCCGGCAAGACCTATCTTCAGGCCGCTGAATAGCGCTCAGGCCTTGAGCCGGCTCGCCAGTCCGTTGGTGGCGACCTTGGCCAGAACCAACCGCACGTCATCGAGGGTGAAGGGCTTTTCCAGAACCACGACCTCGCTGCCGCGGGCACGCGTCAACCGGTCCGGTCCGGCCACGGTGTCGCCGGTGACGATGATGGTCCGCTCGGCGAGTTTGGGATCCTGGTCGTGGATGCGGTCGCGGAAGTCGATGCCGTCGAGCCCCGGCATGCGCAGGTCGGCGAAAACCACATCGAAGACCGTCTGATTGATCCGCTCCAGCGCCAGGACCGAGCGGTCGACGACGCTCGGACGATGGCCGAGCCCCTCGATGATCTCCGCCAGGCTCTGCGCCACATCGGCCTCGTCGTCGACGATCAGCACGGCGAGACCGGCCCGTCCGGCGGTCCGGTCCTCGGTCACCGACGCCACGGCCACCTGATTGCTGCGCGGCAGGCTGATGTCGAAACGGGCGCCGCCTTCCGGCCGGTTGATCAGCGCGATCGTGCCGCCATGGGCCTCGACCACATTGCGGCAGATCGACAGGCCGATGCCGGTCCCCACACCGGCCGGCTTGGTGGTGAAATAGGGATCGAAGACACGCCGGACGAGATCCTCCGGCACGCCGGGTCCGTTATCGCTGACCGCCACCGTGACGCGATCGCCGGAAAGCCCGGTTTCCACCCGGATCAGCCGCGGCGCCGGGCGATCCATCAGCGCCTGCTGGGCGTTGATGATCAGGTTGGCGATGACCTGCGACAGCAGGTCCCGATCACCGGTGATCGCCGGCAGGCCGGGATCGAGCCTGGCTTCGACGGCGATGTCCGAACTCCTCAAACCATAAGCCACCATGTCGAGCGCGCCGGAGACCACGCCGTTGATATCGACAGCCTCGCGCTGCGGCGGCTTTTGCCGTGCCATGGCCAGGAAGCTCTTGACGATGCGCCCGCAGCGTTCCGCCGCCGCATGGATGCGTTCGCCCCGCCGCTTGACCTCGTCGGTACCGGCTTTGGCCACCAGCAGCGACGATTGGGCAATGACGATGGCCAGCGGATTGTTCAGCTCGTGGGCAACACCGGCCAAGAGCGAACCCATGGCCGACAGCTTCTCGACCTGATGCAGCCGCTCGCGGCTGGCCTGGGCCTCATTGGCCATGCGCTGGGCTTCGGTCAGGTCGCGCACATGGGCCATGAACAGCCGGTGATCGGCGAAGCGCACCGTGTTGACGGAATATTCGACCGGAATGATCGAGCCGTCCTTGCGCTGCCCCTCGGTTTCGAAGCGCCGCGCCAGGCTGCCGACATCGGCCTTGGCCTTGTAGCGCTCCATCGTGCCGATCTGCAGGGCGCGCTGGGCGGTCGGAACCACCAGGTCCCAGGACATCTGGCCGATCGCCTCGGCCCGGCTGAAGCCGAACATCGCCTCCGCCGCCGGATTGAACTCGATC
>BFBZ01000007.1_pt676 | contig 22715 bp, 7 predicted proteins | sample 1888401 | NCBI WGS metagenome assembly BFBZ01 (sample SAMD00112614, study PRJDB3348) | symbiont metagenome | host: Chara braunii
CCTTGCGGTTCGGTTGCGCCATGCCGACGACGTGCAGACGAAAGGCTTCGGGGATGGTTCTGTTCATGAAGGCGATGTACCCGAACCGATTTGGCGTGCGCGCGCAAATCCAGCCGCCCGGCACCAGGATGCGGTCGAATTCGCGGGCCACGCCGGCGGGATGTTCGAGATGCTCGAAAGTGTAATCCGAAATGATGATGTCGACCGAGCCGTCTTCGAGCGGCAGGGGTCCCGGATTGTCGAGCACGATGGCTTCGTCGATCGCCGGATTGGTCGTCACGATCGGATCGACGTCGGCGCCGATGACCTTGCGCACCTTGCCCTTGATGCGGCTGAGCTGACGACGGAACTGAACCGTATCGTCGATCTGTGGTGCGCCGCGCCCGGCCCCGTAATCGAGCACGATGGCGTCGGGATGCAAGATCGAATTGACGCGCTGATAGAATTGGATCGTGCCGTCAATGCGCGAGAAGCCGCCCGCATTGATCTCGGGAAAGAACATCGCGCTGATATCCGGGGGGATCATCTATTCTTCCCAACTGGGGTCAAGTCGACGTCCGCTTCTGATCGGAAGTCGCAGTTGATCATCGCCACAGTAAATATACGTATCCGCATCACGACGGCACTTACCGGCCGCATAAGGGGTCAGTCTGCCGAACTGACGGTGGCGGTCAATCACAAATTTACGCGCACCAGCTTTGCGACGCTTCTTTCGCAACTCTTGGTTTCTTCGCCGTCGCGCGATCCAGGTCGAGTGCGCTTTGGACGGATTGTCCCCCGCGCGCCGCAGGACATGGTGACGGCCGAAAAGCGGGCGTCGTTGGTCATTTCGGCTTGAACTGGGGAGCAATCCCATGACAATGACACCGCAAAAGGTAAGCTTGTCCTGCGAACCCGCGGTTCGCAGGAACGGGCTGCGGGAGAAAACGTCATGGCCACCGACAGTCGCTATCATGAGGTCTATGCGCGCGCGATGCGCGATCCGGAAGGGTTCTGGGCCGAGGCGGCGCGCGAGATCGACTGGATAGAATTTCCCAAGACCATCTTCGACCCGGCACAGGGCGTCTATGGTCGCTGGTTCGCCGATGGCGTGCTCAACACCTGCTACAATGCGCTCGACCGCCAGGTCGCGAACGGCCGAGCCGACCAGCTGGCGCTGATCCACGATTCGCCGCTGTCGAACAGCGTCACCAGGCTGACCTATCGCGAGATGCTGCACGAGGTGAGCACGCTCGCCGCGATCATGCAGGACTTCGGCGTGGCCAAGGGCGACCGCGTGCTGCTGTACATGCCGATGGTGCCGGANGAGGCGGCGCGCGAGATCGACTGGATAGAATTTCCCAAGACCATCTTCGACCCGGCACAGGGCGTCTATGGTCGCTGGTTCGCCGATGGCGTGCTCAACACCTGCTACAATGCGCTCGACCGCCAGGTCGCGAACGGCCGAGCCGACCAGCTGGCGCTGATCCACGATTCGCCGCTGTCGAACAGCGTCACCAGGCTGACCTATCGCGAGATGCTGCACGAGGTGAGCACGCTCGCCGCGATCATGCAGGACTTCGGCGTGGCCAAGGGCGACCGCGTGCTGCTGTACATGCCGATGGTGCCGGAAGCGATGGTCGCGATGCTGGCCTGCGCGCGGATCGGCGCCGTGCATTCCGTCGTGTTCGGTGGTTTTGCCGCCAAGGAACTGGCCACCCGCATTGATGACGCGCAGCCGAAACTGATCATGTCCGCGAGTTGCGGACTGGAGCCGGGCCGCATCGTCTCCTACAAGCCGCTGCTCGACGAGGCGATCCGGCTCGCGCAGGTGAAGCCGGCCGCCTGCCTCGTTCTGCAGCGCCCGCAGCAACGGTGCGATCTGGCCGCGGGCCGCGATCATGACTGGGCGGCGTTGCGCGCAGCCGCAATGGCCGCCGGCAAGTCCGCGCCGTGCGTTCCGGTCAAGGCGACCGATCCGCTCTATATTCTCTACACATCGGGCACCACCGGCATTCCGAAGGGTGTGGTGCGCGACAATGGCGGCCACGCGGTGGCGCTGAAATGGTCGATGTTCAATCTCTATGGCGTGAAGCCCGGCGACGTCTGGTGGTGCGGCTCCGATATCGGCTGGGTGGTCGGCCACAGCTACATCATCTACGCACCGCTGTTCCATGGCGCGACCTCGATCATGTACGAGGGCAAGCCGGTCGGCACGCCGGACGCCGGCGCGTTCTGGCGTGTGATTTCCGAGCACAAGGCGGTGGCGCTGTTCACCGCGCCAACCGCATTCCGCGCCATCAAGAAGGAAGATCCGAACGGCGAATTTATCCGCAAGTACGATCTGTCGCAGTTCCGCACGCTGTTCCTCGCGGGCGAGCGCGCCGATCCGCCGACGGTGGAATGGGCGGAGCAGCAGTTGCAGGTGCCGGTGATCGACCACTGGTGGCAGACCGAAACCGGCTGGTGCATCGCCGGCAATCCGGTCGGGGTCGGGCAATTGCCGGTGAAGCACGGCTCCCCGACGGTGCCGATGCCGGGCTATCAGGTCGACGTGGTGGATGAAGCGGCGAGGCCCGTGCCGCCCAACACCATGGGCTCGATCGTGATCAAGCTGCCGATGCCGCCCGCATGCCTGCCGACCCTGTGGCAGCAGGATCAGCGTTTTCACGAGGCCTATCTCGCGGAGTTTCCCGGCTACTACAAGACGTCCGACGCCGGCTACAAGGATGCCGACGGTTATGTGTTCGTGATGGGCCGCACTGACGACATCATCAACGTCGCCGGTCACCGGCTGTCCACCGGCGGCATGGAGGAGGTGCTGGCATCGCATCCGGATGTGGCGGAGTGCGCCGTGCTCGGCATCAAGGACCAGCTCAAGGGCGAGGTGCCCTGCGGCTTCCTGGTGCTGAAAGCCGGCGTTGCCAAGGCTCCCGCGGAGGTCGAGAAGGATGTCGTTGCCCTGGTGCGCGACCGCATCGGGCCGGTGGCGGCCTTCAAACTCGCCATCACCGTGGGGCGGCTGCCCAAGACACGGTCGGGCAAGATCCTGCGCGGCACCATGAAGAAGATTGCCGACGGCGACGCCTGGAGCATGCCCGCGACCATCGACGATCCGGCCATTCTGGACGAAATCGGCATCGCGCTGAAAAGCAAGGGGCTGGGGCGCTAACCGGATTTTGTCCCGATTTTCCGGCCGCTGGCCGCCGATATGCGGGATCCTGCCTTTACAAATCCATGATTTTGGTTCGACAGTCGGCCGCGATTCCGAGGGCATGACGAGGCGAAGCGAAGATGGTCCGAAAGACGACAAAGTTGATCCTGGTTGCGGCTTTTGGCGCCCTGCTGCTCGGCGGCTGCGCTTCGCAGCAGGAACAGCCGGTGGCGGCTGCGGCCGCGCCTGTGCCCGATGACGACGCTTATTGCCGGGCGAAGGGCTTCAAGGCTGGGTCCGACGAGTACGTCAATTGCCGCAGGGATCGCGATCACGTGGCCACCACCATGCAGACACAGCAAGGCAAACGCGACCTGCGCAAGATCCAGGACTACATGATGGACAATAAGTAACATCGCATCCACGTGTGACGTAATATGATCGCCGGACGCAGGGGACATCGGGATATCATGGTTTTCGGACTGACAATCATCAGGCGGGCGCTCGTCGCCTCGCTGATCGGCACAGTGGTCGCGGTCTGCTCGCCCGGTGGGGTGCGCGCGGAAGAGGAGGATGTCCTGTCGCGCGACAGTGTGCTGCGCGACGCCGAGATCCCGGCACTGGGAAATCCCGACGGTGACATCACCATTGTCGAGTATTTCGACTACCAGTGCCCCTACTGCAAGAAGGTGGCGCCGGAGCTCGCGCAGGTGGTGAAAGAGGACGGCAAGGTGCGGCTGGTGATGAAGGACTGGCCGATCCTGGGCCCGCCGTCGGATCTCGCGGCGCGGCTGGTGCCTGTCTCTTATACACATCTAGATGTGTATAAGAGACAGGTGCTGCGCGACGCCGAGATCCCGGCACTGGGAAATCCCGACGGTGACATCACCATTGTCGAGTATTTCGACTACCAGTGCCCCTACTGCAAGAAGGTGGCGCCGGAGCTCGCGCAGGTGGTGAAAGAGGACGGCAAGGTGCGGCTGGTGATGAAGGACTGGCCGATCCTGGGCCCGCCGTCGGATCTCGCGGCGCGGCTGGTGCCTGTCTCTTATACACATCTAGATGTGTATAAGAGACAGGTGCTGCGCGACGCCGAGATCCCGGCACTGGGAAATCCCGACGGTGACATCACCATTGTCGAGTATTTCGACTACCAGTGCCCCTACTGCAAGAAGGTGGCGCCGGAGCTCGCGCAGGTGGTGAAAGAGGACGGCAAGGTGCGGCTGGTGATGAAGGACTGGCCGATCCTGGGCCCGCCGTCGGATCTCGCGGCGCGGCTGGTGCCTGTCTCTTATACACATCTAGATGTGTATAAGAGACAGGTGCTGCGCGACGCCGAGATCCCGGCACTGGGAAATCCCGACGGTGACATCACCATTGTCGAGTATTTCGACTACCAGTGCCCCTACTGCAAGAAGGTGGCGCCGGAGCTCGCGCAGGTGGTGAAAGAGGACGGCAAGGTGCGGCTGGTGATGAAGGACTGGCCGATCCTGGGCCCGCCGTCGGATCTCGCGGCGCGGCTGGTGCCTGTCTCTTATACACATCTAGATGTGTATAAGAGACAGGTGCTGCGCGACGCCGAGATCCCGGCACTGGGAAATCCCGACGGTGACATCACCATTGTCGAGTATTTCGACTACCAGTGCCCCTACTGCAAGAAGGTGGCGCCGGAGCTCGCGCAGGTGGTGAAAGAGGACGGCAAGGTGCGGCTGGTGATGAAGGACTGGCCGATCCTGGGCCCGCCGTCGGATCTCGCGGCGCGGCTGGTGCCTGTCTCTTATACACATCTAGATGTGTATAAGAGACAGGTGCTGCGCGACGCCGAGATCCCGGCACTGGGAAATCCCGACGGTGACATCACCATTGTCGAGTATTTCGACTACCAGTGCCCCTACTGCAAGAAGGTGGCGCCGGAGCTCGCGCAGGTGGTGAAAGAGGACGGCAAGGTGCGGCTGGTGATGAAGGACTGGCCGATCCTGGGCCCGCCGTCGGATCTCGCGGCGCGGCTGGTGCCTGTCTCTTATACACATCTAGATGTGTATAAGAGACAGGTGCTGCGCGACGCCGAGATCCCGGCACTGGGAAATCCCGACGGTGACATCACCATTGTCGAGTATTTCGACTACCAGTGCCCCTACTGCAAGAAGGTGGCGCCGGAGCTCGCGCAGGTGGTGAAAGAGGACGGCAAGGTGCGGCTGGTGATGAAGGACTGGCCGATCCTGGGCCCGCCGTCGGATCTCGCGGCGCGGCTGGTGCCTGTCTCTTATACACATCTAGATGTGTATAAGAGACAGGTGCTGCGCGACGCCGAGATCCCGGCACTGGGAAATCCCGACGGTGACATCACCATTGTCGAGTATTTCGACTACCAGTGCCCCTACTGCAAGAAGGTGGCGCCGGAGCTCGCGCAGGTGGTGAAAGAGGACGGCAAGGTGCGGCTGGTGATGAAGGACTGGCCGATCCTGGGCCCGCCGTCGGATCTCGCGGCGCGGCTGGTGCCTGTCTCTTATACACATCTAGATGTGTATAAGAGACAGGTGCTGCGCGACGCCGAGATCCCGGCACTGGGAAATCCCGACGGTGACATCACCATTGTCGAGTATTTCGACTACCAGTGCCCCTACTGCAAGAAGGTGGCGCCGGAGCTCGCGCAGGTGGTGAAAGAGGACGGCAAGGTGCGGCTGGTGATGAAGGACTGGCCGATCCTGGGCCCGCCGTCGGATCTCGCGGCGCGGCTGGTGCCTGTCTCTTATACACATCTAGATGTGTATAAGAGACAGGTGCTGCGCGACGCCGAGATCCCGGCACTGGGAAATCCCGACGGTGACATCACCATTGTCGAGTATTTCGACTACCAGTGCCCCTACTGCAAGAAGGTGGCGCCGGAGCTCGCGCAGGTGGTGAAAGAGGACGGCAAGGTGCGGCTGGTGATGAAGGACTGGCCGATCCTGGGCCCGCCGTCGGATCTCGCGGCGCGGCTGGTGCCTGTCTCTTATACACATCTAGATGTGTATAAGAGACAGGTGCTGCGCGACGCCGAGATCCCGGCACTGGGAAATCCCGACGGTGACATCACCATTGTCGAGTATTTCGACTACCAGTGCCCCTACTGCAAGAAGGTGGCGCCGGAGCTCGCGCAGGTGGTGAAAGAGGACGGCAAGGTGCGGCTGGTGATGAAGGACTGGCCGATCCTGGGCCCGCCGTCGGATCTCGCGGCGCGGCTGGTGCCTGTCTCTTATACACATCTAGATGTGTATAAGAGACAGGTGCTGCGCGACGCCGAGATCCCGGCACTGGGAAATCCCGACGGTGACATCACCATTGTCGAGTATTTCGACTACCAGTGCCCCTACTGCAAGAAGGTGGCGCCGGAGCTCGCGCAGGTGGTGAAAGAGGACGGCAAGGTGCGGCTGGTGATGAAGGACTGGCCGATCCTGGGCCCGCCGTCGGATCTCGCGGCGCGGCTGGTGCCTGTCTCTTATACACATCTAGATGTGTATAAGAGACAGGTGCTGCGCGACGCCGAGATCCCGGCACTGGGAAATCCCGACGGTGACATCACCATTGTCGAGTATTTCGACTACCAGTGCCCCTACTGCAAGAAGGTGGCGCCGGAGCTCGCGCAGGTGGTGAAAGAGGACGGCAAGGTGCGGCTGGTGATGAAGGACTGGCCGATCCTGGGCCCGCCGTCGGATCTCGCGGCGCGGCTGGTGCCTGTCTCTTATACACATCTAGATGTGTATAAGAGACAGGTGCTGCGCGACGCCGAGATCCCGGCACTGGGAAATCCCGACGGTGACATCACCATTGTCGAGTATTTCGACTACCAGTGCCCCTACTGCAAGAAGGTGGCGCCGGAGCTCGCGCAGGTGGTGAAAGAGGACGGCAAGGTGCGGCTGGTGATGAAGGACTGGCCGATCCTGGGCCCGCCGTCGGATCTCGCGGCGCGGCTGGTGCCTGTCTCTTATACACATCTAGATGTGTATAAGAGACAGGTGCTGCGCGACGCCGAGATCCCGGCACTGGGAAATCCCGACGGTGACATCACCATTGTCGAGTATTTCGACTACCAGTGCCCCTACTGCAAGAAGGTGGCGCCGGAGCTCGCGCAGGTGGTGAAAGAGGACGGCAAGGTGCGGCTGGTGATGAAGGACTGGCCGATCCTGGGCCCGCCGTCGGATCTCGCGGCGCGGCTGGTGCCTGTCTCTTATACACATCTAGATGTGTATAAGAGACAGGTGCTGCGCGACGCCGAGATCCCGGCACTGGGAAATCCCGACGGTGACATCACCATTGTCGAGTATTTCGACTACCAGTGCCCCTACTGCAAGAAGGTGGCGCCGGAGCTCGCGCAGGTGGTGAAAGAGGACGGCAAGGTGCGGCTGGTGATGAAGGACTGGCCGATCCTGGGCCCGCCGTCGGATCTCGCGGCGCGGCTGGTGCCTGTCTCTTATACACATCTAGATGTGTATAAGAGACAGGTGCTGCGCGACGCCGAGATCCCGGCACTGGGAAATCCCGACGGTGACATCACCATTGTCGAGTATTTCGACTACCAGTGCCCCTACTGCAAGAAGGTGGCGCCGGAGCTCGCGCAGGTGGTGAAAGAGGACGGCAAGGTGCGGCTGGTGATGAAGGACTGGCCGATCCTGGGCCCGCCGTCGGATCTCGCGGCGCGGCTGGTGCCTGTCTCTTATACACATCTAGATGTGTATAAGAGACAGGTGCTGCGCGACGCCGAGATCCCGGCACTGGGAAATCCCGACGGTGACATCACCATTGTCGAGTATTTCGACTACCAGTGCCCCTACTGCAAGAAGGTGGCGCCGGAGCTCGCGCAGGTGGTGAAAGAGGACGGCAAGGTGCGGCTGGTGATGAAGGACTGGCCGATCCTGGGCCCGCCGTCGGATCTCGCGGCGCGGCTGGTGCCTGTCTCTTATACACATCTAGATGTGTATAAGAGACAGGTGCTGCGCGACGCCGAGATCCCGGCACTGGGAAATCCCGACGGTGACATCACCATTGTCGAGTATTTCGACTACCAGTGCCCCTACTGCAAGAAGGTGGCGCCGGAGCTCGCGCAGGTGGTGAAAGAGGACGGCAAGGTGCGGCTGGTGATGAAGGACTGGCCGATCCTGGGCCCGCCGTCGGATCTCGCGGCGCGGCTGGTGCCTGTCTCTTATACACATCTAGATGTGTATAAGAGACAGGTGCTGCGCGACGCCGAGATCCCGGCACTGGGAAATCCCGACGGTGACATCACCATTGTCGAGTATTTCGACTACCAGTGCCCCTACTGCAAGAAGGTGGCGCCGGAGCTCGCGCAGGTGGTGAAAGAGGACGGCAAGGTGCGGCTGGTGATGAAGGACTGGCCGATCCTGGGCCCGCCGTCGGATCTCGCGGCGCGGCTGGTGCCTGTCTCTTATACACATCTAGATGTGTATAAGAGACAGGTGCTGCGCGACGCCGAGATCCCGGCACTGGGAAATCCCGACGGTGACATCACCATTGTCGAGTATTTCGACTACCAGTGCCCCTACTGCAAGAAGGTGGCGCCGGAGCTCGCGCAGGTGGTGAAAGAGGACGGCAAGGTGCGGCTGGTGATGAAGGACTGGCCGATCCTGGGCCCGCCGTCGGATCTCGCGGCGCGGCTGGTGCCTGTCTCTTATACACATCTAGATGTGTATAAGAGACAGGTGCTGCGCGACGCCGAGATCCCGGCACTGGGAAATCCCGACGGTGACATCACCATTGTCGAGTATTTCGACTACCAGTGCCCCTACTGCAAGAAGGTGGCGCCGGAGCTCGCGCAGGTGGTGAAAGAGGACGGCAAGGTGCGGCTGGTGATGAAGGACTGGCCGATCCTGGGCCCGCCGTCGGATCTCGCGGCGCGGCTGGTGCCTGTCTCTTATACACATCTAGATGTGTATAAGAGACAGGTGCTGCGCGACGCCGAGATCCCGGCACTGGGAAATCCCGACGGTGACATCACCATTGTCGAGTATTTCGACTACCAGTGCCCCTACTGCAAGAAGGTGGCGCCGGAGCTCGCGCAGGTGGTGAAAGAGGACGGCAAGGTGCGGCTGGTGATGAAGGACTGGCCGATCCTGGGCCCGCCGTCGGATCTCGCGGCGCGGCTGGTGCCTGTCTCTTATACACATCTAGATGTGTATAAGAGACAGGTGCTGCGCGACGCCGAGATCCCGGCACTGGGAAATCCCGACGGTGACATCACCATTGTCGAGTATTTCGACTACCAGTGCCCCTACTGCAAGAAGGTGGCGCCGGAGCTCGCGCAGGTGGTGAAAGAGGACGGCAAGGTGCGGCTGGTGATGAAGGACTGGCCGATCCTGGGCCCGCCGTCGGATCTCGCGGCGCGGCTGGTGCCTGTCTCTTATACACATCTAGATGTGTATAAGAGACAGGTGCTGCGCGACGCCGAGATCCCGGCACTGGGAAATCCCGACGGTGACATCACCATTGTCGAGTATTTCGACTACCAGTGCCCCTACTGCAAGAAGGTGGCGCCGGAGCTCGCGCAGGTGGTGAAAGAGGACGGCAAGGTGCGGCTGGTGATGAAGGACTGGCCGATCCTGGGCCCGCCGTCGGATCTCGCGGCGCGGCTGGTGCCTGTCTCTTATACACATCTAGATGTGTATAAGAGACAGGTGCTGCGCGACGCCGAGATCCCGGCACTGGGAAATCCCGACGGTGACATCACCATTGTCGAGTATTTCGACTACCAGTGCCCCTACTGCAAGAAGGTGGCGCCGGAGCTCGCGCAGGTGGTGAAAGAGGACGGCAAGGTGCGGCTGGTGATGAAGGACTGGCCGATCCTGGGCCCGCCGTCGGATCTCGCGGCGCGGCTGGTGCCTGTCTCTTATACACATCTAGATGTGTATAAGAGACAGGTGCTGCGCGACGCCGAGATCCCGGCACTGGGAAATCCCGACGGTGACATCACCATTGTCGAGTATTTCGACTACCAGTGCCCCTACTGCAAGAAGGTGGCGCCGGAGCTCGCGCAGGTGGTGAAAGAGGACGGCAAGGTGCGGCTGGTGATGAAGGACTGGCCGATCCTGGGCCCGCCGTCGGATCTCGCGGCGCGGCTGGTGCCTGTCTCTTATACACATCTAGATGTGTATAAGAGACAGGTGCTGCGCGACGCCGAGATCCCGGCACTGGGAAATCCCGACGGTGACATCACCATTGTCGAGTATTTCGACTACCAGTGCCCCTACTGCAAGAAGGTGGCGCCGGAGCTCGCGCAGGTGGTGAAAGAGGACGGCAAGGTGCGGCTGGTGATGAAGGACTGGCCGATCCTGGGCCCGCCGTCGGATCTCGCGGCGCGGCTGGTGCCTGTCTCTTATACACATCTAGATGTGTATAAGAGACAGGTGCTGCGCGACGCCGAGATCCCGGCACTGGGAAATCCCGACGGTGACATCACCATTGTCGAGTATTTCGACTACCAGTGCCCCTACTGCAAGAAGGTGGCGCCGGAGCTCGCGCAGGTGGTGAAAGAGGACGGCAAGGTGCGGCTGGTGATGAAGGACTGGCCGATCCTGGGCCCGCCGTCGGATCTCGCGGCGCGGCTGGTGCCTGTCTCTTATACACATCTAGATGTGTATAAGAGACAGGTGCTGCGCGACGCCGAGATCCCGGCACTGGGAAATCCCGACGGTGACATCACCATTGTCGAGTATTTCGACTACCAGTGCCCCTACTGCAAGAAGGTGGCGCCGGAGCTCGCGCAGGTGGTGAAAGAGGACGGCAAGGTGCGGCTGGTGATGAAGGACTGGCCGATCCTGGGCCCGCCGTCGGATCTCGCGGCGCGGCTGGTGCCTGTCTCTTATACACATCTAGATGTGTATAAGAGACAGGTGCTGCGCGACGCCGAGATCCCGGCACTGGGAAATCCCGACGGTGACATCACCATTGTCGAGTATTTCGACTACCAGTGCCCCTACTGCAAGAAGGTGGCGCCGGAGCTCGCGCAGGTGGTGAAAGAGGACGGCAAGGTGCGGCTGGTGATGAAGGACTGGCCGATCCTGGGCCCGCCGTCGGATCTCGCGGCGCGGCTGGTGCCTGTCTCTTATACACATCTAGATGTGTATAAGAGACAGGTGCTGCGCGACGCCGAGATCCCGGCACTGGGAAATCCCGACGGTGACATCACCATTGTCGAGTATTTCGACTACCAGTGCCCCTACTGCAAGAAGGTGGCGCCGGAGCTCGCGCAGGTGGTGAAAGAGGACGGCAAGGTGCGGCTGGTGATGAAGGACTGGCCGATCCTGGGCCCGCCGTCGGATCTCGCGGCGCGGCTGGTGCCTGTCTCTTATACACATCTAGATGTGTATAAGAGACAGGTGCTGCGCGACGCCGAGATCCCGGCACTGGGAAATCCCGACGGTGACATCACCATTGTCGAGTATTTCGACTACCAGTGCCCCTACTGCAAGAAGGTGGCGCCGGAGCTCGCGCAGGTGGTGAAAGAGGACGGCAAGGTGCGGCTGGTGATGAAGGACTGGCCGATCCTGGGCCCGCCGTCGGATCTCGCGGCGCGGCTGGTGCCTGTCTCTTATACACATCTAGATGTGTATAAGAGACAGGTGCTGCGCGACGCCGAGATCCCGGCACTGGGAAATCCCGACGGTGACATCACCATTGTCGAGTATTTCGACTACCAGTGCCCCTACTGCAAGAAGGTGGCGCCGGAGCTCGCGCAGGTGGTGAAAGAGGACGGCAAGGTGCGGCTGGTGATGAAGGACTGGCCGATCCTGGGCCCGCCGTCGGATCTCGCGGCGCGGCTGGTGCCTGTCTCTTATACACATCTAGATGTGTATAAGAGACAGGTGCTGCGCGACGCCGAGATCCCGGCACTGGGAAATCCCGACGGTGACATCACCATTGTCGAGTATTTCGACTACCAGTGCCCCTACTGCAAGAAGGTGGCGCCGGAGCTCGCGCAGGTGGTGAAAGAGGACGGCAAGGTGCGGCTGGTGATGAAGGACTGGCCGATCCTGGGCCCGCCGTCGGATCTCGCGGCGCGGCTGGTGCCTGTCTCTTATACACATCTAGATGTGTATAAGAGACAGGTGCTGCGCGACGCCGAGATCCCGGCACTGGGAAATCCCGACGGTGACATCACCATTGTCGAGTATTTCGACTACCAGTGCCCCTACTGCAAGAAGGTGGCGCCGGAGCTCGCGCAGGTGGTGAAAGAGGACGGCAAGGTGCGGCTGGTGATGAAGGACTGGCCGATCCTGGGCCCGCCGTCGGATCTCGCGGCGCGGCTGGTGCCTGTCTCTTATACACATCTAGATGTGTATAAGAGACAGGTGCTGCGCGACGCCGAGATCCCGGCACTGGGAAATCCCGACGGTGACATCACCATTGTCGAGTATTTCGACTACCAGTGCCCCTACTGCAAGAAGGTGGCGCCGGAGCTCGCGCAGGTGGTGAAAGAGGACGGCAAGGTGCGGCTGGTGATGAAGGACTGGCCGATCCTGGGCCCGCCGTCGGATCTCGCGGCGCGGCTGGTGCCTGTCTCTTATACACATCTAGATGTGTATAAGAGACAGGTGCTGCGCGACGCCGAGATCCCGGCACTGGGAAATCCCGACGGTGACATCACCATTGTCGAGTATTTCGACTACCAGTGCCCCTACTGCAAGAAGGTGGCGCCGGAGCTCGCGCAGGTGGTGAAAGAGGACGGCAAGGTGCGGCTGGTGATGAAGGACTGGCCGATCCTGGGCCCGCCGTCGGATCTCGCGGCGCGGCTGGTGCCTGTCTCTTATACACATCTAGATGTGTATAAGAGACAGGTGCTGCGCGACGCCGAGATCCCGGCACTGGGAAATCCCGACGGTGACATCACCATTGTCGAGTATTTCGACTACCAGTGCCCCTACTGCAAGAAGGTGGCGCCGGAGCTCGCGCAGGTGGTGAAAGAGGACGGCAAGGTGCGGCTGGTGATGAAGGACTGGCCGATCCTGGGCCCGCCGTCGGATCTCGCGGCGCGGCTGGTGCCTGTCTCTTATACACATCTAGATGTGTATAAGAGACAGGTGCTGCGCGACGCCGAGATCCCGGCACTGGGAAATCCCGACGGTGACATCACCATTGTCGAGTATTTCGACTACCAGTGCCCCTACTGCAAGAAGGTGGCGCCGGAGCTCGCGCAGGTGGTGAAAGAGGACGGCAAGGTGCGGCTGGTGATGAAGGACTGGCCGATCCTGGGCCCGCCGTCGGATCTCGCGGCGCGGCTGGTGCCTGTCTCTTATACACATCTAGATGTGTATAAGAGACAGGTGCTGCGCGACGCCGAGATCCCGGCACTGGGAAATCCCGACGGTGACATCACCATTGTCGAGTATTTCGACTACCAGTGCCCCTACTGCAAGAAGGTGGCGCCGGAGCTCGCGCAGGTGGTGAAAGAGGACGGCAAGGTGCGGCTGGTGATGAAGGACTGGCCGATCCTGGGCCCGCCGTCGGATCTCGCGGCGCGGCTGGTGCCTGTCTCTTATACACATCTAGATGTGTATAAGAGACAGGTGCTGCGCGACGCCGAGATCCCGGCACTGGGAAATCCCGACGGTGACATCACCATTGTCGAGTATTTCGACTACCAGTGCCCCTACTGCAAGAAGGTGGCGCCGGAGCTCGCGCAGGTGGTGAAAGAGGACGGCAAGGTGCGGCTGGTGATGAAGGACTGGCCGATCCTGGGCCCGCCGTCGGATCTCGCGGCGCGGCTGGTGCCTGTCTCTTATACACATCTAGATGTGTATAAGAGACAGGTGCTGCGCGACGCCGAGATCCCGGCACTGGGAAATCCCGACGGTGACATCACCATTGTCGAGTATTTCGACTACCAGTGCCCCTACTGCAAGAAGGTGGCGCCGGAGCTCGCGCAGGTGGTGAAAGAGGACGGCAAGGTGCGGCTGGTGATGAAGGACTGGCCGATCCTGGGCCCGCCGTCGGATCTCGCGGCGCGGCTGGTGCCTGTCTCTTATACACATCTAGATGTGTATAAGAGACAGGTGCTGCGCGACGCCGAGATCCCGGCACTGGGAAATCCCGACGGTGACATCACCATTGTCGAGTATTTCGACTACCAGTGCCCCTACTGCAAGAAGGTGGCGCCGGAGCTCGCGCAGGTGGTGAAAGAGGACGGCAAGGTGCGGCTGGTGATGAAGGACTGGCCGATCCTGGGCCCGCCGTCGGATCTCGCGGCGCGGCTGGTGCCTGTCTCTTATACACATCTAGATGTGTATAAGAGACAGGTGCTGCGCGACGCCGAGATCCCGGCACTGGGAAATCCCGACGGTGACATCACCATTGTCGAGTATTTCGACTACCAGTGCCCCTACTGCAAGAAGGTGGCGCCGGAGCTCGCGCAGGTGGTGAAAGAGGACGGCAAGGTGCGGCTGGTGATGAAGGACTGGCCGATCCTGGGCCCGCCGTCGGATCTCGCGGCGCGGCTGGTGCCTGTCTCTTATACACATCTAGATGTGTATAAGAGACAGGTGCTGCGCGACGCCGAGATCCCGGCACTGGGAAATCCCGACGGTGACATCACCATTGTCGAGTATTTCGACTACCAGTGCCCCTACTGCAAGAAGGTGGCGCCGGAGCTCGCGCAGGTGGTGAAAGAGGACGGCAAGGTGCGGCTGGTGATGAAGGACTGGCCGATCCTGGGCCCGCCGTCGGATCTCGCGGCGCGGCTGGTGCCTGTCTCTTATACACATCTAGATGTGTATAAGAGACAGGTGCTGCGCGACGCCGAGATCCCGGCACTGGGAAATCCCGACGGTGACATCACCATTGTCGAGTATTTCGACTACCAGTGCCCCTACTGCAAGAAGGTGGCGCCGGAGCTCGCGCAGGTGGTGAAAGAGGACGGCAAGGTGCGGCTGGTGATGAAGGACTGGCCGATCCTGGGCCCGCCGTCGGATCTCGCGGCGCGGCTGGTGCCTGTCTCTTATACACATCTAGATGTGTATAAGAGACAGGTGCTGCGCGACGCCGAGATCCCGGCACTGGGAAATCCCGACGGTGACATCACCATTGTCGAGTATTTCGACTACCAGTGCCCCTACTGCAAGAAGGTGGCGCCGGAGCTCGCGCAGGTGGTGAAAGAGGACGGCAAGGTGCGGCTGGTGATGAAGGACTGGCCGATCCTGGGCCCGCCGTCGGATCTCGCGGCGCGGCTGGTGCCTGTCTCTTATACACATCTAGATGTGTATAAGAGACAGGTGCTGCGCGACGCCGAGATCCCGGCACTGGGAAATCCCGACGGTGACATCACCATTGTCGAGTATTTCGACTACCAGTGCCCCTACTGCAAGAAGGTGGCGCCGGAGCTCGCGCAGGTGGTGAAAGAGGACGGCAAGGTGCGGCTGGTGATGAAGGACTGGCCGATCCTGGGCCCGCCGTCGGATCTCGCGGCGCGGCTGGTGCCTGTCTCTTATACACATCTAGATGTGTATAAGAGACAGGTGCTGCGCGACGCCGAGATCCCGGCACTGGGAAATCCCGACGGTGACATCACCATTGTCGAGTATTTCGACTACCAGTGCCCCTACTGCAAGAAGGTGGCGCCGGAGCTCGCGCAGGTGGTGAAAGAGGACGGCAAGGTGCGGCTGGTGATGAAGGACTGGCCGATCCTGGGCCCGCCGTCGGATCTCGCGGCGCGGCTGGTGCCTGTCTCTTATACACATCTAGATGTGTATAAGAGACAGGTGCTGCGCGACGCCGAGATCCCGGCACTGGGAAATCCCGACGGTGACATCACCATTGTCGAGTATTTCGACTACCAGTGCCCCTACTGCAAGAAGGTGGCGCCGGAGCTCGCGCAGGTGGTGAAAGAGGACGGCAAGGTGCGGCTGGTGATGAAGGACTGGCCGATCCTGGGCCCGCCGTCGGATCTCGCGGCGCGGCTGGTGCCTGTCTCTTATACACATCTAGATGTGTATAAGAGACAGGTGCTGCGCGACGCCGAGATCCCGGCACTGGGAAATCCCGACGGTGACATCACCATTGTCGAGTATTTCGACTACCAGTGCCCCTACTGCAAGAAGGTGGCGCCGGAGCTCGCGCAGGTGGTGAAAGAGGACGGCAAGGTGCGGCTGGTGATGAAGGACTGGCCGATCCTGGGCCCGCCGTCGGATCTCGCGGCGCGGCTGGTGCCTGTCTCTTATACACATCTAGATGTGTATAAGAGACAGGTGCTGCGCGACGCCGAGATCCCGGCACTGGGAAATCCCGACGGTGACATCACCATTGTCGAGTATTTCGACTACCAGTGCCCCTACTGCAAGAAGGTGGCGCCGGAGCTCGCGCAGGTGGTGAAAGAGGACGGCAAGGTGCGGCTGGTGATGAAGGACTGGCCGATCCTGGGCCCGCCGTCGGATCTCGCGGCGCGGCTGGTGCCTGTCTCTTATACACATCTAGATGTGTATAAGAGACAGGTGCTGCGCGACGCCGAGATCCCGGCACTGGGAAATCCCGACGGTGACATCACCATTGTCGAGTATTTCGACTACCAGTGCCCCTACTGCAAGAAGGTGGCGCCGGAGCTCGCGCAGGTGGTGAAAGAGGACGGCAAGGTGCGGCTGGTGATGAAGGACTGGCCGATCCTGGGCCCGCCGTCGGATCTCGCGGCGCGGCTGGTGCCTGTCTCTTATACACATCTAGATGTGTATAAGAGACAGGTGCTGCGCGACGCCGAGATCCCGGCACTGGGAAATCCCGACGGTGACATCACCATTGTCGAGTATTTCGACTACCAGTGCCCCTACTGCAAGAAGGTGGCGCCGGAGCTCGCGCAGGTGGTGAAAGAGGACGGCAAGGTGCGGCTGGTGATGAAGGACTGGCCGATCCTGGGCCCGCCGTCGGATCTCGCGGCGCGGCTGGTGCCTGTCTCTTATACACATCTAGATGTGTATAAGAGACAGGTGCTGCGCGACGCCGAGATCCCGGCACTGGGAAATCCCGACGGTGACATCACCATTGTCGAGTATTTCGACTACCAGTGCCCCTACTGCAAGAAGGTGGCGCCGGAGCTCGCGCAGGTGGTGAAAGAGGACGGCAAGGTGCGGCTGGTGATGAAGGACTGGCCGATCCTGGGCCCGCCGTCGGATCTCGCGGCGCGGCTGGTGCCTGTCTCTTATACACATCTAGATGTGTATAAGAGACAGGTGCTGCGCGACGCCGAGATCCCGGCACTGGGAAATCCCGACGGTGACATCACCATTGTCGAGTATTTCGACTACCAGTGCCCCTACTGCAAGAAGGTGGCGCCGGAGCTCGCGCAGGTGGTGAAAGAGGACGGCAAGGTGCGGCTGGTGATGAAGGACTGGCCGATCCTGGGCCCGCCGTCGGATCTCGCGGCGCGGCTGGTGCCTGTCTCTTATACACATCTAGATGTGTATAAGAGACAGGTGCTGCGCGACGCCGAGATCCCGGCACTGGGAAATCCCGACGGTGACATCACCATTGTCGAGTATTTCGACTACCAGTGCCCCTACTGCAAGAAGGTGGCGCCGGAGCTCGCGCAGGTGGTGAAAGAGGACGGCAAGGTGCGGCTGGTGATGAAGGACTGGCCGATCCTGGGCCCGCCGTCGGATCTCGCGGCGCGGCTGGTGCCTGTCTCTTATACACATCTAGATGTGTATAAGAGACAGGTGCTGCGCGACGCCGAGATCCCGGCACTGGGAAATCCCGACGGTGACATCACCATTGTCGAGTATTTCGACTACCAGTGCCCCTACTGCAAGAAGGTGGCGCCGGAGCTCGCGCAGGTGGTGAAAGAGGACGGCAAGGTGCGGCTGGTGATGAAGGACTGGCCGATCCTGGGCCCGCCGTCGGATCTCGCGGCGCGGCTGGTGCCTGTCTCTTATACACATCTAGATGTGTATAAGAGACAGGTGCTGCGCGACGCCGAGATCCCGGCACTGGGAAATCCCGACGGTGACATCACCATTGTCGAGTATTTCGACTACCAGTGCCCCTACTGCAAGAAGGTGGCGCCGGAGCTCGCGCAGGTGGTGAAAGAGGACGGCAAGGTGCGGCTGGTGATGAAGGACTGGCCGATCCTGGGCCCGCCGTCGGATCTCGCGGCGCGGCTGGTGCCTGTCTCTTATACACATCTAGATGTGTATAAGAGACAGGTGCTGCGCGACGCCGAGATCCCGGCACTGGGAAATCCCGACGGTGACATCACCATTGTCGAGTATTTCGACTACCAGTGCCCCTACTGCAAGAAGGTGGCGCCGGAGCTCGCGCAGGTGGTGAAAGAGGACGGCAAGGTGCGGCTGGTGATGAAGGACTGGCCGATCCTGGGCCCGCCGTCGGATCTCGCGGCGCGGCTGGTGCCTGTCTCTTATACACATCTAGATGTGTATAAGAGACAGGTGCTGCGCGACGCCGAGATCCCGGCACTGGGAAATCCCGACGGTGACATCACCATTGTCGAGTATTTCGACTACCAGTGCCCCTACTGCAAGAAGGTGGCGCCGGAGCTCGCGCAGGTGGTGAAAGAGGACGGCAAGGTGCGGCTGGTGATGAAGGACTGGCCGATCCTGGGCCCGCCGTCGGATCTCGCGGCGCGGCTGGTGCCTGTCTCTTATACACATCTAGATGTGTATAAGAGACAGGTGCTGCGCGACGCCGAGATCCCGGCACTGGGAAATCCCGACGGTGACATCACCATTGTCGAGTATTTCGACTACCAGTGCCCCTACTGCAAGAAGGTGGCGCCGGAGCTCGCGCAGGTGGTGAAAGAGGACGGCAAGGTGCGGCTGGTGATGAAGGACTGGCCGATCCTGGGCCCGCCGTCGGATCTCGCGGCGCGGCTGGTGCCTGTCTCTTATACACATCTAGATGTGTATAAGAGACAGGTGCTGCGCGACGCCGAGATCCCGGCACTGGGAAATCCCGACGGTGACATCACCATTGTCGAGTATTTCGACTACCAGTGCCCCTACTGCAAGAAGGTGGCGCCGGAGCTCGCGCAGGTGGTGAAAGAGGACGGCAAGGTGCGGCTGGTGATGAAGGACTGGCCGATCCTGGGCCCGCCGTCGGATCTCGCGGCGCGGCTGGTGCCTGTCTCTTATACACATCTAGATGTGTATAAGAGACAGGTGCTGCGCGACGCCGAGATCCCGGCACTGGGAAATCCCGACGGTGACATCACCATTGTCGAGTATTTCGACTACCAGTGCCCCTACTGCAAGAAGGTGGCGCCGGAGCTCGCGCAGGTGGTGAAAGAGGACGGCAAGGTGCGGCTGGTGATGAAGGACTGGCCGATCCTGGGCCCGCCGTCGGATCTCGCGGCGCGGCTGGTGCCTGTCTCTTATACACATCTAGATGTGTATAAGAGACAGGTGCTGCGCGACGCCGAGATCCCGGCACTGGGAAATCCCGACGGTGACATCACCATTGTCGAGTATTTCGACTACCAGTGCCCCTACTGCAAGAAGGTGGCGCCGGAGCTCGCGCAGGTGGTGAAAGAGGACGGCAAGGTGCGGCTGGTGATGAAGGACTGGCCGATCCTGGGCCCGCCGTCGGATCTCGCGGCGCGGCTGGTGCCTGTCTCTTATACACATCTAGATGTGTATAAGAGACAGGTGCTGCGCGACGCCGAGATCCCGGCACTGGGAAATCCCGACGGTGACATCACCATTGTCGAGTATTTCGACTACCAGTGCCCCTACTGCAAGAAGGTGGCGCCGGAGCTCGCGCAGGTGGTGAAAGAGGACGGCAAGGTGCGGCTGGTGATGAAGGACTGGCCGATCCTGGGCCCGCCGTCGGATCTCGCGGCGCGGCTGGTGCCTGTCTCTTATACACATCTAGATGTGTATAAGAGACAGGTGCTGCGCGACGCCGAGATCCCGGCACTGGGAAATCCCGACGGTGACATCACCATTGTCGAGTATTTCGACTACCAGTGCCCCTACTGCAAGAAGGTGGCGCCGGAGCTCGCGCAGGTGGTGAAAGAGGACGGCAAGGTGCGGCTGGTGATGAAGGACTGGCCGATCCTGGGCCCGCCGTCGGATCTCGCGGCGCGGCTGGTGCCTGTCTCTTATACACATCTAGATGTGTATAAGAGACAGGTGCTGCGCGACGCCGAGATCCCGGCACTGGGAAATCCCGACGGTGACATCACCATTGTCGAGTATTTCGACTACCAGTGCCCCTACTGCAAGAAGGTGGCGCCGGAGCTCGCGCAGGTGGTGAAAGAGGACGGCAAGGTGCGGCTGGTGATGAAGGACTGGCCGATCCTGGGCCCGCCGTCGGATCTCGCGGCGCGGCTGGTGCCTGTCTCTTATACACATCTAGATGTGTATAAGAGACAGGTGCTGCGCGACGCCGAGATCCCGGCACTGGGAAATCCCGACGGTGACATCACCATTGTCGAGTATTTCGACTACCAGTGCCCCTACTGCAAGAAGGTGGCGCCGGAGCTCGCGCAGGTGGTGAAAGAGGACGGCAAGGTGCGGCTGGTGATGAAGGACTGGCCGATCCTGGGCCCGCCGTCGGATCTCGCGGCGCGGCTGGTGCCTGTCTCTTATACACATCTAGATGTGTATAAGAGACAGGTGCTGCGCGACGCCGAGATCCCGGCACTGGGAAATCCCGACGGTGACATCACCATTGTCGAGTATTTCGACTACCAGTGCCCCTACTGCAAGAAGGTGGCGCCGGAGCTCGCGCAGGTGGTGAAAGAGGACGGCAAGGTGCGGCTGGTGATGAAGGACTGGCCGATCCTGGGCCCGCCGTCGGATCTCGCGGCGCGGCTGGTGCTGGCCACGCGTTACCAGAACAAGTATCAGGCGAGCCATGATGCGCTGATCGGGCTCAAGGGCCGGCTGACCGAAACCAGCTTGCGCGAGACACTGACCCAGGCCGGTGTCGATGTCGCCAAGGCCGATGCCGACCTCGTCGCCCACAAGACCGAAATCGAGGCCGTGCTGAAGCGCAACAACACCCAGGCCGAAGCCTTCGGATTCCGCGGCACGCCGGCTTTCATCGTCGGCACCTTCCGCATTCCCGGGGTGCTCGACGCGGCGATGTTCAAGCGGGCGATTGCCGATGCGCGCGCGGCGGCGAAGCCGCCGAAAAAGTAAGCCCGGGACGTTCCGACAGGCGTCGACAATCAACGCGCTCGCGCGGGAAAGACTGGAATGGACATCAAGGTGCGGGACAGCAGCGGCGCGCTCCTCAGCGAAGGCGCTTCCGTTACGCTGATCAAGGATCTGAAGCTGAAGGGTTCATCCACGGTGATCAAACGCGGCACCGTGATCAGGAACATTCATCTCACCGGCAATGAGACCGAGATCGAGGGGCGCACTGACAAGGTCAAGGGCCTTGTGCTTCGGACTGAGTTCCTGAAGAAGGCGTAGTGCCCTCGACGCGTGCCTCGGATTCACGCCGGGCTATCTGCCTGAAAAGGCGGGACAAAAGAAACAGATAGCTATTGGGGGTGAAAGGGCGCAGGGTCGATTGATGTTCGACTATCGCGCCGGCGCGGAACTGTATTCCGGGCATGCCGGAATGAAAGCTCGCAAAAAAATCGGATATCGGCGTTTTCCGCAAGCCGCGGACGCGATCCGCTTTGCCATCGAAACATTGCCCCCCGCACTGCTTCATGGCGCGATGCTCGAGGTCAACGAAGAGCGCTTCAATGCCAGCGAGATCCGCCGCCTTTACGAGGACGGCGATTATCCGCTGCAGCGGACTGAGGCGATCGGCCCTCGTGAGCGATAGCCCCGTCGACCTCGACAAGCATCGCGGCATGGCCGCGCAGAAGGCGACCGATATCCGAAGGACGCTTGCGGAGGTCGAGGCCAATGCGCGCGCGTTGCGGGATCGGCAATTGCAACTCGAGACCGAGTTGCTGGCAATCCCCGCGACGTCCTGGCCCGAAGCGGCCGCCAAGGCGCGCTACATTCTGAATTTATATGCGGCTGCGCTGGGTACGCAGGACTCACGGCATCGCGATCTGGTGGCTGCCGTGCTGGCCGACTTTGCGCGGCTCTCGACGGATACCTGATCATTTGCGGCCGTTGTCGGCGAACGGCTGATCTGAAGGACGTTTTGCGCTCGGCGGGCCCGCCGGCGCCTCTTCGAAAGGAACCAAAGTGGATATTCTCTCAGCGCGTGAAGTCAAAACCGAGGAGTCGCTCCGGCTCGGGGTTCAATCGGGCTGGTACAGCACCAAGGTGAGCGGGACTTTCGTCACCGGCCCGCATGCGACCCATGAGGAGTGCCTCAGAAAGATTACCGAACTCAATCCGGCGCCGGTCAAGCAGAAGCGCTGAGCGCGCGAGCTTGAACCAAGCCTCAAAAAATGGGTCTCAAAAAAACATGGGCTCCAGATAACCGGGCTCCAGATAACCGGGCTCCAAATAACTGGGCCTCAAATAACAACGTCCTCACCCATGGGTGAGGACGCAATCACGCCAGTGAGATCCCGGTACATCCGCGGTGATCTCTGCCATAGCGTTTTCAAGCGAAGTGAATATCGGTTCGCGTGAAGAAAACGCGTCAAACAAGAATGGCGGTCGCCGCTTAGTCG
>BFBZ01000008.1_pt251 | contig 22712 bp, 23 predicted proteins | sample 1888401 | NCBI WGS metagenome assembly BFBZ01 (sample SAMD00112614, study PRJDB3348) | symbiont metagenome | host: Chara braunii
GACAGGAAGCGGCTGTCGGTGGAATTGTCGCGGTTGTCGCCCATCATGAAGAAATGCCCGGGCGGAACGGTGTAGACGATGGTGTTGTCCATATAGCTGTTGTCTTGGCAGTCCAGCGTCTCATAGCTGACGCCGTTCGGCAGCGTCTCCTTCCAGCGCTTGACCCGCGCAGTCGCATCCGCCGAGCCGCAAGGGTCCTCGCCGACGAAATCGCTCAGCCGCTCGCGCTTGATCGCCTCATCGTTGATGTAGAGCAGCCCGTTCTTGACCTCGATCCGGTCGCCCGGCAGCCCAATGACCCGCTTGATGTAGTCGGTGGAGTCGTCCCGTGGCAGGCGAAACACCACGATGTCGCCGCGGTTCGGCTCCGAGCCGAAGATGCGACCCGAGAAGATGTTCGGCGAGAACGGGATCGAATAATGGCTGTAGCCGTAGGAATATTTCGAGACGAACAGATAGTCGCCGACCAGGAGCGTCGCCTTCATCGACCCCGAGGGAATGTTGAACGGCTGGAACAGGAAGGTGCGGATGACGAGCGCGATCAGAAGGGCATGGATGACGACGCGGATGGTTTCGCCCAAGCCGCTCTCAGATTTGGTCCCGGTGGTCACGCTCATTGCTTTCCCAATTCCCGTGGGCTGATGTCCACGCGGTGGCAGAACGTTCTCTTCGCGCGAAGCGTTCGACCCTCGCGTGAGGAAAATGGCCTTGATTCTGATCTTGAGGGCAAATTCCGGCCTAAACCCGAAATCCGCGTCTCGCTCGATATACCCTGCGGCGTTTTAGACGGTTGTTTGCGGAGGTGCAATCAATCGCCGCCTCAAAACTTCGCAATTCATTGAAATATCAATGATTTTTTAGTTTTCTGAAGTTTTCTGGCAAATTCCGGCGCCGCGGGTTCATCTGGCCGGGGCAACCGCCGAAATTATGACGAAGGCCTGCGCCAGCGGCCAATCGTCCGTGATCGACAGGTCGATCTGGGCCTGCATGCCCTCGGGCGTCAGTTCCTGGAGCCGGGCCAGCGCCCCGCCGGTCAGCTGCATCGACGGCCGCCCTCCCGGCAGGTTCACGACCCCCATGTCTTTCCACCACACCCCGCGCCGGATACCGGTGCCGAGCGCCTTGGAGCAGGCCTCCTTGGCGGCGAAGCGCTTGGCATAGGTCGCGACCACCATCTTCTCGCTGTTGGCGCGGCGCATCGCCTTGGCGCGCTCGGCGTCGGTGAAGATGCGCTCGAGGAAGCGCTCGCCATGACGTTCGATCACCTTGGCGATCCGGGTGATGTCGATCAGGTCGGAGCCGATGCCGATGATCATGCGGTGATGGCCTTGGCGCGGCCGCGGTCCATCGCCGCACGCATCTCGCGAACGGTCCCGGCAATGCCCACGAACAGCGCCTCACCCATCATGAAATAGCCGATGTTGAGTTCGCGAATTTCAGGCAGCGCGGAAATCGTCTCCGCGGTGTCGTAGTCGAGACCGTGGCCGGCATGGACCTCGAGCCCGGCCGCTTGCGCGAGCCTGACACCGTCGACGATGCGCTTCCATTCCGCGGCCGCCTTGTCCTTATGGCGGTCGACCACGGCGTCGCACCAGCCGCCGGTATGGATTTCGATCACCGGCGCCCGCAGCTTCGCGGCCATCTCGATCTGCCTGGGATCGGCGGCGATAAACAGCGAGACCCGGATGCCGGCGTCGCCAAGCCGCGCGATGTACGGCGCCAGCGCATTGTGCTGGCCGACCACGTCGAGGCCGCCCTCGGTGGTCAACTCCTGGCGCCGCTCGGGCACCAGGCAGACCGCGTGCGGCTTGGTCGCGAGCGAGATCCGCAGCATGTCGTCGGTCGCCGCCATCTCGAAGTTCAGCGGCTTGGAGATTTCGGCCTTGAGCCGCGCCATGTCCTCGTCGCGGATGTGACGGCGATCCTCGCGCAGATGCGCGGTGATGCCGTCGGCGCCGGCCGCGATCGCGGCCAGCGCGAGCCGCACCGGATCCGGCCGCGCCCCGCCGCGCGCGTTGCGCAGGGTTGCGACGTGATCGACGTTGATACCGAGACGGAGCGGAGGAGCCTTTGACATTTCTCTGACCTGCAAAACCTAACCTGTCACGCGCGGGCACAGCCGCACGAAGGACGCTTCACCCATTGACGCGCTCGACCCGTGCGACGACGGCCTTGGCGCGCAACTGCGCGATGATAGCGCTGAGATGCTTCAGGTCCCAGACCGTCAGGTCGATGGTGACGTCGGTGAAATCCGGCGTTGGGCGCACCATCGAGACGGCGTCGATATTGCCGTCATGCTCGGCGATGGTGGTGGTGATCTGGGCGAGCGAGCCGGGCTCGTTGATCGAGTTGAGCTGGATGCGCGCCGGGAAGCGCTGCGGCATCGTCTCGTCGATATCCCAGCGCACGTCGAGCCAGCGCTCCGGCTCCTCCTCGAAATCCTTCAGCGCCGGCGACTGGATCGGGTAGATGGTGATCCCCTCGCCCGGCGTGACGATGCCGACGATCCGATCGCCCGGCACCGCGCCGCCGTTCGGCGCGAACTTCACCGGCAGGTCGGAATTGATGCCACGCACCGGGATCACCGAGGTGGCGCGCGCCGGATGCGGCGGGTTCTGCGTCTTCAGCTTGGCGACCAGCCCCTTCTTGGCGCCATAGCGCACCAGCCGCTCTTCCTTGTAGTCAGGATACATCGCACGCGCGACGTCGGATGCCTTGATCTCGCCGCGCCCGACCGAGGCCATCACATCCTCGATCGAAGTGCGCGCGAGCCGCGGCAACGCGCCCTTCAGCTTGTCGTCGGCATATTCGATCTTGGCGCGGGCGAACAGGCGGTCGACGATGCGGCGGCCAAGCGCCGCATATTGGTCTCGCACGGCATCGCGGGTGGCGCGGCGAATGGCGGCGCGCGCCTTGCCGGTGCGGGCCAGCGCCTCCCAGGCCGACGGCGGCGCCGACTGCGCCTTCGAGGTCAGTACCTCGACCTCGTCGCCATTCTGCAGCTCGGACGACAGCGGCGCGAACTTGCCGTTGATCTTGCAGCCGACCGCGCTGTTGCCGACGCCGGTGTGCACCGCATAGGCGAAGTCGATCACGTTGGCATTGCGCGGCAACGCGATCAGCTTGCCCTTCGGGGTGAAGCAGAACACCTGGTCGTGGAACAGCTCGAGCTTGGTATGCTCGAGGAATTCTTCCGGATTGGCGCTTTCCGACAGAATGCCGATGGTGTGGCGCAGCCAGGCGAAGGCGTTGGACTCGTGCTTCATCCGCTCGTGCGGCGAGCCCGCACCCTCCTTGTAGAAGGCATGCGCGGCGATGCCGAACTCGGCGATCTGGTTCATCTCCTCGGTGCGGATCTGCAGCTCGACGCGCTGCTTGCCGGGACCGATCACCGTGGTGTGGATGGATCGGTAATCGTTCTGCTTGGGGGTCGAGATGTAGTCCTTGAAGCGCCCCGGCACGACCGGCCAGGTGGTGTGAACGATGCCGAGCGCGCGATAGCAGGCCCCGATATCGTCGAGGATGATGCGGAAGCCGTAGATGTCGGACAGTTGCTCGAAGCCGACCGACTTGCGCTCCATCTTGGTCCAGATCGAAAACGGCTGCTTGCGGCGGCCGAACACCCGCGCGGTGATGCCGTTCTTCTGCAGGTTCTTGGAGAGCTGGCTTTCGATCTCGCCGATCAGGTTGCGGTTGCGCTCGGCCAGCGCGTCGAGCCGCTGCTTGACCACGGCATAGGCCTCGGGATCGAGCACGAAGAACGACAGGTCCTCAAGCTCCTCGCGCATTTCCTGCATACCCATGCGGCCGGCGAGCGGCGCATAGATGTCCAGCGTCTCCTCGGCGATGCGGCGGCGCGAGGCCGGCGGCATGAACTCCATGGTCCGCATGTTGTGCAGGCGGTCGGCGAGCTTGATCAGCAGCACACGGACGTCGTCGGCGATCGCCAGCAGCAGCTTGCGCAGGTTCTCGGCCTGCTTGGCCTCGCGCGACACCAGCTCGAGGCGCTTCAGCTTGGTCAGTCCTTCGACCAGTGCGCCGATCTCGTGGCCGAAGACATGGTCGATCTCGGCCCGCGTCGCCTCGGTGTCCTCGATGGTGTCGTGCAGCAGGGCAGCCACGATCGTCGCATCGTCGAGCTTTAGGTTGGTGAGGATCGCGGCGACCTCGAGCGGATGCGAGAAATAGGGATCGCCGGAGGCGCGCGTCTGCGTGCCGTGCGCCTTCATGGCGTAGACATAGGCGCGGTTGAGCAGGTCCTCGTTGGTGTCGGGGTTATAGGAGCGGACGCGCTCGACGAGGTCATATTGTCGCATCATGCGTGTCCGCGGCTTGGCCGGCCGGTCCGCTGTGGACGAGGCCGGCGCCACCGCGACCGTTTCGGACGCAGCCTGCATCTGGATGGAACTGCGGCGTCGATACGCCATGAAACTCGCTGCCTTTCGCGCGGGACCGGTGTCCCTATTCCTTCAATCTAGTGCGCTTTCGAACGAAGCAGCACCCCGCGCAGGCCTTGGAACCGTTCAATTTCCCGCGCCCGCATAGGACGCACCGTAACTGCAAAATTGTCAACAAAAGCAAAGGCCCGGAGCGGTGTCCGGGCCTTTGGCAAACTGATCTGGCAGCTTGATCTGGAAGGAGCGGTCTACTCGTCTTCCTCGGGCTGCTCCTCCGGGGGAGCCAGGCCCTCGAGGCCCTTCAGCAGCTCTTCCTCGGTCATCCGCTCAACCGCGACCTCGGTGTCGTCGGCATCGACGCTGGCACCGGCGGAACCGATCAGCGGCACGGTGTCCGGCTCGGGCTCGTCGACCTCGACGAACTTCTGCAGGGAGTGCACGAGTTCCTCGCGGAGGTCTTCCGGCGAGATCGTCGAATCGGCAATTTCCCGCAGCGACACGACCGGATTCTTGTCGTTGTCGCGATCAACCGTGAGTTGTGACCCCGACGAAATCATCCGGGCACGATGCGCGGCCAACAGGACGAGGTCGAAACGATTGTCGACCTTGTCAATGCAGTCTTCGACGGTGACGCGAGCCATCTCGAGGCGCTCCGTGGTAAAAGGGTCCAAACATGTCGGTTATGAGGGTTAGTTATAGGGCTAGGCCCGGTTTCGCAAGGTAAAATTTGTGATTTGCCTTCCCAACAGGCTCTGATAACCCCGTCAGTCGGGGCCAGAACGGCCGGAGCGTCTGACGACATGGCTAGGTTGCCGTCCCAGACAAGTAAATCTCTTCATTGCAACGTCAAAGGTCTAGGCTTTTTGCCCTCGCCTCACCATAATTGCGGTGGTGACTGTCGTGGGGAAAGATTCACYGAACTTTAGGCAGCAACGCAGGAAATTGCGCGCGGTTGATCACCGCTGCGCTAAGAACACTAACAACCACGCGAGAACACTTTGATGTCGTCACCTGTTTCCAACAAGATCGCGCTCTTCATCGACGGAGCGAATCTTTACGCAACCGCAAAGACACTGGGCTTCGACATCGACTACAAGCGCCTCCTCAAGGAATTTCAGGGCCGCGGCACGCTGCTCCGCGCGTTCTACTACACGGCGATCATCGAGGATCAGGAATATTCGTCGATCCGTCCGCTGATCGACTGGCTCGACTACAATGGCTACACCGTGGTCACCAAGGCCACCAAGGAATTCATCGACGCCAGCGGCCGTCGCAAGGTGAAGGGCAACATGGACATCGAGCTCGCTGTCGATGCCATGGAGCTTGCCGAACACATCGACCAGATGATCCTGTTCTCCGGCGATGGCGACTTCCGCTCGCTGGTTGAGGCGGTGCAGCGCCGCGGCGTCCGCGTCACCGTGATCTCCACGATTGCCAGCCAGCCGCCGATGATCGCCGACGAGCTGCGCCGCCAGGCCGACGTCTTCACCGATCTCGTCGAGCTGCAATCCAAGCTTGGCCGCGATCCCTCCGAACGCCCGGCCCCGCGCGAGCCGCGTCACCATACTTCGCATTCCCCGCAATTCCTGCAGCGCGCGACCACGATGGCCCCACGGGGAGCCGATGACGATTTCGACGAGTAATCTCGTCGCCAGAGCTACGCGCCCCGACAGCAACTGTCAGCTCTGTCCACGGTTGGCCGAATTCCGCGCAGAGAGTCGCGCGCGCCATCCGGACTGGTTCAACTCGCCGGTGGAATCGTTCGGCGATCCGAACGCGCGGCTGTTGATCGTCGGGCTCGCACCGGGCATGCAGGGTGCCAACCGCACCGGCCGTCCCTTCACCGGCGACTACGCGGGCGATCTGCTCTACGCGACCCTGCTCGAATATGGTTTCGCCAGCGGCGTCTATCAGGCGCGGCCGGACGATGGTTTCACGCTGGTCGACAGTCGAATCAGCAATGCCGTGCGTTGCGTGCCGCCGCAGAACAAGCCGCTGCCGGTCGAGATCAACACCTGCCGGCAGTTCCTCAGCGCCACGATCGCCGCGATGCCGAGCGTGCGCGCGATCGTGCTGCTGGGACGCATCGCCCACGAATCGACCTTGAGAGCATTGGGACTTCGCCTGGCTGCCGCGCCCTTTGTGCACGGTGCCGTGCACAACGCAGGCAGATACAAGCTCTACGACAGCTACCACTGCTCGCGCTACAACACGAACACCGGCGTGTTGACCACCGACATGTTTCGCAAGGTCTTCGCGACCGTGCGGAAGGATCTCGGTTAGCTACCGCGGAGTATCCTTCAGCCATTCCAGCACGTCGCCGGCGTTCCGGTCGGGTGGAAACACCGGATAGAACACGTGCGTGATGCGCGCATCGTCGATGATGAGCGCGAGCCGCTTGATCAGGGTCTGGCCGGCCACTGACATCGTCGGCAACTTCAGCGTGTGGGTCAGTTCCAGCGCTTCATCGGACAGCACCGGGAACGGCAAATGCAGCCGCGACGCCATCTCGATCTGATAGTCATTGCTCTGGGTCGACAGCCCAAACACCTGTGCCGCACCGGCGGCCTTCAGGTCGGCGAACAGATCACGGAACGCGCAGGTCTGCGGGGTGCAGCCGCGTGCACCAGGGATCATGTCCCAATCATCGACCAGCCCGATCTTGCCGGGCTCGCCGGTTCGCGGATAGGCGAACACCACGGTGCGGCCCTTGAGCGCCGCCAGCACCACCGACGTATCGTCGGTCGCGCGCAGCCGGACCGGAGGGATCAGCATGCCCGTCAGATGGGCCGCGCCGCCGTCGTCGCTGGGTGCCGGAATCTTGCTCCAGTCGACGTCGGTAAGGCTTGATTGAGTCATGTCAGGCTCCCGAGAAGCAATTGGCGAGTGGCGAATAGCGAATGAAGGACGGGCAATGGCATGCCCTGTTCGCTATTCGCTACTCCCTACTAGCCCCAATCACCCCCGCGCCCGCATCAGGCGGCCCTTCTCGCGGCCCCAATCGCGCTTCTTCTCGCTCTCGCGCTTGTCGTGCAGCTTCTTGCCCTTGGCGACCGCAAGCARCAGTTTGGCACGRCCGCGCTCGTTGAARTACAGCTTCAGCGGAATGAGCGTCATGCCCTCACGGTCGACCGCRCCGAGCAGCTTGTTGATCTGCTTGCGATGCAGCAGCAGCTTCCGCGGCCGCTTCGGCTCGTGGTTGAAGCGGTTGGCCTGCAGATATTCGGGGATATTGGCGTTGATCAGCCATATCTCGCCGTCCTTGGAATCCGCATAGGATTCCGCGATCGTGCTCTTGCCGCTGCGGATCGACTTCACCTCGGTGCCGGTCAGCGAGATGCCGGCCTCGACCGTGTCCTCGATTGCGTAGTTGAAGCGGGCCTTTCGGTTCTCGGCGACAACCTTGATCGGGCGTTCGTTCTTGTCAGCGGCCACTTTAGCTCTTCTTGAGGAGGTCGCGGATTTCCGTCAGCAGCACGACTTCGTCGGACGGCTTCGGCGGTTCGGCTGGCTTGGCCTCATCCTTGCGCTTGAGCTGGTTCATGGTGCGAATGACCATGAACAGCACGAACGCGACGATGACGAAATTCACGATCAGCGTGATGAAACTGCCATAAGCCAGCACGGCGCCCTGCTTCTTGGCATCGGCCAGGTTGGTGGCTGTCACGTTCTTGGCAAGCGGAATGAAGTAGTTCGAGAAGTCGAGGCCGCCCAGCATGCCGATGATCGGCATAATGATGTCGTTGACCAACGACGTCACGATGCCGCCGAAGGCTGCGCCGATGATGACGCCGACGGCAAGGTCGACGACATTGCCCTTCATGGCGAATTCGCGGAATTCCTTGAGCATCGCTGGTCCCCTACGTTCCCTGTGGCGGCGAAGTTGCTGACGTCGACTAGTTGATCAGGCCGGCATGCACCATGGCGCTGCGGACGGCCTGACGGGTCGCTTCGGTCACCGGCACCATCGGCAGCCGCAGCTTCTCGTCGAGCTTGCCCAGCAGCGACATCGCATATTTCACCGGCGCCGGATTGCTCTCGATGAACAGGTTGGTGTGCAGCGGCATCAGCTTGTCGTGAATCTTCAGCGCAGTGGTGACATCGCCCTTCTGCCAGGCGGTCTGGAACTCGGAGCACAGCCGCGGCGCGACGTTCGAGGTCACCGAGATGCAGCCATGACCGCCATGCGCCATGTAGCCGATGATGGTGGCGTCCTCGCCGGATAGCTGGTTGAAATCCTCGCCCATCGCGGCGCGCTGCTGCGAGACCCGCACCATGCTGGCGGTCGCATCCTTGACACCGGCGATGTTCTTCAACTCGAACAGCCGCTTCATGGTGTCAACCGACATGTCGATCACCGAGCGCGGCGGGATGTTGTAGATGATGATCGGGATGCCGATCGCATCGTTCACCGCCTTGAAGTGCTGGTACATGCCTTCCTGGGTCGGCTTGTTGTAGTACGGCGTCACCACCAGCACCGCGGTCGCACCGGCCTTCTCGGCATGCTCGGCCAGTTCGATCGCTTCCTTGGTCGAATTCGAGCCCGCGCCGGCGATCACCGGCACCCGGCCCTTGGCCTCCTCGATGCACCACTCGACCACCCGCTTGTGCTCATCGTGGCTGAGCGTCGGGCTTTCGCCTGTCGTGCCGACCGGCACCAAACCGTGCGTACCCTCGGAAATCTGCCAGTTCACGAGGCTACGGAAGGCCGCCTCGTCCACGCCGCCGTTTTTGAAGGGTGTCACCAAGGCAGTGAATGACCCCCGGAATTTTGTCTTGGCTGCCATGGACTTCCTCCAAACGCTTCAGGCTAAGGCTAAGGTCGACGGACCCTTGTTTTTGGCGTGCTTCCGGCCGTGCGACCAACCCGGTTCATGTGAAACCGCCATGAAAGGCAATTCATACCGGGTCTGACCGACAGGCGAAAGGGCCGCACCGTACCTATTCCCAGCCGGTTCCAGCCGCGATTTTGCCGTGGTGCTGGCGCAAACAGCCGCACCGGCAGGCTTCTTAGTATTTTGTCTACGTTTTCAATCAAATAAGAACCCATGGCCCGATCGACCAGATGATTCGAGGCCACGGAGGGCTTCCGTGATTCGTTCCGCCCGCGCAAGCACATTGCGATCGACGGCACTGGCGACGAGCCTGGCGCTCGTCGTCGGCCTTGCGACTCTGACCGCCGACGCATGGGCTGCCTCGGATGCTCCGGCAGCGGCGCCGGCCGCCGACAGCACGTCGTCGAAGACCGCCGCTCCGAAATCTGCCGCGGCCAAGGCCGCAACACCAAAGGCGTCGCCCAAGACCACGGCTCCCAAAGCGGCTGCGGCCAAGCCCAGCGACACCAAAGCCAGCGCAGCCAAGGCAAACGACACCAAGACCGACACGGCCAAGGCACACGCGGCCAAGACACAGGCCGCCAAGTCCAGCGCGGCCAAGACGGAGGGCACCAAGACCACTCCTCCCAAGACCAGCGATTCCAAGACCTCGGACTCCAAGACCTCGGATTCCAAGACAACAGCTTCAAAGCCAGCCGCGTCAAAGACCACGACGGCGAAGACCAGTCCAGCCAAGTCCGCCGCCCCGGCCGCAACGGGAAGCCTGCCGAAGAGGCCGGCGCCGGTCAGCGCCGCCGCCCCCGCGCTGGTTCCGGCGACCCGCCAGCATGCCGCGCCGATCGTGCGCAAGCCGGTGCTGCCGGCGGCGATCGCAGCGACGTCGTCGACCTCGCAGTCGGACAAGGATGCGCTCGCAAGCGTTGTCGAGCTGCTGCGCAAGCGCAAGCCGGGTGATGCCACCGATGCCGAGGCCTCGATCTCCGACCCGGTCGCGCGCAAGCTCGCCGAATGGCTGATCCTGCGCAGCGAGGACAACGGCGCCTCGGTCGAGCGCTACCGCGCTTTCCTTGACGCCAATCCGAGCTGGCCGTCGCAGTCCTTCCTGCGTCGCCGGATCGAGGCCTCGCTGTGGGACGATCGCCGCGACGACTCCGCGGTCTGGGCCTGGTTCCAGAATGAATCGCCGATCTCAGCCAAGGGCCGGCTCGCGCTCGCCAAGGTGATGGTCTCCCGCGGGGATCGCGGCAATGCCGAGCGCCTGGTCCGCGAGGCCTGGCGCAACGACGGCATGAGCGAGGACACCGAAACCGCCGCGCTCGACATGTTCGGCTCGTTCCTGACCGCCGGCGACCACAAGGCGCGCATGGACACGATGCTCTATGGCACTGACAACGAGGCTGCCGGCATGCGCGCAGCCAAGCGTCTCGGCTCCGGCTACGTGGCGCTCGCCAAGGCGCGCATCGCCGCCACCCGCAAGGGTTCGAACCTGCGCGCGCTGCTCGAGGCGGTGCCGAGCGAACTGTCCGGCGACACCGGTTATCTGTTCGCCAAGATCCAGCTGCTCCGCCGCGAGGAGAAATTCGCCGAGGCTGCGCGGCTGATGCTGAGCGCGCCGAAGGATCCATCGCGCCTCTACAACGTCGACGAATGGTGGATCGAGCGCCGGCTGCTGGCGCGCAAGATGATCGACAACAACGAGTTTCGCACCGCCTATCTGATCGCGCGCGACGCGGCGCTGCCGGCCCGTGACATCTACAAGACCGAGCAGGAATTCACCTCGGGCTGGATCGCGCTGCGCTTCCTCAACGATCCCGCCCTCGCCAGCGAGCATTTCGCGCGGATCGGCGTCGGCAGCGCCAACCCGACCGCGCTGGCGCGTGCCGGCTATTGGCAGGGCCGCGCCGCGGAAGCTGCCGGCCGCGGCCAGGAGGCGCGCGCCGCCTATGCCCGCGCGGCCGAGCAGTCGACCAGCTATTACGGCCAGCTCGCGCGCGCCAAGCTCGGCCTGCCGCAGATCGAGCTGAACAGCGCACCGCGCGGCCGCGGTGTCGACCGGCTGGAAATCGTCCGCGCCGTGGCGTTGCTCTATGAAATTGACGCGCGCGAGCTCGCGATCCCGATCTTCGGCGACATGGGCGACAATGGCGATCCGGAAGCTCTTGCCGGGCTCGGCGAGCTGACCGCGCGTAACGGCGATGCCCGCGGCATGCTGCTGATGGGCAAGGCCGCGCTCAATCGCGGCCTGCCGTTCGACCACTATGCCTATCCGGTGAACGGCATTCCCTCCTTCCGGCAGGTCGGACCGGAGGTCGAGCAGAGCGTGGTCTACGCCATCGCACGCCAGGAGAGCGCGTTCAATCCGGCCGTGGTGTCGCCGGCGCAGGCTTACGGCCTGATGCAGGTGACGCCGGATGCCGGACGCTACGTCTCCAAGCGCGCCGGCATCGCCTTCGATCTCAACCGGATGAAGACCGACCCGGTCTACAATGCGATGCTGGGCGCTGCCGAGCTCGGCGGCCTGCTCGAGGATTATCGCGGCTCTTACATCCTCACTTTCGCCGCCTACAATGCCGGCCGCGGCAGCGTTCGGAAGTGGATCGAGCGCTACGGCGATCCCCGCGATCCCAAGGTCGACGCGGTCGACTGGGTCGAACTGATTCCGTTCTCCGAGACCCGGAACTACGTCCAGCGGATCATGGAGAACCTGCAGGTCTACCGCGCCCGGTTCGGCGGCGGCAGCAGATTGCAGATCGAGGCCGACCTGCATCGCGGCGCCAGCGTGGAATGAGCCGGCGCGGGCCGGTTTTCAACAGAGATGTGACAGGACATTCCTGATCGCTGCCAGATCTTGAGCTAACCCGTTGTTACAGCTTGATTTTCATGAAATTCCACAACCCCGCACCGGGAATCAGCACGTTATATAAAGGCTGCGCGCTCTTCTGGCGGCGGAGCTGCCACTAAATCACCTTGTCGCAATCTGAATCTGCCGCTTGCGGCTCAGCGCCCACTCGGGCATATCGGCGCCACCGGAGAGGTGGCCGAGTGGCTGAAGGCAACGCTTTGCTAAAGCGTCATACGGTCTCAAGCTGTATCGAGGGTTCGAATCCCTCCCTCTCCGCCAGCCCCACAACCGGCTGCCCAACGATGGTCCCCCAGCTATCTCCGTGAAGAGATTTGGGCATCCGCCCGTCCGCTATGAACCGGCGGTAACCTCCGCGTGAACGAAACATCATTCCCGGCAGCTCGAAGCGAGCGCGAAACAGACCGCCCTCAGACTGGCTCCATTGTTTTCCTCACCTGATCATTTCCGGGGTAAAGCCATGCAGCAAGACAGTGGCATTCAATTCCAGGATCTCGACAAGATCTTGCGTAACGCCCAGCTTCGTCGTTCTGGCGACCTGGGTCCGTGGTTTCGGCAGCGCTTCTCTGCCAGAGCGGCCGGACTCGTTGTGGCAACTTCCTTCGCCTGCATGGTTGCCGTGCTGGCGATCGTCGCAGCGCCCCGACCCGTGTCGAGCGCAGCGCTCGGCAGCGACTGGCAATGCAGCAAGGCGGCGTTTGTCGTGACGACCTGTCGTCAAGCCGATCCCGCACACTCATAGCAAGCGGCCGTATCGTTGAAGGAACGTCGGCGTTGGCCCGGCGTTGCGTAGGCGGCGACGGCACTTGCCAGAGCACCCCGGTCCCATCGTCGACAAATCGATGTCGACGCAATGTCGCAACATCGCGAGCAACATTCTCTTTGCGAGCCACATGCCATGAACAAGCGCAAGCAGACATACTTTCGCAATGCGCTGGATCTGCGGGACAAGATCCAGGTCAAGATCCTGAGGAAACGCCTCAAGGTCTCCGATCAACAATTTGCTTCCATCGTTCGGAAATCGGGCCCTTCGATTTCCGCCATTGCCAAAGAAGCAAAGGTGATCTGATCCATCGACTGAAAGGCATCGGACGGTCGCAACCTCGAAGGGGTAAAGCCGACTTTCCGGCGACGCCGTAGCAAGAGCGCCGGCCGATCCATTTGTGGCGCCACTGGCCGGCTGCGCCATTGGTCCTTGGCCAGTCACGGCGGCTCCACTTTTGCGTCCATCGATGCTGCGTGTCAGCTTCCCCTCGGCACGACTATTTGGCATCATGAACGAGCCTCCGGGTGGGCGGGATCGAAGACATAAAATGAATAGCCCAAGCGGTCTCAGGTTGGCGATCTGCTTCGGACTGGCGGTCGTTCTGCCTGCTGCGCAGACACCGCCAACGGTGCGTTCGCGGGACGAATGGCGTGTCGTTGCCAAGGAATGTCGCGACGTCTTGCCTGCGCAGGCAAAGATACGGGCATGCCTCAATCTGCTGAGCGATCGACGGCTCTCGCCCGCCTATCTCGCGCCGATCAACGGCGAGATATCGAGCACATTCCAAAGCCTGCGGGACTACGACAACGCCATCAAATACAAGAAGATCGAAATCGCACGCGCCAATACCGGGGTGGAGCAACCTTCGGCGTCGAGCGAAGCACTTCCCGCAAGTTTTGGCGCGATGTCACTGCGTTACATGGAACTTGGTACACTCCAGTCGCTCAATCGCCTGGCCTCCTTCGACAGCCAGTCGGATGAAGCGCGCCGAGGCGCAACCGAGGAGCAAGACAATTACAACCAGGCGCTCTCGTACAACCCGATGAACTACAGGGCCTATCGATACCGGGCCGAAATTCGCAGCCTGTTCTGCGATCGCGCGTCTGCTGCCCAGGACATGGAGGCCGCGGTCAGGTTTGCTGAACAGGCCGGTGATCAGGACGCCGCCCGGGACTACAAACATGTCACGCTCAGCGCTTGCATTCCGTCCTGGCGCCGAGACTAATTTGCGAGACTCATCCGTCGCCACCCGGCGGCATAGGGCCGCGCCAGAGCATCCCGACCGAAGCGAAAGGTATGTGCAAACCTGCGAAGTCGAAGTCGGCCATCTGTAAGCTTCACGTAGCCCGCGACAGAACGCCACATCAATTGGGTTCGGTCGACTGCATCATCGGCATCCATTTGCCCCGCTTTGGACGCTGCAGGCCAATCAACCAAAAGTCGAAATAGGGCGGCAAGGCATTGTTTTAAGTGCGTTTTGGCGACCGATCCTGCCGTAGGCGGCAAGCTGCCTGCACAGGAACCACCAGGACTCAGCACCGGGCAATCAAACTTAACGAAAATTGAGATCCGGGTTCCCCAAAAAATAGCTACCTTCGGTTTACACAACCGTAGGGTTTGTCAGTCCATTTCGGAAACGGGATGCGCGGATATCCCGCATGTTCAGTAGTCGAAAGGAAGAACAATGAAAGCAGTTTGCATTTCGTTCCTTAAGGACGAGTCCGGAGCCACGGCCATTGAATACGGCCTGATCGCCACCGGCATCGCTATCGCCATCATCGCTGCGGTGAAGGGCGTCGGAACGGCGCTGAGCACGACCTTCAACTCGGTGAGCGGCTCACTGAAATAATCGGAAGCTATGGACAGCGTTCTCAGCGCAACCATGGCCAGGCACCGGGCGGTTTCCTGTGTCCGTCCCGGTGCTGCTCCATTGTCGGCCCGCTGAATTGCCGACCTGTTGAAGCACGAAAGGCAAGTCAACCTGGCTTTGACGATTGCGGCTTCGAATTTTTTCCGACGCGCGTCCCACATCTTGCTCCATCGTCGCGAGTCGCAGGCAGTCTCCTCTCCCTAGCCTCGCCGTAGCATTGTCAAGGGCCGCAGCTCATTACCGCGGGCTGTCGGAAAGTTGGAATGTCCCTCCCGATTTACGCGCCGGACGTACCGGCGTCTGACACCCCAACTCAACTGGTGAGCGCGGCTGCCCGGATGTGGCTGGCGACAGCCCTGGCGCTCGCCATCGTGCTGCTCGCGCCATTCTTCGTTGTCGATGTTCCCCCGGTCCTGGATTATCCGAACCACCTCGCGCGGTTCTTCATCCTGGCGCATCCCGACGATGCCGTCCTCTCGAAAATGTATGCGCCGCACTGGACGGTCCTGCCCAATCTCGGCGTCGACCTCATCGGAGCTGCACTGCTGCGAATGACTGATGCGCACACCGGTGGTCGGCTGCTGCTGGCCTTGTGCCTGATGTCACCCGTGGCCGGGGCCATCATCTACCATCGGACCGTGTTCGGTTCGCGTTCCTACTGGCCGCTGGCGTCGGGACTGGTCGCCTACAACGCCTGCTTCTTCCTGGGCTTCATGAACTATCTGCTGTCGCTTGGCCTGGCGCTGGCAGGCGCAGCGGCCTGGATCGCGCTGTGTCGCCAGGATCGTTCGGGCTTGAAGGCGCTCGCCGGCGCGGTGGCGGCGATCGTGACCTTCTTCAGCCATATCTTCGGGCTCGCGTTGCTGTTCCTGCTGATTGCAGCAGACGAAGTGGCCGAGCTCTGGAGGAGGCACAAGTCAGGTAAACTCACGCCGCGCGCCTTTCTGAAGGCCGCCATCCCGATGCTGGTCGCTCTCGGACCCGTCGTGGTGCTGTACGGTATGAGTCCGTTCGGCGACAAGGCCACGACGTTCGGTGCGTGGCGCGCCGTTTCCAAGGTCGTGAGGCTCGTGAGTCCGTTTATGACGACGAGCCTCGCTCTGACACTCGTGACCACGGTCGCGGTTGCCGTTGCGCTGATCGCGATGCGTCGCCGGACCGCGTTTGCCCCGGGATTGCCGCTCGTTCTGGCGGTGCTGGCGATCGTCTACGTCGCCGCGCCATTGCGGCTAAAGGGCGGATCCTTCATCGACCTGCGCGTAGCGCTGATGTTTGCCCTGCTGTTGTTCGCGGGCATTCAACCGCGGATCGCACGGCGCGAGGCAATGATCGTCGCGTTTACTCTGGCAGCCCTGATTTGCGTCCGCTCCGCCTATGTCGGGGCAACGTGGATCGATCATCGCAAGGACGTCGCCGATCTGCGAGCCGCGATCGCCAGCGTCGAGCCCGGCGCGCGTGTGCTGGTTGCAACGGGATATCAGGGAGAGGTCGCGCAGGCCGATCCCGAGCGCAGGGCCCTGTTCGGCATTTACCGATTAACCGGACACCTCCCCGCCTTGCTGGCGATCGAACGCTCGGCATTTTGGCCGACATTGTTCGCCGATCCGTCGCAGCAGCCGGTGACCGTCTTGCCGCCATTCCGCCGGATCTCGAGCCCTTTGGGGGAGCCGGTAGGCTGGAGCACGCTTGCCGGCGAACAATATTCGGAGGAGACGTTACAGTTCGCGCCGTACCTCGCCCGGTGGCGTGCCGATTTCGACTACGTGCTGCTGATTGATCCGACGCCCAAGCCTGAGCCTATAGCGAAGCTGTCACCGCTCTACGATGGCGACTTTGCGAAGCTCTATCGGATCACTCGCTGATCCACCGCAGCGCTTACAGCGGCGCCCGGCCAATGACGCGATGCTGCGGCGCCGATCGCGAGGCCGCCAGTTGCGGCGACCACGCGATCAATGATCTCGACGGGATCCCAGCCGCTCAAGCGCGCTGCGCGCTCAGCAACGGCCGCGGAAAAGCCTGCGCGCAGGCGACGCCGAGCAGCGCGAGGCCGCCACCGATGACGTGGTATGACCTGACCGGTTCCCCCAGCATCACGATCGCGGCCGCAGCGGTCAGCACCGGCAGCAGGTTCATGAAGATCGCGCAGCGGTTCGGGCCGAGTTGTGCGACGCCGCGGATCCAGAGGAACGGCAGCACCACCGAAGCCAGCGCGCCTGCATAGACGATCAGCGGCAGTGTCGCCGCGTTGACCTGGCGCAGCGGCGCCGGCGTCGCGAGGAACGCGGGAAACATCACGGCAAGCGCGCACAGCGCCTGCATGTAGGTCGACTGCCATCCAGTGATCGGCAGGTTCCACCGCTTCAGCAGCACGCCGTAGAGCGCATAGACGAACGCCGCGATCAGCATTAGCGCTGTCTCTTATACACATCTAGATGTGTATAAGAGACAGGTGATTGGCAGGTCCCAGCGCTTCAGCAACACGCCGTAGAGCGCATAGACGATCGCAGCCAGCAGCATCAATGCGTCGCCGGCATGCACGCCGTTCCGCAGCAGCGACGACAGATCGCCACCGCTGACGAGATAGACCAACCCGGCAAACGACAGCGGCGCGCCGCAGATCATGCCGAACGTCGGCTGCTCGCCGAGCAGCGCGGCGCTGAGCGCGACGGTCAGCAGCGGCGTCAGGGCGGTGAACACCGCCATGTTGGTCGCGGTCGTGGTCTCGGCCGCCAGATACGACAGGCTCTGGAACAGGCACATCGCAAGAAAGCCGAGGATCGCGAGCGGACCGAGATGCGGCCAGATCGCGAGGCGGTTGCGCCAGGCCCCGCGCGCCACGAACGGAGACATCAACAGGACCGCCACCAGCAGGCGGTAAAAGGTGATCGCTTGCGGACCGATGGTGTGCGCCGACAGACGGGACACGATGACGTTGCCCGCCCACAGCACGGTGGCAACGAAGGGATAGAGGAGTGCGGCTTTCTGCTTGAACATGACCTGATCGCGGGGTTCGAGGACTACCCGCCAGCAACTAGCTCTCGCGCAACAGTCCGTCTCACGCTAGAATGACCTCACCTAGCGAGATTGGGACATCCGAGATCAAGACGTGTACGACGAGCTGACCACACGGTACCTCGACTATCACGCCACGGCCCGGCCGATGGCGGCGATGGAGATCGATTATCCGAGCAGTGTCTCGACCGGCCTGCACGCGCATCCGCGCGGCCAGCTGCTCTACGCGATCGAAGGCGTGATGATCGTGCGCTGCGCCGAGGGCACCTGGGTGGTGCCGCCCAATCGCGCGGTGTGGCTGATGGCCGGACTCGAGCACGAGGTCCGCATGTGCGGCGCGGTCAAGATCCGCACCGTGTTCGTTGACGCCGGCGCGGCGCCCAATTTGCCGTCGACCAGTTGCGTGTTCACGGTCTCGCCGCTGCTGCGCGAATTGTTCGTCGCCGCGATGCGCGTCCCGCTCGACTATGCACCCGCGACCGGCGACGAGCGCCTGATGCTGGTGCTGCTCGACCAGCTGCGCGAAGTCGATGTGCTGCCGCTGCATCTGCCGATGCCCCGCGACGAGAGGCTCGCGCGGATCTGCGAGGCGCTGGTGAGCCACCCCGACGATGCATCCACCGCCGAGCAGTGGGCGCGCCGGCTGAAGCTGACGTCGAAGACCATCCATCGCCTGTTCACCAGGGAAACCGGCATGACGTTCGGCGAGTGGCGTCAGCAGGCGCGCCTGCTGTTCGCGCTCGAACGGCTCGCGCGCGGCGCGCGGGTGGTCGATGTCGCGCTCGACGCCGGCTACGCCAGCCAGAGCGCGTTCACCGCGATGTTCCGCCGGCATTTCGGCGTACCGCCGAATGCTTTCTATCGGTAAGCCCTCACGGCGGAGAGCTAGCGCTCCACTCGCGCTGACTGGGCCGGCCCCAGGATCCATTCCCTGAACGCCGCGATCTTCGGCAGCGACTGCCTGTTGTGGGGGCAGACAAGATAATACGCGAACTCTTCCAGATGCGCGGTGTCCTGCAGCTGGATCAGTTCGCCGCGCGCGATCTGGTCCGCGACCATCGCCGCCGGCAGCAGCCCCGCACCCTGCCCCGTCAGCACCGCCTTCAGCAGCAAACTGCCGTCATCGAACGAGGGGCCGCGCGGCATCCGAACCTCCGCGATGCTATTGGCCTGAAACCACAGGCTCCAGCCCTTGCGCTCGGCGTCATGCACCTGCGGCCAGCCCGCGAGTTCATCGGGAGACGCCGGCCGCCCCAGCCGCGCGACCAGCGACGGCGCTGCCACCACCACCATCTCGACCGTGACGACGCGGTCGCTGCGCAGCCCCGGATAGCGACCAAGGCCGTGGCGCACCGCGACGTCGATGCCGCTGCGCGAGAAGTCGACCAGCGCGTTGCCGGTGACGATCTGAAGATCGATCTCGGGATGCGTATGCTGAAATGACGCCAAGCGCGGCACCAGCCAGGCCGATGCAAAGAACGGCGTGACGCTCACCGTCAGCGTGCCGACATCAACAGACGCAATGACACGACGTGAGGCATCCGCGATCTGGCGGAAGGCATTGCGGATCGAGGGCAGATAGTCGCGACCGGCATCGGTGAGATAGATGCCGCGCGGCACCCGCTCGAACAGCTTGACGCCGAGATGGGCTTCGAGGGTCTTGAGCATCTGGCTGACCGCGCCCGGCGTTACGCACAGCTCCTCGGCCGCCAGTTTCACCGAAAGGTGGCGGGCGGCGGATTCGAACGCCTTGAGCGCGTTCAGGGGCGGAAGCCTGCTCTCCATGATTTAGATTTTCTAATTCTAAATATGCAGCAAATCTGGTTTGCCAACTTGGTCTTATGCGCGTTCTATCAGCCTATCTTAATGCTGAAAGCCCCGTCAACGCAGACTATTCCCAGCATAAAAGTTAGATTTTCTAATCTTTTGCTGACTCTCGGCGACCGCTTTCAGTTCGCGCATGAAATCAGGACAAGGCATGTTTGAGGTCCCCGATAGACTCGACCTACGCGAGGTCAGCGCAGGTAACCCCGCCAGCAGACTCGTCGATCGCATCAACGCGTCGCAAGCCGGCGCCCTGCCCGGCCTGCTGGGCTTGCAATGGATCGAAGCCGAACGCGGCCACATCCGCGGCCGCTTCGACATCGCCGCAAAGCACTTCTCACCGCACGGACTGCTGCATGGCGCGAGCATCGTCGCGCTGGCGGATACCGCATGCGGGTTCGGCTGCCTCGCGTCCTTGCCGGACGGCGCCATCGGCTTCGCGACCGGCGAGTTGAAGACGAATTTCATCGGCGCCGCGCGCGAAGGCGGCGTGAGCTGCGAGGCGCGCCTCGTTCATGCCGGGCGCACCACCCAGGTGTGGGATGCCGAGATCCGCAGCGAGGCGACCGGCAAGACCATCGCCCTTTTCCGCTGCACGCAGATGCTGCTCTACCCGTCGGCCACGCCTGGTGATCGAGCGGCACAGGGAGATCGATCATGAGGAGCGCCGCCATGCACGCCGGACATCAACGCGCAAAGCCGTTCTACGGCTGGGTTGTGGTCGCGGCCGCCTTTGTCGTGACGCTCATCGGCTTCGGCAGCGCCTACACGTTCTCATCCTTCGTCGAGTCCTTGCAGCGGGAGTTCGGTGCCTCGCGCGGCTCGGTGTCGCTGGTGTTCTCGTTTGCGGGCTTCCTGTATTTCGGTCTCGGCATCGTCTCAGGCCCGCTTGCCGATCGCTGGGGCGCGCGCCGGCTCGCGGCAATTGGAATGGCGCTGGTCGGTCTCGGCATGATGCTGGCGGGACAGGCGCAGACCCTCCTGCAGGTCTACGCTGCGTACAGCATCGGCATCGGCGCCGGCGTCGGCTGCGCCTACGTCCCGACGCTGGGCGCCGTGCAGCGCTGGTTCGTCCGGCGGCGCGGCTTCGCATCGGGCCTCGCCGTCAGCGGGATCGGGGTCGGGACATTGGTGATGCCACCGCTAGCGACCTGGCTGATCGCGAGCCTCGGCTGGCGCGACGCCTATGTCGTGCTCGGCGTCGTTGCCGCCGTCGCCGGCATCGGCGCGTCGCTCCTGATCGCCGACGATCCGCGCCGCTACGGCACCGGACCGGATGGCGACCCGCTCGAGATAGCGTCAGGCACGCCGCTGCGTCAGGGTGTTTCGATCCGCCATGCGGTACGCACCGCCCGCTTTGCCGGGCTCTATGCGGCCTGCCTGATCAGCGCGTTCGGGGTGTTCGTGCCCTTCGTGCATCTGGTGCCGTTTGCGCTCGACCATCAGGTGGTGTCGACGCTTGCGGTACTGCTGCTCGGGATGATCGGCGTCGGCAGCACGGCCGGTCGCTTCTTCCTGGGGAGCATCGCCGACCGGGTGGGCCGCGACGCATTCCTGATCGCGATGTATCTCGGCATGGCCGGCTCACTGGCGATCTGGGCATTCGCCGGCGCATTCTGGTCGCTGACCGTCTTCGCGCTGCTGTTCGGTGTGTTCTATGGCGGCTGGGTCGCGATCCTGCCTGCCGTGGTCACCGACCATTTCGGCGGCCGCAATGTCGGCGGCATCATCGGCATCCTCTACACCAGCGTCGCGTTCGGAACTCTGCTGGGCCCAAGCGCCGCGGGTTTCGCGTTCGACATCAACCACAGCTACGTCGTACCGATTGCGATCAGCGCAGCCGCCAACCTCGTCGCCGCCCTCGTCGCGCTGGCCACGATGCGAACGGCCTCGCCGATGACCTCGGTCACGCCGGGTTGATGTCCTCATGACGGTCGGTGACATCAGTGCTACGCTCAGGGGCTGTCTCTTATACACGTCCGGATGTGTATAAGAGACAGCTCTACACCAGCGTCGCGTTCGGAACTCTGCTGGGCCCAAGCGCCGCGGGTTTCGCGTTCGACATCAACCACAGCTACGTCGTACCGATTGCGATCAGCGCAGCCGCCAACCTCGTCGCCGCCCTCGTCGCGCTGGCCACGATGCGAACGGCCTCGCCGATGACCTCGGTCACGCCGGGTTGATGTCCTCATGACGGTCGGTGACATCAGTGCTACGCTCAGGGGATCACCGACCCACTCGTTCGAGCCACCGTGATCCCTCGCTTCGCCATAACCAATGCCTGGAATTACCGGCGCGCGGACCGCGACGGCATCGTCGAGCTGGCATCGTGGCGCGGTGCCGGCTCGCTCGGCCTCAAGCCGCACTTTCATGACGAGAGCCAGATCGTGCTGGTGCTGTCGGGATTGCGCGCCTTTCGTATCGATGGCGTGACTGTCACCGTGCCTGCCGGACATGCCGCGCTCATTCCCGCCGGAATGCTCCATGCGCCGCTACCGACACCGAACGAGGAGACAATTTGCCTGAATGCCTATGTTCCGGCGGGCCGCACCGCGCCGTCGGTCCGGATCATCAGCGTCGAGCCGCGCTTTCGGCACGGCGGCGAGGTATCGCCCGAGCACATGCTCGAGATCGCCAACGACCTTCTGCCGCGCGAGCCGTCACCATCGGCCGGGCTCGCCGGCCGGGCAGAGCTCGGCAGCGCCCTGACGGAGAGCGCCGAGCCGATCGGCAAGATTGCCGCAGGCTTCGGACGAAGCCGCGAAGGGTTCAGCCGCGTGGTGAGGCGTGAGCTCGGCATCGCGCCGCATGCGTTCCGGTTACTCGCCCGGCTGAATCGTGCCCGGCTGCTGCTGCGCGCCGGCGAGCCGATTGCAGGAGTGGCGGCCGATGCTGGCTTTGCCGACCAGAGCCACCTCACGCGGCTGTTCCGCCGCACCTTCGGCACGACACCGGGCGTCTACTGGCGTGACTGACGTCACGTCACAGACGTTCCAGACGGACCGGCGCTCCGCCCGCTAGCCTCTTCACCCTCAACGAGGGTGAGGTATGGATACCTGGACAAGTCTTCTGCTGCTCATCGCCGGTGTCGCGGGAGGCATCGTCAATGCATTGGCGGGCGGCGCGACGCTGATCACGTTTCCGGCGA
>BFBZ01000907.1_pt1 | contig 22707 bp, 17 predicted proteins | sample 1888401 | NCBI WGS metagenome assembly BFBZ01 (sample SAMD00112614, study PRJDB3348) | symbiont metagenome | host: Chara braunii
CCCCGCATGACCATGAACATTAGGCAAGGCACAAAGGCGGATCTCCCCGCCGCATTAACACTGGTGCGCGAGCTCGCCACCTTCGAAAAAGCGCCCGGAGAAGTAGAGGTGACTGTAGCGGAAATGGAGGAATGGGGTTTTGGCCCTGACAAGCTGTTCGATTTTTTTGTGGCGGACAAGCAAGGCGTCATCACGGGAATAGCCCTGTATTATTACAAGTATTCGACATGGAAAGGCAAATGCCTGTTCCTGGAAGACATCATCGTCACCGAATCGCGCCGGGGCCATGGCATTGGCAAACTGCTGTTTGAAGCGGTGGTCGGGGTAGCCAAAGCCGCAAAGGTGAGACGAATGGAATGGCAGGTGCTGAACTGGAATGCACCCGCCATCTCATTCTACAATCAATACAAGGCGCAGCTTGATGATGAATGGATCAACTGCAAGCTCACCGATGAGCAGCTCCGGCACATGTAATACTACTACTTGAGCCGAATAGTAGCATTGGGGATGGTGATCAGCCCCGAAGGCGTCTGCACCCGGATGTTTTCAAAATAGGCACGCTGCCCCTTGTTCAGTTTTGCCAGCGATTCCTTAGCCCTGGCTGTCAGGTTAGGTCCTTTGCAGGGTTCCATCTTATAATTACCAGCCTGTACGGTCACTACCTCAAAATCCTGCACCTTAAAATTCACCGGAAATTCAAAGCCAAGCGAAATAGCACCCAAGCCCCCGATACCGGAGATCTCCAGGGTCGTGAGATCGATCGTGCTGATGGCCGGGCGGCCGGCAATTTTGGCCACAGGCAGCGGGATGTTCTTCACACGGAACAGCTTGGGCGCCCCCTGCGTTTTGAGTCCCTCAGCCGTTTTAGCGGCCACTGTCACCATGCAGGTACCGGCGCTGGTAGCCTGCACTTCGTATTTCCCCAGGCCGGAAGGCAACACTTTGGCCCCGCAACCCGTGGCTGTTACCACAAGCTGGGTAGGTGCAATGCCGGCCGCCGAAACACTCAAGGGGTTGCTCACACCTACATACAGCACATTCATATTATCAGCCGCCACGGCCGTAAATGGCGGGGCTACCATGTAGGTATAATTGAAAGGATAATACTCATCCACCCCTTTTGTATTCTTATACACCACCACACCCTCTATGGTTTGCTCACCTTGTCCCGTAGCGGTAGCCTCATATTTGCCGATCCCTTCCGTGATGTTCAGGGGGCTACCGGGTTGTGTGAGCTGGTGCTTGCTTTCGTCGTACCTGGCGCCTACCAGCACTTTCATCCTGTCAGGTGGCAAACTGGTGCTGCCCGCCGAAAGCAGGATATCCGCTTTAAAAGCCTGGCCTGTCTGCACGTAAGCGGTGGGAGCCAGCACACGCGCCACCAGCTTGTTGGTCCTCACATCCGGCTTAGCACCGGCCGCCGAGAACACATGCAGGAATTCCGATTCGATGTTCCTCACATCCGCCTGCATTTTATTAAGGTTGGTCACCACGGCTGCCATGGGCAGGTGGTAAAAATTTTCGAGCTCCCAGTTCAGCTTCACGCCATCATCCTCTATGTTACGGTCTACCGGACGAATGGTGGCCAGCTTTTCCTTCAGCGCTTTCAGTTCGGCATCTTCTATTTTCGTACCTGGGTCCTTCTGCATATCGTCTACCAGCCTGTTCAGCTTATCATACAAGCCTGCCATCTGCTGGCGCAGTGCCCGGGCACTGTATGGCGTAGCCCGTGGCGAAGCCTCGTCGTCGCCAATCAGCAGGTAAGTGGGTGTATCATAATCATCGAGTCTTTCCATGTAGCGCAGGTGAGCGGTATCCGGCTTCGGCAGCTTTTCTGTTTTGCGGATCACGATCATTTTCATGCTGTCAAGGTAAGCGTTTACGGCACCGGTATAAGCCTGCGCTTCTATCGCCTTCACCAGGTAAGGCTTTGCCTCCGCGTTACCAAGCGACACATAATCCTCGAATGTCTTTCGGAGGCGTTCATTGTTCTCTGTGAGGATCTGTTTTGATTTTTCGATGTTCTCATCAACCGTTACAAATCCTTTCAGGATCTGCTTCGATACGTTGAGCGCCAGGAGGGCAGTAAGCACAAGGTACATCATGCCGATCATCTTCTGACGGGGTGTTTCTTTGCCGGATGCCATAGTAGTAGTGTTTAATGGTGGATATGATTTTGAATTGCAGAATATAACCCCGGCTCTGAAAAATAGTTACAAAAGAAATTTTTACTTTAGCGTAAAAATTACCGTCACACACCAGTATATGAGAATATTCAAATTCGGTGGGGCTTCTGTAAAAGACGCGGAAGCAGTTCAGAATGTAGCCAAGGTCATCAGGCAATTCCCGGGGCAAAAGATCATCGTGGTGGTTTCTGCCATGGGCAAGACCACCAACGCGCTCGAGCGCCTGACGGATGCTTTTTTTTATGGCAAAGAGAACGCCGAAATTCTGTTGCAGGAGATCAAAACGTTTCACTTCGATATCTGCCGGCAGCTGTTCCCCGACCCCTCCCATCCTATCTACAATGAGCTGGAAAATACTTTTGTAGAACTGCACTGGGCCATCGAGGATGAGCCTTCCCTGCCCTACAACCACGAATACGACCAGATCGTGAGCATGGGCGAGCTCATCTCCACCAAAATTGTGTCTGCTTACCTCAGCATGGCACAACTCCATAACAGGTGGGTGGACATCCGCGGCTTTATCCAGACCGACAATACATACCGCGAAGGAAAAGTGGATTTTGAGCTGACCGAAACGCTGGTAAAAAAAGACCTGCTGCCCCAGCTGTCACATACGGACCTCATCATCACGCAAGGGTTTTTAGGCGGCACGTCCGAAAATTTTACCACCACACTGGGTCGGGAAGGATCGGACTACACCGCCGCTATTCTTGGCTACTGCTGCAATGCAGAAAATGTCACGATCTGGAAAGATGTACCTGGCGTGCTGAACGCAGACCCGAAATATTTTAAGAACACAAAAAAAATAGATGAGCTCACCTACCACGATGCCATCGAGCTGACATATTACGGGGCTACGGTGATCCACTCGAAAACCATTAAGCCCCTGCAGAACAAGAACATTCCGCTTTACGTCAAATCGTTCCTGGAGCCTGCAGAGCCCGGAACGCTTGTCAGGGACAGCGATAAGCGCCTCGGTATTCCTTCCTATATTTTTAAGGTAGACCAGTTGCTGCTCTCTATCCAGCCAAAAGATTTTTCCTTTATCGCCGAAGACAACCTCAGCCTGATCTTCGATCTTTTTTCAAGGCATGGTGTAAAGATCAACGTGATGCAACTGTCCGCCATCAGCTTCTCGGTATGTATCGATCATGATTCCAAAAAAATGGAGCCGCTCATCAGCGCATTGAAACAGCACTATAAAGTACTTTACAACGCGGGGGTGGAGCTGATGACAGTGAGATATTACGACCAGGAAACCATTGATAAACTCACAGAGAACAAGACCATCCTGCTGGAGCAGAGAAGCCGCTACACGGTGCAGATGGTGATGCGATAAAACAGAGGTATGACAAACAACGATATACTCAAAAAATTACGGGTCGCCCTGAAGCTCAGGAACGACGACATTGCACACATCCTGGGCCTTGCCGGCTTCAAGGCCACCAAAAGTGAACTTGACGCGTTGTTTCGCAACGAAAGCCATCCCAATTATAAGCCTTGCGGGGACCAGCTGCTGAGAAATTTCCTGAACGGATTGATCATTCACCTGAGAGGGCCAAGAGAAGATGGTAAGAAGCAAGTGGAAGACCAGGATTAACTCAAAATAAAAGGGAATAACACCACACCGTAATTTTAAAGTGCCTCGCTCACCACTTCCTTCACATGGTCGGGCAAAAGGCGTTTCAGCAGGGCTTCAATACCGGCTTTCAGTGTCATCGTGCTGCTCGGGCAGCCGCTGCATGAGCCCCGCATCTGTACTGTTACCACGCCATCTTTCAGGTCTTTGAATGTGATCAGCCCACCATCGTTCTCCACGGCCGGGCGGATATACTGCTCGAGCACTTCCACGATCTTGGCCTCCACCTCGTTCTGCGGCGCATTGTGCTGGGTGCTCACCTGCTTGGTGTCTTTAAAAGTATTGTCGGTAGCCACGTGTTGGGTTGGCAGCACGGTTATAATGAGGTTGCCTTTGTTCAGGTAGTCGGTCATGAAACTTCTCAGCTCAATGGTCACATCATCCCAGTCTACAGCATCGTGTTTGGTGATGGTGATATAGTTAGCCGAAATGAACACATTTTTGACAAAAGGGAACTGGAACAATTTTTTAGCAATGGGCGCAAATTCCGTTTCCGCCGGCGATTTGTACTCGGCGCTGGCGCCTTTTTCCAACAGCATTTTGTTTGCCACGAACTTCATCGAAGCGGGATTGGGCGTGGACTCGATGTATATGGTATAGGGAATAACCTGTGTCTCTTCCATGATCTTAAATATTGTTCATCAAAGATACGAAATCCTGAAGGTAAAATTGTTTATTTTTATCCGGACAAACGTTAAGCATGCCTTCACTTAAAACAGATTTTTTGGTCATCGGCTCCGGGATCGCCGGCCTGAGCTATGCCCTTAAAGTGGCCGAACATGGGTCTGTATTCCTGATCACCAAGAGCAACGAAGACGAAAGCAACACCAAGTATGCACAGGGCGGCATTGCGGCAGTGTGGCACGAAGCCGACAGCATCGAAAAGCATGTGCAGGATACCCTGGTGGCCGGCGCGGGCCTGTGCGATGAAGAAACGGTGAGAATTGTGGTGACAGAAGGCACGCACCGCGTGAGAGAGCTGATAGAGCTGGGGGCCAATTTCGACAAAACCATGCAGGGCGACTACGACCTGGCCAAGGAAGGCGGCCACAGCGAGCACCGCATCCTGCACCACAAAGACATTACAGGTTACGAGATAGAAAGAGCCCTGCTGGCAAAGGTGCGCAAGCACGGGAACATTACGATCCTCGATCATTATTATGCCATCGATATCATCACGCAGCATCACCTGGGCGAAGTGGTGACCTCGCACACGCAGGGCATCTGCTGCTACGGCGCCTATGTGCTCAACACCAAAACGCAGAAGATCGATACCATCCTGGCCCGCATCACCGTGATGGCCACCGGTGGGGCTGGACACGTGTATGCCACTACCACCAACCCTACCATTGCCACCGGCGATGGCATTGCCATGGTATACCGCGCCAAGGGCCTGGTAAAGGACATGGAGTTTGTGCAGTTCCACCCTACTTCGCTGTATAACCCGGGCGAGCATCCCAGCTTCCTCATCACCGAAGCGATCCGTGGCTTCGGCGCCATCCTCAAAACCATTGATGGCAAAGAGTTCATGGAGAAATACGATGCGCGCGCTTCGCTTGCTCCCCGCGACATTGTGGCACGCGCTATTGATAACGAAATGAAGACCCGCGGCGAGGATTACGTGTTCCTCGATTGCAGGCACCTCGACAGGAAAGCGTTCATTGAACACTTCCCCAATATCTACGAAAAATGCATGAGCATTGGCATCGATCCTTTCGTGAAAATGATCCCGGTGGTACCCGCCGCGCATTACCTGTGTGGCGGCATCCTGGTAGATAAGTACAGCCGGTCTACGATAGACCACCTGTATGCTGTGGGCGAATGTGCCTGCACGGGCCTCCACGGCGCCAACCGCCTGGCCAGCAACTCGCTGCTGGAAGCCGTGGTATTTGCACACCGGGCCGCCGAAAAAAGTATTGCCGCCATCACGTCGATCACGCACAAAGACAATATTCCCCAATGGAATGCCGAAGGCACCGAGCATGCCGAGGAAATGATCCTGATCACCCAGTCGCAACGCGAAGTTCAGCAGATCATGAGCAACTATGTAGGCATTGTGAGATCGCCCCTGCGCCTCAAGAGGGCCTTCGACCGGCTGGAGATCCTGTACAACGAAAATGAAACGCTCTACGAGCAAACCATCATCACACAAAAATTAGGTGAGCTGCGAAACCTCATCTGCATTGGCTACCTGGTGATCAAGCATGCCATGCGACGCAAAGAGAGCGTAGGTCTTCACTACATGGTACATTACAACAAGTAAGGTGTACTTTCCATAAATCCTGTATGAATGGCATTGCAGCAAACAGGCACTACCTGAACACCTGCACCGTACCACGCCGCTCGATCTTGTCGCCATTATAAGCGGTGGCATTCACCACGTAAAAGTAAGTGCCCTCATCCGCTTTTCCGCCGCCCTTCACAGAGCCATCCCAGGCGGGGTTTTGCTCTGTGGCATCATACACCACCATTCCCCAGCGGTTGTATATTGTAAGCGAGATCTCTTTAAGGCCCTGCGCACTGATCGTGAACAGGTCATTTTTTCCGTCGCCATTTGGTGTAAAAACATTGGGCACATCAATTTTGTAGGGGTCCTGCACGGTGATCACCGTATAGGCCGTATCGTGGCAATTGCCATTCGCGGCCACGAGCATCACGGTATAAGTACCTTTATTAGCGTATACATACGAAGGATCATTGGCAGTCGATGCAGAGCCGGTGCCAAAAGACCATTGGTAAGAAGTAGCACCCGTACTGTTATTGGTAAAATTCACCGTCAGTGGCGGAAAGCCCGTGACAGGGTTGGCCGTAAACAAGGCCTGCAAATGGTTCCCCGTAACCGTTACCACGGAGCTGGTGCTACAGCCATTTGAGTTGTTGGTAACTGTGACTGTATAACTACCTGCGCTGCTTACCGTAGGTGTTGGCGTGGCGCCACCTCCCAGGATGCTTCCCGGGCCGGGGCCCGTCCATGCATACGACACATCCGTTGCCGTACAAACAGCCGATAGTACCACGCTGTGGGCCCCGCAGTGGATACTGGTATCGGCAACTGTTAGTGTTGGGCTTGTGGTATTGCCAGTGACCGTATACTGCGTTAAGATCGTGCAGCCGCTGGACGCATTATTCACCAGCAGCGTCACCACGGTAGGACTGGTAACAGTTGTTGTAGCATTATTGGTGCCGGTAGACCATGTATAGGTCACGCCCGTTGCCGGCGAGGTGATCACGGTTAAACTCACGGTGGGATGAGCACAGGTGATGGTATGGCTGCTGCCCGCAACAGGCACAATGGTGGCGGAAGGCACACCAGGTGCGTTTACCACGGTGCTGGTACCGGAGGCCGGGCAACCATTTACGGTATTGGTCACCAACACCTGGTAAATGCCGGGCTGGTTCACTGTGACAGAAGGGCTCGTGGCGGAACCCGGGATCCCCGGACCGGTCCACGAATAGCTTACCGTAGAGGGCGACACCGTAGCAGACAAAACAACAGAATGTGGGTTGCAGGTAAGGGTTTCGGTATTAGGGATTGATACCAGGGGCGGGCTGGTGTTCTGCGCAATGTGCACGCTGCTGGTAGCAGTGCAGCCTGCCGCAGAAGTTACCGTTACATGGTAGTCGCCGGGCTGGTTTACAGTTGGATTGGCTGTATTGCTGCCTGATGTGATCCCCGGCCCGGTCCATGCATAAGATACGCCGCCACTGCCCGAAAGCGTTAACAGCGTGTTGGTGCAGGTGATGCTTTGTGTGTTACCCGCAGAAGCAGCAGGCGGCGGAGATACATGAACAGTGATGGTATCAGTGCCTGTACAGCCTGAAGCATCAGAGCCGTTGATGGTATATGTTTGGGTAGTGCCGGGCGACGCATTTACTGTATGGCCACTGGAAGAACTAAGGCCCGAAACGGGCATCCAGGTGTAGGACGTTGCCGCGCTCAGGGCTGTGAGCACGACAGACTGGGTGGGACAGATCGTAGGGTTCTTGGGGCTGATATCAATACTTAAACTTGATCCTACGATCACTGTAACGGTGATACTGCCTGATGATGTGCCGGATGCGCCATAAATTGTGTAGGTGGTAGTGGCCATGGGACTGGCGGCCACTGTAGAGCCATTGCCGGTGCCGCTAAGACCAATGCTGGGCGACCATGTATAACTGCTGGCGCCGCTCACGTTGAGAACAATGGTGCTGCCTGCGCAAATCCTGGCATTGTCTGGCGTCACCGTCAGGGTCAGGTTGGTTTGTTGGGCAGATAAGATGTCAACCAGCAGCATGCATATGAACAAGAATCTTGCGGCCATCTGCAACAAAATGAATTGTTACATACTAAGATACAAAAAATAAGCGGGATTTCCTTTGACCCGGGCCACAAATGAGTGAAGCATTATTGACGGCCGCGCTTTGATAATTATTTTATTTAGCGCTAATTTGTACAGCGTAACCGTACCACTATACACCATTCATATGACCATAGATTTAAGAAGCGATACTGTCACAAAGCCCACAGCAGCCATGTTAGAAGCCATGTTTTCTGCAGCAGTGGGCGACGATGTGTTTAACGAAGACCCAACGGTGCTGGCACTGGAGGAAAAAACCGCGCGCCTGTTCAACAAAGAGGCGGCTCTGTTCTGCCCAAGCGGCACCATGACAAACCAGGTTGCCATCAAGGTGCATACGCAACCGGGTGATGAAGTGATCTGCGACATGCATTCACATATCTACAATTATGAAGGCGGCGGGATCTCTTTCAATTCGGGGGTACAGGCAAGGCTGATCCAAGGCGACAGGGGCAGGATCACAGTAGAACAGGTGGAGCAGCATATCAATGGCGATTTGGACTGGCTGACGCGCTCATCGCTGGTAAGCCTCGAGAATACTGTGAACAGGGCCGGCGGCTCCTTTTACACACTGGCGCAGGTGAAGCCCCTGAGCCAGTTGTGCCGCGAGAAAAAACTGAAGCTTCATCTCGATGGCGCGCGGATTTTTAATGCCCTGACCGAAACAAAGGAGAGCCCCGCCGATGTGGGCCACCTCTTCGATTCTGTGTCCGTGTGTCTTTCCAAAGGGCTTGGCGGGCCGGCAGGGTCCTTGTTATTAGGCACAAAAGATTTCATCAAACAGGCCCGACGGGTGCGCAAGGTTTTGGGGGGCGGCATGAGGCAGGCGGGCTACATTGCGGCGGCAGGCATCTATGCCCTCGACCATCACATAGGCAGGCTGGCAGAAGACCACCAGCGGGCCAGGGCCCTCGAAAGTGTTTTAAAATCCGTGTCCTGTGTAGAGAGTATTTTACCGGTAGACACCAACATTGTGATCTTCCAGTTGAACGACCGCATGAGTGGCGAAGCATTTGAAGCCAAACTGCGGGAGCATGACATCAAAATAGCCGCTTTTGGTAAACAAACTATCCGGCTTGTCACGCACCTCGATTTCACAGACACCATGCTGGATAAGGTAACTCAAGTACTCAAAAAGATCTGATAAAGATTACAAAGATTTTTCCCGGAAGGATACCCGCACGGGACCAGATTTTGCACATTCACATCACCTTCAGGCGATCGAGCGTGTCTTTGGTATAAAAGGCATCAAAAAAATTGAAGATGCTGAAGTGCGGGATCGAGTTAGGGTCCTTGGCTGTATGCGCTTTAGCCGCTACAGAGGGTTTTGGCTTTTCGCCCGGCACAGTCTTTGGCTCCTGGGGGGTGCGGGGCTTTTTAATCAGCTCGGGCTGCCTGATACAATTATTCGGCTGCTGCTTGGGCTTTGGCGCAGGAATAGGCTTAGGAGTTATTGCAGGAACAGGTTTAGGATACGTGTGGACATTGATAGCCTGGGCGCCCAAAGCAGCCAGGAACATGGCCGCCAGAAGCAATACATTTACAACAAACTTGTTCATTGGCAAAAGTTTTTGAAAAAGCATTAAATAAAGGGCAATATAAATGTATAACTTTTTCCAGGAAAAAAAGTAACAAATCGGGGGAAATATTAACAAACCAATTGAAAAGCAGGCAGCTGAGGAAATAATTCCGCACCTGCCAGCCTGGTGATAAAGTGCCCGCGGAGCCCGCTGTTAATCGTCCTCTCCTTCGGCCAAAGCCCTGCTCTTCTTGTGGTATTTGCGCTTGTAAATGCTTTCAAATATTAGCGGGAAGATCAGTAAGGTAGAGATCGTGGCGAGGCTTAAGCCACCAATCACAACAATAGCGAGGGGCTTGCTCGATTCTGACCCGATGCCGGTTGAAGTAGCGGCCGGTAATAAACCGATAATGGCAATGGTGGCTGTCATCACCACCGGCCTCACCCTGGAAGCCACACCATTCTTAACCGCTTCGGTCACGGATTGTCCTTCATCGTCGATATGTTTTTTAAATACCGACATCAGGATCACCCCATTCTGGATACAGACCCCCATGAGGGCAATAAAGCCGATACCTGCCGAGATACTGAAATTGACATGGGTAATGAGCAGGGCTAAAATACCGCCTACAAGGCCAAAAGGAATATTGAGCAGGAGCAGGCCCGCGTCGCTGAAATTACCGAACAAACCAAACAGGATAATGAAAATGAGCAATATGGTAATTGGCACAACATGAGACAGGCGGTCCTGGGCACGCTGCTGGTTCTCAAAATCACCACACCACAGGATCGATTGTCCCTTCGGCAGGGATTTGATCTGCTCGTTCACCTTGTGCTGGGCTTCGGCAATGGTGCTACCCATGTCGCGGCCGCGCACGGAGAATTTCACCGCGCAGAAACGTTTTGTGTCATCATGGAAAATGAGCAGCGGGCCCGTGATCGTGTAGATCTTCGCGATCTCTTTCAGCGGGATCTTGATCCCGTTCACAGAAGGCACAGTGATATTAGCGATCTCTGCCTCTGTTTTGCGGTACTCTTTATTGAAACGGATACGGACATCAAATTTCTTAAATCCTTCGTAGAACTGAGTGGCTGCTTTTCCGCCAATAGCCATCTCGATCACGGCGTTACAATCGGCCGTGGTGATCCCGAGCTGAGCCATTTTCAGTTCATCCAGCTCTATCCTCAGTTCGGGCTGACCTATGTTCTTGATCACACCAAGGTCTTCGATCCCTTTCACGGTTTTGAGGATGCCATAGATCTGGGTAGCCCTCGACTCTATCGTCGGCATATCGTCGCCGTATACTTTCACGGCAATAGAACCTTTTACACCCGATACAGCTTCCTCCACGTTATCCATAATAGGCTGCGAGAAGTTGAAGTTGATGCCCGAGAACATACTCAGGCTGTCCTGCATCTCCTTGATGAGCTCCATTTTGGAGATCTTACGGTTCCAGTCATCCTTTGGCAGGAGGTCGACGTGGAACTCCACGTTAAAGAAACCCGTGGCGTCTGTTCCATCGTTTGGCCGGCCGGCTTGGGAGATCACCTGTTTCACCTCAGGGAACGCCATAAATACGCGGCGCATTTTGTTACTGAGCCTTACAGACTCGTCAAGCGCAATGCTCAGCGGCAGGTTGGCACGAACGTATATGGAGCCTTCGTTCAGTTGCGGGAGGAATTCGGAGCCCAGGAATTTGAACATATACAAGCCCACCACCATAATGATGGTGGCAAGAATGATGGCCGTTTTCCGGACCTTATGCAACCTGTTGAAAACACCGGTGACTGTTTTGTTGATGAACTCCACAATCACGTTATGCTTTTCCCTTACATCCTTATTTAACAGGAAACTGATGAGGGCCGGGAGCAAGAAGAGCGTAAAGATCAGGGCGCCCAGTAAGGCAAATCCCAGGGTATAGGCCAGGGGCGAGAACATTTTGCCCTCTACTTTTTCGAAAGAGAAAATAGGAATGAGACAGCTGATGATAATGAGCTGAGAGAACAGGATGGCTTTGCCGGTCTCAACACCGTTCTTACGGATCAGGCCGAGCTTAGAGAGCTTGTTGTATTTGAGCATGCCCACCTGCTGGGCCCGGTGATCCAAGACGACGAACACACCTTCCACCATCACCACCGCACCATCTATGATGATCCCGAAATCGACCGCTCCCATCGAGAGCAGGTTGGCTGTCATACCTTTTAAGCGTAAACAAATAAAGGCGAATAACAGAGAGAGCGGGATAATCACGCCCACAATAAGCGTTGTTTTCCAATCGGCCATGAAAAGCAGCACGATCAGCGTCACAAAAGTGATCCCTTCCAGGAGATTGTGGATCACCGTGTGTGTACAAAAATCTATCAGGTTCTCGCGGTTATAGAAGGTCTTGATCTTGACATCTCCCGTGAGGATCTTATCGTTCAGCTCCTCAATTTTTAAGTTCAGCTTGGAAATCACCTGCCCCGGGTTTTCGCCTTTGCGCATCACCACAATACCTTCCACCACGTCGTTCAGTGTATCACGTCCTACCTGGCCCAAACGCGGCAGGGCGCTTTCTTTCACAGTGGCCACGTTCTTCACCAGCACAGGGATCCCGTTGTTGTAATCAACAATGATATTTTCGATATCTGTAATGGAGGTAAGCAACCCGATACCGCGTACCACGTACGCCTGGTTGTTTTTCTGGATCACATCCCCGCCCACGTTGATATTGCTCCTCGATACGGCCTGGTATATTTCCAGTGGTGTAATGTCGTATTTGGTAAGGAGTGTAGGCCTTACAATGATCTCGTAGGTTTTTACCTCGCCACCAAAGCTCACCACATCCGCAATGCCGGGTACCGATTTCAGGTTCCGCTCTATCACCCAGTCCTGGATGGTTTTGAGCTGCCTCACGCCAAGTGTTTTGCTGGTAACGGTATACCTGAAGATCTCGCCCGTAGGTCCGTAAGGCGGCTCGATCTCGGAGTTCACCCCATCCGGCAGGTCCACATCGCGCAACAGGTTATTAACCTGCTGGCGGGCAAAAGCGTCTTCCACATCATCATCAAAGGTCACCTTCACTACCGACAGGCCAAACAGGGTTGTGGAGCGGATAGAGGTTTTTTTCTGGGACGGGTTCAGGGCGATCTCTATGGGGATCGTTACAAATTTTTCCACCTCTTCGGCACTCCTGCCCGGCCATTGCGAGATCACAATAATCTGGGTATTGGTAACATCAGGGAAGGCCTCTATGGGCGTTTTAAGGTAGCTGTATACGCCGGCAATAATGGTAACGATCGTTGCTACGATCACAAATCCCCTGTTCTTAAGGGAAAAGGTAATAATGCTTTTAACCAGCTTGTGCATAATACGTCAAATATTAGTTATTGGTTAAAGCATTGTAGATGAGCAGCTGGTTGGATGTCACCACTTTCTCTCCCAGGTTGATACCGCTTCTCACGTAAGCTTTGTTGGCGATGGATTTATACAGGTCTATTTTCTGGACCCTGAAATTTTTGCCGCCTTTGTATACCAGCACATAGTTGTTTGAATTATCAAACACGATGGCGCTGGCCGGGATCGTGATCATGCTTTCTTTTTCAGAATAGTTGATCAGGATGCTGCCATACATTTCCGGTTTCAGCAGGTAGCCGGGGTTATTGAGCTTCACGCGGAATTTCATCACGCGGGTCTGCGGATCGAGCACATCGTAAATTTTATCGATGGTGGCAGTGTACACTGAATCAGGATAAGCAATGGTGGTAACCTTTACCGTGTCTTTTTCCTTCACCTTGCTAATGTCTGTTTCGTATACGTTGGCCAGGGCCCATACATCCGTGAGCTGCGAAATGGTGAACAGGTTATTTGAGTTATCGGGCCTGATCTGCATGTCTTTGTTCACGTTCTTTTCGATCACAAAACCCGACAAAGGCGCTTTAATGATGTAATCGCCGGTGCTGTTGGTACCATAGATCCTTTGCAGTTCCTGTGCCTTGGCAAGGGCTGCCTCCGCTTTATTAAAATCCTGCTTGGCCTGTAAATAGTCGCGCTCGGAAATGAGCTTGGAGGCGTACATGTCTTCTGTCACCTGTTTGTTCTTTTTGGCCACCTCGTAGTCAGACTGGGCCTCTATCAATTGCTTTTCATAATCGGCAATGTCGCCGCTCCTGATCACGGCCAGTACCTGGTCTTTCTCCACGTAATCGCCCAGCTCAACGTTCACAGATTTCACCGTACCACCTGCCAGGGCATATACATCCAGCTGCTTGTTCTGGTCTGCCACCAGCTTGCACGACACCCTCAGCTCGCTCTTCACCTGCCTGATCTCCGCGGCATCAACGGTCATGTTTTTGACCAGTGAATCCGATATGTCAATGATGCCGTCGTCGTGCTTTTCTTTTTTTCCGCCTGAGCACGACGAGACGAACATCGCGCCGATCCCAAAACACAAAATACCCGATATAACTTTCCGTTTACTGTTTAAATACATCTTTTCCTACATTAAAGTTAAGTTCTTCAAAAGCGCTATAGCGCTGATTTTTTATACTGTATGACTGTGTCACGTAATCTTTATAACTCTCGAACATATCAATAAATTCCAGCAGTGATAAGTTCTTTTTGTCAAAGTTCTCCTTGGCACCTTTCAGTAAGGCTTTAAAATCTGCCAGTGAAGAGGAGGTTTGAGTGCCGATTATTTTTTGCATCTCCAGCAGTTTTTGATATGAGATGAATACATCGCTTTGCACCTCAACCTGCGTGGCTTTTACCTGCTCCTGATCAGAAGTTACCAGAAGTTTGGCGTTCCTGATATTACCCTGGTTGCGGTTGGCAATGGGCAGGGGTATGCCAAAGCCCAAAACGGGATCGTTTTGAATATAGTTACTGTTCCGGGTCGTTCCAGGTTGTAAGGTCAGGTCGGGTACGCCTATGGATTTTTGTAATTTTACGTTTGCGTCGTCAGAAGCAAGTTGCGTCAGATCAACTTTCAGGTCAGGCCTGTTTTGCAGCGCCTGGTCCACCACATCGGCAAGGTTTATCTTAGAAAGGGAGTATTTACTTTCCCAGTCGGCCTCATTTACAATGGGTTTATAAAAGACGTTGCGGGGGTCGTTAAGCAATTGCTGAAACTCCTTGGCAGAATTTTGCTGAAGAGATGTATATAGATCCAGCCTGTCGCTTAGCAATGAAAGCTGCAGGGCGTGTATCCGTGTAACATCACGTAAGGAAACATTGCCTTTTTCATACTGTGCCTCAAAGCTGGCCACAATGTTTTTTACAGTGGCTATTTCTTCATCAAACAGCTGCAACGATTGCAGGCCATAATACAGGTCAATAAAATCGGTGTGCAGTGAATATACCAGGCTGCGCATCAGGTCATCAAACTGGTACTTTTGTACATCTGCATTAAGGCTGGCCACCCTGGCTGTTTTAATGCGTTTCTGTGCCAGCGATACAGACCAGTTAAGGTTTAATACAAAGTCACCCATGGTGGTTTGATCTCCGGGGGTACCATTATTTAAAGGAAACCATTTGCTGCCTGTCGTTTTGAATTTATTATAAACACTTGGCTCAAAATACACATTGGGATTATTAAGCAATTTTGCCTGCCGCACCAACGCATAGGCCGCATCTACATTGTATTTAGCGGCAAGCACAGCATAATTGTTCTTTACAAAAATGGCTTCAGCGTCAGCCAGCGTTATTGAAATTGTGTCGGTAACTGTGCGGATGCTATCTTTTGGTACGATGGGCGATGGTGTCTGCCCTTTCTGAGCAGTGGAAAAATATGCGGATAAAGAAAAAACAAGCAGGAAAATGATCTTTTTCATAAAGAGCGTCGCAAATGTATTATTCATTAACTATTTAGTTTAATGGTATTCTGTTTTAAATCTGCCGGGAAAAAGCAAGCTTCTGAGAACCTAAAACGACAATCGGAAAGATTTATTTTATGCATAATGGCTGCAAAAATAGCTTTTGCAACCTTAATAAAACCTTAATACAGGTAAAAATTACCTTAATTGAAAGCTGATGGTGAAAACATTGAGGCGGTCGTTTGGCGTTGAATAGGTGATCTGCCCGTTGTGGATGTTGAGGATCTGGCTGATGAGCACCAGCCCCAAGCCAAAGCCCCGCTTGCCTTTGCTGTTCTCGCCCCTGAAAAAATGCTGGAACATAAATGGCAGCTCGTCCTGCCTGATAGTCTTGCCGTGGTTGATGAACTCGATGGTGAGCACATCCACCACAGACGAAATGGAGATCTTGGCCTGGTGATCGTCGCTGTATTTGATGCAGTTCTCCACCAGGTTCACCAGCACAGATTTGATGAGCCGCTCGTTGCCGGAGATGGTAAGGTCTTCCTCGCTCCTGATCTCGCCGATGATATCGATATCGAATTTGAATGTAGGCGTAATAGACTGGAGCTCTGCGATGGTATCATACAGCAGGTCGTCTATCCTGATCCGGCCGGTGAGCGCCACATTGCCCGATTCTGTTTTGGAGATCTCGAGCAGGGCGTTGATAATGGCACTCAGGTTCTTGGTATCTTCTTTCTGGATCCTGATCTGGTCTTTTAACGCCTGGATGTCTCTTTCGCTCTCCATCTTCTCAAAGTTCGACACCAGGATGGCGATCGGCGTTTTGAGCTCATGGGAAATATGGTGGATCGCATGCTTCTGGAACGCGAAAGCGCTGTTGAGCCTCGCCATCATGTCGTTAAAGCGCTGTGCCAGCAAGTGGATCTCATCTCTTGAATCGGGGATACTGATGCCTGATTTCCCCGAATTAAGGTCTATTTTATTGATCTCGAAAGCCATCTGGTTGATGGGCCTGGAGATCTGTTTCGACAGGTAGAAAATGATCAAAAAGATGGTGATGGAAAAGATGAAGAAGGCAACGATCAGCACGGTCTTTAAAAAATCCAGCTTGGTCATGCCAAATTTATCATAGGCTTTGGCAATACCGTAATAGCTTTTGTTATTGAGGTGGATATAGGCGCCCACCACTTCAAAATCGCCTTCCTCCTTTTCGATCAGGGGCATGGTTTCCGACAGCTGCCTGAGGATGGAAGACGAAAATTCAATTTCCATATCCTCGATCCCCGTATAGATGATCTTTTTGTTGGCATCGAAGATCAGCACCTTTTCGGTATACAGGTTGTTGAGCGTATACTTATCCATCGCCAGGATCACATCGTGGTTGATGTTTTCGATGTCGATCAGGTATTTGATGGTGGTGGAGATCTCATCTCCCAATCGCTTGCGGAACTCTTCCTGCCTGAAATCGGAAAAGATCACATAGATCACCACGAAGGTAACGGCCACCAGGCTCACAGCCACCGTAAAAAAATAAACCAGGATTTTCTTTCTGATATTCATCAGTTGGTATCAATATAGTAACCAAATCCTATTTTGGTTTTCACCAGTTTTTTGGCAAAGGGCTTGTCTATCTTGTTCCTGAGCAGGTTGATGAACACCTCGATGGTATTGGTATTGGCCTCGAAGGCATTGCCCCAGATCTCTTTAATAATATCTTTTTTGGTAATGAGCTCACCATTGGCCAGCACCAGCTTCAGCAGGATCTGGTATTCGCGAGGTGTGAGGCTGATCTCCACATCTTTTCTCTTCACGGTCTTGTTTTTCTGGCTCACCACCAGGTCGTGGATCACAATGGTATCTAGCACAAGATCGCCGGCGCGGGCCTGGCCTCTTTTGATCCATGACCTCACCTTCAGCGTGAGCTCCTGCATATAAAAAGGTTTGGTGAGGTAATCATCGGCGCCCAGGTGATAGCCTTCCACCTTGTCTTCCAGCTCATCGAAAGCCGTGAGCATGATCACCGGTGTATTAACATTAAAACTCCTGAAGTATTTGCAAAGCTCCAGCCCGTTCTTATGCGGCAGGTTGATGTCGAGGATCACACAATCGTAATGGTCCTTCTTCAATTTTTTTTCGGCCACCAGGCCGTCAAAGGCGATATCAACATCATAGCCTTCGCCAACAAACGTTTCTTTGATGTTCTGGGAGATCGTCGGGTCGTCTTCAATAACAAGGATCTTCATCACCTGGTTCTGGTTAATCGTTTGCCGGGAGCGGCCCGCTACTCTATTTTACTTACAAAACCGTCTTTCACCACCACCTCCAGCGGCCCGGAGAATGGGAACGCAGGGGGCTTTAAATTAAAATCGGCGGGGKTGAACGACATATTGAAATTCATGTAAAGCTCGTTGCTGGCCCTGTTGTAGCGCAGGGGAATGCAGGTAGCCAGGGCGGGGCGGGAGATGCCATTGATGAGCAAAGTGCCGCTCACATGCATCAGGTCCGGCTTCACATCTCCTTCCAGGAAATCGTTGATGCTTTCCTGGATGCTGCCTTCGTACAGCATGCGCACATTTCTGAGATTATCAGGCAGGGTATCGGCCGCTGTTCTCTGCGTGATCATGGTGCCGATATTATCCCTGAAAATGATATCGCCATCGTTCAGGTTCAGCTGTATGGAGGCCAGCAGGCTTTCAGCGTCCACCTCATGGCCTTTTACACTGCACATATAGTGCGCCTTGATGTTTTCGAGCGATTGCGACCTGAGGAAGAAAGACACTACCGATAACCAGATAGTCAGGTAAAATTTCATAGTTATACAATTGATCGTCATAGTACTTCATATTCCCCTGTAAGATCATCCTTACTGCCCGTACAATCAACTGTGCCGAAAAATGGAAACAGCCGAAACGGCTCGCGGGGTTTAAAACTGTACCAGTATCTTAATATCCAACAGGAAACCTAAGACCAGGCTCGTTTGCAGGTAAAAATAATGGAATTTTTTGTACAAAAGGCCAGGAACACCTCCGATTTAACTAAATTAACAGCTGTTCAGGCAATTTTTGACCACGAACCACGGGTCTTTTTTTCCTGCTCGAGCTGCGCTTTCAACACCTGGTTTTCGCTGCTGGAAAGGTGCTCATCCTCATTGAGTACAGTCTGGGCCGCCGTGCGGGCCAGTTGCAGGATCTGCCCATCCTGCGCGAGGTCGGCCAGTTTCAGGTTCACCACGCCACTCTGCTGCGTACCTTCTATATCGCCCGGGCCGCGCAGCCGGAGGTCCACTTCGCTGATCTCGAAGCCATCGTTGGTGCGCACCATGGTATCCATTCTCAGCCTGCTGTCAGCGCCCAGTTTATAAGAGGTCATCAGGATACAATAAGACTGGTCGGCACCCCGCCCCACCCTACCGCGCAGCTGGTGCAGCTGGGACAGGCCAAAACGTTCCGCGCTCTCTATGACCATCACCGACGCGTTAGGCACGTTCACACCTACCTCTATCACCGTGGTGGCCACCATGACCTGGGATTCGCCTTTCACGAACCGCTGCATTTCAAAATCTTTCTGCTCGGCGCTCAGCTTACCGTGTACAATGCTGAGCTGGAATTGCGGCGGCGGAAAATCCTGCACAAGGTTATCGTAGCCAGCCTGGAGGTTCTGCAGATCTATTTTCTCGCTTTCCGCTATCAGCGGGTACACCACGTATACCTGCCGGCCCAGGGCGATCTGCTCTTTCATAAAGCCCAGCAGGCGCAGGCGCTGGCTCTCCATAAAGTGCATGGTGGCAATAGGTTTGCGGCCCGGCGGCAGCTCATCTATCACCGACGTATCGAGATCACCGTATAAGGTCATCGCCAGGGTGCGTGGAATGGGCGTGGCGGTCATCACGAGGATGTGCGGGGGACTGCTATTCTTGGTGTGCAGCCTGGCGCGCTGGGCCACACCGAAGCGGTGTTGCTCATCGATCACCACCAGCCCCAGGTTGCTGAACTTCACCGAGTCTTCTATCAGGGCATGGGTGCCTATCACAATATGGCAGCGGCCATCCTGCAGGGCCTCATGCAGCTCGCGCCGCGCTTTGGTTTTAGACGAGCCGGTGAGCAGGCCCACTTTGATCCCAATAGGTTCTACCAACCGGGTAATGGTGTCGTAATGCTGGTTTGCCAGGATCTCCGTGGGCGCCATCAGGCAAGCCTGGAATCCATTGTCAACAGCCAGCAGCATGCTGAGGAGCGCCACCAGTGTTTTGCCGCTGCCCACATCGCCCTGCAGCAGCCTGTTCATTTGTCGCCCGGAGCCCATATCGGCCCTGATCTCTTTCACCACGCGCTTCTGGGCCCCTGTTAATTCGAATGGCAGGTGGTGATGGTAAAACGTATTGAAATAATGACCTACCTTGCCGAACACAAAGCCCTGCACCGTGTGCGCCCGCACCTTGTTAAGTCGCAGCAGCCTGAGCTGCACGTAGAACAACTCCTCGAACTTGATACGGAACCGGGCCTTGTCGAGCATCAGCTTGTTATCCGGTACATGCACCTGCCTGAGCGCTTCATGGGCCGGTAATAATTTAAAATCCGACATGAGCGTGGTCGTCAGTGTTTCGGGGATGCTTTGAGGGCCCAGCTGCTGTACCAGGTGGCGGATGATCTTACGGATGCCTTCACTATCGAGGCCTTTGAGCTTGAGCCGCTCCGTGCTGTAATAAACCGCCTGGAAAGCCGACTGCAACCTGAGCTGTTCGTCGGATACCACTTCTATTTCGGGATGCGCAAAATTGATGCGGCCTTTGAAAACCGTAGGCTTGCCAAATAAAACATACTCCACACCCGGTTTGAGCTTTTCGGCCATCCATTTATGGCCCTGGAACCATACCAACTCCACGCTGCCGGTGCGGTCCCTGAAGGTAGCCACCAGGCGCTTGGTGCGCTTATCTCCCAGCACCTGCATGTGGTCTATAAACCCACGCACCTGGTAATACAGGCTTTCATCGCTCACCTCGCTGATGCTGTGAAATTTTGTGCGGTCTACATACCTGAAGGGATAATAAGTGAGCAGGTCCCTGAACAGGTAGATCCCCAGCTCTTTCTGCAATACTTCGGCCCGCTGCGGGCCAATGCCCTTGAGGTACTCAATAGGGGTATCCAGGAAGCGGCTGCTCATGTCCATCAAAATTACTACACAAGGCCTGTTAATACTATTGTAAATAACAGATTTATAAACATTGTTTCTTCAATTAATTTTGATGGATTGAAAGCCTTTATTGCCATACTCCTGCTGCTGTTGCCATCTTTTGCGCTCAAGTGCCAGTTCCTGGATTCGCTCACCACCGCTATACACTCCAAACCCGGTCTTGATGCCAGGCTCGAGAGCCGCAATTCCTTTATCACCAATGGCAGGGCCAAGATCTCGGGGGTGAGGCTGGGCGTGATCTTCCAGCGCAAGCTCAGGATCGGCGGGGGCTATAGCTGGCTCAACTCACCGGTATACAGGGATAAGCAGATCGTGAACGCAGAAGGCAATACGGAAACGGTGAGAGACTATTTAAAATTCGGCTACCTGTGCTATTATCTGGATTTTGTGTTTTACAAGACCAAGCGCTGGCAGCTCAGTGTCCCGATACAGGTGGGCACCGGCCTGTCGCATTTTGAATATACCAGCGGCAACAGGCTGTATAAATCCAGGAACTATTTCCTGCTGCTGTATGAGCCCGGCATTACCGTTCAGTTCAAGATCTTTAAATGGGTGGGACTGGGAGCCGACGTGGCTTACAGGTTTACGCTCAAGAATAACCGCTATATCGGCGAAAAGCTGAGCTCGCCCACTTATGCATTCAAATTGCTGGTGTGGTTTGATGAGATCTTTTATATCCTGGCCCCACGCTCAAAACTCACGCAAAAATACGGGCCTTCCAGCTGGTAATGGTCGCTGGTTTCCTGGAAGAAAAGAAGGATACTTAATTGACAAGGTAGAGGGAAGCCTCAAAAGACACAATGAGCCGGTTTTTGATATTGTCGAAGAGCCTTTCGTTCAACCCCTCAAAAGGTATAGACATATTGATGATATCAAGTACTTCCTGCCTGATGCCGAGGAGTTTTTCTTTCAGGTCCTGGTTCCCGGTGGATTCGCAATAGGCGATGGCATTGTCAATCACCACCCGGAGCGTTACAAATGGGCTGAAATCCATGCGTTTTACCTGTTCAATGAATCTGTACATGACATGCCTTTTTTAATGTCTACAATGATACAGGCAATTACTGAAGCAAAAATGAAGATGCCTGTTTTTAACAGTACCTTCACAATTTGGTATTCTTTGAGGGACAAACCATTACGGCTTTCCGTTACAGAAATATATTCGCCATGATTGCTTACCTTTAGCCTATGAACGAACACCTTGATGCCGATGGCGAAAAACTGAACCATTCGGAGAAGGAAATAGAGAAAGCCCTTCGCCCCAAAGCATTTGCCGATTTCAGCGGGCAGGAGGCCGTGGTAGATAATTTACGCGTATTTGTGCTGGCAGCCAAGCAACGGAACGAAGCCCTCGACCATGTGCTGCTGCACGGCCCTCCCGGTCTGGGCAAAACCACCCTCGCCCACATCATCAGCGGCGACCTTGGCGTGAACCTGAGAGCCACCAGCGGGCCTGTGCTCGATAAACCCGGCGACCTGGCAGGCCTGCTCACCAACCTCGAACCATACGATGTGCTCTTTATCGACGAGATCCACCGTCTCAGCCCTATCGTGGAAGAATATCTGTATTCGGCCATGGAAGATTACAAGATCGATATTATGATCGACAGCGGGCCAAATGCGCGCACGGTGCAGATCAAACTCAACCCTTTTACCCTGGTGGGGGCCACCACGCGCAGCGGCCTGCTTACCTCGCCGCTCCGCGCACGCTTCGGCATTACTTCCCGTCTCAATTATTACGATGCCAAAACCCTTACTCATATTGTGCAGCGCAGCGCAGAAATTCTCGAGGTAGCCATCAGCGATGAGGCAGCCTATGAGATCGCGCGGCGCAGCCGTGGTACACCCCGTATTGCCAACGCCCTGCTGCGGCGTGTGCGCGATTTCGCGCAGATCAAAGGCAATGGGAATATCGATCTCGAGATTGCGGCCTATTCACTCAAAGCGCTCAATGTGGATAAGAACGGGCTCGATGAAATGGATCACCGTATCCTCACCTGCATCATCGATAAATTCAAGGGCGGGCCAGTAGGCATC
>BFBZ01000012.1_pt247 | contig 22699 bp, 22 predicted proteins | sample 1888401 | NCBI WGS metagenome assembly BFBZ01 (sample SAMD00112614, study PRJDB3348) | symbiont metagenome | host: Chara braunii
CGCCCGCATCTCGACCAGCCTGCCGTCCACCAGCCGCATCTCGCGGGCCTTCACGCGCTCGATCAGGGCGCGATCATGGGTGGCGATCAGCACCGTGGTGCCCAGCCGGTTCAACTCGGCGAAAAGGCGGATCAGGCGCGCCCCGATCTCGGGGTCCACATTGCCGGTTGGTTCGTCGGCCACCAGCAGGTCGGGCCGGGCGACCACGGCGCGCGCGATGGCGACGCGCTGTTGCTCGCCGCCCGAAAGCGTGTGGGGCGGCGCGTCCATCCGGTCGCCAAGCCCGACCCAGGAGAGAAGCTCCTCCACATCCTGGGCATATTGACCCTCTTTCCGGCCCGCCAGCTTGAGCGGCATGGCCACATTGTCGAAGGCCGAGAGATGGTCGAACAGGCGGAAATCCTGGAACACCACCCCGATCCGCCGCCGGATGGGGGGGAAATCGGCGCGCCGGGTGGTCGCCAGATCGCGGCCGAAAAGGGAAATCAGGCCCCGGGAGGGGGGCTCGGCCAGAAAGATCAGCTTGAGCAGCGTTGTCTTGCCCGCACCGGATAGCCCGGTCAGGAAGGTGAAGGAGCCGGGTTCAAGCCGGAAACTGATGTCCCTGAGGACTTCAGGCCCCGCGCCGTACCGCATCCCGACATTTTCGAAGCGAACCATGATTCGGAAAATAGCTGGCGGGCCCCACGGTTACCATGATCGTAACCAACGCTGTGCTTTGCTTGCGGGGAAGGCTTTGCTCTGCCTATTTACTGGAACATCCGGCATACGGTTACCATGATATTAACCTGTCCCAATTGTGCGACTCGCTACGAGGCCGACGCGGCCAAATTCCTGCCCGCGGGCCGCAAGGTGCGTTGCGCCAAATGCAGCCACACCTGGCACCAGCCCGCGCCCGCGCCGGAGGCGGCGCCCGAACTGGTGGAGCCTGCCGCCGTCGAGGCGCCCGCGAGCAACGCGGCTGAACCCGAACAGGCCACAGCGAAACAAGCTGAACCCATGCGGGCGCCCGAACCGCGCGCGACCGTCATCGAAAGCCGCAAGGTCGTGTCCGCGGGCTGGCGCACCGGCGCGCTTGCCGGCTGGGCGGCCCTGATCGCGGTGCTGGCGATCCTTTGCTGGGGTGCTGTCCAATTCCGTCAGGGCATCGTTGCAGTCTGGCCGCAGACGGCAACGTTCTATTCCGCTGCCGGGCTCGATGTGAACACGGTCGGGCTGGCATTTCAGGATGTAAGCTATCGCGTGACCAGCGAAGACGATCAGCCGGTGCTGCACATCAAGGGCCGTGTGGTGAACATCACCGCGCGCGAGATCGCCGTGCCCAAGATCAGCGCCTCCCTGACCGACGATGCGCGCCGCGAACTCTATGACTGGACGATCGAGGCGGATGTGAAAAATCTGGCGCCCGGAAAGGCCACAAGCTTTTCGGCGCGTGTGCCGAGCCCGCCATCGGGCGCGCGCCATGTCGATCTGAAATTCGTCAAAGGCTGAATGTGAACAGTCCCCATCAGGTTCTCGTCAGCGAGACCGAAATCTTTCAGCGCATGGCGATGCTGGCCGATGAGATCGTCTCGGCGCGCGTCAAACCCGATATGGCGGCGGTGGTGCTGGTGGGCGGCTTCATGTTCGCGGCCGATCTGCTGCGCGCGCTTTCGCGGCGCGGGCTCAATCTTCCGGCGGAATTTTTTTGGCTGCGCTCCTATGCGGGGGGGCGCGAAGGTGCGCGCGACATTTCGGTGATGATCGGGCCATCCGCGCGCGTGCGCGGCCAGAACGTGCTGCTGCTCGACGGGATTCTCGATCGCGGGCGCACGCTCGCCAAGGCAACGGAACTGCTGCTCGATCAGGGAGCGGTTTCGGTCACCTCCGCGGTGATGGTGGAACGCGCGCGCGCCGATGCGGAGCTGCGTGCCGATTATGCCGCCTTCACTGGCCTCGATGGTTTCCTGATCGGCTACGGAATGGACGATGCAGGCCACCATCGCGGCCTGCCCTATATCGCACGGGTGGATTGAGCAGCTGCTTCACCTTCCCCTTGTGGAAAGGCGAAAAATCAAAACTCTTTCAGCAGCCGGTCGATGTAATCGAGTTCTTCTTTCGGCCTGCCGCGTTCGGCGGCACGGCGGCGCAGTTCCTTCAGGATCGAGCGGGCGCGTTCGAGCGTCATCTGATCGGGCACTTTGACGTTGTTGCCGAACATCGCACCCGTGCCGCCCTGTTCGCGGCCAAGCGGATCTTCCTGGCCTTGTTGCCCCGGCATGCCCTGGCCCGAGCGGTTCATCAGTGCTTTCGCCAATTGATCCGCACCGCTGCGCAGCGCATCGAGCGCGTTCTTCTGGCTGCCCGATGCCTGGTCGAGATCCTTACTGCCCAATTGATCTTGCGCGTTGCCCATGGAATTGCCCGCGCGGCCGAGATTGTCCGGCTTTGGATTCTGCGCGCCCAAACCTTTCTCGATTTCCTTCAGCGCGTCGCGCAATTCGCCCTGCTTCTTCGCAAGGCCTTTCTCGCCGCCATCCTTGGGATCGCCGGCCCCTTCCTGCTGGCGCAATGTCTTGTCGAGAAGCGCGCGCTGCTTGCCCATCAGGTCGCCCAGCTTGCCGATGGCATCGGTCATCGCCTTGTCCTGCGGGGATTGGCCTTTGCCACCTCCGGCACCCGCTGTCATCTGCATGTTTTCGAGCATGTTCTGCAGCAGGGCGAGCATCTGGGCCGCCTGCTCGCGCGCGCCGGTCTGCGCCAGTTGCTGGATCGCCTTGAGCATGGTTTCCAGATCGTCCTGGCTCAACACCTTGGCATTGGGCGGCATCTGGCCGCTTCCCGGTTGGGCGTTCTGCGCCATGAAACGCATGTAGCGTTGCAGCGCCTCGCGATAGCGTTCGAGCAGCGCGTCGACCTCATCTTGCGGCGCGCCGCGCGCAAGCGCCTCGACCAGCGCCTGCTGCAGGCGGCGCAACTCCGCGGCCGCAAGCGACAGGCCGCCCTGTTCGATGGCGAGTGCGGTCTGCCACATCAGGTCGTCGGCCCGCTGGAATTCTTCCGGGCGGCTTGCGGTTTTCGCGGCCCAGCGCGCGGAACGGATCGCCAGATAAACGCCGGTCTTGCCCTTGTAGAAATGTTCGGGCGCAAGGGTGAGCGCGTCCAGCGCCGCGGCCACTTTGTCCTGCGTCTTGTCTTCACCGCTGGCCAATATCTGACGCTGTTCGATCAGCGCGCGCGAAAGCGGATTGGTGAAAAGGCGCGCGGGCAATTTGAAGCGCGCGGGCTTGCTCAAGCCCCGGTTGCCCGCCGCGTCGCGGGCTTCCAGCACGATGTTCACTTCGAGGCCCGCATAGGGATGATCGGTGAGATCGCGAAACACGGTTTGCAAAAGGGTTTTCGCCGATGTGTCCGTCAGCGGCAGATCGATGGGAAACGGCTTGGCATTGCGCCCCACCGGCGTGATGAGGGCGCGCGCGCTCACCACGCCGTAATCATCGCCCGCGGTGAAGGAAAGTTTGAGCGCGTTCTGCGGTGTCTTGCTCGGCGGGTTGGCGAATGCGATCACCGGCGCGGTGTCCGGCACGATCTTCACCGACCATGTGCCCAGGCGAAGGCCATCGGCGCGCACGCCCAACGCGGAAGAGCGGGCAAGTTTCACCGTGGCGGAATATTCGCCGCCCTTTCCGGTGAAGGCCGTATCCTGCGCGGGGTCGATGCTGACGCGCGGACGCGAGCCCGCATTGTGTACGCGCAAATGCACGAGCGAATTCTGAGGGGCGGTGACGGTTGCGTTCTGCGCCAGATAGACGGGCGCTTCACCCGTATAGGCGGGCGGGTCGATCCAGGCATCGAGCGTGGGAACCGATGCGCCGCTGAAGGTGCGCGGGGAAAGCGAGGAGACAAGACGGTTGCTCCAATCGCTTCCCGCAACGAAGACGGCGGCGACAAGAAGGGCCAGCGCCGCAAACCGCAATCCAAAGGGATCGCGCCGCCACAAGCCCGGTTTCGGCGCGTTCAGCTTCAGCGCGCCGAAACCCGCCAGCAGCGCGCGCATATGGGCTGCCCACAATTCTTCGGCATAGGCATCGCCTTCGCCCGCGGCCAGCGTGTCGCGGCTTTCGCTGACGGGGCGATTGGTCAGCGCATTGTCGCGTTCGAGGCGGCGCGCGCCTTCGCTCCAGCGCGGGAAGATGAAATGGGAGAAGCCTGCGTAGAGTGCCAGCGCCAATGCGAACAACGCCAGCGCCAGCAGGAAGGCATGTGCCCAACCCGGAACAATGGTGAAAAGCCCGAACAGGGCTCCGGCGCAGAACAGGGCCGCGATGCCGCTTGCGGGCCAGATGCCGCTCCACACGCGCTCCCACAGCAATGCGGCGCGTGCAAGCGCAATCCGCCGCTCTATGCGGTTAGCGGAGCCAGTCGGGGAGGCGTTCTTGCTCAATCAGCGCTTCATAACTCGGTCGCGGCCGCACAATACTCCACCTGTCGCCCTTCACGAGCACTTCGGGCGCGGGCGGCCGCGCATTGTAGGCCGAAGACATCACCGCGCCATAGGCGCCCGCCGAAAGGATCGCCACAAGATCGCCCGATTTCAGCCGCGGCAAAGAGCGCGCGGCGGCGAAAAGGTCCGAGGTTTCGCAGACGGGGCCCACCACATCATAGGTTTCATGCGCCGCGCCGGGCGCTGTCTCGGAAACGGACACGATGTCGTGATGGGCGTCATAAAGCGCGGGCCGGATCAGGTCGTTCATCCCCGCATCCAGGATGAGGAACTGTTTGGCCTCGCCCCGCTTCACATAGAGAACTTCGGAAACCAGCACGCCGGCATTGGCCGCGATCAGGCGGCCGGGCTCGAAGATCAGTTGCGCGCCCACGCCCTTCGTCACCTTGGCAACCATCTCGCCATAGGCGGCCGGATCGGGCGGCGGTTCGTTGTTGTGGCGATAGGGCACGCCCAATCCGCCACCCAGATCGATGCGGGCAATCGCATGGCCATCGGCGCGCAAGGCGCCCACCATTTCCACCACGCGCGCGAACGCGGTTTCAAACGGCGAAAGTTCGGTGATCTGGCTGCCGATATGCACATCGACGCCGACAATCTCGATGTTCCTGAGCCTGGCCGCCAGCGCATAGGCCTCGCGTGCGCGCTCCCACGGAATGCCGAATTTGGATTCGGCGGTGCCGGTGGTGATCTTGGCGTGGGTTTTCGCATCCACATTCGGGTTGACGCGAATGGTAATGGGCGCGCGCGTGTTCAGCGATTGCGCCACCTCGTTCAGCGCTTCGAGTTCGGGCTCGCTCTCGATGTTGAACTGGTAAATGCCTTCGGCCAGCGCGAGTTTCATTTCGGCGTGCGTCTTGCCGACGCCGGAGAACACGATGCGGCTGGCGGGAATGCCTGCCGCGCGCGCCTTGGCCAGTTCGCCGCCCGAAACGATATCGGCGCCCGCGCCCAGATCGCCGAGTGTCTTCAACACGGCAATGTTTCCGTTCGCCTTCGCGGAGAAGGCGATGAGCGTGTCTTTGGGAAGGGCTGCCGCGAACACGCGGTAGTGCCGTTCGAGTGTCGCGGTCGAATAGCAATAGAAAGGCGTGCCGACCTCGCGCGCCACGCTGGCCAAGCTCACCTCTTCGGCGTGGAGCACGCCGCTTCTGTAGCCGAAATGGTTCATTGTCCGATGGGCTGTGGCGGATGGGAAGGATCGCGCTGATCCTTCGGCGTGGGCTTGCCGTCCGGCCTGACGAGATCGCTTTTCACGCCGCAGGCAGAGAGAGAGAATGCGAGGGCAAGCGCAATTCCAATTTTTACTCCCTCGCCCCCCTTGGGGGAGAGGGTTGGGGTGAGGGGGCGGTGCAGCGGGCGATGAGAATCAAGAGCTTTCTTCAACAGCGACACGAACTTTGAAAAGCTACGTGCGTTGAGAGGCCCCCTCACCCTGGCCCTCTCCCCCAAGGGGGGCGAGGGAATGGAGTTTTTTTTCATTTCAACCTCTCCTTCCAGAATGCCACCTGCTCGCGCACACGAATGGGTGCCGTGCCGCCTTCGCTGGTGCGGGCGTTGAGCGAGGCTTCGAGCGAAAGCTGCGGCAGAACATCTTTGGTAAGGCCGGGCTCGATGGTTTGCATTTCGCCAAGCGGCAGTTGATCGAGCGGCAGCCCTTTCTCTTCGGCGCGCTTCACGATACTGCCCGCAATATGGTGCGCCTCGCGGAAAGGCTTCTTCAGATTGCGCACCACCCAATCGGCGAGGTCGGTGGCGGTGGGATAACCTGCTTCCGCGGCGCGGCGCATCGCGGCCGGTTGCGGTTTGAGATCGGCCACCATGCCCGCCATCGCGGCCAGCGAAAGCTCGAGCGCGTCGGCTGCGGAGAACACCGCTTCCTTGTCTTCCTGAAGGTCTTTCGCATAGGCGAGGGCGAGGCCCTTCATCACGGTGGTGAGCGCCACGAAACTACCGAGGATGCGCCCGATTTTCGCGCGCACCAGTTCCGCGGCATCGGGGTTGCGTTTCTGCGGCATGATGGAGGAGCCGGTGGTGAACGCATCGGACAATTTCACGAAGCCGAACGAAGGCGTGGCCCACAGCACAATCTCTTCGGCCAGCCGCGAAAGATGCGTGGCGCAGATGGAAGCCGCGGCGAGAAACTCCAGCGCAAAGTCGCGCGCCGAAACCGCATCGAGCGAATTGCGCATCGGGTGCGCGAAGCCAAGCTCTTTCGCGGTCGCCTTGCGGTCGATGGGGAAAGGTGTGCCGGCGAGTGCTGCCGCCCCCAGCGGGGATTCGTTCATGCGCGCGCGCGCGCCCGCAAAACGCCCGCGGTCGCGCGCGAGCATTTCGACATAGGCCAGGCAATGATGGCCGAAGCTCACCGGCTGCGCGGGCTGCATGTGGGTGAAGCCGGGCATGATGGTTTCGGCATGGGTTTCGGCCTGCGCCACAAGCGCGCGCTGCAGCGCCAGCAATCCGGCTTCGGCATGATCGCAGGCCGTGCGCACCCAGAGGCGGAAATCGGTCGCCACCTGATCGTTGCGGGAGCGCGCGGTGTGAAGCCGCCCTGCCGCGCTCCCGGCGAATTCGCCAAGCCGCGCCTCGATATTGAGGTGGATGTCCTCGAATTCACGTTTGAAGGCGAAGGTTCCGGCCTCGATCTCTTTGCCGATCTCGTCCAGCCCGGTCAGAATTGCTTCACCGTCCGTTTTGGAAATAATGCCTGTGGCGGCCAGCATCCTTGCATGGGCGCGCGATCCGGCGAGGTCTTCCTTCGCCAGCCGCTTGTCGAAACCGATGGAGGCGTTGATCTCCTCCATGATTGCCGAGGGGCCGCTTGCGAAACGGCCGCCCCACATTTTGTTCGCGCTCATAATGTTAGGGCTTCATAAGGTTAGGACTGCATGACCCGTTCGCGTTTGCTCATCGTGTGTGCCGCTCTCGTCGCTCTCGTGGCGGGCGCGGCTCTGGTTCTATATGTGATCCCGAAGGGCAATGGAACGCCCAAGCGGCCGCCCGCGCTCGCCGAGCTGAAACCGGCGGAAAAGCCAAGCCTCGCGCCGGATGTGGCGTTTACCGATATGGGCGGGCGAAGCTATGTGCTTTCCAAATACCGGGGCCGCTATGTGCTGCTCAATCTGTGGGCGAGTTGGTGCGGGCCTTGCGTGCGCGAGCTGCCTTCGCTCGCCAACCTCCAGCGCCAGGTGCCGGCTGCGCAGCTTTCGGTGGTGACGGTCGATGTCGAGCGCAATGCGGACAAGATCGCGGGCAAATTCCTCATCGCCCATCAGGCGGCCGAACTTCCGGCTTTTGCCGATCCGGGGATGAAGCTGATGGCGGCGGTCCGCACGCCGGGCCTGCCGACCACGCTGTTGATCGATCCCCATGGCCGCGAGATCGCCCGCGCCACCGGACCCGCACAATGGGATGCGCCGGAATCGGTTGCTTATTTCGAGGCGCTGACCAAGGGGCGCTGATCGAGCGCCTTGGTGATCGCCGCAATATAGGCGTTCAGCACGTCGAACGCCTTCAGGTCGGCGGCCTGCCGCCAGGCACTGTTGACGACGATCACGAGGTCCTGTTTGGGGTCGATGTAGATCGTCTGGCCGAAGAAGCCGAGTGCGGCGAACGTGCCGTTTGGCAATGTCCACCACATATAACCGTAGCCGAGTTTGCCGTTGTCGCTGTCGATATGTTTGCGCGTGGCGTCCGCGACCCAGCCTTTCGGCAACACACCGTTGCCGCCTTCAAGGATGAACTGGCCGAAGCGGCCATAGTCGCGCAACGTCATGGAAAGGCAGCAGCCGCCGATCTCATCGCCGCGCCGGTCGATCATCCACACCGCGTCGCGCTGGGCGCCGATCTTCGTCCAGATTTTTTCCGACAGGTAATCGGCCAGATGTTCGCCCGTGGCGCGGCCCACGAGAAATCCCACAAGCGACATTTCGCCGGTGTTGTAGTTGAACACGGTGCCGGGCTTGTGGGCGCGCGGCAGTCTGGCCAGATAATGCAGCTCCGGCTTGGTGCCGACGCCATAGATCAGTTGCGAGAATTGCGCGACATCCGAATTGGGATCGGTGTAGACCTCGCGCCATTTCACGCCCGAGGTCATGGAGAGAAGCTCGCGGATCGTCACGCCATCATAGGCGCTGCCTTTGAGTTCGGGGATGTAATCGGTCACGTCGTCGTTCAGGCTTTTGATCGCACCGTCTTCGATGGCGGCGCCCACCAGGGTCGAGGTGATGGATTTGGTGACGGAGAAGGATTCCCATCTGTCCGTCGAGGTCAGGCCCATGGCGTAACGCTCGAGCGCGATCTTGCCGTTCTTCAACACCAGCAGGCCCGCCACATGATTGTTCTTCATGAAACGGTCGGTGCTCCAGATCTCGCCTTTGTATTTGTACCGCACGTCATATTTCATCAGGTGCAGCGGCAGCGGCGAGACCTTGTCACCGCGTTTGACGATGCGGGTGGGGAAGATGCGTTCGATGAAGCGGTAACCGAGCGGCTGTTCCTGCGCCGACCAGAACAGAAAGCGCGGCGCATCGGGAAGTTTCGCGCCATCCGGCGCATAGGTCGCGCAGGCGGCGAGGGCCGCGATGCACAGGCCCAAAGCTCCTGCCCGAATGACCTTCATGGAATGCGCACTCCGAGCGATTCCTTCGCGAACACCTTACCCGATTTTCTCACTCGCCCCTGAAGAGGGTGAGGGAGATATTTGGAAGAAGACCTCAGGGCGACGGTGCTCTTTCCTTCTTCCTGAGCACGCTTGCATGCATCGCAGGGTCCGCTTCGGGGTTCGATGAGCGCAGTCCCGGATCGGCACCCTGATCGTAAAGCCGCGCAAAGCTCACACCGGCGGCAACCAGCGCGAAACCGGTTCCGATGATGAGCGATACGGTGGGTGCGCCGTGGGGAAGGCGCGAGAACAACAGCGCCACGATGGCCGCCCCCGTCGTCTGGCCGAGCAGGCGCGCGGTGCCGAGCATGCCGCTTGCGCCGCCGCTGCGCTCGCGCGGCGCCGCCCCGATCATGGCGCGGTTGTTGGGCGATTGGAAAAAGCCGAAGCCTATTCCGGCAAGCGCCATGCGCCACACAATATCGAAATGCGTCGGGTCCGGCGGCAGGAAGGCGAGCGACAGAAGGCCGGCCGCGAAAACCAGCAAGCCGAACCCGCCAAGGATGCCCGCGGAATAACGATCGGCGAGCCGGCCCGCGATGGGGGCGACGATGCCGATGGCGATGGGCCAGGGCGTGATGAAAAGGCCGGTCTCGATGGCCGAGAAATGCAGGTCCAGCTGGAAGAGAAACGGCAACGAGACAAGCGCCAGCATCTGGGCCGCGAACGAACAGATCGAGGTGCCGACGGAGAGCGCGAAGATCGGAAGGCGCATCAGGTCGATGGGCAGAAGCGGTGCAGGGCTCGAAAGCTGGCGTTTCACCAGCCAGTAGCCGATGGCGAACGTCGCCACCATCTCCAGCAGGAACAGCGGAAACGCTTCGCCATGGCCGAGCGCATCGATGCTGCCGATCAGGATGCCGAAGGTGAGCGCGCTCAAAACGGCGCTGACCCAGTCGAACTGGTGCTTGCCCAGCGGCGATAGCGGCAGGCTGCCCCAGCCGATCGTCAGTGCTGCGATCCCGAACGGCACGTTGACCGCGAACAGCCACGGCCAGTTGCCGACGGCAAGAATGCCGGCAGCGATGGTCGGGCCGACCGCGGCCGAAATCGCCACGATCACCGCATTGATGCCGATGCCGCGCCCCAGCGCATTGTGCGGATAGATGTAGCGCACCAGCGCTGTGTTGACGCTCATGATGCCCGCCGCGCCAAAGCCCTGCACCACGCGCGCGGCGGAAAGTTCGGCGAGCGTGCTGGAAAACGCACAAGCGAGCGAGGCCAGCGTAAAGAGCACAAGCCCCACGAGATAGACACGGCGATAGCCGATGATGTCGCCAAGCGCCGAAAGCGGCAGCAGCGAAATGGTGATCGCAAGCTGATAGCCGTTGACGATCCAGATGGAAAACGCGGCATCGGTGTGCAGGTCGATGGCAATGGTCGGCAGCGCCACATTGGCGATGGCCGAATCCATCACCGCCATGGTGATGCCAAGGCCGATGGTGACGATGGCCCAGAAACGCTGCGGGAAGGGAAGGCCATCGGGATGGGTCATGGGGAGCGCGAATGGTGAGTGGCGAATAGCGAATGGTAACACCAATTCGCCATTCGCTACTGGCTATTCGCTATTGGCGAGCTTAGCGCGTCGGAACCGGTTTCTCGCCGCGATAATCATAAAATCCGCGGCCGGTTTTCTGGCCCAGCCATCCCGCTTCGACATATTTCACCAGCAGCGGGCAGGGCCGATATTTGGAATCGGCGAGGCCTTCATAAAGCACCTGCATCACCGACAAACATGTGTCGAGGCCGATGAAGTCCGCCAGTTGCAGCGGGCCCATCGGGTGATTGGCGCCAAGGCGCATCGCGGTGTCGATGGCTTCCACATTCCCTACGCCTTCATAGAGAGTGTAGACCGCCTCGTTGATCATCGGCAGCAGGATGCGGTTGACGATGAAGGCCGGGAAATCTTCGGCATAGGCGGCAACCTTGCCGACGCGGCGCACCACATCGAGGGCGGCTTGAAACGTGGAGTCATCCGTGGCGATGCCGCGGATCACCTCCACCAGCTGCATCATCGGCACCGGATTCATGAAATGCAGGCCGATGAAATGTTCGGGGCGGTCGGTGGAGGCGGCCAACCGCGTCACCGAAATGGATGATGTGTTGGTGGCCAGCAGCGTCTTGTCCGAGATGCGGGTGCAGACGTCCTGGAAGATCTTGCGCTTGGTGGGTTCGTCTTCGGTGGCGGCCTCGATGATGAGGTCGCGGTCGCGCATGTCGTCGAGGCTCTGGCTTTTGTGGATGCGCGCCATGGCGGGCGCGACATCCTCCATCTTGATCAGGCCGCGGGCCGCCTGACGTTGCATGTTGCGCTCGATGCGCTGAATGCCCTTGTCGACGGCTTCGGGATTGATGTCCTCAAGGATGACATCGAAACCCGCAAGCGACAGGACGTGGGCGATACCATTGCCCATCTGGCCTGCGCCGATAACTCCTACGCGTTCGATGCTCATGCGGGTTCCGGAATGTCCTTACAGAGAGAGTACTAATACCCCAATTTCGTAAGTTCTTCCTCCATTTCCGGGACCGCCTTGAAAAGATCGGCCACAAGGCCGTAATCGGCGACCTGGAAGATGGGGGCTTCCTCGTCTTTGTTGATGGCGGCAATCACCTTGGAATCCTTCATTCCCGCCAGATGCTGGATCGCGCCGGAAATGCCGACCGCGATATAGAGGTCGGGCGCCACAACCTTGCCGGTCTGGCCGACCTGATAGTCGTTGGGCACAAAGCCCGCATCCACCGCCGCGCGCGATGCGCCAACGGCTGCGTGCAGCTTGTCGGCGATCTTGTCGAGCATGTGGAAATTGTCGCCCGATTGCATGCCGCGCCCGCCCGAGATCACGATCTTGGCCGAGGTGAGCTCGGGGCGTTCGGATTTGGAAAGCTCCTCGCCCACGAATTTCGAAATGCCCGGATCGCCCGCGCTTGCGATTTTCTCGATTGTTGCAGAACCCGTCGCGTCCACCGGCTTGAAGGTGGTGGTGCGCACGGTGATGACCTTCTTGCCCGGGGCGGCTTCCACGGTCGCAATCGCGTTGCCCGCATAGATCGGGCGGCGGAACGTGTTGGCGTTTTCGACAGCGAGAATTTCCGAGATCTGCGGCACGTCCAGCTTGGCTGCCACGCGCGGCATGAAATTCTTGCCGTTGGTGGTGGCGGGCGCGAGGATCGCATCATAATTGCCCGCGAGCGACAGGATCAGCTTTTCCATCGGCTCGGCAACGAGCTTTGCATAAAGCGGATCGTCGGCGAGGATCACTTTCTCCACGCCTGCGAGCTTGGCGGCTGCTTCCGCCACAGCACCGGCATCGGAGCCCGCAACGAGCACATGCACAGGCGTTGAAACCTGGGCGGCTGCCGCCACCGTTTTGGCGGTCGCGTCTTTCAGATTCTTATTGTCGTGTTCGGCAATGACGAGCGAAGCCATCAGATCACCCCTGCTTCGTTCTTGAGCTTGTCCAGAAGTTCGGCAACCGTCTTCACCTTCACGCCGGCCTGGCGCTTGGGCGGTTCGGAAACCTTGATCACCTTCAGCCGCGGGGTCACATCCACGCCGTAATCGGCCGGGCTCTTTTCATCGATCGGCTTCTTCTTGGCCTTCATGATGTTCGGCAGCGAGGCATAGCGCGGCTCGTTGAGGCGCAGGTCCACGGTCATGATCGCGGGAAGCTTCACTTCCACGGTCTGCAGACCGCCGTCGATTTCGCGTTCGATCTGCGCGCTGGCATCACCCAGTTCGAGCTTGTGGGCGAAGGTGCCCTGTGGCCAGCCCAGAAGGGCGGCCAGCATCTGGCCGGTCTGATTGGAATCGTCGTCGATGGCCTGCTTGCCCAGGATCACAAGGCCCGGCTGCTCGGCCTCCACGATGGCTTTCAGGATCTTGGCCACGGCCAGCGGTTCCACATCGCCATCGGTCTTCACCAGGATGCCGCGATCGGCGCCCATGGCGAGTGCGGTGCGGATGGTTTCGCCGGCCTGTTGCGGCCCGATGGACACGGCGATCACTTCGGTCGCCTTGCCTTTTTCCTTCAGCCGAACCGCTTCCTCGACGCTGATTTCGTCGAAGGGGTTCATGGACATTTTCACGTTGGCGAGATCGACCCCGGTCTGGTCCGCTTTCACGCGAACCTTGACGTTGTAGTCGATCACCCGCTTGACGGGGACCAGTACCTTCATAGTTTCAGAATGCCTTCCCGCTTGAGCGGCCCTATCCCACTTGCGGCGCCGTTAAGGAGTGGCGCCCGGGCCGTCTGTTGTGCGGCGCAAAAACTAGGCAAGACGCCTTGTCCCTGTCAACGAAGCAATGCCGCGGCATTTGCCTTCGCGGCGCAACATAACCGCGCGGATGCGTCATTCCGCCGCATGTCGGCTATTTGAGGGTCTCCAGATAGGCAACGAGGTCATCGACCTGTTGGTGGTCGGCCACCCCGGCAAACGCCATCCGGTTGCCGGGCACGATTGTCTGGGGCTTGGCGATATAGGCTTCGAGCTTGTCCTCGGTCCAGGTGATGCCGGATTTCTTCATGGCGGGCGAATAGAAAAATCCGGGGATCGCGCCGGCCTTGCGTCCGACGACGCCGAACAGGTTTGGCCCGATGCGATTTGGGGCGCCGCTGGCATTGGAATGGCAAATGGCGCAGCGGGTGAAATAGGTTTTGCCCTTGGCCGCATCGCCGCCTGCTTCGGCCTGTGTGGCCAACGCCAGCGCCGCGATCCCGGCCAGCAAAACCGCGGAGCGCAAGTTCATAGTGCGAGCCATGCGAAAATCCTCAAAGTGTTGTTGTCCGACGCATTATGGCCAAGGCCGTCGTAATTCGTCGAAGCACCATCGAATTTCGCATAAATGCGATACTGGATGCCAACGCGCAGATTGAAGCGGGGCCCCAGCGATGAGGGTTCGTTGCCGAAAGGTGTCCCGTCGATCTGGAACAAGACACCCGAACTGTCGGGCGTGCCCGTCAGGCTGCCGCCGTAGAGAACCGCGTCGGTCGAACCCCAGGTGTTGAAATACTGCACCGAACCGCCGATTTCATTGTGCCAGTAATAGGATCCATCGAGCCGGAAATCGTTGAGCGTGTTGTGCGCGTTCGCCGAACCTTCCAGCGCATAGGTCGCGTCCAGCGATTGGCGCTCATGGGTGAAGATCGCCTGTATCTCGTAGATGTTCTCGCCCGTGCCCATGAACTGGTATGTGCCGTCCAGGCCGATATCGGCATAGCGATCGCTCATGCCCGTGCTGCGGTCACCGCCCGGATAAAGGCTTGGAAACAGCCCGAACGCGCCGAACTGGAAATTCTGGTCGCCATAATCTTTCTGATAGGCGATGCGCAGATAAGGGGCCGCGCCCGCAATTCTTCCGCCGCCTTCATCGGGATCCGCACCCATGGCGCGCAGGAATCCGTGTGCGGGCGTCCAATATAGCCCCGCCTCTGTGTAGATCGAATTGTCCCACCAGGCATAGGCGCTGACGCCCAATGTGCTTTGCGCCAATGCGCCTGCCATGATCGTGCCGGTCGCAGGCGCGGGCGCCAGATCGGAATCGGTATAGGGAAAGCCCCAGGCCGGCATCGTGTTCCAGATGTCCTGAACGCCTGGCGCATTGTTGAGAGAGGCGCCGATCAGCACATCCGATCCCCCGATCGTCACATGATCGACGGCGCGCAGATCGAGATTGTCCCACGAGAAGGCGCGGCCCACGCCGTCATAGGTGAATTGCGAGAACCCGCCGAAATGATCGCCGATGCCGCCGGCCGCGAAAAGGCTGACCTGATCGAGGGTCACGTTGTCGTTGACGCCATAATGCGGCGCGGGCGGTTCTGCCTGATCGGATTGTGTGTGCAGGAAGGACGCCACGGCCATGGCCGAGAACGGCACGGTGAAACTATCGCCGGCGCGCATCGTGTAGCCTTCGAGCTTGAACTGGTGGCCGAGCGGGGTGAGCTGCGGGCCAAACCCGCCGACATGGCAGGCGCTACACGGCATGCCGGTCTGAACCGCAAAAGACGGCACGGCCAATGCCTGTGTGCTTGCGAAGACCATCAGCCCGCCCGCGATGGCGGCAACAAATCCCGATGCACCTGGGCGCTGCATGACGAACATATGGGGACTCCCGCTCCGCCCGCGCGAAAATGCGAGCTCCAGCAAAAAGCCTTACATGCAGCCGAGATACAGAGATTGTCCTGAATCAAAGATGGGCGATCGGTAATCCCCGGGTCAGCGGCGGAACATCCCCGAGCCTTCTTTCGCCGATTCGATGGCGCGGCGGAAGCCGATGGGATCGGCGATGTCCGGAAGTTCGATGGCGTCGATGCCGGTGCCTTCGATGCGGATCTGGCCATAGCCCAGAAGCTTGCCCCACATGTTTTGCGTCACCTTCACGCCTTCGATATTGGGCAGCGCGATCTCGGCGGTTCTGAGTGTGAGCCAGCCGGTCTTCTCCACGAAGCGGTGGGTGGTGATGCTGATTTCGGTCGTCCATTTGCGCAGCATCATGCGCACGAAGATCACGATGCCGATGAGGATGATGCCGAGGAAGATCAGCGCCGCCCATGCCTTGGCGCTGTACCACCAGTGAAAGCGGGCCACCGCGACAAGCCGCTCGCCTTCGCCCAGCGATTGCTCGATATAGGACATGAATACCCTCTCTCGTTTTGCCGAGCTTATGCGGTTTGCCCCTCATTTGGGAGGGGCGTTTGTGCTATAGCGCGGCTGCGCATTTTTCTGAGGGCTTCCATGCAAACCAGGATCGATGAAATCGCACAAGGCATCTTCCGCCTTTCCACCTTCGTGGCCGAAGTGCCGCCGGTGGGGTTCACGTTCAACCAGTATCTGATCGCGGCCGACGAACCGCTGCTGTTTCATTGCGGCGGCCGCGGGATATTTCCGCTGGTTACGCACGCGGCCGCGAGCATCGTGCCGCTCGATAGGCTCAGGTGGATTTCGTTCGGCCATGTGGAATCCGATGAGTGCGGTTCGATGAACCAGTGGCTGGCGGCGGCCCCCAATGCGCAGGTGGCCCACGGCATGATCGCCTGCATGGTCTCGCTCAACGATCTGGCCGACCGGCCGCCGCGCGCGCTGCAGAACGGCGAGGTGCTCGATCTGGGCGGCAAGCGCGTGCGCTACATCGATACGCCGCATGTGCCCCATGCCTGGGAATCCGGCCTGATCTTCGAGGAGACGACGCAGACGCTTTTCACCGGCGACCTGTTCACCCAGGTGGGCGATGGCCCGGCCATCGGCGCGGCAAGCATCATCGACGCAGCAATCGTCGCGGAAGAAGGCTTTCACGCAAGCGCGCTGACGCCCGCTACGGCACCAACCATTCGCGCGCTGAAAGACCTGAAGCCGAAACGCCTCGCGGTGATGCACGGCACATGCTTTGAAGGCGATTGCGAAGCCGAACTGGAATCGCTTGCGGCGTACTACGAAGGCAAATTGAAAGCCGCGTAGAACCTATCCCCCTTGCAGGCTCCTTTACCCTCCCCTTGAGGGAGGGTCGAAAAATCTTCTTTGATTTTTCGGGGAGGGGTCAGGTGGTTGCCACAATGGACCCCTCCCCGAAATTTGCTTCGCAAATTGTCGACCCTCCCTCAAGGGGAGGGTAAGGGGAGATGCATCAACTCGAAGACAATTCGCTCAATCCTCGCCATGATCCGGCAGAAGGATTTCGCGCACGCCCTTGTGGTTGGGTTTTGAGAGCACGCTTTCCTGTTCCATGCGCTCGATGATGCGGGCGGCGCGGTTGTAGCCGATCTGCAGGCGGCGCTGGATATAGCTGGTCGTGGCCTTGCGTTCGCGCGCGACGATGGCAAGCGCGCGGTCGTAAAGATCGTCATCGCTCGCTTCCCTGACCCCGCTCGCAACCTCGGACTGCGGCGGAGTGTCCGTGATGCCTTCGACGTACTTCGGCGAACCTTCCTGCCGGAGCGCGTCGGCGAACGCCACGACTTCTTCGTCAGAGACGAACGCGCCGTGCACACGCACGAATTGTCCGGCTCCCGTCGAATAGAGCATGTCGCCCTGGCCGAGCAATTGTTCCGCGCCCTGTTCGCCCAGGATCGTGCGGCTGTCGATCTTGCTCGTCACCTGGAACGAGATGCGGGTGGGGAAGTTCGCCTTGATGGTGCCGGTGATCACGTCCACCGATGGGCGCTGTGTCGCCGCGATCAGGTGAATGCCTGCCGCCCGGGCCATCTGGGCCAGGCGTTGCACCGCACCTTCGATTTCCTTGCCCGAAACCATCATCAGGTCGGCCACTTCGTCGACCACCACCACGATGAACGACATCGGCTCCATGTCGAGCGTTTCGTCTTCATACATCGGCTTGCCGGTTTCGCGGTCGAAGCCCGTCTGCACGGTGCGCTTGAGGCTTTCGCCTTTTTCCTTGGCCTTTTTCACGCGCTCGTTGAACGCCTCGATGCCGCGCACGCCGAGCTTGGACATCTTGCGATAGCGATCTTCCATCTCGCGCACCGCCCATTTGAGCGCGACGATGGCCTTCTTCGGATCGGTGACGACCGGGGCCAACAGATGCGGGATTCCGTCATAGACGGAAAGCTCCAGCATCTTCGGATCGATCATGATCAGGCGGCAATGTTCCGGCGACATGCGATAAAGCAGCGACAGGATCATCGTGTTGAGGCCGACCGATTTGCCAGAACCGGTGGTGCCCGCGATCAGCAAGTGAGGCATCTTCGCCAGATCGGCCATCACCGGTTCGCCGCCGATGGTCTTGCCGAGGGCCAGCGTCAGCGGCGCGCGCGCCTTCTCGAAATCGTTGCTCGCCAGAAGTTCGCGCAGGTAAACGGTTTCGCGCGTGTGATTGGGAAGTTCGATGCCGATGACATTGCGCCCCGGTATCACCGCGATGCGGGCGGCCACCGCCGACATGGAACGCGCCACGTCGTCCGCCAGCGAAATCACGCGGGAGGATTTCACCCCCGCTGCCGGCTCGAATTCATAAAGCGTCACCACCGGGCCGGGGCGCACCGCGTTGATGCGGCCGCGCACGCCGAAATCCACCAGCACGGATTCGAGCATGCGGGCGTTTTCTTCCAGCGCGTCGTCCGAGAGCGTGTTCTGGTCGCTCACATGCACGGGCTCGGTCAGAAGGCCGAGCGAGGGCAGTTCATATTCGTCGCTGCAAAGGTTGAGCGCGGGTTGATGGGCGCGCTTGGCTGCCTGCTGCGGGGATTTGCGTTCCTCGCGCTTGACGCGGATGGAGCGTTCGGCCTTGCCGCGCGCGGCGGGCTTTTCGCGCAGGTCGAATTCGTCCTCGTCTTCTTCGTCCTCTTCCTCGTCGTCGTCTTCTTCTTCCTCGTCATCATCATCATTATTGTCGAAGGAAGGTTCGATCTGTTCGCCCATCTCCTTGCGGCCGAATTTGGGAACGAAGCCGGTGGGCAGGCGCAGGTTACGCGCATGTCCGCCCGCGAAGACGAGGAACGCAGGCACATTCATCAAACCATGGGCCAGCGGCATGAAGCGCAGGCCCGTGGCGAGAAAGGCGAGCGGCAAACCGATGGCGAGCAGCAGCAGCGGCAACGCGGTGGCAAGCCAGCCCATGCTCCAGCTGGTCGCCATCAATCGCGAAAGCTGCACCCAGCCGAGCCCGATCAACCCGCCCGCGCCCGCAGGCAGGGAAGAAACCGTGGGCATCACGCCAAGCCCTGCTGCCAGCAGCAAGGTGCCGAAGGGCCAGGCGAGTGCGCGCCACAGCGTGTAAGGCATGATGCGCCCCATCGCGGTGCGCGCGCCCCAGATTGCGGGTGCGGCCAGAAAGGCCAGCGCTGCGAGCCCGAACACTTGCAGAAGTAGATCAGCCTCGATGGCGCCATAGCGGCCGAGCAGGTTGCTCGCTTCGCGCGCGGTCGCATTGTCGAAACTCGGGTCGGCCGAATTGTAGCTCGCCAGCGCGATGATGCCGGTGATCGCGAACAGGAACAGCGTCGCGCCTGCGCTGCGGAACATCGCGGTGCGCAGCGCGCGCATCACGGTCAGGCGTGCTTGCGCCATCGCATCGGCAAACGCCATCTTGCGGGCGCGGGGCTGATAGACACCCATGGATCGGCTGCGGCTCATAGGGTCCCGCTCAAAGTTTCGGCCACTCTGACGAGTGCGGCCTCAATGGTTACCAAATCGCTAACGAGCGCCACCCTGAGGTAGCGGAATCCAGGGTTCGACTGGGTTTTTCCCGGTTGGGTCTCGCGCCCCATATAGGCCCCGGGCAAGGTGCGGATGCCTTCCTCGTGCCACAGCTTGAGGGCCGCGTCTTCGCCATTGCCCACATCCAGCCAGAGAAAGAACCCGCCCTGCGGCATGCGAAATCCCGTCCGGTTGCCGAGAATGCGTTTGGCCACCTCAAACCGCGCGGCATAGGTCGCGCGATTGGCGATCACATGATCTTCGTCGCGCCAGGCCGCCGCCGATGCCGCGAGCAGCGGTGTCGGCACTTGCGGGCCTGCGGTGTTGCGCAGGTAGCGAAACTTTTTCATCAGCGCAGGCTCGCCCGCCACGATGCCCGAACGCAGGCCGGGAAGACCCGAGCGTTTCGACAGCGAATGGAAGGTGAGAAGCCGTTCGAAATTGCCGCTCTGTTTGAAGCGCGTGTCCAGCGCCGTGGTGGGCGGGCGGTCGAAATAGATGTCGGCGTAGCATTCATCCGCGAACACGGTGAAATCATATCTGTCCGCCAGCGCGAACAATGTTCGCCAATAATCTTCGCTCGCGCAGGCGCCTTCGGGATTGGAAGGCGAACAGAAATAAGCCGCCACGGTGCGTTCCAGAACATCTTTCGGCAGGCCTGCGAAATCGGGCAGGAAGCCCGTCTGTTCCGTCGCGGGCACGAACACCGCTTCCGCGCCGGCCGCCAAAGCCGCCGCCGCATAGCATTGGTAGAACGGATTGGGGATCAGGATCACCGGCCGTCCGCCCGCCTTCTTTTCGGGCGTCAAAATTTGTGGCGCGAGGAACAGGCCTTCGCGCGTGCCGTTGAGCGGCAGCAGATGGATTTCGGGATCGATTGTGCCGGCTGGCAGGTTGAAGCGGCGGCGCAACCAGAAAGCTGCCGCCTCGCGCCAATCGGCGGTGCCGTTGATGGGCGGGTATTGGCCGAACCCTTGCGCGGATTTCGCGATTGCCTCGGCGATGAAGGCGGGCGGCACGCTCTGCGGATCGCCCACCGCCAGGCTCACGGGCGGCTTGCCGGGCTTGTGCCCATCCAGAAGGCTTGCCAACTGCGCAAAGGAAGATGGCGGCAGTTCGGCTAATCGTCCGGGCAGCACGCGTTACTCATCCACAGTGGTTCGCTCGAATCGTAGCACAAAAACAAAAGGGGCGCCCCGCGAGGAGCGCCCCGATTGCCGGGAGAAAACCGAACCCGTCTAGCCGTGAACCGTCTCGCCGTGGAGGTTGATGTCGAGACCCTCGACCTCGACTTCCTTGGAGACGCGCAGGCCGATCACCAGATCGATCAGCTTCAGGATGATGAAGGTGACGATGCCGCAGTACACGAAGGTGCCGAGCACATCGTAGAGCTGGATCAGCATCTGGTGGCCATTGCCGTCGATCAGCCAGCCCTTGCCGGCCGCGTTGATCGCGCTGTTGGCGAACACGCCCGTCAGGATCGCGCCCAACGCACCGCCCACGCCATGCACGCCCCAGGCGTCGAGCGAGTCGTCATAGCCGAACAGCTTCTTCATGTGGACCGCCGAGATATAGCAGACCACGCCCGCCGCCAGGCCGATGAACAACGCGCCCATCGGATCGACAAAGCCCGAAGCCGGTGTGATCGCCACAAGGCCGGCGACCGCACCCGAGATCATGCCCAACACCGAAGGCTTCTTGGCGATGACCCATTCGGCCGCCATCCAGGCAAGGGCCGCCGCCGCCGTTGCGATCTGCGTTGCCGCCATCGCCATGCCGGCATTGACGCCCGCCGAAACCGCCGAGCCCGCATTGAAGCCGAACCAGCCGACCCACAGAAGGCCCGCTCCGATGACGCTGAGCACGAGATTGTGCGGCGCCATGTTCTCGGTGCCGTAGCCCTTGCGCGGCCCGAGCACGAGACAGGTGACCAACGCAGCCGTACCGGCGTTCAGATGCACGACGGAACCGCCCGCATAGTCGAGCGCGCCCATCGAACCGAGCCAGCCGCCGCCCCACACCCAATGGGCTGTCTCTTATACACATCTAACACCCAATGGGCGATCGGGCAATAGACGAAGATCAGCCACAGCCCCATGAACCACATGAAGGCCGAGAACTTCATGCGATCGGCAAGCGCACCCGCGATGAGGGCAGGCGTGATGATCGCAAACGTCATCTGGAAGGTCATGAAGACCGATTCCGGAATCGTGCCCGCAAGCGATGCCTGCGAATTGATGCCCATCGGCCGCAGGAACGCATAGGAGAAGCCGCCCAGGAACTGCTGGTGGCTGCCGCCATCGGTGAACGCCAGCGAATAGCCGATGATCATCCACAACACGGTGATGAGGCAGGTGGCGCCGAAGCTTTGCGCCAGCGTGGCCAGCACGTTCTTCTTGCGAACCATGCCGCCATAGAACAGGCCGAGTCCCGGAATGGTCATCATCAGCACAAGTGCCGTGGAGGTGAGCATCCACGCCGTGTCGCCCGTGTCGATCTTGGGCGCAGTGGCCGCGTATGCGGCACCCGCGCTCAAGGACAGCGCACCCGCCGTTGCGAGCGCCCCCGTCCCCAATTTTTTCAATCCAGTCATTTTCATTTGTTGAAACCCCTTTTTATGCGCGAGTGATTTTTTGCGGGCGCGTCACAGCGCGTCGCCATCGGTTTCGCCGGTTCGGATACGGACGACCTGATCGACCGGGGTGACGAAGATCTTTCCGTCGCCGATCTGCCCGGTCTTGGCTTTGCTCACGATCGCATCGATCACAGCGCTTGCCAGTTCCGCCTTTACCGCCACTTCGATTTTGAGCTTGGGCAGGAAACTCACGGCGTATTCCGCGCCGCGATAGATTTCCGTATGCCCCTTCTGCCGCCCGTAGCCTTTGACTTCCGTCACCGTCATGCCCTGGACACCCAGCGTGGAGAGTTGCTCCCGCACGTCGTCGAGCTTGAAGGGTTTGATGATCGCCGTGATGAGCTTCATCCGCTGTCCTTCCGATTGAGTCGCCGCCCCGTGAAACGCCCTGGGCCTTATTGCTTCATCAAGAACCGTGCCGCAGTGCAGCGAGAATCTAAGGGATTGAAAGGAAACGAGATTGTCGGAAAGGCCTGGCGCGGGGCCGCGTAGATCGCCGTTATTATGGGCAGTTTCCCCGAGCTGCCTGTTTTTTCGCCATACTTGCGCGATGGCGCGTGACGGGAGATAGGCTGAGGCCATGAACACAGGCGAAACCGATGTGATCGTTGGCGGCGGGGGCATGGTCGGCCTCACCCTGGCGCTGGCGCTGGCCCAGGGCGGAATGAAGGTGTCGGTCGCCGATCCGATGCCGGCGGCGGCCCTCACAGATGCCAAATTCGACGGACGGGTGAGCGCGCTCGCCTATGCCTCGGTTCGGATGTATCAG
>BFBZ01000017.1_pt16 | contig 22694 bp, 19 predicted proteins | sample 1888401 | NCBI WGS metagenome assembly BFBZ01 (sample SAMD00112614, study PRJDB3348) | symbiont metagenome | host: Chara braunii
CAGGATGCGTTCCCAGAACGCCGCAACGAAAGCGCTCGACCGGGCGAGATCGGCAGCAATGGCCTGATCCTCGGCCAGCGCCGACAAATGACGAAGACCGATACCGCCGATGCCGGGCGGGACTTTCGCTCCCATGTCGTCGAAACCTGGCGGCAACGATCCTTTCAGGTTGTAGACGCGGTGCTCGGCGATGGCCGCCCAGATCTGATCGACAGCTTGCTTGGCGCCGGCGACGCGGGAGGGATGATCGGTGTCGGCCGCGGCATGCGGGAGCAATTCCAGGCGCCGGCCATAAGTTTCGACAAGCTCGAGATAAGGCAGCATCGGCCCCGTCGGCGTGCCGCCATCCGCAAACAGGTCGGCGTCGATCGCCGCATGAGAAACGCGACCGGACCCCAACGCGTTCTTCAGCGCCGCCACGTCGACCAACTCTCCGCGGTCATAGTTGACCAGCACGGCGCCGTGGTTGAGTGCCGCAAGCACGTCATCGCCGATGAGACCGGCATTGGCGTATCGTTGCCGGGTGGAATCGAACGCGCCCAGGCCAAGGTGGACCGAGAGCACGTCCGCGCCACGCGCCGCATCGACGATGCTTCCGGCATAGTCAAAGCCTTCCAGTTCGATCCATTTCTGGTGGCGAGGCCGCGCATAAATGGTGACCCGCATGCCGAAGGCCTGGCCGAGCCTGGCGAGTTCTCGACCGATATTGCCATAGCCGATGACGGCCAGCTTCTTACCTTCGAGCTTCTCGGTCGGATAATGGCGCAGATCTTTTCCCGTATCGAACTGCCCGCCGGCGACCAGGGCGTTCAGCTTGTCCACGGGCAGATCAGGCCTGACTTTCAGCAGCGCCTTCATGGCCATTTGCGCGGTGGCGCGGCTGTTGATGCCCGGCGTGTTCATCAGTGGCGCTTCGCCGCCCTCGCCACTGCCGCCGCCCCACGATGCCGAACCCATGTTGCCGGTGCCGGCGCCGATGCGCACGCCGCCGAGGCGGAACCTGGTCTCCGCCGGAATGAAGGTCGCGGCGGCGATGACGGCGTCGTAGCGGCCGTCGCCAGCCTCGGCCAACAATTCCTCGCGCGTGCTCAATTGCGGCAGGTAGAAGAAATGCAGCTTGTCGGGATCAAGGTGACCGGCTTGTCCGATGCCTGTCTGGTGGAACGCGCCGCCCTTGGCCTCGATATAGGCCTTGACCTCGCTGTGGTCGGGATTGCCGTCCGCCCCGAACCGGAGRCCGACAAAGTCGCAGATCAGAATATTGGCGGATGTCATGAGCGTCGCTCCCTGCARCAGCCTCAGCTACACCAATCAGGTGTGGGCTGGATAGGCGCAGAGCGTCCACCTGGGTCGCTTCCAGGAACTTGATCCGGAACCTGTCGGCTCCATACGCCGACAACTCGATCGGGCGGAACCGCCTCAGGCCGGCTCGTCGTCCGGGTGGCCGAGCTCGCAGAACCAGCCGCCGAGATATTTCACGGACGGCCTTTTCGGATCGGGTGCGGGCGTTTTCGCCTCGACACTTGCGCGGAAAGGCTCGGAACTGTCCTGTGGGATGAAACCCAGATGGTTGGCGCCGCTGTTGTCGACCGTCTTCACCTTGTTGTCCGAGATGCCGAACGAGATGGTGTGGCCGACGCGCGGAGCGGTGAGGGCGGCCTCGACCAGGCGCACGCAATCGTCGAAGGAGAGATACGACCACAGCATGCGGCGGTCGGCCGGCTCCGGGAAGGACGAGAAGATGCGCAGGCATGCCGTCTCGATGCCGAACTTGTCCCAGTAGAGCCGGCTGAGGCTTTCGACGAAATTCTTCGACACGCCGTAGAGGCTGTCCGGCCGTACAGGTGCATCGACGCCGATATGCGCCTCGACTTCGTGATAGCCGATGGCATGCACCGACGAGGCGTAGACGACGCGCTTCACGCCRTGTTTCCGGGCGCCTTCATAGATRTGGTAGGAGCCGCGGATGCTGGAATCGAGGATCGTCTGCCATTTGCATTCGAGCGGCGCGCCGCCGAAATGCACGATCGCGTCGCAGTCCTTGGTGGCAGCGATCGTCGCTTCCATGTCGGCGAGGTCGAAGACCGCTTCTTCCTCGTGAGGGGCAAGATCGCCGAACGGCTCGCGCCCGGCCAGGCGGATCTTGCCTGCGAGCGGCACCAGGCCCTTCCTGAGTTGGGAGCCGAGCCGGCCGGCAGCACCGGTGATCAGGATACGTTCGTAATGCGGCATTCTCTACTCCACTTGCGCGACAGCGGCGTTGATCCGCGAGATCGCCTCGGTCAGCACGTCTTCCCCGGTCGCGGTCGAAATACGGAAATAGGGTGAAAGTCCATAGGCAGCGCCGGGCACCGACGCCACGCGACCCTCGTTCAGCAGATAATTCGCCACCGCCGTATCGTCTTCGAGCACGACGCCCTCGGGCGTCTTGCGGCCGATCAGGCTGGCGCAGCCGATATAGGCGTAGAAAGCGCCCTCCGGGGGCGAGAGCGTCAGGCCGTTGATCTTGCGGATTCCGTCCACGACCAGATTGCGGCGTGCCTCGAAGGCCTCGCGGAAACGCCCGACCTCATCCTGCGGGCCATTGAGCGCGGCGACGGTCGCCGCCTGCGCGATYGAGCACACSGAGGTGCAGGACTGGCTCTGGATCGTCGACATCGCCTTGACRAGCGGCGCTGGTCCCGCGGCGTAGCCGACGCGCCAGCCGGTCATCGCATAGGATTTCGACACGCCGTTGACGATCAGMGTGCGGTCCTTCAACTCGGGGCAGGCCTTGCCGAAGGAAACGAATTCGCGCCCGTCGAACAGGATGTGCTCGTAGATCTCGTCCGAGAGAATGAGCAYGTRCGGGTGCTTTGCCAGCACGGCTCCCAGCGCTTCGAGATCGGAKTGCGAATAGACCGCGCCGGACGGATTGCCCGGCATGTTGAGGAACAGCCACTTCGTCCTCGGCGTGATCGCCTTTTCCAACAGCGCTGGCGTCAGCCGGAAGCCGGAAGTCTCCGGGCATTCGACGACGACTGGCGTGCCGCCGAGCAGCTTCACCATCTCCGGATAGGAGACGAAGTAGGGCGCCGGCAGGATCGCCTCGTCGCCCGGCTCCAGCGTCGCCATCAAGGCGTTGAAGATGATCTGCTTGGCGCCGTTSGCSACSACGATRTCGTCGGCCGTGTAGTCCAGCCCGTTCTCGCGGCGGAACTTGCCGGCTATGGCTTCGCGCACCTCGGCCGTGCCGGCGGCAGCGGTATAGAGCGTCTGTCCKGCCTTGGCCGCGAAATGGGCGGCGTCGATGATGTGGAGGGGAGTYGGGAAGTCGGGCTCGCCCAGCCCGAGGTCGATCACGTCCACGCCCTTGGCGCGCAGCGCCTTGGCGGCCTGGGAYGCGGCCATCGAGGCGGAAGGCTTCACCACCGACAGGCGCGAGGCAACRTAGCTCATCGATCGTTCTCCGAAATGTATCCCTTGGAYAGGTCGTTGGCCCGTGCGGCAGCGCCGCGCTTGGCCGGATCGCCATAGCCGCCGCCGCCCGGCAATTCCAGGATCAGCCTCCGTCCCGCCGGCACGTGCTGCCAGCCCTTTGGACGCATCTTCGTGCCGTCATCCAGCTTGACCACGCCGGCGACGCCGGGCTTGCCGCCATTGCGCCCGCGCGGCGGATGGTTCACCCGGTCGAACATGGCGGAGAAATCGAACTCGTGGCCTTCGGTCGCCGCGATCTCGATGATCTGTCCGAGGCCGCCGCGAAATTCGCCGTCGCCGCCGGAATTCGGGCGAAGCTCCTTGCGCCAGATGACGATCGGGCCGGTGTGCTCGGTCGCCTCGATCGGCATCGTATGCACGCCCGACGGGAAGGCCGTCGCCGACAGTCCGTCGAGTTCGGGCCGCGCCCCCATGCCGCCGGAGTTGAACATCAGCACTTCGGCGCGACGGCCAGAGCCGCCCGCGGCCGGGCGGGCCGAGATGTGGATGTTCCATAGCGCGCCGGCACCTTCGGCGAGGATCTTGCCGGGTAGCGCCTGGGAGATCGCGCCTAGCACCAAATCTGGAACCATGTGGCCGAATATGTGGCGCAGCGCGACCGGCGCCGGCCGCACGGCGTTCAGGATGTTGACCGGCGACGACACGGTGAAGAAGGCGAGCGAGGCGGCATTGTTCGGGATATCCGGCGCCACCATGCATTTCAGCGCATAGCAGGCATAGGCCTTGCTGTAGATGATCGGGCAGTTGATGCCCCAGCGGCTCATCGGGTCGGTGCCGGTGAAATCGACCTCGACATGGTCGTCGCGGACCGAAACCGTGGCGGCGAGCTTGACCGGCTCGTCATAGCCGTCGGTCACCAACTCGTTCGACCAGCTGCCCTTGGGCAGCGCCTTGATGCGTTCCAGCATGGCGTCGCGGGTGCGCGAGAAGATGAAGTCGCCGAGCCCGTCCAGCGAGGTCAGGCCGATCTCCTTCATCATGTCGACGAGGCGGCGATGGCCGACCTCGTTGCAGGCGGCAAGCGAATAGAAGTCGCCGACGACTTGGTTGGGCTCGCGGACATTGGCGCGCAGGATGCGGACGAGGTCGAGATTGACCTTGCCCTTTTCCGCGAACTTCATGATCGGGATCTGGATGCCTTCCTCATAGACCGACTTGCCGTCGGCGCCGAAGCCGCGCCCGCCGACATCGACCACATGCGCCGTGCAGGCAAAGAACGCCACCAACTCGCCGTTCAGGAAGGAAGGCGATACCATGGTGATGTCGTGCAGATGGCCAGTGCCCTGCCACGGATCGTTGGTGACATAGGTGTCACCCTCGAACATGTTGTCGCGCGGGATTTCGTTCATGAAATGCAGCACGGCCTCGGCCATGGTGTTGACATGGCCGGGTGTACCGGTGACCGCCTGCGCCAGCATCTGGCCGCGCGGGTCGAAGACGCCGGCCGACAGGTCGCCGGATTCGCGCACCGACGTCGAGAAGGCCGTGCGCAACAGCGTGAGCGCCTGCTCCTCGACCACCGAAATCAACCGGTTCCACATGACCTGCATGCGGATTTCGCCAATATCGCTCATGCCTGGCTGCCTTTGCGGATCAGGAGGATCGCGCCGTCGCTCTGGATGACGGCGTCGAAGCTGGTGGTGACGACGGTTGACGTCTCGCGTTCGACGATGACGGCCGGACCGGCGACGCGGTCGCCGGCGCGCAGCGTTTCGCGCTCGACGATGCCATAGGTCCGCGGCGATCCGCTGACCGGGTCGAACACCTCGCGGGTCGTGGCCGGCTCGCTCGTCCGTTTGCCGGTCGTGAGCTCGTGCCTTGCGACGGCGGGTCGAACGTCCGTCGCCTTGACCGACCAGGTGACGATCTCGATTTCCAAGCCATCGAGCCCTTCGATGGCCCGGCCGAAGAAGCGCTGGTAGCTGGTCTCGAACAGCTCCTTGAGCTTGGCGACCGCATCGTCGCCGAACGGCTCGTCGGCCAGCGGCACAGGGATTTCCCAGCCCTGACCGGCATAGCGCATGAACGCGGTGATTTCGCAGACGATCCTGCCGCTGGCGCCGGTCCGCACAAAGCCTTCGGCCGATGCCTTGAGGTCGGCGAGAAGGGCATTGACCTCGGCCGGTTTGAACCGCGACAGACGCGTCAGCCTTGACGCCAAAGCCTCGTAGCCGAACGGCGCCTTGAGGAAGCCGATCGCCGATCCGACGCCTGCCCCCCTCGGCACGATGCACTGGTCGATGCCGAGCTTCTCGCAAAGCCTTGCTGCGTGCAGCGGGGCCGCGCCGCCGAAGGCGATCATCAGATTGTCAGAAATGTTCTTGCCGTTTTCGACCGCATGGACGCGGGCGGCGTTCGCCATGTTCTCGTCGACCACCTCGCAGATGCCGAAGGCCGTCGACATGGCGTTGAGCGACAGGCGCTCGCCGACATCGCGCAGGATAGCCTGCTCGGAGGCTGCCGTGTCGAGCCTGATCGCGCCGCCGGCGAAATTGTCGGGATCGAGCTTGCCGAGCACCAGGTCGGCGTCGGTGATTGCCGGGCGCTCGCCGCCGCGGCCGTAGCAGGCCGGGCCTGGTTCCGATCCGGCGCTCTCCGGCCCGGTCTGGATGCGGCCCATGGCATCGACCCAGGCGATGGAGCCGCCACCGGCGCCGATCTCGATCATCTCGATCACCGGAATGGAGATCGGCATGCCGGAGCCTTTGGAGAAACGATAGGTGCGCGCCACTTCGAAGGTTCTCGCCGTGCGTGGCGCGTAGTCCTCGATCAGGCAGATCTTGGCGGTGGTTCCGCCCATGTCGTAGGAGACGACTTTTTCCAGGCCGAAGCGCCTGGCGATGTCGGCGGCGAAGATGGCGCCGCCCGCCGGGCCGGATTCGACCAGCCGCACCGGAAATTCCGAGGCGGTTTCCACCGAGATCAGGCCGCCGCCGGAATGGATCATGAAGACCGGGCAGTCGGCGCCCATATCCTTCAGGCGTGTCTGCAGGCGGGCGAGGTAGTCGGCCATTTGCGGTCGCACATACGCGTTGGCGCAGACCGTGTTGAAGCGCTCGAACTCGCGCATCTGCGGCGAGACTTCGGCACTGATCGAAATCGGGATGCTGAGCTTCTTCGAGAGGATTTCGCGCGCTCGGCATTCGTGAGCCGGGTTGGCGTAGGCGTGGATGAAGCCGATCGCCACCGAGCCGAAGCCACCCGCCGCGATACGCTCGGCAATTTGCTCCAGGGCTGCTTCGTCGAGCGGCTGCAGTTCCTGGCCTTCCGCGCCGATGCGGCCCTTGACCGTGAAACGGTCCTCGCGTGGGATGAGCGGCGTCGGCAGCCGCAGGTTCAGATCATACTGCTCGAAGCGGTTTTCGGTGCGCATCTCGATCACGTCGCGGAACCCTTCCGTCGTGACCAGCGCCGTCTTCGCGCCGCGGCGCTCGATCAGCGCGTTGGTGGCGAGCGTCGTGCCGTGGATGATGATGCCGATTTCGGCGGGCGCGATTCCGGCATCGCGGACGACGATGGCGATACCGTCGAGGATCGCCTGCTCGGGCGCCGAATAGTTGGTCAACACCTTGGTCGAGAACATCTCTCCCCTGACGTCGAGGGCGATGTCGGTAAAGGTGCCGCCGATGTCCGCGCCGAGGCGGATGTCGTCAGTTCTGGAGGTCATGCCTTGGCCTTCTGGGAAGCGAGCGCGGCATCGCGCATCTGGGAAAGGGTCTGCCGGGGCGTAAGCGCCTCGGGCGAGATGGCGATGTCGAGGACGGCGCCAGTCGTAGACTTGAGCGACCGCTCGAAGGCCGCCGCGAAATCCCCGGTGGATTCGACCCGCTCGGCATGGAAGCCATAGGCTTTCGCCAGCGCCACGAAGTCGGGATTCTCAAGCGAGGTGCCGGAGACGCGCGCCGGATAGTTGCGCTCCTGATGCGCGCGGATCGTGCCGTAGATGCCGTTGTTGAGGATGAGCACGATCGGCTGCGCGCCGGCCTGCATGGCGGTGCCAAGTTCCTGGCAGTTCATCTGGAAGTCGCCGTCGCCGGCGAAACAGACGACCGTGCGCTCCGGATATGCGACCTTGGCCGCGATCGCCGCCGGCAGGCCATAGCCCATGGCGCCGGATTGCGGGGCGAGCAACCGCGCTTGCCGTCCGAATTTGAAGAACTTGTTCGGCCACACGGTGAAATTGCCGGCGCCGTTGGTGAGGATAACGTCGGCCGGCAGGTTCTCGCGCAACCAGGCGCTGACCGCGACCATGTCGACCGGGCCGGGCTGCACCGGCGCGGCGAACGTTCCTTCATAGGCTTTGCGCGCCGCCGCGCGCCAGTCCGCCCAAGCGCCTTTAATCGGTGTAAGCGCGCTGGCGAATGCGTTGGGGCCGGCATGGATGCCGATCGCGGGCACATAGATCTTGCCGATCTCGCGGTCGGAACCATGCACATGGATCAGCTTCTGGCGCGGCATGGGAACGTTCAACAGCGTGTAGCCGTCCGTCGTCATCTCGCCGAAGCGGACGTTGACGGCCAGGATCACGTCGGCGTCTCGGATCAGGTTCTTGACATGCGGCACCATGCCGACGCCGGCCTCGCCGACGAAAACCGGCGAATGGTTGTCGAACTGATCCTGATAGCGGAAGGCAGCGACGGTGGGGATGTCGGAGGCTTCGGCGAAGGCCTGGAGCGCGGCGCGGCCTTCCTCTGACCAATTGGCGCCGCCCATGAGCAGGACCGGCTTCTGCGCGGAAGCCAGCAACTCGAGCGCCGATGCAATCGCATCCTGACTGGGCGCGGCTTCAAAAATCGCCGCCGGCCCGGCGAGGGGTGCCGCTTCGGTCGCGGTGGTCAACATGTCTTCCGGCAAGGCGACGACCACGGGGCCGGGCCGTCCGGTGACGGCGGTGGTCCAGGCTCGTGCGACAATCTCTGGCAGGCGGGTGACGTCGTCGATCTCGACCGCCCATTTGGCGACGGTCCCGAACACCGCCCGGTAGTCGATCTCCTGGAACGCCTCGCGTCCCTTCATGTCGGTGCCGACCTGGCCGACGAACAGGATCATCGGCGAACTGTCCTGCATGGCCGTGTGCACGCCGATGCCGGCATTGGTCACGCCCGGACCGCGCGTCACGAAGCAGAAGCCTGGTGTTCCCGTCAGCTTGCCGTAGGCCGAAGCCATGAAGGCCGCGCCGCCTTCGTTGCGGCAAAGCACGTAGTCCAGTCTGCCGCTTGTGTCGTGCAGCGCGTCGAGGACAGCCAGATAAGATTCGCCGGGAACGCCGAAGCTCTTGGTCGCACCGAGAGCGATCAGGCACTCGACGAGTAGGCGACCGCCATTGCGGACCATGCTTCGACATCCTCTCAAGCTGGCGGCAAGCGGACCGAGCCTGCCCTTCGGAACTATACCTGCACCGCGGCGGGGCGGGGCGAAATCAAGAAATGCGATCGATACGAAAGTTTTTCTTTACTGTGCTGTTCGCACCAAAACACCGGGGTTCATCACGCCCTGCGGATCGAGCGCGTTCTTGAGTCGCGCCATGAGTTCCCGCTCCACCGAACCCCTGTTTCGGTCAGCCATGGCGATCTTGGCGCGGCCAAGGCCATGCTCGGCGGCAAAGCTGCCGCCCATTTCCGTGGCGAGCGATGCCAACGCCTCGGCAAACTCTCCGGCCTTGCCGTCGAAATCGGCGCGGCCTTCGGGCGGCGACAGATTGTAGTGAATGTTGCCGTCGCCGAGATGCCCGAACGGGTTGATACGCACCCCGGGCAGGATATCGCCGCAGATCTTCGCGCCGGCCTCGATGAAGCGGGCGATGGCGCCGGGAGGCACCGAGATGTCGTGCTTCAGCTGCTCGCCTTCCAGCCGCTGCCCCTCGGGCTGTTCCTCGCGCAGCCGCCAGAACTGCGCCCGCTGCGCGCCCGAATTGGCCAGAGCGCCGTCCACGACCAGACCCCGCTCCATGCCACATTCCAGCGCCGAAGCCATGATGTCGTCGAGGGGAATGTGCGTCGAGCCCGATGCCAGTTCGACGAGCAGATAGACATCGCCCCTCGTTTCCAGCTGATAGGCAAGATCGGGCAGGTGCTTGAGCGCCAGTTCCAGGCCGACATCGGAAAAGAATTCGAGCCCGGACAGGAACTCGCCGGCCTCGCCTCTCAGGTAGGCGCCGAACGAGACGGCGGCGGCGAAGTCGGACATCACCAGCAGCGCGCTCGCCTGCTGTTTTGGCGTGGGATGGAGCTTGAGGACCGCGCGCGTGACGATGCCGAGCGTCCCTTCCGCGCCGCAGAACAGCTTGCGCAGCTGATAGCCGGCATTGTCCTTCTGCACTGCGCGCAGCCCGTCCCACACCGCGCCATCCGGGGTCACGACTTCGAGGCCCAGCACGAGGTCCTGCATCATCCCGTAGCGAAACGCCTGGCTGCCGCCGGCATTGGTGCCAATCAGGCCGCCGATCCTGGCGCTGCCCTCCGCGCCGAGATGCATCGGAAACATCAGACCGTGCGGCTCGAGCGCTTCGTGCAGCGCGGCAAGCACGACGCCGGCCTCGACGAGGATCGACCCGCTCTCGGCGTCCGGGTCACCGATCGCGTTCATGCGGGAAAGCGAGACGATCACCGCGTTCGGCTGCCCGGCGACGGCGCCGCCGCAAAGGCCCGTATTGCCGCCTTGCGGGATCACCGCGACGCCTGCGTCGCGGCACGCCTTGACGACAGCGGCCACTTCGCTGGTGCTCGCGGGTCTGGCGACGCCCAGGGGGGCGACGCCGTAACGATCGAGCCAGTCGCGCTGGTAGGGCAGGGCGTCGACGCCCGAAAGCCAGCCTTTCGGCCCGAGAATCTCGTGCAATGCGATTGTCGGATCGGTCATCATGTACCTGCGTGAGCGGCCTGTTGCCTGGGGTTGTTAGCTCAGTGGCCGAGCACCTGCGACAGGAACTTTTGCGTACGCTCGTTTCGGGATGCGGTGAAGAATTCTTCCGGCGGCGCTTCCTCGACGATCTCGCCGCCGTCCATGAAGATTACCCGGTCGGCGACGCGGCGCGCAAAGCCCATCTCGTGCGTGACGCAGATCATCGTCATGCCTTCGGAGGCAAGCGTGACCATGACGTCCAGCACTTCCGAGATCATTTCGGGATCGAGCGCCGAGGTCGGCTCGTCGAACAGCATGATCTGCGGCTGCATGCAAAGCGCGCGTGCGATCGCCACGCGCTGCTGCTGGCCGCCGGAGAGCTGACCGGGGAACTTCATGGCCTGCTCGGGAATGCGCACCTTCTCCAGATAGCGACGGGCGGTCGCCTCGACTTCCGCGCGCGGCCGCTTGCGCACGATCATCGGTGCGATCATGCAGTTCTCCAGCACCGTCATGTGCGGGAACAGGTTGAAGTGCTGGAACACCATGCCGACTTCGCGCCTGATCTCGTCGATGTTGCCGACATCGTCGTTGAGTTCGGTGCCGAGCACTGTGATGCGGCCGCCATTGTGCTGCTCGAGCCGGTTGATGCAGCGGATCATGGTGGACTTGCCTGAGCCCGAGGGACCGCAGATGACGATTTTCTCTCCGCGCTCCACGGACAGGTTCACCTTCCGCAGCGCGTGGAACGAGCCGTAATATTTGTCGAGGTTCTCGATGCGGACCGCGGGGCCTGAAGATTGCGTCGAAATCATTGGCGCGGCCCTACCTTTCGCCGACCGACATGCGGCGTTCGAGGAAGGCGCCGTAGCGGGACAGGCTGAAGACGAAGACGAAATAGATGAAGGCGATGAAGGCGTAGACCTCGACATAGGCGAAGCGCCATTCGCCGGTGCCGTAGGCGGCATTGCCGGACGCGAGAATCTCGAAGAAGCCGACGATCACCACCAACGAGGTTTCCTTGAACGCGACCACAAACTGGTTGATCGTCGCCGGCAGTGCGTTGCGCATGGCCTGCGGCAGGAGGATGCGGCCGATGCGCTGCCAGTAGCTCATGCCGAGCGCCATGGCGGCTTCCTCCTGTCCGCTCGGCACGCCCTGCATGCCGCCTCGCACTATCTCTGCCTGATAGGCGGAGAAGAACAGGGCCGAGCCGACGATGACCCTGTAGAGCTTGTCGCCCACCAACCATTGGGGCAGAGCGAAGGGCAGGACGATGGCAAAGGTGAACAGGATCGAGATCAGCGGCAGCGAGCGGACCGCGTCGATGATCAGTCCGGTGGTTCTGGATATCCAGGGCAGATCGGAGCGGCGCAGCAGCGCCAGGCAGATCGCCAGCGGGAAGCCGATCAGGCAGGTGGTCACGAAGATGAAGAGGGTCAGCGCCAGGCCGCCCCAGGCCTCTTCGCCGACATAGGGGAGGCCTAGCACGCCGCCTTTCATCAGCRSGTAGTAGAGGACCGTTCCTGTCACCCAGACCAGCGCGATGCGGCGGCCGGTCCAGAAGGCCGGCATGCAGCTCAATGCCGTCATCACCACCACGGTCACGCAGGCCAGCGCCGAGCGCCACTGCTCGTCATAGGGATAGAGGCCGAACAGGATGATGCGCCACCTGGCCGCGATGACCGACCAGCAGGCCCCGGCCGCCGCCTGGCAGGCCTCMGGTCCWCCGCTCGTCGTGAACACGGCCGAGAAGATCGCCCAGTTCAACAGCTTCCAGGCGAGGAAGACCATGATCGTCAGCGAGATCAGCGACAGCAGCGCTTGAAGCGGCGTTGCGAAGAAGCGCCGCCTCAGGTCTTCGAGCCTTCCGGGGGCAGGGGGAGCGACAACGACCATCTCCATCTCTCACCCCCTTAGTTGATTGCCCTTGAGGGCAATGGCCTTGTTGATGCGGTTGAATATGGCGGCGAGGCTTAGGTTGATGGTGAGGAACCCCGCCATCAGGATGCCGATCGCCTCGAGTGTCTGGCCGGAGTGGTTGATGGTTAGCGCCACGATCATGAAGAAATCGGCGAAGCCCACCGCGATGCCCATCGTGGTCGCCTTCATCAGCCAGACATACTGGTTGGCGAGGATCGGCAGCATGGCGCGGAGCGCCAGCGGCAGTCGCACCAGCACGAAGACGCGCCAGGGGCTCAGCCCCAGCGAGAGCGCCGCCTCCATCTGGCCCTTGCCGACTGCCTTGAAGCCGCCGCGCACGATCTCCGCGATGTAGGAGCCGCCATAGATGGCGATGGCGACCGCGAGTGCGGAAAACTCCGATGGAATGCGCAGCCCGCCCTTGAGGTTCAGGCCTTGCAAAGCGGGGAAGTCGACCAGCGGCAGGTCCGGCAGGCGGCCGGTCACGAGGATGACGGCCGCGCAAGCCAGCGCCACTGCCGCGCCGGCGAGTTGAATGACGAGTCGCTCGCCGACCGGTTGGCTGAGCCGTGATGTCCTACCCAGCCAGAGCGGCAGCACGACCGCCGCGATCACGGCCAGGGCAGCCGCGAGCAGGGCCGCGCCGCCGACATTGGGCACCGGCACATAGACGCCGCGGCTGGTAAGCAGAACGCCCCACAGATCGTGCGCGGCGCGCGGCGTCGGCAAATGTGTGATGACCGCGTACCAGAAGAAGACCTGGAGGATCAGCGGGATGTTGCGGAAGATGTCGACATAGGTGCGGCCGAGCAGCTGCGCGAGCTCGTTGGACGAGGTCCGCGCCAGGCCGACGATCGTCCCGACGATGGTTGCCAGGATCAGCCCGACGCTTCCGAGGAAAAGCGTGTTGATGATGCCGATGAGGAAATACCACCAATACGGATCGTTCGCGGTGACCGGCAGGAGCGAGAAGGTGACATCCCAGCCCGTCGACTTGAACAGGAAGTCGAAGCCGGACGTAATCCCTTGGGACTCAAGGTTTTGTCGTGCAATGAAGGTTCCGGCGAGCATCAACGCGCCAATCGTGCCAACAAAGAGCACTTGCAGCGATGCGTTGCGGACCCTCTGATTCCTCAGAAGGTTACCCATGGATCTACCTTTCCTACGATAAAGGCTCCGCCCGGCAAGCCGAGCGGAGCCCGGGATGGATCAGTCGATCACCAGCGGGAACAGGACGCCGCCCTTGTTCCAGAGGTTGGTCAACTCGCGATCCATCTTGTAGGGCGAGTCCTTGCCAAGGTCGCGCTCGAAGATCTCGCCGTAGTTGCCGACCTTCTTGATCACGTTGTAGGCCCAGTCGTCGGGAAGCCCGAGACCCTTGCCCATGCCGGGGGTAACGCCAAGGAACTTGGCGACCTGCGGAGAGGTCGGCTTGGCCTTGATCTCATCGACATTCTTGGAGTTGATGCCTTCCTGTTCGGCGAAGGTCAGCGCGGTGAGCGTCCAGTTGGCGATGTTCAGCCAGTTGTCGTCGCCCTGGCGCACGATCATCACTTCAGGCTCGACCGCAAGCACGTCGGGCAGGATCACATGGTCCTCGACCTTGCCTTTCGCGGCGCGCGCGATGGCGAGCACCGGCCCCCACTGCGCATAGAGATCGCAACGTCCCGAGAAATAGGCCTGTTCGAGCTCTTCGGTCTTCTCGATGACCACCGGCTCGAGCTTGATGCCGATCTTCTGCGCGTAGGCCGCGACCTGCTGCTCCTGCGAGGTGCCGGCGGGAATGCAGATGGTGCCGCCATTGGCGTCCTTGAGCGACTTCAGGTTCAGCTCCTTGTGCCCCATCACCTTGGTCGTGCCGAGGTAGTAGGACGACGAGAACTGCAGGCCGAGTTCCGTGTTCCGGCTGAGCGTGCCGCCGGACGCCTTGATGATGATGTCGACATCGCCCGACTGCAGCGAGGGCCAGCGCTGCGCCCAACTGATCGGGACGATCTTCAGCTTCGCCGGATCGCCGAACACGGCCGTCGCCACCGCCTTGCAGAGGTCGATGTCCATGCCTTTCCAGTTGCCCTTGTCGTCCACCTCGGCAAAGCCGAGATAGGAACCGTCATGGCCGGTGCAGTTGAGCGTTCCGCGCGCCTTGACGGTGTCCAGCGTCTTGCCGCCGGCGGCTTGCGCCGGCGCTGCCAGGTGAACGAGGCCCAGGGCCATGGCAGCGGCCCCCCATTTGAGCATTTTCATGTTGGTTGTCTCCACTGTTGAGGTTGCTTTGTTCTTGTTCTTGGAGGTCCAAAAGGCTGGGACCCCATTTCGCGAAGCCGCCTTAGTCGTTGAGCGGGATCGGTTTCGGTAAGAGCCTGAGGTCGCTCCCCCAATCTTGCTGGACGAGCCATCGATGCAGGGCGGCCACGGCCTTCACGCGCAGGTGGCCGCGCGGCACGACGAGGTAGAAGCCGGGAACTTCTTCCGGTTTCATGTCTGAAAGAGCGTCGCGGCCAAGCGGCGCGACCAATGCGCCGGACCGGAAATCTTCCTCCGCGTCGATGACCGAGACGAGCCCAATGCCGATGCCCTGCAAGGTGGCCCGGCGCATGGTCGCGGCGTCGTCGAAGCCGATGCTGCGGTCGCCCTCGGCCTGCTCGACGGCAAGGTGGCGCAATATGTCCGGCCACAGCCGCTTCGACTTGACGGTGTCGAGCAGGGTGAAGCGCGTCAGATCCTGCGCGGACTTGATCTTCTCGCCGATGGCCGGCGTGCAGCAGATGATCTTCGGATCCGGCACCAGCAGCGTGGTCTCGTAGTCCGGCCAGTTGCCGTAGCCCCACTGCACAGTCATATCGATGTCGTCGCGGCCGAAGTCGGGCAGGTCGACCATGGTCGTCAGGCGCAGGTCAGCGCCCGGCAGGATCTCGCGAAACAGCGAAAGCCTGGGCAGCAGATAGTGCGTGGCGAAGTAGGGGCTCGCGTTGAGATTGATGCGGTCGCGGTAGTTCGACTTGGTGACGCGGCGGACGCCCTCGGAAAACTCGTCGAAGCCGGCCTTGACGTAGTGCGAAAGCAGGATCGCCGACTCGGTCAGTTCGATCGACCGGCCCTTGCGCTCGAACAGCGTCACCTGGAGCGTGTCTTCAAGCAGCTTGATCTGCTGCCCGACCGCCTGCGGCGTCACCAGCAACTCGTCGGCTGCCTGCCGGAAACTCTTGTGCTGCGCGACGGCGTGGAAGACGCGGAGCGCGTTTAGCGAAGGAAGGCGAAGCTTGCCGGTCATCGTGAAGTCCGCCTCCTTTCGTTCGCGACTCCGTTGGTCATGCACTGCCGTATTTCAGACGCCGCCGGCTTCTGAGGATCGGTTCACGCGTAGATGTAACCGCCTGAGACGATTACATTTTCGCCAGTCATGTAGGTGTTCTTCGGTCCGCCGGTCATCAACACCCATTCGGCGATCTCGGTGGGTTCGGCGCCGCGGCCGAGCGGGCTTGCCTTGGCGAGCTCCTCGAGGAAGCCGAGCGCCTTTGCCTTCTCGGTGGCCATGCCGGCCGGCGCCACGGAGTTCACCAGGATGCCGTCCTTGGCGACGTGATGGGCGAAGGAGCGCGTCAGGCTGACGACCGCCGCCTTCGTCGCCGCGTAGTGCGCGTTCTGCGGATGCGCCTTGAACGCGTCGACCGACGTCAGGTTGACGATGCGGCCGCGCACATGAGCTTTCGGTTCCTGCGCCTGCATGTGGCGCACGGCCGCCACCATCATGTGGTAGGTGCCCTTGATGTTGATGCCGTTGGAGGCGTCCCACTCTGCATCGCTGATTTCGAGGATCGGACGGCGAGGATAGATCGCGGCGCAGTTGATCAGCGTGTCGACACGGCCGAGCTTGGCAACGATGGCGTCGAAGGCGGCATGGCACTGCGGGCCGACCTGGATGTCGCACGTCGCGGTCGCGGTCGGCAGGCCCTTGGCCTTTGCCGGCGCCAGCGCGCTTTCGGCGGCTTCCAGGTTGATGTCGATGATGCCGATCTTTGCCGCCCCGGCCTCGACGGCCATGCGCGCCAAGAGTGCGCCGAGACCGGCGCCGCCACCAACGATCAGAACGGAAAGGTCTTTCATCCTATTTTCCTTGCTTGCTTCCGCTCGGCGTGGTCGGCCGGGTCGGCATGATGTCGAAACGGGTAACGTCGGCCCATGCGGGCAGGCCGAGCAGGGCGACGACCATGCTGGCCACATCCGCCGGCTGCACGGCGATGTTGCCGGCGTACATGGCGGCCCGCGCCTCGGCGTCGAGAATGTCCTTGTAAAGCTGCGTCTCGACGCGGCCGGGCACGATCTCGGTCACGCGAATGCCGTATTGCGAAAGGTCGGCGCGCAACGCGGCGGCAAAACCGGCGATTGCYGCCTTGGTCGCCGAATAGACGGCCACATTGGGAAAGGCCGCGTGAGCGGCGGAAGAGCCGGTGAACAGGATGTGCCCCGACTGCCGCTCGCGCATCTGCGGCACGACGAGACGGGTGAGCAGGATCGCCGCGCTCAGGTTCACTTCGAGCGCGGTGTCGATATCGGCGATCTTCATGTCGGCGAAATTGCCGAGCGGCGGCATGATGCCGGCATTGTTGATCAGCACGTCGATATGCAGATCGGCCAGGACCGATTCCAGCGCCTCGCGGTCGGTGACATCGACTGCAATCGGAATGAKGCTGGGTCGTTCGGCCTGCAGTTCCTTGAGCGCGGCCTGGCTGCGGCCGACCGCATAGACATCGTAGCCTGCGTCGCTCAATGCGACCGCAATGGCCCGCCCTATGCCGCTTGTCGCTCCTGTGATGAAGGCTGTCGTCACGTGGGCTTCCCCAATTGCCTGGCGTCAGTTTGCGGCCTCGACCGCTGCCGCGAAACCAAGAAAACCAGCAAAAAGGAAAGATAAACTTTCGAAAGCCTTTCTCGCGGTCGAGGCCTTCCGTGCTGGCCGAGCGGTTTCGAGACCTGCAAACCCAAGGAAAACAACGCCTTCAGCGCTCAGAAGATGCGCCCGGACGGTTGGTCTCGCAACAAATATGGCTTTCGCAAGCGCGCCCGGCGGTTGTCTCCAACTCGGCCGCGCGGGATCGTAAGCCGTCGAGGCTTGTCAGCCGGTCGTGGCAGGCCTTTTCATCTCGGTGAAGAGCGAGGCCGCTGCAGCCTTCTGTTCCGCGTCGGTCGCCTCGATCCCAGAGGCCTTGGCCAGGGCGCGCACGCGTCCGAGGCTGTTCTGCAGATGCTTGCGCATGGCCTGGCGTGCCTTGCCGCCGTCCCGCTTGTCGATGGCGTCGACGATGGCTTTGTGCTCGCCATGGATACGCGCGTAGTAGCTGTCCTTGAGGGCGGGCTCGACGACGTAGCCGAGCTGGAAACGGGGAACGATCATCGGCCTCAGATAGGCAAGGAAGCCGTGGATGAACTCGTTGCGCGCGGCCTTGGCGATCGCCAGATGGAAATCGTAGTCATAGTGGATCTGGACAGCGGCGGGGTCGGCCTGCTGGGCATCGATCTCATCCATCATGGCGCGGATATCGCGTGCTTCCTTGTCGGTGCGGCGCTCCGCGCAGAGCCCGGCGGATTCCACTTCGACGCTCAGCCTGAGTTCGAGCAGGGCGATGGTTTCCGGCAAGGTCCGGAGCGCCTCGTCCGGGATCGAAAAATTGCGCGGCGTGGGCGTTTCGCTGACAAACATGCCGCGCCCTTGCTGCGGCACCACCATGCCGTCGGAGCGCAGCCGCGCCACCGCCTCGCGCACGACGGTGCGGCTGACATCGTATTCGGCGCACAGCTCCGCCTCGGTCGGCAATTGCGCGCCGGGCTGCAATTGCCCGGAGCGGATCTTTTCGGCCAGGCTCTCCGCCACCAAGGTGGAAAGCGGCTTGCGCTTCGTCATTCAGGTCCTTCCGTAAAGAATTCAGATTCGGGATGATGCCCGAACCGGCAAGACCATTCAAACCGCCGCGGTGACGATCAGTTCGACCAGCATGCCGGGCTTTGCCATCCGTCCTTCGCCGGAGGAGCGCGCCGGCGCATGCGCCTTCGGCATCCACGCGTCCCAGACCGTGTTGACCTCGTCGAAATCCCGCACGTCGTCCAGCCACATCTGGACATGGAGGATACGGGTCTTGTCGGTGCCCGCCTTGGCGAGCAGCGCGTCGATCTTGCCGAGCACCTCGCGCATCTGGTCGGCTGCTGACTGGCCAGGCCTGGCGACCTGGCCGGTGAGATAGAGCGTGCCGTTGTGGATGACGCCGTGGTGGATGCGGGTGTCGAAGTCGAAGCGCTGGATATCGTTCACGGGATACTCTCAGATTGCCGGCTTCTGCCGGATCGGATTGCCTTGCAGGTACTGGGCGTAGGGCGCCTGGACCAGCCAGCCTGCGTCGACGGGGAGGGTGACGCCGGTTATCGAGGCGGCCCTGTCCGAGCACAGGAACAAGGCTGCCTCGGCGACATCGCGCGGCTCGACGAAGCGGCGCAGCGCCGTGGTTGCCTGGATTGCTTCGGGATTGCGCTCTCCCTTGGCGATCCTGGCCTTCAGTCCGTCGGAGAGCGTGTAGCCCGGCGCCACGGCATTGACGCGAACGCCATGCGGGCCGAGTTCGGCGGCCAGCATCTGTGTCAGCGCCAGGACCGCGTGCTTTCCGGGCGTGTAAGCCGGCAGCGAGAGCGGCGCGAAGGAGGCAAGCGAGCCGACATTGAGGATCGCGCCCCGCCCGGCCGCCGACATCAGCCGCCCGAACACCTGGCAGCCCAGCAGCGTGCCGCGATAGTTGATGCGCCACAACTGCTCGTCTTCGTCGAGATCCTGGTCGAGCACATGCTTGCCGCTCTGCAGGATGCCGGCGCAATTGACCACGACGTGAGGTGTGCCGAAGGTTTCGCCGATAGCTTGCGCCAGCGCTTCGACTGAGGCCGGATCGCCGACATCGGTCTGGACGAAGAGGGCGCGTGGCGCGCCGGCATCCTCACAGGCGCCGGCCGCTTCCTTGCCTCGCACTGCATCCCTGCCGGCGACGACCACCTGGTAGCCGTCCTCGGCGAAACGCAGCGCGATCGCGCGCCCGATGCCGGAGGTGCCACCGACGACGACGGCGGTCGATAGCTCAGCCATTGCGGCGGTCCTTGCGCTCGATGTCGAAGAATTCGGCCATGGCTTCGACTTGGAAATCCATCATCGGACGCCCGGGCTGGATGCGGCAGCCGATCGCCTTCGCTGCCTTGAGCAAGGCCGTCTCGGCCGGCTCCATGATGATGTCGACCACCGTCATGTCCGGCGTCAGCTTGCTCACGTCCATCGGCAGCGGGTCGGTGGCCTTCAATCCGGAAGGCGTCGCGTTGATCGCCATGTCCATGCCGGACGGATCCGGCTCGCCAACCTCSATGCGGCAGTTGGGGAAGGTTTTGTTGACCAGCGAAGCGAGTTTTGCCGCGCGTTCCTTGTCGATATCGGTCAAACGGATTTCCGCCGCGCCTTCCTCGGCAAGGCAATAGGTCAGCGAGGCGCCCGCGCCGCCGGCGCCGACCTGGAGGATGCGTTTGCCCGCGATCTGATGCCCTCCGGCCTTCAGCCCGTCGATGAAGCCCACGCCGTCGAAATTGTCGGCATACCAGGTGCCGTCCGCCTGCCTGCGCACCGAATTGGCGCTCTGSACGCGCGCRGCGCGGTCATGCGCCGCCGAACACTTGTGGTAGACTGGCACCTTGTACGGCACCGAGATGATCACGCCGCGGATATTCTCTGCCGCCGTGATGCCGGCCCAGAAGGTGTCGAAGTCTTCCGGGCGACAACTCAAGGGCACCATCAGGCTGTCGAGCCCCTTCTGCTCGAAGATCTCGTTGAACATGCCGGGACTCTTCGCATGACCCACAGGATGGGCTAGCATGACGAAAACATCTGCCTTGCCGGTACCGCGCATGGTTTCACTCCCTTTCCTTTGAGACTTCGTGGGCGCTCAGTGTCTCGATCGCCCGGACAAGTGACGAATGATCGGCTTCGGCGCCGCCCGCTTGCGCCGAGCAGGCATTCATCAGCTGCTGCGCCTGCGCCGTGCTCGGCAGCGCCACGCCAAGCGCGCGGGCGCTGTCCAAAGCGAGATTGAGATCCTTCTGGTGAAGCCGGATGCGGAAGCCCGGCGCGAAGGCGCGATTGATCATGCGCTCGCCATGCACTTCGAGCACGCGGGACGAAGCGAAGCCGCCCATCAGCGCGGCGCGCACTTTCGCCGGGTCGCAGCCCGCTTTGCTCGCAAAAACAAGCGCTTCGGCGACGGCCTCGATGTTGAGCGCGACGATGATCTGGTTGGCGATCTTGCAAGTCTGGCCGGCGCCGTTGCGGTCGCCGATCAGGGTGATGTTCTTGCCGAGCTTTTCGAAGACCGGCAATGCACGCTCGAACTCGGCCGCCGGTCCGCCGACCATGATGGTGAGGCTCGCCGCCTTGGCGCCGACCTCGCCGCCGGACACCGGCGCATCGAGATAGCCAGCGCCTGCTTGCCTGATCCTTGTCGCGAATTCGGCTGTGGCGATCGGGCTGATCGAGCTCATGTCGATCACGAGCTTGCCGGCTGAAATTCCTGCGAGCACGCCGTTCTGTCCAAGCAGCACGCGTTCCACGTCAGGCGTGTCGGGCAGCATGGTGATGACGATTTCGGACGCCCGCGCCACCTCGGCGGGGGACGCTACGACCAGTGCCTTCAGGCCTTGCGGGAGAGGGGASCGGTTCAGGACCGTGACGATCTCGTGCCCYGCATCGGCAAGATGCCGCGCCATCGGCGCCCCCATGACGCCAAGCCCGATGAAGCCAATTTTCATGCGCAACTCCCATGCCACGTCAGAGCGTCTTGCGGTTCAAGTAAGGCGTATGATATAGGACATCATACAAATTTCAATACACCTTCTTCCGATGGAGACCGATCGCAAATGCAAGAGCGTGTGAACCCGCTAAAGGCTGCCGTGAGGGCGGGCCGGCCTCATATCGGCATCTGGTGCTCGCTGGCCTCGGCGCTCACCACCGAGGTCGTGGCTGGCTCCGGAGCAGGCTGGCTGCTGGTCGACGGCGAGCATAGTCCGAACGATCTGCGCAGCATCATGGCGCAGTTGCAGGTCGCGGCCGCGTTTCCCTGCGAGGCGGTGGTGCGCCTGCCGTCGGACGACGCCAACCTGATCAAGCAGGCCCTGGATGTCGGCGCACGCAGCCTGATGATCCCCAACGTGAGGACCGCGGATCAGGCGCGCAGCATCGTCGCCGCGATGACCTACGCTCCTGGCGGGTTCCGCGGCTTCTCGGTCGGCCACCGCGCCAACGCGTTCGGCCGCATCGCCGGCTATCACGCCAGGGCGCGTGAGCAGCAGTTGCTGGCCGTCCAGATCGAGGATGAATCCGGCGTCGCCAATGCCGCCGCGATCGCGGCGGTGGACGGCGTCGATGTGCTGTTCGTGGGACCGGGCGACCTTTCGACCAATATGGGCGCGATGGGCAACCCAGGCTCCGCGCATGTGCAGGAGGCGATCGCCTCCGTGCGCAAGGCGGCAGCCGCGGCCGGCAAGGCGAGCGGCATCCTGGCGCCGGCCAAGGCCGACGCGGACCGCTATCTCGCCGACGGCTTCACCATGGTTGCCGTCGGCTCGGATCTCGGCCTGCTGGCGCGGGGGTCCGACGCCCTGATCGCGTCTTTCAACTCGTAGAACCGGAAACCATCATGGCGATCCCCCCTTACAAGGCGCCGTCGCGCAGCGCTTACGATATCGTCATCGTCGGCGGCGCGGTTGTCGGTTCGTCGACGGCCTACTGGTTGAGCCAGGCGCTGGGCAACCGCGTGTCGATCCTCGTGGTCGAGCGCGATTCGAGCTACGAGTTTTCCTCGACGGCACTTTCAACCAGCGCCATCCGCCAGCAATATTCCAATCCGATCAATGTGAAGATCAGCCAGTTCGGCATCGAGATCATCCGTGGCTTCCAGGAGCGGATGGCCCCGTTCTACACGAACGAGCCGGCGCCCGATCTCGGCTTCAAGGAATACGGATATCTCTACTGCTGCTCGCCCGAAGGCGTGGAGGCGGCCAGGGAGCGGGTCGACCTGCAGCGCAGTCTCGGCGCTCACACCGTCTTCCTCGAGCCGGGTCCGCTGAAGGAACGCTTCCCGTGGCTGAATGTCGATGATCTCGGCGGCGGCTCCTGGGGCGCGCGTGAAGAGGGCTGGTTCGATTCCATGGGCCTGTTGAACGGCTTCCGCCGCGCCGCCCGAGGCAGCGGCGTCGAATACATCGACAATGCCGTGACGGGACTGGACATCGTCGATGGGCGAGTGGTCTCGGCGCGCCTCGCGACCGGCGAGACGGTCGCTTGCAGAACCCTGGTCAATGCGGCGGGTCCCAGGGCGCAGCAGGTGGCGGCCATGGCCGGGCTGTCGATCCCGGTCGCGCCCTACAAGCGCTACAGCTTC
>BFBZ01000908.1_pt1 | contig 22671 bp, 20 predicted proteins | sample 1888401 | NCBI WGS metagenome assembly BFBZ01 (sample SAMD00112614, study PRJDB3348) | symbiont metagenome | host: Chara braunii
TCCATGCTTCTGGGGCGACGAACATCGCCCAAAGTTGCAAAGCCCCATGATCGGCGTTCAATGACTATTCAGCCCGGGTTATGAGGCAGCTCTTGAAGGGATTGGAACCCTCCTACTCTGTTGATTTCCGCTAGGAACCGGCCTTTAGAGGTCGCAGGGTTGCAGATCACCTCAACGGTGGAATTCAACGATTTAAGTGCCAAATGACAACTCCCGTCGTTGATCGGCCTCGACCTCATGATTTATGCCGAGATCACCGAATAGGGTGGTGGTAGCCGCCTTTTCCTTTCGAGCGCCCAATTTGCGTCAATGCAGAAATTGGAATTGTGACGCGTCCCGTCCGTTCAGCTCACGCCATTGCAGCGGCGTCAACCCTTCCCAATCGCGAAAGGCGCGATAGAAGGAACTGCGATCCTGATACCCCAGAAGACACGCGACCTCGTCGATGTCGGTAGACGGATTGGACAGCAATTGCCGCCCGAGTTCCTGGCGTGCTTCCGACAGAAGCTCGCGGAAGGTCCTGCCCTCATCGGTGATGCGCCGTTGCAGCGTTCGCTCGCTCATATTGAGGTCCTGCGCTATCTGCGACAGCTCCGGTCGACCGCTTGCAAGCGATCGCTTCAGGACGATTTTCACCTGGTCGCCAATGGAACTGCGCGCCTGCAGTTCACCCAGGGCGGCGGTAAGCGCGGGGGTTAGGATTTCCAGGAGCTCGGGATTGTGTCCCGGAAACGGGCGGTCAAGATCGGCGGACTTCAGGACGAGCTTGTTCTGCGGAGCACCATACCTGACGGGACACCCGAAGAAGAGCGGATGCAAATCGCTCTTTGGCCCGGCGCGCATGAATTCGCACCGCACCGGTATCAAGTGTCGCCCGGTTCCGCGCCGACCAAGCTCGACCAGGAAGGCAAAGGCAATGTCGGTGGCTATGCCGGGTTCGGGTTCAGTTGCGTAAACCCAGCTGCTCGTGATCGAGACTTCGCTTTTCTCCTCATGGAAACTCAACTGCTCGGGCGTGCACAGCCGCTTGAAGCGCGCAACCCGGTAAAGTGCATCGCGATAATCCCTGGCGTGAAAGGCGGCCAAGGTCGATGGTGGATGGAAGGCCGTGTCCGCCTCGCGAACGAGGCGAAGTCCGAGTGCAGGCTCCGGCACCAACTCCTCAAGCGCCCTGAAGATCGCGAAATACTGCGAGGTCGTCACCATGCCATTCTCGCCCAGATGAAGCGTGGCAGGCAGACGGGCTTGACGCAAAACCGCAGACGGTGGCAGACCGATCCGCTCGACCGCACGCCAGAAAGCCTGTGGCACCTTGCATTTATCTGCCGGCATCACACTCATCTCAGTTGACCCTTCAAGCCTGATCTCGCAGAAGAACGCATCATCCGTCGCCGGGAATGTTAGCGCATCTGGCTCATGATGATACGATCGAACATGCGATCACCGAACCATTTGCGGATAGCAATCATCGGCTTGGCATATTTGCCGGCGACGTAGCGCGTCCGAGGCCTTCTTGCATGCACTGCGGCTGAAACGACATCTGCGATCACTTTCGGATCCGTACCGCGCCCATGCCCATAGGTCGCTCGCGTGATCTTGGCGACCGCCTGTGAGATCTCGGCATAGGGGCCTGCTCCGAAGCGCTTTATGAGGCCGTCGGCAACCACGTCGCCAAATCCTGTTTCGATCAGGCCTGGTTCGACGACAACGACATTGATGCCAAACGGCGCCAGTTCCAGCCGCAAGCTGTCCGACCAGCCTTCAAGCGCATGCTTGGTGGCATGATACCACGCGCCGAGTAAAGTATAGATCTTGCCGCCCATCGACGAGATGTTGACGATGGTGCCCGAACCCCTCTGGCGCATTGCCGGCAGCACAAGTTGGGTCAGACGGGCCGGGCCGAAGAGGTTGACTTCGAACTGATATCTCGCCTCGTCCATCGCGATATCTTCGACAGGTCCATAGAGCCCGAAACCCGCATTGTTGACAAGGACGTCGACGCCGCCGCTTTCTGCGAGGATGGCCCCCACGGCCGCCTTGATCTCGTCATCGTCGGAAACGTCCATTTGCAGGGCGCGTGCGCCAAGGCGTTCGAGATCAAGCATCTTGTCGACGCTGCGCGCCGCCACATAGACCCGGAAGCCATCGTTGATGAGACGCTTGGCGATTTCCTTGCCCATGCCGGAGGATGCGCCGGTCACCAGGGCTGTTTTCTTGCGTGTGTTGCTCATGTCTGCCTCTCTATTCGCAAGATCACAGATAGAAGCTCGCCGGCGACCAATCATTGACGAAAGCTGCCATCACTGTTGCATATTACGCCAATGTGGGATGCTGCCGTCTTCAGGAAAACTGCCTCTTGGCAAATCGGCCTCGCGTAAAGGCGACCAGAAAAACCACCAGCAGTTCCAAATCGATCATTGTTGGACCGACAACAATACCTGCGGCGACGGGATCCAAGCTGCTGCCGCGCAGCAGATAACCGACGGTGATGAGAAGCGTGTTCCAGGCAAGCGTGCCAATCACTGTCGCCAGCAGGAACGAGTCCAAAGTCAATCTCAGTATATTCTAATGACAGCTGGACTAGCCTTAACGGTGAGGAACCTCTCCCCCTTCCGTATTTTTCGCGCAATAGCCACCCATATGTGCGAGCCGCCGATCGCGAAATGTTCAGTTGGCCTGCTCCTCGGCAGAAGTCGGCAGGTCGGTGCCTATTACGGGATGGAACCGCGTTGCAGCCGGATCGAATGGCCGGCATTATCGATTGTTTGACGAGTTAGTGAGGTTTTCTCAGTGAGGATCAGAGCCGCCGGCTCTGATCCTCAAGTCTTGAAGACGCCCATATAGAATCAGGCGCTTACTTCGCTTTTCAGAGCGAAAGCGAGCTTCAACATATCGTCCTCCGTCGTGTAGATCGCAGGCGAGACGCGCACGCACGGACCTTTTGCAGGACCTGTGCGTGCGACGGTCAGCACGTTGTATTTGTCGCGCAGTGCTGCGACCAAGGTGGATACTTCAGACGGCGATGCCCAAGTCTTGACGCGGAAAGACGTGATGCCACCCACCATATCGTCCTCATCCGGTGTCAGTATCTCGATTGGCTCGATTTTCCGCGCTTCCGCCACCCAGATATCTCGAAGATGACGAACACGCGCCGCCTTGGCGGCTACGCCAATGTCAAGATGCAGCTTGAGTGCGCTCGGGAGGGTCATGACGCTAGCGAAATTCAGTGTACCCGTATGCACGCGCGATTCGATTGAGGTGGCGGGATTATCCTGGTCACCCAGTTGCGGATCGATGTCGCCAAGACGGTGCTTAGCGATACGGATAAACCCGAGGCCGAGGGGAGCACCAATCCATTTGTGAAGATTGAAGGCGATGAAATCGACACCGAGCTCTTTCGGATCATCGGTGATCTGGCCCCAGGAATGGGCAGCATCCAGAATGACATCGATGCCTTTCGCACGCGCCATGGCGGCGATTTCCTTTACAGGGATGACAAGGCCTGTGCGGTGGCTGAGCTGGGTCAGCAGAACCAGCTTCAGCCTAGGATGGGCGGCGAAGGCCTGCGCATAGGTGTCGATCACCGCCTGACGGGTCGCAGGCTCGGGCAGTGCGATCTTGACCACCTCCACACCACGCCGATCCGCCAGCCATTGCATGGCATATTGTGCGCAGTCGTAATCGAGGTCGGCATAGAGTACCGCATCTCCCGGCCTCAGGAGATTGTAGTTGCTGATCAGCAGCTGGAGTGCTTCCGTTGCACCGCGGGTCAAGGCAACTTCGGAGGAATCGAAGCCGCTTGCGGCCGCCACCGCATCGCGCGCCAACTTCCAGTCGGCCCCAAAATGAATTCGGGCATAGGCGGTGTTTTGGCGGTTTATCTTCTCGCTTAGACGCAAGTATTCAGCAAGAACGGGCTTGGCCATGATGCCCCAATAACCATTTTCGAGATTGGTCATTGCAGGATCGATGTCGTAAAGATCGCGCACCGCCTTCCACAATGGCCCATCTGTGGCGAGTGGACCGGAAGGCTTCGGGAGTGGTGCGGTGACAAGCTCGCCGGAAAACGCAGAAGCTGCCAGTGCAGCGGTACCGAGAGCGGCAACGGAGCCAAGAAAACCTCGGCGTTGAAGTGATACGGATTTCGACATCGCAATGACCTTTTGGCAACAGACTGAGAGGTTGTTCGACCAATAGCGAGGCTATCGCACGCGCATATGACAACGCGCCATCAAGCGGCCTGCCCGACCGGGGCAAGAGGCTCTCCCCAGGGTCACGGCGACAAATTGATGAAGTGAGACTCACGGATCGCAAGGCTAGATCAACACGACCATATCTACCTTCAGCATGACCTTGCCGGGGCATCGAAGCCGATACCCTGTTCGTCGACAGGGGCCACGACACGCCTATCTATGCGGAAGGGCCTTCGGGTACGGCAGCAAGATCGTCTTCTCTGGCAAACACAATCGCAACCTGTCGCGGGCTTACGACCGAACGCGGCTATGTCAGGGCGCGACGGTGTCCGAGGCGGTGACGGCGAGATCGACCGTCAGCGTGCCGGCTTTCTGAAAGATCAGCTTCAAAGGGACATGTTCACCATCCCTGAGAGGAGCCTTCAATCCCGTTAGCACCACGTGAATGCCTTCACGCGACAGCTCCAGCGTTTGACCGGCCGGCACCACCAAACCGCCGTCGATCGCGTCTATCTGCATGACACCGCGATCCACCTTGACGCGATTTAGCGTAACCGAATCTGCAATCGCGGGATCAACCGCGGCCGCAATCAGACGGTCGTCTGTGCCGGCGTTTACGATGGTCAGATAGGCTTCTGCCAATAAATCAGGATCCCATTCAGAGATCTTCGGCTGGAAGCCCGGTGGCGTGGCATGGCTCCAAGCATGCGGGATGGTGATCTGGCCTCCGGTGGCATTCTGCGCGTCCACGGCAAGCGGCGTGATAGCAAAAGCAGCCGCGAAGACTAGGAACAAATGTTTGATCATTTTGCCTGGGCTAAATAGCTGGAGAGGGGCAGTGATAACGCTCGAATATCGTAGATGCCATGCGGAGGTCTGGCAATGCAGATGCACGCTCTTGATGAGAATCGAACCCACGACGTCGACAACCGAAGCTAAGAATGTTTGCCGGTGAGGGTTATCGTCGAGCATGCTTGCGAACAATGGATCATAGTACAGGGGCGCTGCTGGTCAGAAATGGGTAACTGCCGGCGTTAGTAATCATTTTGAATCGACCTCCTGCGTCGGCACAGGTGATCCTGTAGCGACGCAGAAGGGTAAAATGTTGCAAGCGATTGTGATCACCCGCTCGAGTCATTGCGAAATGAGCTTTGGCTCAATTCGCAATGGAAGCCAAACGTCAGGCTGTCAGCTCATCGCGATATGCATTGACGATACGTTGCACCATCGGTGCGAAATGCGAAAAGCTTGGCGTGACCATGTCGGCAATCTTGCCGGCATCATCAAGATGGCGTACCCGCACGATTTCCCTGATATTCGGGTTTCTCTCAAACGCAGCGATCTCTTGGGCATTCATGGGACCGCCCTGCAGTTTGAGCGAATGGATGGACGCTGCTGACAACTGCCCGAAATAGCCGGGATCGGTTGCGCAAATATAGCGCTTGGCCGCCACATGGTAACGCACACAGTCGACGACCAGGCTTGGAAAGAAACGCTCGAGCACCTGAGCACCCGCCTCTTCGTGATGCTTGTCGTGAACATCATCCATAGAGAACGTGCCGAACTCGCTGGTGAAATGGCCGATATCATGCAGCAGGGCGGCGACGATAAGGATCTCCGGTTCACCCTGCAGCTCGGCCATGTAGGCGCCTTGCAGCATGTGCTCGGCCATGGTGACGGGTTCGCCAAGATACTCTTCGCCGCCGCGGCGTTCAAAGATATCGGCGAGGAAGTCCACGATTGTCTCGGTTGACAGCTTTTCCGGATCGGGCTTTGTCATCATGCAGCCTTCCGGTCTTTCAATTCGATGGCGCCCAGCGTCGACAACAGGCCGTCCTTGTCGGCATAACAGCCCTGGAGCCATCGGGAGCCTGCACCGGAATATCCCTTGCGGGCGTGCAAAACGCGGGTGTTGTCGACAATGAAAGACTCACCCGGCGCGAGCTTGAATGTCACCTGCATTGATGTGTCATCGATGAGTTCGCCAAGCCGACGATAGGCGGCATAATAATCCGCCATATCCTCATAGGGAACGTCGGTGATCGCCGCCGTCGATCTGTTGTTGAAGCGGATGCCAATCAACTCGCCATCCGGCGCAAGTTCGAGCATCGGCCGGCGGGAACGCAGGCAGACGCCGGCACTACCGGAATATTCGTAATTCGCGCAGTATCGTGTCAGGAGCTCGAACCCCCGTGGGTTTTCCGCGCGCAACCGTTCTGCGGCGCGGAAGCCGTCGACGACCATGTTCTCGCCCCCCTCAGCCGAATTCTCCAGGCAATAGAGGATCTGGAGCGTCGGAACGGGGTCGCGGTAAGGATTGTCGGTATGGGCCTGCAGGCCAAGTCCGGTGTATGCGAGATTGGATGGGTTCACTTCGGTGCGAACCTCGAAGTGTCGACCGTAGTTGGTTTCGCGGACATAGCCAAAGAGATCTGCGACCTTGAACAGAGCACCATCTTCAACCGGGCCGCCAACGAGCTTGCCGAAGCCGTAACGGCGCACGCCATATAGCCAATCGCGCAAGGCGCTTTCGCTGCGGCTGACCGCGCTAAAATCGCCGACAGGGATTCCGGCGCTCAAGCCGGCATCCCATGTTTCGATGTCCGAGCCAGTCCAACCGGCAACCTTGTTCTGCCTGACGTCATAGCCGTGGTCTGCCAGCCACTTCGGATCGTAGCTGATCGTACGGTCTTCGGGCTGGAACGTCAGATGCAGCAATCCATCCTCAGGTTTCGCTGCTGAAATACTGATATCGGCGGGTATGTCGCCAAGCGTAATCAGGCGTTGGCCGTTACCCGGGGCACGGGTGGCCTCATCCCATGCATTGTCTCGCAACCAGACCGCATGAAACCGCTGCTTGGTGCCGTCCGGCCACCGGATTAAAACCGCGCGTCCCTCATCGATGAGATCAATTTCAGTCGTCATTGGCATATGTGCCTCCTGATAAGATGTCGGAAATTTTTAATATTTAGAGTCAGCCCTCGAGCCGTTTCAGCTCACTCCCGCTCGCGCAGACAAATCTGAACGCGCAAAGGTCGCAGGGCCGCCCGCAATCTGAACCGGGATCCTGATCGCTGCCCGTTGAAGTGGTGGCTGCATCCAGGTCCGGATCGGACAACAACCGGCCGGACGATACATCGGCGACACCGACAACGGCCGTGGCTGAAGACAATATGCGTGCACCAGATAGGTCGGCTTCGGCTTTCTCGGGCATCCCCAGCTCCTGCGATGGCTGATCACGCTCGACATTTTTCACACTATTTGGCATAAGCACAAACAATGAATATTAACGGGATGGCATCAATTTCGTTATGGCTGATCATCATCAAACCCTGCCGCCGCTCGAGTGGGTACGCGTCTTCGAGGCCGCAGGCCGACTTGGAAGTTTCACGGCAGCAGCAAACGAACTCGGTCTGACCCAGGCAGCTGTTAGTCAGCGGATTAAAAACCTCGAATCGCAGCTAGGCGCGCAATTGTTCAATCGCCAGGCCCGTGGCGTTATTCTGTCAATTCAGGGCGAATCCTGGCTTCCACACGTCCAGGCGGCGCTCAACCAGCTCCTGCACAGCACAGCCAATCTGTTCGAATTGCCGCGCCGCAAGGTTACGATTGCGGCATCATCGTCAGTTATCGAACTTTGGATTGTGCCGCGACTACACCGCATCACCCAACAGCTGCCGCACGTTCAGTTGTCATTTGAGACAATTCAGCACCTGCCAGACTACGAACGCTCAGAAGCTGACCTAGAAATCCGCTTTGGCGAAGGCAATTGGTTTGGACGCGACGCGGAGCGGCTCTACGCAGAGGAACTTGCGCCCGTTGCCTCACCCTCCCTGGTAAATATTGTCTCAGGGAATTGGGAGGCATCGCCAAGGATTGCTACATCCGGACCGCGTGACGGGTGGAGAGATTGGTCGCTTGCAGCAGGTGCGGACATACAGCCCGCTCCGACGCTGCGTTTCGACACATTCGTGCAGGCATTGAGAGCGGCCGAAGCAGGTGCAGGCGTTCTGCTTGGATCGCTGCCACTTTGCGAGCACTCCATCCGAACGGGTGGCGTTATTTGCCTTACCGATCGTTCGCTGCGCATGGAGGCGGGCTATTGGATCACCTGGGCACGCAATCGCCCAACGTTCGCTGAACGAGGACCTTTAATAGAGATTCTTAGGGCCTGAACAACAGGTGTGGATCCATAACGGACGCAGAGAAAGCAATGAGCAGCCTTCCGCGCGGAGGTACGAAAATGTCGGTCTTAATGGGAATTGAACCGCTGATCACCAGCCGCCTTTTGCAATGGAAGCTCCCACGGTGTTTGGGAGCCACTCTCCGATAGCAGCTCCATCCATTCTTGCTCACTCCGAACTAAAGGTACCAGATCGATGAAATGCCCATCGAACACGGTTCACAATGTCATATCGCCTGAGGGCTGTAATCGCTGGCGGCAACCGGCATCACCTGCTTCATGACCGCAACGGACTTTTCCAACCCCTCGATGCTGTTAAGAAGCACGTCTTCGTGCTCGATCGAAAGCCACCCATCATATCCAGCCATTTTGAGGCGATAGCAGAATTGACGCCACCACTCTTCGCCATGGCCGAAGCCGAGTGTGATATAGGACCAGCTGCGCGCCGGAATGTCCAGCAGCGAGCCGTTCTCCAGCAATGACGTCGTCGCCTGGATCGGGGCGTTGAGCAGCGTGTCCTTGGCATGGACATGATAGATGGCGTCGCCGAGCGCCTGAGCGGCTACCAGCGGGTCCGCCCCCATCCAGAACAGATGCGAAGGATCGAGGTTTGCGCCGATCACCGGACCGATCGCCGCCCGCAGTTTCAAAAGGGAGGGAACGTTGTAGACGCATTGGTTGCCATGCAATTCAAGCGCTATACGTTCGACACCATTTTCCTTCGCGAGCACCGCGATCTCGCTCCAGAACGGCAGGAGCTTCTCCTGCCACTGATATCTCAGGATTTCCTGCGTCTCCGGCGGCCAGCTCGACACCACCCAGTTGGGCATGAGGTCGCCATCGCTGCCTGCAGGAAGGCCGGACATCGTGCAGACGGTCTTTATCCCGAGTTCTCCAGCGATCCGAATTGTGTCCTTGAGGCATTCCGCCTGCTGTGGCTGGGTAGGATGCAGTGGATTTCCATTTGCATTCAACGCTATCAGTTCGAGGCCGCGCGATTGGAAAGCCCTGCCAAAGGCCCGCCGGGCCTCGGCGCTGGATTTCATCGCAGCCAGGTCAAAATGCGGGGCTGTCGACCATCCGCCGGTATTGACCTCGACGCCGCTGACGCCAAGGCGGGTGGCCTCGTCCAGCACCGCATCGAATTTCAAGCCGCCGAGACTGTCGGAAACAAAGCCGAGTTTCATGTCTAACTCCAATTATTGTGCGTAAAGGCTCGGTCGGTCGACCATCGAAATTACAATTCTCTCGCGCTTCGTCAGCGCTTGAACGCCGGCTTCGGCAACGATTGCGGCGCAATACCCATCCCAGGAATTCGCGGCGATGGCAGGAAACCTGCCGGTTCGCGCAAATTCGACGAAGGCTTTGTTTTGCAGCCGATAGGCCTCGGCAAATCTCGGGCGCCAATCGGGTGCGTATCGCTCGGTTGCCGTCAGATTGGTGTTGTGGATGGCGTGCACAGGCGCGTTGAGGGAAACGGACCCCTTCTGACCAACCAACTCGCCCCGGACGTCATACCCATAGGCGGCATTGTTGTTCACCTCGATGTTGACCAGCTGGCCCTTGTCATTCTCGACAACCATGAAGACGGGCGCGCCGGTGCGTGAGGGATCCAAGCCGGCAGGTTGGAAAACCGATATCGCGGTGTAGTCCGCGTCGAGCACGAACCTTGCCACATCGAACTCGTGAGGCGCCGAATTGGTAATCGCCATCTGGCCGGTGAAATTTGCAGGCGCTTCGACGTTTCGATGGAAGTTGTGCATCATGATGGCGTCGCCGATTTCACCACCAGCCAGCGCCGACTTCATTTCCCGGTAGGACGGATCATAGCGCCGCATGAAACCAAGCTGGACGAACTGACGGCCCTTCGAAACTTCCGCCCTGATGACCTGCAGGCATTCGTCTGAACTTTGCGAAAGCGGCTTCTCGCAAAGGATCGGCTTACCAATTTCGATCGCGGCAAGGGAAAGAGCCGCGTGAGTTTCGTCCGGACTCGCGATGAGGATCGCGTCGACATCGGCGCGCGAAATGGTTTGCAGCGGGTCGGTAAAAGCATGCGCCGCGCCATAATCATCGGCGATCCGGCGAGCGCGTTCCAAGGATGCGTCGCACACGACCTGCAAGGTGGCTCCGGGCACATCCTCGGCGATCAAACGCGCGTGGTCGGCTCCCATCAAGCCTGCCCCGATAATTGCGATCTTTATTGTCATGAGTTTTCCTGTCTGCTTGTCGATATCGGGTATAATCCATTCATTTCGCCACGCCCGGACATGCGTGGCGAAATCCTGTTTGACGGACTGCCGCCAATCGACAGCTCCCGCCGATAGCGGCTTATCGCCTCCTCGTTGAGCTCGACAATGGCGCGATACACGGCGTTTCGCGTGCCTGCACTGACCGAGCGTTCATTTTGAATGGCCCGGTGAATGGTGGTTGTACCAAGCTCCGTCCTTTTGGCGATCTCGGCGATCGTACAGAATCGCGTCGTTGGAATCTGTCGCATTTTGAGTGCCTTGGCGATGAAGAGCAGCCTTTGTCGACTGCGTCTGGTCTGATGGATCAAGTGCGTGCCGGGCATAGGTCCGACACGCACCTTGGGAGATGTTACTTCTTCATGTACTGAGCGACATTGTCCTTGGTGATCGACTCAAAAGGTACGAGTTTTTCGGCCGGCGCCGGCTCGCCCTTTTTCAGGCCTTCGACGACATCGAAGGCGGCCTTTGCCTGACCAGCGGCGTTCTGAAAGATGGTTTGCGTCATGTCACCGGCCTTGATGGCGTTGAGCGAATCCGGAACACCGTCGACGCCCGAAATCATCACGCCTTTCAGACGGTCGGCACCCTGAAGAGCCTGCAGGGCGCCGAGCGCCATCTGGTCGTTTGCCGCAATGATCGCATCGAACTGCGGGAAGCTCTGGATCCAGTCCTCGGTGACCTTCATGCCTTCGGCACGATCGTAATTGCCCGTCAGGCTGGCAAGGGTCGTCACGTCAGGGCGACCCAGGGCATCCTGGAAGCCCTTGAGACGTCCCTGGGTGTTGGAAAGGCCGAGAGTGCCCTGAAGGTATAGGATCTTGGCATCCTTCGGCAGATGGGCCTTCATGTATTCGCCCTGCAGGCGGCCCGCATCCTCCTCTTTCGAGCCCACGAACGTGTATTTGCCACCCGCCGACTGGATGCCGAGCGCGATCACCGGAATACCCGCTTCATTCGCCTTCTCGACGCCGGGGACGATCCCCTGATAGTCGACCGGCACGACAACGATGGCGTTGACCTTTTGGGCGATGAGGTTGTCGATCTGGTCCAGCTGCTTGCTGGCGTCATTATTGGCGTCGGTAAACTTGATGTCGACATCCGGATCGGCCTTTGCCGCAGCGATAAAGGCAGTCTTGCGGGCCATCACGAAAACGTCTGTGTCGGCCATGTTGGCATAGCCAACGACGAATTTGTCTGCGGCCATGGCGGCGCCTGCAGAAAGCGCGGTAGCGGAAACGGCGCAGGCAAGTGCGAGTTTGACGATAAGTTTCATAGGGTCCTCCCATTGGTGATTCAAAGATCGATCGAAGCGCTCGTTGCGCCAACACATAGGTGGTCTTCCGCACGAGCGCTCCATCGCTCGCGCGGCACTGACGATGTCATGCCTTCTTCTTGACCCGGGCCGACTTTGTCCAAACATCGAGGATGACCGCGATTGCGATGATCAGCCCCTTGATGATCTGCTGCCAGTAGGAGCTGACATTCAGCAGATTGAGGATGTTGTTGATGACGCCGATGATCATGGCGCCGATCACGGTGCCGGTGATCGTCCCGGTGCCGCCCATCAGGCTCGTGCCACCGACGACGACGGCCGTGATCGCATCGAATTCGTAGCCGACGCCGCCGGCGGGCTGGCCGGAATTGATGCGCGACATCAGGACGATGCCCGCCACCCCGCACAGGATCCCGTTGAAGATGAAAGCCTTCACGATGATGCTGCTCGGATTGATACCGGATGCACGCGCCGCCCGCTCGTTGCCACCAACGGCGTAGACGTAACGGCCGAATTTTGTCTTGTTGAGCAGCACCCAGGAGATGACGACAAAGACCGCCAAAATGAGCACGGAGATCGGTAGCGGCCCGATGGAGCCCTGACCGATAAGCTTGAAATCGCCCAGTCCGGAAACCGGCGCGCCGCCCGTATAGAGCAGGACGGCTCCCCGCGCGACCGTCGTCATGGCCAGCGTCATGATGAAGGAGGGGATGCGGAAAAATGTAATGACGAAGCCGTTTACGATGCCGGTTAACGCGCCGACTGTCAGTCCGGCGATGACCGCAAGCGTGATGCTGCCCGTCATCGCCATCACGCTTGCGGCAATGACGCCGGCAAGTGCCAGCACGGACCCGAGTGAAACGTCGATATGGCCAAGGATGATGATGAAGGTCACGCCGCAGGCGAGCAGGCTGACGACGACAACCTGTCTCAGCACATTCGTCAGATTGGCCTCGGTCAGAAACGTCGGGCTCAGCAGCGAGGCAAGAATGCAGATCCCTATGAATATGAGTGTCGTGCCGTATTTGCGATAGACGAGCGCAACGCTCAAGCCGCTTGATCGCGATTGAGGTTTCGAGACGGCGTCATTGGATATCGGTGCCGCAGGTTTCGTAGTCATCAGTGTCCTCCCGTTGCGAGGCGCATGATGCTTTCCTGATCGGCCTCGCTTCTTGTCAGTTCGCCCGCTACACGGCCCTCGCTCATGACCACAACGCGATCGCTCATTCCGAGAATTTCCGGCAACTCGGATGAGATCATGATGATCGCGAGGCCCTGTCGGGCAAACTCCGTCATCAACCGATGGATCTCGGATTTCGACCCCACATCGATGCCGCGTGTCGGCTCGTCGAGTATGAGCAGCTTCAAATCGCCGAGCAGCCATTTCGCCAGCACGATCTTCTGCTGATTGCCGCCGCTCAGGTTCTCCACGATCATGGCCGTGTCCGGCGTCTTGATCTGCAGCATCTTGATCATGCGCTGGGCGGCCGTCTCTTCCTGCGTTTCGTCAATGAAGAGGCCGGAGGCGAACTTCTTGAGGTTGGCGAGCGAGATGTTCTCGCCAACCGACCGACAAAGAATGAGGCCCTCGGCCTTGCGGTCTTCAGACACCATGGCGATCCCTTGAGAGATGGCCTGGGCCGGAGAAGTGACCTCAAGAGCCGCGCCATTCAGCCGGATCGTCCCCTCATCGCATGCATCGAGCCCGAAAATCGCTCTTGCGACTTCCGTTCGCCCCGCGCCGATCAGACCTGCCAGACCGACGATTTCCCCCGCGCGGACAGAGAAGCAGATGTCCTGGAAAAAACCGTCGCGGCAGATACCTTCGACGGAGAGAACGACATCCCCGATCGGTACTTCTTCTTTCGGAAAGATGCTCGATATGGTGCGCCCGACCATCTGCGAGATCAGCTTGTTCGCATCATAATCGCTGGCTGGGCCAGCTGCGATGAACTGACCGTCGCGCATGACGGTAATGTCATCGGCGATCTGAAAGATTTCATCCATTTTATGGGTGATGTAGATGACCGCGACGCCGCTCGCCTTCAGATCAGCAATCTGGCGAAACAGCATGGCCACTTCAGTGTCGCTGATCGCCGAGGTCGGCTCGTCCATGATGACGAGCGATGCTTCGCGTGAAATCGCCTTGACGATTTCGATCAACTGCATGGCCGCGATCGACAGATCGCGCATTCGGGTGTCAGGCGCATATTTGAGGCCAAGCCGATCCAGCAGGAGCTGCGTATCCGTGTTCATCCTCTGGAAATCGACGAAGCGGGACAACGGGCCCTTTCTCGCCAGGACCGGCTCGCGACCGAGGAAGATGTTCTCGGCGATGGTCATGTCGAGAACCGGGCTAAGCTCCTGATGAATCATGGATATGCCGCGAGCAAGTGCCGTGCCCGTATTCTGCGAGCTCAGCACGTCGCCCTTGAAGATGATTTCTCCACCATCGATGGAGTAGGTGCCGCTGAGGATTTTCATGAGCGTCGACTTGCCGGCGCCGTTCTCGCCGACGAGCACATGGACCTTGCCGGCGCGAACCTTGAGGTTCATCCCATCCAGCGCGAGAACGCCGGGAAATGCCTTGGTGATGCTTCGCATCTCAAGGACGAAATTATCCGCAGTTGCGTTCCCATCAGGTCCGCAAGGGCGCGCGAAATCATTCGCCGAATTGATCGCCGCTGGCATGAACCGGTCCTCCCGAAACAGGATTTTGTGCACTCAGCTCAACCGAGCGCTTCCTCCAATGGGCGGCAAATCACCACATCTTTCCATTTTCTGTCAATTTGCTCGTGGACGATTCTCCCAAATTACATCATAATTACTTTCATAATTTGGGAGATTCACGATGAGCCGACCGACCATCGCCGACTTGGCAAAGGCAGCAAATGTGGGTGTATCCACGGTCGACCGTGTGCTGAACGGCCGCGACCCGGTTCGCCCACAGACGGCCGAACGCGTGCTACTGGCGGCTGAAAAGATCGGCTTTCACGGGGTGACCGCCATTCGGCGAAGGATCGAGAGCGACAAGCCGGTCATCAAACTCGGCTTCCTATTGAAGCAGTCCCACCGCAAGCTCTACCAGATGTGGGCCGACGTGCTGACGAAAGCTGTCGAGCTTTACCCCGAAGCCCATGGACGAGCCATTGTCCGCTTCATGGATGACCTCAGTCCAGCCAAGGCGGCAGAAGCAATTCTGGCGTTGAGCCGCGAGGTGGACGCGATCGGCATGATTACCTCCGATCATCCGCAGGTGAACCATGCCGTCGATGGCCTGGAGGCGGAAGGCATTCCGGTGTTCACGATGATCTCGGACCTTTCCGCGCCGGGCCGGGCCGGTTACGTCGGCAATGACTGCGTCAAGAAAGGCCGGACCGCCGCCTGGTTCATAGACAACGTAAATCCGAGGCCGGGGAAAGTCGCAGTCTTTGTCGGGAGCCATCGTTATCTGGCGCAGGAGCTCTGTGAAATCGGATTTCGATCCTATTTTCGCGAGAGCGCGCCCGATTTCCAGATGATGGAAACCATGGGAACGCAGGAAGAACCTGAGCTGGCCTATGAACTCACACGGAAACTGCTGCGTTCGGAGCCCGACTGGGTCGGCCTCTATGTCGCCGGCGGTGGCGTGACCGGCGTCATGCGCGCACTGCGCGAGGATGGCGGCCCCGCAGCGAAGCGCCTGATGGTCGCCGCGCACGAACTCACCAACGAGACGCGCACTGGATTGGCGGAAGGATTGATCAAAGTCGTCCTCTCACACCCCCCGCGCTTGCTGGCCGAAACACTGGTTCGCGCGATGGCGGAGGCACTCGATACGCATAGAACACCCCAGGTGTCACAGCATATTCTGCCGTTCGAGATCTATACGGCCGCCAATATTTGACGATGATACCGGCACTACCGGCCCCTTCATCGGTGGTGTTGAAGCAAGATCCATTCCAAAACGGACTCGCCCCATGGGGAATACGGTAGGCATTCCGGGGTCCACTGGCCTCAGCTGTCAACTAATCTCCGAGCATGACGATGCCCTTAATGAGATTTCGAGCTGCAACCGCCTCATTCCGTTGTCGATGAACATTCCGACGGTAACCGCATCCGGCGCTGTATGTAGTCTTTGACAAGCCTGCCCAACGCATCTCCCCATCGACATCGAGGCGACCGGCACATGTGACCGATCGTTGGGTCATACTGTGCCGTGCTTACGAAACCGTATGGTTTTGGAAAAATCCCGGCAATCTTCCCGCCGTAAAAGCACCCAGCACTGACGCCGCCTCACGGCGCATATCCAAAACGAAGCTGCGGCAGGGCTTCGTGCAAAAGGAAATCAAGCGGCTTCGGCAGGATTATCATGAGCGCTAGCAGCCTTCGTCTGAACAGATCTGCCAATGTCGAAAACTTTCCCGGCGGAAATTCTTTCAGCATGCCTTCGTCAGGTCCGATCGCCCTTCGGCTGAAGACCTACCTCATCAATCTTGATCGGGCCGAGGATCGCCTCACCTTCATGAGCAAGGGACTTTCACGCGCAGGGTTGCCGTTCGAGCGGGTGTCGGCGGTAGACGGCCGGAATATCACCTTCCCGATCCCAGAATTTGACGCCGAAGCATATCGCAGATGCCATGGAAGACGGGTGAATCCATCCGAGGTGGGCTGCTACCTAAGCCACATCGAATGCGTGAGGCGTTTCCTTGCTTCGGGTGAGCCGCATGCCCTCATTCTTGAAGATGACCTGGTCTTTCCGGAGGATTTCGGCGATCTGCTGCGTGGCGCGCTGAACGCCGGGGCGACATGGGACATTCTACGTCTCTCGACGGTCAATACCGGCCGCAAATATCCCTTTCGGGCAATCACATTGAAGCGGTCGCTCGCCATCGCACTGACCCGGGAGAAAGGGTCCGGTGCCTACGTCATCAACAGACGCGCGGCCCGATGGATGGTCGAGAAGCTGATGCCGATGAAATTGCCTTTCGATCTCGCCTACGACCTTGAACACTTCGCCGGATTGCGGGCGGTTTTCGTCAACCCGGTGCCGGTCGACCAGATGACCGGTTTTCCGACGCAGATCCAGCAGGGACATCGTCAGTACCGGCTGCCATGGTGGCGCCGCTTCAGCATCTATCCATACCGCGCCTGGTTCGAGGCAACACGTTTTCTGTTTCGGGCAGGAATTCTGCTGCGCTTCAGGTGGATGAAATGACATCGCGTTATTCACTCTCCCAGACGTCGATCGCTGCAATCAAAGCCGGTGATTATTGGAGGACAAGTAGCTCCTTTTGCAAACCACCAACCATGACCGGCAACGGCCCAACTTGATGCTGGCATGCGAGAGACTTTTTGAAATCAAGGCCATGGCCTCATCGGCCAGACATTGGAGAATGAAATATGGACGGTCCGGATTCTATACGGCTCAAGACGACACCAGGTGGCGGTAAAATAGCCTTGGGAGCCATTACCTGTATCGCGATTGCCGGGGCAGCCATCTTCTTCGCATTGCCTGCCAACGAAAGCCAGTCCGCACCGCAGGCTACCTCGCCAGCTCTCGCATCGGTGCCGGTGGAAACTGCATTTGTTTCCAGGCAGGACGTTCCGATCGAACGGTCCGGTCTCGGGTATGTCACGCCGATCACGGCGGTAGATGTGAAGGTGCGTGCCGACGGCCAACTGCAGAAGGTGCTCTTCAGCGAAGGACAGAACGTCAAGGCTGGCGACGTTATCGCCGAGATCGATCCACGTCCCTATGAGGCAGCAATCAACCAGGCACAAGCCGCCTATCGCAAGGATATCGCCCAGCTTGATGCCGCCAAGATCGATGAGGCGCGCGCCAGGAAACTAACAACGACGGGAAGCGGCACAACACAAACAGCAGATACCGCCGCCGCGCAGGTCGCGATCATGGAAGCGACGGCCGCCGGTGAACAAGCTGCAATCGAGACCGCCAAGCTTAACCTTAGCTTTGCCACCGTGACCGCTCCGATCAGCGGCCGTGCGGGCCTGCGTCAGGCAGAACAGGGTGCCATCGTTCATACCAGTGACACCACCGGGATCGTAACCATCACGCAAATGCAGCCGATTGCAGTTCTCTTCTCCTTGCCGCAGGACGAACTGCCCGATCTGATTTCCGGCCAGACGCAGAATGCTCTTTCTGTTGCGGTGGACAGCCGGGACGGCGTCCGCCATCTGGCCGACGGCAAATTGTCCGTCATCGATAGCCAGGTCGACATGAGCACGGGCATGGTCAAGCTCAAGGCAGTCTTTGCCAATGACGACCTGGCGCTTTGGCCGGGAGAATTGGTGAGTGCCCGTATTGTTCTGAGGACCGATCGAGGCTCGACTGTCGTGCCCTCGGCCGCCATCCAGAATGGCCAGACAGGTCCCTATGTCTTTATCGTGAAGTCGGACAGCACCGTTGCCACGGTCTCGGTGAAGACCGGCCCGGTCACCGCCGGCATGACGACCCTTCTCTCCGGCCCGAAGCCGGGAGATACCGTTGTGACATCGGGCCAGTCGAGATTGACGGACGGCACCTTGGTCAAGGCGCGTCCTTCGACCGCGAATGTCGCTGCTGCCGGAGATCAGGGTCAATGAGCTTTTCGGAGATTTTCATCCGACGTCGGGTCGGAACCTGTCTGCTTGCTCTGGGGGTTTTGCTTCTCGGCACCGTCGCTTACATGATGTTGCCGGTCGCATCGCTCCCGCAAGTCGATTTCCCGACGATCCAGATTGAGACCACGCTTCCAGGTGCCAGCGCCGATACAATGGCGACATCGGTCGCAACGCCTTTGGAAAATCAGCTCTCGACCATCGCCGGCGTGTCGCAGATGACCTCGGTCAGCTCCTCTGGACGCACCAATGTCACCATGCAGTTCGACCTGAACCGAAACATCGACAGCGCCGCGCAGGACGTGCAGGCGGCGATCAGTGCAGCCAGTGGCCAGCTTCCCAAGGATCTCCCGAGCGCACCGGCGTTTCACAAGGCCAATCCGGCGGAGGCGACGGTGCTGACACTGGCCCTGACCTCGGACAGACTGCCGCTGACTGAACTCGATCACTACGCAGAAGACATCATCGCACAGCAAATTTCGCAGATGGATGGTGTCGGCCTGGTGGACTTCCACGGGCCGCAACGCCCTTCGATCCGCGTTCGCCTCGATCCCGACAAGGTAGCCTCACGCGATCTCACCATGGAAGATATCCGCACAACGATCGGACAGCAGACCTTGAGCGCGCCGAAAGGATCGGTCACCGGTGGCGGACGAACGATGGTGCTCGACGCCACCGACCAGATCGTCGACGTACCGGCATACAAATCCATGGTCATCGCCTATCGAAACGGCGCGCCGATCTTCGTGCAGGATATCGGCACTGTGCTGACGGCGCCCTTGGATTCGAACCAGGCCGCCTGGCTACAGATGAACCGGTCGGTAATGATCGATGTTCACAAGATGGCCGGTTCGAATGTCCTGGACACGATCCGGGCCATCAAGGATCGGCTTCCCATGCTGCAAGCCTCTCTTCCGGCCGGCATCAAGCTCTCGGTCGTGGGCGACCGCACGCAGATCATCGATGCCTCGATTCGCGATGTCCAGATTACGATGCTGATCACCATCGCATTGGTCGTCATGGTCATTTTCAGCTTCCTGCGCAACCTGTGGGCCACGCTCATCCCGGCCGTCACCATTCCGCTTTCGCTGGTTGGCACCTTCGCTGTGATGTATCTGCTCGGCTATAGCCTGGATAACCTGTCGCTGATGGGATTGACCATCGCCGTCGGCTTTGTCGTGGATGATGCGATCGTTGTCATCGAAAACATCGTCCGCCATATCGAGGACGGAAAGCCCAAGCTGCGGGCCGCGATAGAGGGCGCGGGTGAGGTCAGCTTTACGATCGTATCCATGACCATTTCGCTGATTGCCGTGTTCATTCCCATTCTGCTGATGGGTGGCATTGTCGGGCGCCTTTTCCGTGAGTTTGCGGTGACAGTAAGTGTCGCGATCCTGATTTCCGGCGTCGTGTCGCTCACCGTCACGCCAATGCTGTGTGCCTGGCTCATCAAGAATGACCACGGCCGGCCGCGCGGCCGCCTCTATCGCTGGTCCGAAATGTTCTTTGACGCCTGCACGCGACGCTATGGCGACGGCCTCGATATCGTGTTGCGTTACCGCCTGATCACTCTCGCGATCACCATCGCGACGCTTGGCGCCACATTGTGGCTCTATGTGGTGGTTCCGAAGGGCTTCCTGCCGCAGCAGGATACAGGTTTCATTCAAGGTCAAGCGCAAGCTGCGACGGACATCTCGTTCGACAACATGTCCGAACGTATGCAGGCACTCGGAAAGATCGTGATGGCCGACCCTGCCGTCGACAATGTCGCCTATTGGATCAACCCCAGTCCTTCCGCCAGCGTCGGGCAGGTGCAGATCAATCTCAAGCCGTTCGGACAGCGAAGCCCGGCACCGGATGTCATGGCGCGATTGAAAAAGGCAGTCTCAGGTCTCGAAGGCCTGACATTCGGGATGCAGGTCCGCCAGGACATTCAGGTTGGTGGGCGTTCATCTGCTTCTCAGTATCAGTACACGCTGCAAGGCCCGGATCCCGCAGAACTGGACAAGTGGGCCGCGGTGATGACAAAGGCATTGAGCGCATTGCCGCAGCTCCAGGATGTCATCTCCGACAAGCAAAAAGCCGCAAGCAGCGTGACGCTCGATATCGACCGCGCGACTGCGGCACGACTGGGCGTCAGCATCGAGGCGATCGACGAGACGCTGTATGACGCCTTCGGTCAGAGACAGGTAGCGACGCTGTTTACGCAGGTCAGCCAATATCATGTGGTCATGGAGGTGGACCCGCGTTTTGCCCTGTCTCCGGAGGCGCTCGGCCATCTCTACGTCCGATCGGCGACCACCCAGAAACTGGTACCGCTCAGTCTGTTGGGCTCGCTGAAGACCGGCGTGATGCCCGTCTCGATCAACCACCAAGGCTCGATGCCCGCAACTACGCTCTCGTTCAATCTGAAACCGGGCGTCGCGCTGAGCGATGCGGTAACGGCGATCCATGGTGCCGAGCAGACCGTCGGCATGCCGATCACGATCATCGGCTCCTTCCAGGGGACGGCACAGGCTTTCCAAGATTCGCTGAGCAGCCAGCCATGGCTCATTCTGGCCGCCGTCATCGCCGTCTATATCGTTCTTGGCGTTCTTTACGAAAGCGCGATCCATCCGTTGACGATCATATCGACCTTGCCTTCCGCCGGTCTTGGCGCACTCTTGGCGCTGAGGCTATGCGGTCAGGACCTTTCCATCATGGGGATGATCGGCATCATTCTCCTCATCGGCATCGTCAAGAAGAATGCGATCATGATGATCGATTTCGCGTTGGAGGCTGAACGGAACCAGGGGCTGTCACCGGTGGAGGCCATCCGCCAGGCCTGTCTGCTTCGTTTTCGGCCCATCATGATGACGACCCTTGCAGCCCTTCTCGGCGCCCTGCCATTGGCGCTAGGAACGGGTGCGGGCGCCGAGCTTAGGGTGCCGCTCGGAATCGCGATCGTCGGCGGATTGATCGTCTCGCAGATGCTTACCCTCTTCACAACGCCCGTCGTTTATCTGGCGCTCAACAGCCTGTCGCGCCCGCGTACCAACGCCGGTTCGCACGCCTACGAACTGGTCCGCCGCGCCAATATGAGCAGGGAAGCGGCGAATTCGCGATAGATAGGCCATTCGTGAGAGAATAAGACCTCATGAAAGGGTGAGGTGGCGGCAAGACTAAAAAGGAAAATCCGGTTGGCAATGCCACCTCAAGCGCAGATTCCAGAGAATAGGCATTGTGGCCGGATGTCCTTTTTGGTGCGAGGTGGCTGATAGGTAGAGCGGGCATTTTCGCCGAAGAGCAGCTCTCCAAGCAGAATTGAGTGGAACTGGTTTTCCCGAGGTCCCGCTGCAGGCAACTCGGCACTACCTTCAATGGCGTATATGCAGGAACCAGGAGATGTTGGCTTACTACAGCCTACAAAGGCAGGCGCCGCACTGCATAAACCGCTCAATATGCCCACTAAATGCAGAACGCTCAGGTGGACCCGACCAGGAAAGCCACGGGATGGTCGGCAAACAATTGCGCCACCGGAATTGCGCTCATCGGCCGTGGATTACCCGTCAGAAGATCATGCATTTGCTGATCAGGCTTTAGCGGCATGATAACCGCAGTATCCTTCCAGAAGCCAGAATCGAAGTTGGCGGCATCAACGAGACGCGGCACTATCGTCACGGCAATCTCCCCCTCGAGAATTCGTGCGAAGGCCACAAGATTATTCGCGCGGGCTCCTGTGACCTCAAGCGGCACATAGCTGCCTTCACAAAAGAGCCTGGGATGATCCCCGCGGTGGCGCAGCACACCGCGCATGATCCTTCGCTTGAGAGAGGCCGCCCAAGGTTTGTTCGGTGTGTCTGCCTGCCCGTAGACGATCGGCCGGCGATTATCCGGATCGACCGTGCTAAAATCGAGCCCTTCACTGCCCTGATAGATATCGGGAATACCGGGAGCCGTCAGCTTGATCAGCAGTTGCGACAGGCTGTTCAGATAGCCGTTATCGATGAACGGCTGCAGGGTCTTCCCGAAGTCGTTCATGAACACTCTATTGTCAGGCGAAAGCAGCTGCTCGATATAGTTCAGAATCGCCCTTTCATAGACCGGATCCCCATCCATCCAATCCGTGCGTAGTTTCGCCTCGCGTATCGCCTTCAGGGCATAGGCTTTGAAACGATCCCTGAGATCACC
>BFBZ01000906.1_pt1 | contig 22661 bp, 23 predicted proteins | sample 1888401 | NCBI WGS metagenome assembly BFBZ01 (sample SAMD00112614, study PRJDB3348) | symbiont metagenome | host: Chara braunii
ATTCCGGGAAGCCGAGCGGACGGCCGTCCTTGTAGAAGAAGTACTCCTGCTCGAAGCCGAACCACGCGTCTGGATCGTCCAGGATGGTGGCGCGGGCGTTCGACGGATGCGGGGTCTTGCCGTCCGGCATCATCACTTCGCACATCACCAGCACACCGTTGGTGCGGGCGGCGTCGGGATACACGGCGACCGGCTTCAACACGCAGTCGGAGCTATGGCCTTCGGCCTGCATCGTCGACGAGCCGTCGAAGCCCCAAAGAGGCAGCTGTTCCAGGGTCGGAAAAGAGGAAAATTCCTTGATCTGTGTCTTGCCGCGCAAATTCGGCACCGGCTTGTAGCCGTCGAGCCAGATGTACTCGAGCTTGTATTTCGTCATTGAGCCTCTCTGTCTTATCGAAAGGTGGGAGCCCAGCAATCGAAGGCTCCCCGCTTACCCGGCCACGATCGGCCAGCGCACTCTTAAGCATGGAATGTGCCAAGTCCCGCGACGTCCCGTCGCATGGACGAAGACCGATCGGGGCCGAGCTGCCGGCCGGTTTTGCACGTCAGGGGTGCGGCAAAGCAGCGCGACCGGGATTGCACGGAGCGCATGGCGGAGCGGAGAGCTTGTCGAAAACCCGCTTGATTCCTTGGCATTTGCGGCGACGCGCAAGAGAGGCCGAACAAGCCGTCAGCAGTTACGGGACATTTTCGAAAAGAGTTGGAGCTCTGTCCGCAACCTTTGGTCCAGCCCAAGTGTTGGTCAGATGAACATTGCTGCTGGGGGAGCACATGCAGAAATGCCTGCAAAACGCGCAACATGTGATTTCGTTTTGATCATGTTGCATTCCCTCCGGGCAGCACTGATATCGACGCTGGTAACCACAACGGAACGAGTCGGGCGCAACCTGATGTGTGGCCGACGGAAGGAGAATGAGGAATGGGCACCAATGTGGACGAGGGATCCGCAAGGATCTACCAATTTCCGCGCGGAGGGCGAGCGGGTCTTGCACCTCGCCAGTCCGGATCGTCGCCTGAGCGGCCGATCGCGCCGTCGATCCAGCCGACGATCTACAGCGCGAGCTGGTATCATGACGAGGCGATCCAGGAAGCCAAGCCGGTGTGGGACCGCTGATGTCAGACTGTACCGTGACGCCAGCACGCCTTTGCTGAAGGGTCGGACCGACAAGGTTCCGGCCCTTTTTTCTTGCGCCGCTGTCTGCATGTCTCTCGCCGCTGCTGACGGCCGCCGGCGGGCTCGACGTGCCGGGGTCAAACAGTCCGCCGTCGTGACCCGTCTCATGGTCTTCCCTATCCTGTCGAAGGCTACGCATACGCGTCGCGTCGATGAAACGGCGTTTCACATCGAAGCCCGCATCCCCTAGAATGGGTTGATGTCTGCCCATCCGCTCCGCCATCTCGGCCTTTACGGTGCCAGCAATTTCAGAGATCTCGGCGGATATCCCAGCAGGGACGGCCGGCACGTGCGATGGCGGCAGCTGTTTCGATCGAACCATCTCGGACAGCTGACCGAGCCCGACGTCGCGGTCCTGCGGGAGCTTGGCGTTCGGACGGCGTTCGATTTCCGCGGTCGCAACGAACGCGCTGCCGGGCTCTGCACCATCGCCGAGATCACCGTGCATTCCGTGCCGATCGAGCCGAGCGTGGTGCCGGCGCTGCGGGCTCTGGCGACACGAGGACAGCTCACAACCGACCATGCCTTGGAGCTGATGCGCGAGTCCTACCGCAACTACATCCGCAGCTACACGCCGCGCTTCCGCGCGCTATTCCAGCATGTTCTCAATGAGGACGCCCCGTTGGTGATCCATTGCACGGCCGGCAAGGATCGCACCGGTGTGGCCTGTGCGCTGGTCTTGCACGCGCTCGAGGTTCCGGATGACGCCATCTTGGAAGATTACCTGCTCACGAACCAGCTCTATCGTCGCGAGACTGCAGCTCACCCGGATCTTCCCGCTGATGTCGTCCAGACGATCGGGACAGTCCAGGCCTCGTTCCTGGCAGCTGCGTTCGACGCCATGCGTGATGATTTCGGCGACGTCGACACCTACCTGCGCGACGGTCTCGGCATCGACGGCGCGGCACGGAAGACGCTACAGGAGCGCTATCTCACGCTGTGAGCCTGGGCGGCCCGAATACGCTTGAGCGATCAGGCCGCTTCGATATCGGCTGTCTCGGCGGCTTCCATCGCGTCGAGATCGGCAATCACCTCCTCGAATGCGGAAATCGCCTGTTGAACCGCCGCGATCTGCATCAATTCCCAGCCGGTCACCGGACCTGCACGGTTCTGCAAGGCGACCACCAGATCCCGCCGCTGCTCCTTCAGCTGTACCAGCGGCAAACCATGGTCCGGCAGATGTCTCATCATGTCAAAGCTCCAACGCCCCTCAAGCGGCATAGCGACAGGCTAGCGGGCCGCGCTGGCAATCCACTTACGAAAGTCCGGCTAATTTTATCGATCAGGCCAGCGCGACCGGCGCCGTCATGATGGCGCTGGCCAAAACGTCGCTGATCTTCGCGGTGGCGGCTTCGCTCACATGCAAGCGGTCGCCGTGCCCGTCGTCGAGCGCCGACAACGGAATCTGGCCGGCCTCATGCCAGCTCTTCATCAGATTCCAGCGCCTGAAGACATTGACGTCGGCCGCAGACGTGACCTTCTCGATGCGACGCTGAATGTCCTCGGCACGCGCCAGCCTGCTGGGCACCGTCACGATGGCAGCCGTATATTGCAGGTCCATCACGATGGCATCGATGGCCAGCCCCGCCAGCCATCGAAGGCCGACGCGCAGCGCCGCCTCGACGTCATCGGGACTGTAGACCTCGGGCCTGTAGGCGGCGTTGGTGCCGACCTGCCAGATGACGAGCGAGGGCTGCTCCGCAATCACGTCGCATTCGAAACGCGAGAGCTCCTCCGGGGATTCCTGTCCGCCCACACCCCGATTGAGGACGTCGATCAGGCAGCCGAAATTGGTCTTGCGCAGCGACTGCTCGATCCGGGCCGGAAAAGCGACAATTCCGTTGGTGCCGGCGGTGGAAGATGAGCCAAGCGCCACGATCCGGGTCTTGCGCTGCGCATCCAGACTCTCCCTGAACCGTCTGATCGGACGAGGAAAACCGGTGGAAACGTCGGGAAATTCGAGAGAGCCTGTCGCGGTCATAGTCACCTCTGACGAACCACGCTTTCTGATTGCAATTGCATGCCCCGGCCGCCCGGCCATTGCAACTCATCGGCAGGGCCATAGTATAACGAGCGGCGCTGTGGGGCGCGTCAACGGAGACCAGGGACGGAATGAACGGAGCAGTGATTGTCATTACGGGTGCGCAAGGGGCGCTCGGACGCAGCGTGGCCGATCTCGCGCTCGCACGGGGCGCGCATGTGGCCGGGATCGATCATGCCCAGGCCGAAATCCCGGCGAGTGACGACCGCATCGAGCTCGGAGGCGTCGATCTCTCCGACCCCGAGCAGGCAAAGGTCGCGATCGACTCCGTCGCCGCCCACTTCGGCACTCTGGATGCGCTGATCAACATCGCCGGCGCGTTCGCGTTCGAGACGACTGCCGACGGCGACGATTCCGTCTGGGAGACGATGCATGCGCGAAACCTGATGACCGCGCTGCACGCATCGCGCGCGGCGATTCCGCATCTCGTCCGCTCCAGCACGGGCCGCATCGTCAACATCGGCGCCATGGGCGCGCTCCAGGCCAGTGCCGGCATGGGCCCGTATGCGGCCTCCAAGTCGGGAGTGCATCGCCTGACGGAAGCACTCGCGGCCGAATGGAAGGGCAAGATCACCGTCAACGCCGTCCTGCCGTCGACGATCGATACGCCGGCCAACCGCGCCAGCATGCCCAAGGCCGATTTCGACAAATGGGTGACGCCGCAGGAACTCGCGGAGGTCATTCTGTTTCTAGCCAGCGACGCCGCGAGCGGCGTGACCGGCGCGCTGCTACCGGTTGTCGGCCGGGTGTAGCGAAGCCAGCCGTTCACCCCGACTTGGCGCTGACATCACCGGACTCGGCGGGCTAGACTCGCGCGCGCTCTGAGTCGCACACATCGGACGGCCCCTTGGAAACCGCGCTCTACCTTCCCGTCAAACGCTTCCTCGAAAACCTCGGCTTCTCGGTCAAAGGGGAAATCGGCGGTTGCGACGTGGTGGCGCTCAAGGGCGACGACCCGCCGGTGGTCGTCGTCTGCGAGCTGAAGCAGGTCTTCAACCTGGAACTGCTGCTGCAGGCAGTCGATCGGGCCGGTGCCTGTGACGAGGTGTGGGTTGCGGCGAACCTGTCGGCACGCGGCAAGGGCCGCGAAAGCGACTCCCGCTACCGCAATCTGTGCCGCCGGCTCGGCTTCGGCATGCTGGCCGTGACCTCAGCCGGACACATCGAAGTGCTGGTGCAGCCGCCCACCACGGCGCCGCGCAAGAACCCCAAGAAACGTTCGCGTCTCGTGATCGAGCATCAGCGGCGCAAGGGCGACCCCGTCGCTGGCGGCTCGACCCGGGCTCCCATCATGACGGCCTATCGGCAGCAGGCGCTGGCCTGCGCCTCGGCGCTGTCGGGCGGGCCGAAACGCGTCCGCGACCTCCGAGCGGACATTCCGGATGCGCCGAAGATCTTGCAGCGTAACGTCTATGGTTGGTTCGACCGCGCCGAGCGCGGCGTCTATGTCCTCACGAAAGCCGGGCTCGCGGCCTTGCGCCGCTGGCCCCAGGATATCCACATGACGCAGGCAGCGTTGCCCAATCGCGACATGGTGAACGCATAGCTGGGCTGCCCCGCGGAATATATATTGCAATGCAACAATCCTGCTTCTAGGTATCCCGGACGATTCACGAGGCCCCCATGAGCGAAGATTGGAACACCAAGTACGGTCCGCGTCGCGTCAGGCGTGATCCCCCGACACTGGAAGAAGCGATCTTCGCTGCGTCAGGCATCACCGACGATGTGCAGGCTCAGGCCGAGATCGCGTCGGCGCTGATGGGTCTGCCGCTCGAGCAGGTGCTTCCCGAGGTGAAGAAGGCAGTCCGCGTTGCCGCGCGCACCAACACGCGCGTCATCACGGCCGACCAGGGCACGCAGCAGCGTGCCGTCGTGGTCGAACGCCGCACCGTGCGCCGCTTCAATTTCGACAAGCGCACCGGCACCTGAACGCCGCCCTCCGGGGCGCATCGGTAATGCAGTCAAACGAAAAGGCGCGGCAGCGGTGATCGCTGTCGCGCCTTTGTCGTCGCAGCAAACGGCTCGGCTCAGGCGGCGCGCTTGTCGCCGTACATCCGGGTCACGAGCTTCCAGCAGGCCCGGTTGAGGGTGAAGAACGCGCGCGCTGCCGCGATCGGCGCATCGATCACGAGCTTCGCCAGCTCATCCTGGGGCTGCTCGGTCAGATCGATCGTGCCGGTCGATTCGCCATGACGGAACGCCAGATGCGCGCCGAATTTGGCAGCCAGCGCCCGCATCGCATGGTTCTGCGATCCCGTCGTGACGCGGAGCTTGCGATAGCCCTTCCACCGCGCCTCCGAGATCACGCGCTGGAACAGCAGGCTGCCGACCCCGCGACGACGCACGCAAGCCTCCACGCTGAACGCAATCTCCGGAAGCCCGTCCTCGGACTGCTCCGGCGGATGCAGCTCGGCGGCGCCGCGCACCATGCCATTTTCCATGTAGGCGACGACGATCGTGCCATCGGCCGCACAGCGGGCCGCATAGCGTTCGATGAAACTGTCATCGAGGAAGCCGTTGAATCGATCGTGCCGGCTTTCCGCATCGAGCCGCAACAGATGATCGCGCAGCAACGGCAGTTCTTCGTGCTGGCTGAGGGTCCGCACATAGCCGAAGCCCGGCCGGGGACGAAAAGTATCTACCTGTGACACTGCCTGAGACTCCTCTCGAGAGCCCTCGCACACAGACGTCTTTCCCTAGACAGGAGCTATATTGTGCATCGCAACATTCATTGCAAGCCCCGCGCTCTACGGAGAGAACATGCGGCCATGCAAGGATCGCGTGAGTTAACGATTCGTTTGTGTACGAATCATCACAGCACGAGCTGAGTCTGGGTCACGAGTGCGACCAGCCTGCCGTCGTCGGTCTCGATCCGGGTTTGCCACACCTGGGTGCGGCGGCCGCGATGCACGGGCGTGGCGGTTGCCGTCACCACCGTCCCCTCCTTGGCGCCGCCGATGAAGTTGGTCTTGCTCTCGATCGTCGTGGTGCCCTTGGCGTCCTGCGGCAGGTTGATCACGGTTGCGGCCGCGCCGACCGAATCCGCCAGCGCCATGACGGCGCCGCCATGGATGGTGTGATGCAGAGTGCAGAGATCCGGCCGCACCTGCATTTGCGCCACGACGCGATCGGCGCTGGCCTCGGTGAAGGTCACACCCTTCAATTCCGCGAACGGCATCTTCATCGCATTGATCTTGTCGAGTGGCGTCATGCCTTCCCTCCCCCGTTGATCGGACGACCCGTCTTCGCGGGTCAGCGCCGCATCTGGATGCGCCGGGCTTCGAACCCGAAGCAATGACCTGAGAGGTCATTGCTTCGGTCCGATCGTGCCGCCGCTCAGACCTTCTCGATCCCGCACCACTCCGCGATGAACAGCGCCATGGTCTTGGTCACCTGGCGCAGCGAGTCGAGCTCGACATATTCGTTGAAGCCGTGCATGGCGGCGCCGGTCGCGCCGAAGCAGAGGCTGGGGATGTTGTAGTTGAGCCCGTAGAAGCGGGTATCCGTGAGCGCCGTGAAGACGAGATCCTGGACCTCGCCGCCGTAGACGGCGGTGAAGGCCTTGCCGAACGCCGCCTCCGGCTCGGCCGAATTGGTCAACTCGTAGCCTTCGGACAGGAAGCCCGACCACTCGACGACCGGCGGATTGTTGGAGAGAAAACGATGATCACGCGAAGCCGCGGCGACGCAGGCGAGGATCTCGTTCTGGCAATCCTTGACCGACCAGCCCGGCAGGATGGCGATGCGGCAATCGACGTCGCACCAGGCCGGCACGCTCGAGGCCCAGTCGCCGCCTTTGATGATGCCCGGATTGAAGTTGATCGGATGCGTGAGCGTCCTGAAATGACGATCGCTCTTGGCGCGCTCGTTCCAGTCCGCCTCGAGCTTCTCCAGCGCATGGATCAGATGATAGCTCGCCTGGATCGCATTGGCGCCGACGCCGGCCTCGAACACATGCGCCGGAAAGCCGCGCACCTTCAGGCGGAACCAGATCACGCCCACCTGAGAACGCACCATCTTGCCGCTGGTCGGCTCCGGGATGAAGCAGGCATCCGCGCGGTAGCCGCGCTGCAGGGTCGACAGCGCGCCGACGCCGGTGCTCTCCTCCTCGATGACGGATTGGATGTGAATTCGCGCCGTCGGCTTGAAGCCGGCAGCCTTGATGGCATCGAGCGCATAGAGCGCGCCGATGGTACCGGACTTCATGTCGCAGGCGCCGCGGCCATACATCCGACCGTCGCGGATCACCGGCGAGAACGGCGGCGTCTCCCACATGTCGAGCGGACCGGCCGGCACCACGTCGCAATGGCCCTGCAGGATCAGCGATCGCCCGGCCGACGTCGCCGGCCGGTAGGTTCCGACCACGCTGCGTGCTCTCGAGAAGTCGTGCTCGATCGGGCCGTAGCCGCGCATCTCCTTGAGATCGTCGAGATCGATGTGCCAGTCGTCGACCTCGTAGCCGCGCGCGCGCAGGAGATCGCTGAACATGTCCTGGCACGGCCCTTCGGCGCCGCGGGTCGAGGGGATGGCGACGAAGTCGCTCGTGGTCGCAAGCTGCCGGTCGAAGTCGGCATCGACGGCGTCGACGATGCGCTGCGTAATGTCCTGGGTGATCATGCCTGTCGAGGTTCCAATTGCCGATGACTGCAGCAAATCACAATCTCATGCAGAGTTGCACCGGATTCGCCGCTGCTTTCAGAATCGCAAGGCCGCCCGTACATTCGCGCATACGAAAATGACCGCAACATACTTTGGAATTTAACATGTCGGATCACCGCAATATCCTTTATTTCCTCCTCGGCATTCTCAGCGCGGCGATCATCGTGCTCGGCTACAATTTCTATCAGGCCAAGAAGCAGCCGGAGGGTGTCCAGATCAATATCGGGCCAAACGGACTGAAGATCGAAGGAAAGTGATGCGTTCTCAAATCTCCTCGTTCGCGAATGTCGCAGCGCGCCCTCTCGGCGTCCTCGGTGTCCTGCTTTTGGTTGCCGCACCCGCGCAGGCGCAATATGTCGGGCGCGAGCAGGACATCACCGATCTCCGGCTCGGCCAGCGGGTGCTGGTCGATGACGGCACCTGCCCCGCCGGCCAGGTGAAGGAGGTCTCCGGCTCCAAGATGGCTGAAACCGGTATTGTCCGCACCACGAAATGCGTGCCGCGCTTCGGGCCGAAGAAGAAGTAGCTGACCTCGTTCGATGCGGCTCTCGCCGCCGACCTCCGGCGCGTGACCTTCCGCACAGTCCCACAGCCGCGCATCGACGATGCTCCTGCCCGTGGACAAGCGGGGACGCAGCATGTCGATGTCAGCGGTGCAGGATCACGGCTTCTTCGAAGCGGCCGACCGGCCGCAGCCGGTCAAGGCCGATTTCAGCCGTTACGCCCTGCTCGGCTATCTGTCGATCGCGCTGGTGTTCGGCGGCTTCGGCGTGTGGGCGGCCTATGCGCCGCTCGATCGCGCGGCGATCGCACCGGGCACCGTGTCCGTCTCCGGCGATCACAAGGTGGTTCAGCACCGTGAGGGCGGAATCATCAGGGAGATCCTGGCCAAGGAAACTCACGCCGTGCATCGCGGCGACCTGCTGTTTCGGCTGCAGCCGACCGAGGCCCAGGCCAACACCGACCTCCTTCGCAAGCAGATGGACGCGTCGCTGGCCGAGGAGGCGCGCCTGCTCGCCGAGCGCGGAAATGCGCGGATGATCACGTTTCCCGACACGTTGCTCAACCGCCAGAACGTGCCGGAGGCGGCGCTTGCCATCGCCGACCAGCAGCGGCTGTTCGTCGAGCGCCGCAATGGCCTGATCAGCCAGATCAACATCCTCAACTCGCAGATCGCCCAGCAGCAGCAGGAGTTCGCCGGCCGTGACCGCCAGCGCGCCGCGCTCTCCGCGCAGCTCGCGAGCTTCGAGACGCAGATGAACAATGTGCGCCCGGCGGTCGCCGCAGGCTATTATCCGCGCAACAAGTTCCTCGAGCTGGAACGCGAGCGCGCCCGCGTCGAAGGCGATCTCGGCCAGGCGCAGGCCGACGTCGCGCGGCTGACGCAGACGGCCGCGCAGACGCGCCTGCAGATCGATCAGACGCTGCAGAAGTATCTGACCGAAGTCGGCCAGCAGCTCGACGGCACCCGGGCCAAGCTGTCGGACCTGCGCGAGAAGCTGGTCATCGCCGAGGACGTGCTGCGCCGGGTCGACATCCGCGCCGAGCGCGACGGCATCGTCATGAACATGAAAGTCCACACCGTCGGCGCCGTCGTGAAGCCCGGTGATACGCTCGCCGAGATCGTTCCGGTCGGCGAAGGCGTCGACGTGATGGCGCACGTCTCGCCGCGCGACATCGAGAGCGTCGCCATCGGCCAGAGGGCCGAGGTGCGCTTCTCCAATTTCTCCTCGCGCACGACGCCGACGATCTTCGGCAAGGTCTCGAGCGTCTCGGCGGACGCGATGTCGGACGAGGCGACCAAGCAGAGCTACTATTCGGCGCGCGTCGTGATCGACTATTCGACCATCCCGCCCGAGATCGCCGAGAAGATCCTGCCGGGCATGCAGGCCGACGTCATCATCTCCACGGGAGAGCGCACCGTGCTCGAATATCTGGTCGGCCCGCTGCTCAACACGCTCGCCAAGACGTTCCGTGAGAAATGAGCCGAGAACACCTATGCCGACGGCACCGGTGGCGCGCCCGCGACGACAGCAAGGTCGCGCGCACGCCGCACGCCGATGATGTCCAGCTCGCCGCCCTGTTCCGGATCGGCAAGCCTCTCACGTATCGCTCCATCCAGATCAGCAAGGCCGCCTGCTGCCGCCACGCCACCGGACATCGCGAGCTGCCAACCTCTGGTGTCGGCCAATTCAGCTAGAAGCGCCGGCCACTCCGTCCCGAGCCCGAGCACAGCCACCTGCGACGTGCGTCCAAGGGTCAGTTGCCCGACAACGATGTCGCCAAGGTGAGCACCAATCGCCAGCTCGACGGGCCGACCGATCTCCGCGGCGATCTTTTCGTTGACGCGGTCCATGACCACGTCCATGGCGCCGATCGCCTGCAGCGCATCGCGGCAGCCTTGTTCTGCTCCCTGCTCCTCGCCGAAGACGGCGAGCACGCCATTGCCGAGGAAACGATCGATGCGCCCGGAATGGGCTTCGATCGCCCTGCCAATGGCGCCAAAGATCTCGTTCATCATGAACCCGAGGTCGGATGGCAGCCGGTCGCGCGCAATGGCCGCAAGCGGACGGACGCGGACGTGGACCAGGCATACCGCACGGCGCTCGGCGGTAAGGTGGTCGACGAGGGGCGCCCTCTCCGCTTGATCGCCGCCGAGGAGACGCGTGATCGTCAGCGGCGCCGCCGGACGGATCTGGCAGGCCAGGCGCACATTCGCCGGTGCCGCCAAGTCGGCGAGCATGACGCGCTCCGCGTGGCCGGGCGGTGCCAGCGTCTCCGCACCTTCATCAACGCGGACGCGACAAAGACCGCAGCGGGCACGGCCGCCGCAGTCGGATCGCTGCGAAAGATCGTTGCTGCCGATGATCTCCAGCAGCGTCGGACCGACCGCGGCCCGCACCGTCGCACCACCCGTGAAAGCAATGGCGATCTTCGGCGCCGCGAGGGACGCGACGTGACGGAACACGATGAGCGTCACGCCTGCAACGAGCAGCGCGACGACCGCGATCTGCGCCGAAACCTGCAGCAGGGCGATCCACTTTCCGTCGAGTTCGCTCGGCCAATGGGTGACCTGGCGCATCTGCTCGGCCATACCGGGATTGCCGAGCAACGTGGCGACGGCGCGTCCGGACACCACGAACCCCATCAGCGCCGCCATCGGCACCGCGACGGCGAGAACAACCAGCAGCGGCTGGACGAGGCGGTACCAGCTCCGGAATTTCAGCCAATGATGCAGGCCGACGCAGCCGTGGATCCAGACCAGCAGCAGCAGCGCGGTCTGAATCCAGGCCGCCTTGGGCCACAGCAACGCCAGCGCATAGAGGTAGCCATCCTGAACGCCGAACAGCGCATGAGCCATGTGGGTCTCGATGACATGCGGCAGCAACAGCAGCGGGATCGCAAATCCGGTGGCGATCTGAACAAACTCCCACGAGGACAGCCGCCACGTGCCGCGCTGAACCGTCTTGGCGAACGCCAGCACGACATGCGCGAGCAATGCCGCCGACAGCACGATCATTCCCGGCCACGATCGGGTGACGACCAGTCGCCATTCCTGCACCTCGTCCATCGCCTCGAGGCTGAACAGACCCACCGCATGGTTGAAAAAATGCGTCGCGGCGAACGCAAACAGGACGAGGCCGGACATGATCCGGATGTTCTGGGACGTTACGGCAGGCATGAGCTCACTGTGATTCAGGCAAGCTGCGAAATCTGAGCACGACTGAACCATCCGGTAGCGGCTGCCACCGGCCAACTCAAGCGCCGGCAGATCAGCCTCGAGCTATGTGAGGTCAGTCACGGTCGACGACGGGTGCCCCAGGCGAAGCTCCCCAGCACCATCGCAAGGGGATCCGACATGACGAGCACCACCCGAAGCCCGCTGGGAACCGCGCTCCGCGCCTGCTTTCCCGCGCTCACCGCGACCTTCGTGCTCAGCCTCTTCATCAATGCGAGCATGCTCGCCTCGCCCCTCTATTCCATGCAGGTCTACGACCGCGTCCTCACCAGCCGCAATCTCGGCACGCTGGTCATGCTGACGCTCATCGTCGGTGTCTTCCTGGTGCTGTATGGCGTCCTCGAATTCGCCCGTTCCGGCGTTTTGGCCCGGGCCGGCGTGCAGTTCGAAGGCACGCTGCGCCACCCGCTGTTCGAGACGATGATGAAGGCGGAGCTGTCGCCGCGGCATCGCTTCGGCCAGCAGATCATCCGTGACGCCGAGACCATCCGCGACTGCATCTCCAGCGGCACCGCCGCCATCGCCTGCGATCTGCCGTGGACGCCGGTGTTCGTCGCGCTGTGCTTTCTGCAGCATGCCTATCTCGGCATCCTCTCGCTGCTCGGCGCGATCGTGCTGTTCTCGCTGGCGCTGCTCACCGAATTCTACACGCGCGCCAGCGTCGAGCGCACCAACGCGCTGGCCAACGAGGCCTCGCGTTTCGTCGCGGCGGCGCTGCGCAATGGCGAGGTCGTGCGCGGCCTCGGCATGGGCGACATCGTCATGGACCGCTGGAGCTGCCGGCAGTCGGCGATGGTCGATGCCCACAGCACCCTCGTCGAGCGTGGCGCCGCGATGCATTCCGTCACCAAGTTCGCGCGCATGGCGGTGCAGACCTCGCTGCTGTGCATCGGCGCCTGGCTCGCGATCGAGCAGCAGATCTCGCCCGGCGCGATGATGGCGACGTCGATCATCATGGGCCGCGCGCTGGCCCCGGTCGAGCAGGTCGTCGGGCAGTGGAAGCGCATCATCGCATTCCGCTCGGCCTACCGCAGGCTGGAGGAGCTGTTCCAGGCCTTGCCGGTCACGGCCGCCCCGACCGCGCTGCCGACGCCGCGCGGCGACATCGACGTCGAGAACGCCGTGGTGTGGCCGCCGGCGGCCGGCCGCCCCTCGGTCAAGGGCGTCAGCTTTTCGCTCAAGGCCGGCGAGAGTCTCGCGATCGTCGGCGCCTCCGCCAGCGGCAAGTCGAGCATGGCGCGCGCCATGGCCGGCGTCTGGCCGCTGCGCGAAGGCGTGATCCGCATCGACGGCGCCGCCTACAGCCAATGGGACCCAAACCGGCTCGGCAAGCATATCGGCTACCTGCCGCAGGACATCGAACTGTTCTCGGGGACCGTCGCCGACAACATCGCCCGGCTTGCGAAGGTCGACGAGGCCGCCGTTGTCGCTGCCGCCAAGGCCGCCGGCGCGCATGAGGTGATCCTGCGCCTGCCCAACGGCTACGACACGCCGATTGGTGAAGGCGGCGTGGCATTGTCCGGCGGCATGCGACAGCGCGTCGGCCTCGCCCGCGCGCTCTACGGCAATCCGCGGCTCCTGATCCTCGACGAGCCGAACTCGAACCTCGACGAGGACGGCGAGCGGGCGCTGGCGCAGGCCATGGCCCAGGCGAAGGCCGCCGGCCGAACCGTGATCGTCGTCACGCACCGCCCGCAGCTTCTGGCGCATGTTGACCGCATCATGGTGATGGCCTTCGGCAAGACGCTGGCATTCGGCCCACGCGACGAGGTCATCGCCAAGATGCGCGGCCAGCGTGTCGTCGTCGCCCACGACCGGGCGACGGCCAGCGCCGCGGCCTGAACGAACCCAGTGCAGATCTCACACCGCAAGGAGCCGGCCATGATCAAGTTCACATCGTCTACGAGGACCCTGCAGCTGGCCTTCGCGACCGCCGTCCTGTTGCCGATCTCGGCTTCGGCGGAGACGCCGATGACCGCGCGGCAGATGCTGGCCCACGCGCAAACTCAAGCCCTCAATGTCCCCAGCGATATCAGGAAGCCCGAGCTGGACCGCAGCGAAAAGATCACCAGCGAGGCCGCCTCCGCAGGCAATACGGCCATCGCCGCCCCGCTTCCGGTGATCGAGCCGCCGGCGCCGATCTCGCCGCCAGCCCCGGCGCTCACCGCACTGGCTGCGCCCGTCCCGGCGCCTGAGGCAGCTTCGTCGCAGACGCGTACCAACTCGCTCACGGCCGCCGCCCCCGTTGCTGAAGCTGCCAAGACGTCGAATCCAATGCTCGCGACACCGCCCGTGGCCGCCACCACCGAAACACGCCCGATGGCACCGGCCGCGACGCCGCCCGTCACGGCCGGTGCTTCACCGGCCCTCGTCCCCGCGACCGCTCCCGTTGCCGCGCCGCCCCAGTCCGGCCTGCCGGCCGCGGCGGCCACCCAGACCACGGGGACGCAACCGGCCGCCTCGTCGTCCGCCGAAAAGCCCGCTCCTGCGGGACATCAGCCAACCCGTGCAAGCGCGGCAGCGGCCCGCCCTGCGCCCAAGCCTACTGCGAGATCGTCGAGACACAGCGACGAGGATGCCATCAGTACCCGGATCTCGCGCATCATGCGCCGGCCGGACGTGCAGTCATTGATGTCGCAATATGGCCTGGATTGACGACGAGCACCGCGGACGATGGACGCTGATCGACATCGGTTCAGACAGCCGATCAGTTGGCCGGATCGAACATGCACTGCAGCGCGGGCTTCGCGATCTTGGTGAACGTGGGCCCGATCTCCGCTCGCTTCGGTGCGGGCACCCAATCGGTCTCGATGGTCGGCACGCCGGTCTCACTGATCCCGCGCAGCAGCGCCTCACGCAAGTCGGCATCCTCCACCATCGCGGCCGCATGGTCATGCAGGCAAGAGCAGACAGCTTCAGGATGCGTCCACCGGTCGAGCATATGAGGCGCACACTGCCGTACGAACTCGCCGCGCAGATCTGGCAATCGGGTCGTCGTCCGCGCCTCGACGAAGGACCAGAAGAGGCACGGCAGCACGGCAAGCGCCGCAGCATCCAGTCGAAAACGCATGGTGGACCGCTGGTGTTTGTTTTTCGTCATGTCATCCACGCAGGCCGCGACGACACGATTCGCATGCCGCTCACGCTTTCATACCCGCTTCACGTTTCAAGCGGCCTGCGGCACGGGCACAAAATGGTTTCATGGGCCCGCCGCTCCGTTTCATCGCAACCCACCCGACGACACAAAATACAATCAAAACGAGAGTGATCTAAAGCGCCACCTGCTTTGGCCGAGCCAGCGCGATCCGGGGCGACCGTCAATCTGTCGATGGAGAGCTTCTTAACGACCTGGCGTTAACCGTGGCCGGCAGGGAGAACCTCCCAGATCGCTACGGCGACCCAGCAGCGCGGCGCGTTTGGGGGCCGACGTTGCTCCGCAGGGTCACCATGGGCAGGCGCTTGCACACACCCAAACCGAAGGTATCTCGCCGCGGCTCGCCGGCTACGCCGATGGCGCAGCAGCGAACCGAGGGCTATGCCGGCTCGACGCCACAGAGCCTGGTCCGGCTGATCGGCTGCCACGATCCTGCCAAGCACAAATTGCCCAGCGAGGCTTTCGGCAGCCGATCGTCCCTTGGCAGGTCCCTTATTGAATGAAATCACCGCACTTCTGGACTGCGCCGTCATCGGATTTGCCCCAAGGCATGATCGGGACGGAGGAGGTCGAGTTCTTCGGTGAGCCCTCGATCAGCCTGTCCGAGTAAACCATGTAGACCAGCACGTTGCGCTTGGCGTCGCAGCCACGAACGATCTGCATCTTCTTGAAGAACAGCGACCGCCGCTGCCGGAACATGTCGTCGGCCTGTTCGAGCTTGCGCTTGAACCTGATCGGGCCGATCTGCCGGCATGCGAGCGAGATGTCGGAGACCTCCTCGGCCAGGCCCAGCCAACCGACATAGCCGCCCTTCTGCGGCACCGTGAAGTGGCAGGCAACGCCCTCGACCTCTGGATCATCAACGCCATAGGTCGCGAGCTTGTCATTCGGGCTGAGCAATTTGAACACGGTCGACCGACGGAAGATCAGATCCGGCTCGTCCGCGGCGTATGCTGAGATCACAGGCGAGGACAATCCGATAAGCAGCAGGCAAGCGAGGGTTTTCAGCCACAGATCAAACCGTTTGGTGGCTCTGAACGACATGTCGGTCTCCGTTATACCGCCGATGCTCGGCATACCGCCCATGTAGGGACACAAATGCCTGCAAGGAAGGCGCTCCAGCCCCTGACCTTCCACTACCCGTTTAACGGGATGTGAGGCTTTTCTGCTACGATTGGAACGAAATCACGCAGGGCAGAAGCCCCAAGCTGGTGAACGCAGACTCCGTCTGCGACACTAAAGACCAGATGGTTCTTGAGGATTTGCCGGAATGCTCTGCGTTCGTGCAGCCGCCAGGGGGCGGTTCTATTGTGCAGCAATCGTTTCAGTTCCGCTTGCCATAGCAGCGACCTCACAGGCTGACGCAGCGTCATATTACTACTGGAACGACGCTCAGCCCGTCACCATTGCTCCGACCATACGCCCGGCAGTGCCGCGCAAGCCCAAGGCGCGCCACCTCGACAAGCTGACAAAGACCGAGAAGGAGGCTGCCAAGCCGCAAGGACCGGTCACGATCGCGGTGTCGATCAACAAGCAGCAGCTCAAGGTCTACGACGCAAACGGTCTGTTCGCGGAAGCGCCGGTCTCGACCGGCATGAAGGGACATTCCACGCCGTTGGGCGTGTTCAGCGTCATTCAGAAGCAGAAATTCCATCGCTCCAACATCTATAGCGGCGCCCCGATGCCGTTCATGCAGCGCATCACCTGGTCGGGCGTCGCGCTCCATGCGGGCGTGCTGCCCGGTTACCCAGCCTCGCATGGCTGCATCCGCATGCCGGCAAGCTTTGCAACCCGCTTCTATGGCTGGACGCGCATGGGATCCCGGGTCTTGGTCACGCCGAGCGAAGTGGCTCCTGCGAGTTTCTCGCATCCGATGCTCGCTGCCCTGAAGGCACCGCAGCCGAGCGCATCGGTGCAACCCGACGCGACTGCGCCGGCAGCGATCAAGTCGGACAAGGGCGCCGCCGTCACCACCGCGATCACAGTCGCGACGACGGATCTGCGCGCCACGATCGGTCATGCCGAGAGCCCGCGCTCCGGCGAAGGATCGCCCGCCGCGTCGCGCCAGGTGCGGACCGCCGATGCCAGCAACGCCAACGGACTCCCTCCGATGGTCTCGGACGCTTCCCCAAGCGCCGAACCATCGCGCTCGCTCCCGATGGAGGTTCAAAGCGATACTGCCGATCTGAAGCCCAGTGTCGCCGAGATCAAGATTGAGCCCGCGACCGCCGACGCAGAGGCAAGGTCTGCCCCCGGCGACGTGGCTCCGGCGAGCGAGCCCACGAATGTTGCGCAGGTGGCCGCTCCGGCTCTCGAGAAGCCGGCTGAGGCATCGGCGAATGCCGAAGCCACCGGTTCGACCGAACTCAAGCCTGCTGAATCCAAGTCGGTAGAGTCCAAGCCTGCCGACGCCCCGATCGCGGAGCAGCCTGCGTCGCCGCCCACACCGGCGGCAGAGGCACCGGCGAAGCCGGTCGATCCCAACGATCTCGCCAAGGATCAGTCGCGTGTTGCCGCACCGGACAAGCCGATTGCGCCCAAGCCCGAATTGAAGCGCAACAGCCAGATCGCGATCTTCATCAGCCGCAAGGATTCGAAGCTGTACGTGCGGCAGAACTTCGCTCCGGTGTTCAACACCCCGGTCACCATCGCACCGGGCGACAAGCCGCTCGGCACCCACGTGTTCACCGCGACGGCTGACAAGGCCGATCCGGCGACGATGCGCTGGTCCGTCGTCTCGCTGCCCTCCTCGGCGCGGAGCACCGCGGCGAACGATGGCACTGCCAGGGCGGTCCGGCGGGGTAAGAAGTCCGCGGGCGCCGATGCCGAGCCGAAACAGGTCGTTCAGCTGAGCAGCGCGGCCGAGGCGCTCGATCGCATCACCATTCCCGCCGATGTCATGGCGTGGCTCGGCGAAGCCCTGTCGACCGGAAGTTCGCTGATCGTGTCCGATCAAGGCATCAATCAGGGCGAAACCGGCGAGGGCACCGAGTTCATCCTTTCGCTGCGCTGACGACCGACGACGTCCCTCTTTCCGCCCCACGGCAGGGGTATCCCCGTGCCGGAACGCAGTCTGATCCAGCGCAACGTGGCGGCCGTTGAAGCAGCGGCCGGTCGAGCGCGGGCACATTCATGCTGACGGGGCTGGCTCTGCTCAGGGAGATTCACATGATCGATCGCAGGATGGTTGTTCTCGGCATTGGCGCCTCGTTGTCGGGTGCGACGCTCACGTCGCAGGCTGCTCGTGCCGACAATGCAGCGAGCAAGATGACCGCCTATCGCTTCTCCTTCCCGGCGCTGGCCGGTGAGCCGATTCGGCTCGCCGATTTTGCGGGCAAACCGGTGCTGGTCGTCAACACGGCCTCCCAGTGTGGCTACACCCCGCAATACACCGGGCTCCAGAAGCTGTGGAGCGAGTTCCATGAGCGCGGGCTGACGATCATCGCCGTGCCGTCCAACGACTTCAACCAGGAGCCTGGGATCGCCGGCGACATCGCCGAGCAGGCCAACAAAGACTATGGCGTGACCTTCCCCATGACCGCAAAAGCGGTGGTCACCGGTTCCAACGCCCACCCATTCTACCGCTGGGCTGCCGAGGCGCGGCCCAAGGAGACGCCGCGCTGGAACTTTCACAAATATCTGATCGGTCGTGACGGCTACATCGCCGACGTGTTCGCCTCCTCGGTTGAGCCGACGGATACGCGGGTCAAGACCGCAGTTGCCCGGTTGCTGGCGAACGGCTGAGCAACACTCGGCAGGAATGCGGCGGAAGCTGGCAACTTCCCCGTGTTTTTGCCTTGTTTCCTTTTGGCGCCACTCCGGCTGCTGGGCTAGTATCCCGGCCGGATGACGGAGCGACTCTCGACGCTGGCGCTCCCGTTGCAACAACCCCGAGGAAACACGATGCGGATTGCAGCAGGATTGGTGTTCGCAAGCTCTTTGGCGGCTTCGCTGTTGACGTCTGGCGCGGCCTGGTCCCAGGCGCAGCGCACGGCGGCGGCGCCGACCCCGGCCGCTGCTGCTCCCGCACCGGCCCCTGTTCCCGCCGTCGCCGCCCAGACGCAGCCGCCGCGCGCGCCCTGCATGAACCCCGATGCGCTCGGCGTCGGCCGCACCGTCGAGATCGATACGACCGGAGGTCCGGGATTCGGCTTCGAGCACTTCAAGGACCTCGACTTCCTGAAGGATCACGAGGTCGTGCTGACCTTCGATGACGGTCCGTGGCCGGAGAACACGCCCAGCGTGCTCAAGGCGCTTGCCGACCAGTGCACCACCGGCATCTTCTTCATCATCGGCAAGCATGCGACCTATTATCCGGAGATCCTGAAGCAGGTCTACAATGCCGGCCATACGGTCGGCACGCACACCTGGTCGCATGCGACGCTGACCAACAAGAAGCTGACCGAGGATCAGCGCAAGGAAGAGATCGAACTCGGCATCAGCGCCGTGAAGTGGGCGCTCGGCGGCAATTCCCCGGCGCCGTTCTTCCGCTTCCCGGCATTGCAGCATCCGCCGGAGATCGTGACCTATCTCGGCACCCGCAACATCGGCATCTTCTCCTGCGATCTCGACTCGTTCGACTTCAAGGCGCGCAATGCCCAGGCGGTGATCGACGTCACCTTCAAGAAGCTCGACAAGCTCGGCAAGGGCATCATCCTGATGCACGACTTCCACAAGCATACCGCCGAGGCCCTGCCCGAGATGCTGCGCCGCCTGAAGGCCGGCGGCTACAAGGTGGTCGCGATGCGCGCCAAGGCGCCGGTGCAGTCGCTGCCGCAATATGACGAGCAGCTCGCCAAGGTCGCGAAGCTTCCGACGGTGAGCCAAAGGCCGGTGTCGAGCGTTGTGACGACAGTGTCCGAATGAGACGGGATTCCTTTCGTCAGTGACCAAGCTTCGTATCGAAGGTTACGTGATCGTGTCGGCCGACGGGATGTTGGCCGACGCGAGCAATGCGATGCCGCCCGCCCTGAAATTTCCCGGCGACGCCGCATTCTTTTCCCAGGCCCTCGATGGCGCCGATCTGATCGTCCACGGCCGCAACTCCTATGAGGACCAGCCGAATTCGCCGAAGCGCCGGCGCATCGTCGTGACCGGCAAGGTCGCGGGGCTGGCGCCGGATCCGGAGAAACCGCTCTCCACCCTTTGGAACCCGGCGGGCGCCTCGTTCGAGGCCGCCTGCGAAGCCGCCGGCGTCGGTAGCGGCACGGTGGCAGTGATCGGCGGTCCCGTCGTGTTCGAGATGTTCATGGACCGCTACGAGACCTTCTTCCTGTCAATAGCCCCCCACGTCTCCCTGCCCGGCGGCGCACCGTGCTTTCCCGGCGTCGGTCCCGACCGTTCGCCGCAGCAGGTGCTGACGGCCCACGGCTACACGCCCGCCAATCAGCTGATGCTCGATCCCGCCCACGACGTCAGCGTGACCGCCTGGAAACGCAACGCTGAGAGCTCCCTCTATTAGAGCTCCCTCTAGATGTCTCCATACGCGCTCTGCTCCGGTGCCCTCGGACCCTTGCCATAGCCGAAGATCATGAACAGCGCGCCGATGATCGAGAGGTTCTTCAGCGCGTCGATCAGGGTCTTGGCGTTGTCGGGCGGGGCCTGGTTCCAGAAGTCATGGAAGTAGAAGATGGTCGCGCCGACGAACACGATCATCAGAGCTGCGAAGAAACGCCCGAGAAAGTTGAGCGCGATCATCACGCCGGCGAGCACCTCGAACGCGCCGGCCGCGATCGCCAGGATCTGCGGCATCGGCATCTTGGCAGCGGCCTCGAGCTGCGCCGCATAGGGCGCGAGCATCGTGGGAATCGTGACCTTGGCGGCGATGAGATCGGCGGTGGCGGGAATGCCGAACAGCTTGGTCGCGCCCGTGTAGATGAAGATCACGGCGAACAGAACGCGCCCGAATGTAATGAAACCCGGCATTCTCGCCCTCACGGATCAACTTCAAACGATGTGTCGCCGGCCCACCGGGCCGGATATGTGACGTCGCGAACGCTTTTCAACAATAAAGGCGGGCGGAATACGACCGAAACCGGACGAATTCCGCCACACTTCGATCACGCCAGCAGCGTCACGCGAACAGCGTCGGCTGCGCCCTCCCCGCCCGTTCCTGGGCTTCGACCGCGGCCACCGCTGTCATGTTGAGAATGCCGCGCGCCGTCACCGACGGCGTCAGGATATGCGCCGGCCGCGCCGGACCGATCAGGATCGGCCCCACCGGGACCGCATCCGCCAGCACCTTGATCATCTGATAGGCGACGTTGGCGGCGTCGAGATTCGGCATGATCAGGACGTTGGCCGAGCCTTCGAGATCCGAATGCGGCAAAATCGCCTTGCGCGCGGTCGCCGACAGCGCGGTGTCGCCCTGCATCTCGCCGTCGGCCTCGAGGTCGGGACGATGCTGCTTCAGCAATGCCGTCGCCTGCCGCATCTTGCGCGACGAATCCGTGTCGTAGCCGCCGAAATCCGAGTGCGAGACGAAGGCGATCTTCGGCTTGATGTTGAAACGCGTGACGTGGTTGGCCGCCAGCGAGGCCATCTCTGCGAGTTCCTCGGCCGTGGGATCCGGCCGCACCTGGGTGTCGCCGATGAAATAGGCGCCCTTGCTGGTGATGGTGAGCGCCAGCGCCGCGTAGTCGCTGACCCCCGGCATGAAGCCGATGATCTCACGGACGTGGCGCAGATGGCTCATATAGCGCCCCTCGACGCCGCAGATCATCGCATCCGCCTCACCCCTGACGACAGCGAGCGCCGCAATCACGGTGGCATTCGTGCGCACCACCGTGCGCGCCGCATCCGGCGTCACGCCGCGCCGTCCCGCGACCTCGATATAGCTCTGCACATAGGAGCGGTAGCGCGGATCGTCCTCGGGGTTGATCAGGTCGAAATCACGCCCGGCCTTGATCGACAGGCCGAAGCGCTTGATGCGGGCCTCGACCACGGAAGGACGGCCGACCAGGATCGGCCTCGCCAGCTTCTCCTCCAGCACCACCTGGGTGGCGCGCAACACGCGCTCGTCCTCGCCCTCGGCATAGATCACGCGGACCGGCTGCGTCTTTGCCTTGGCGAACACCGGCTTCATCACCAGGCCGGAGCGGAACGCGAAACGCTCCAGCAGCGCAGTGTACTCGTCGAAATTGGTGATCGGCCGCGTGGCGACGCCGGACTCCATCGCCGCCCTCGCCACCGCCGGCGCAATGCGCAGGATCAGGCGCGGATCGAATGGCGAGGGGATCAACGAACCCGGACCAAAGCCCTGGGTCTCGCCGGTGTCGAAGCCGCGGGACACCGCGTCCGACGGCGGGTCCTGGGCGAGCTGCGCGATCGCATCGACCGCGGCCTGCTTCATCGCCTCGTTGATCGCGGTGGCGCCGACGTCGAGCGCGCCGCGGAAGATGAACGGGAAGCACAGCACGTTGTTGACTTGGTTCGGGAAGTCCGAACGCCCCGTGCAGATCATCGCGTCCGGCCGTGCCGCGCGCGCCTCCTCCGGCATGATCTCCGGGTTGGGATTGGCGAGCGCCATGATCAGCGGTTTCTCGGCCATCTGCTTGAGCAGCTCCGGCTTCAGCACGCCGCCGGCGGACAGCCCGAGGAAGATGTCCGCGCCGCCGATCACCTCGGCCAGGGTCCGCTTGTCGGTCTTCTGCGCATAGACCGCCTTCCAGGGATCCATCAGCGTGTTGCGGCCCTCATGGACGACACCGTCGATGTCGCAGACCCAGATGTTCTTGCGCTGCGCGCCCATCGACACCAGCAGGTTGAGGCAGGCGATGGCGGCGGCGCCCGCGCCGGAGGTCACGATCTTGACCTCGGAGAGCTGCTTGCCCGCCAGCGACAGCGCATTCTTGATCGCGGCGCCGACGATGATCGCGGTGCCGTGCTGGTCGTC
>BFBZ01000021.1_pt22 | contig 22650 bp, 18 predicted proteins | sample 1888401 | NCBI WGS metagenome assembly BFBZ01 (sample SAMD00112614, study PRJDB3348) | symbiont metagenome | host: Chara braunii
ATCAAGCTCGCGTCAAGCCGCCCGCACCGAATCCAGGAAGCGGCTGACCTCGTCGCGGAGGCGGCAGCTCTGACCGGACAGCGACTTGGCGGCGGACAGCACCTGGGACGAGGCGGAGCCGGTGGCATCGGCGCCCTGGCGGACATCGGCGATGTTCGCCGACACCTGCTGGGTGCCATGGGCCGCCTGCTGGACGTTGCGCGAGATCTCGCGGGTCGCCGAGCTCTGCTCCTCGACCGCGGAGGCGATGGCGGACGCGATCTCCGACATCCGGGCGATGGTCTCGCCGATCTCCTTGATCGAGCCGACCGATTCCTGGGTCGCGCTCTGGATGCCGCCGATCTGCTGGCCGATCTCGCCGGTCGCCTTCGCGGTCTGCTCGGCCAGCGCCTTGACCTCGGAGGCGACGACCGCAAAACCACGGCCGGCCTCGCCGGCGCGCGCGGCCTCGATCGTGGCATTGAGCGCGAGCAGGTTGGTCTGTCCGGCGATCGCATTGATCAGCTCGACGACGTCGCCGATCCGCGCGGCGGCCTTGGCAAGCTCCGCGACGTTGTCATTGGTCTTGCGCGCCTGCGCCAGCGCCTCGCTGGCGATGCGCGCGGAATCCTGCACCTGGCGGCTGATCTCGTTGACCGAGGAGCTCATCTCCTCGGCAGCTGCGGCGACCGAATGCACGTTGGTCGAGGCCTCCTCGGAGGCCGCGGTCACCACCGTTGCGAGCTCCAATGACCGGCCGGCCGTGGTCGTCAGCGAGGCAGCTGAGCGCTCCAGGTCGGCCGACGCCGATGACACGACGCCGACGACCTCGCCGATCGCCATCTCGAACTCGCGCGTGAAGCGCTCGACCCGCTGGCCGCGCTCGATCTTCGCCTGGGCTTCGGCGGCAGCCGCCTGCTCCGCGCGCTTCTTCTCGAGCAGGGCCTCCTTGAAGGTCTGCAGCGAACCGGCCATCGCGGCGATCTCGTCGTCGCGATCGCTGGTCGGCACGACGACGTCGTCGTTTCCGGCGGCCATCTGGCCGATCAGCCCGGTGAGGCTCACGATCGGATTGATGACTCGGCGGCGCAGCAGAGTGGTAACGAGCACGAGAATGCCGAGCAGCGTCACGACCACGATCGTCGCCAGCGCGAGCATCATATAGGCCGTGTCGCGCGCGGCGACCGCCCGGTCGCGCGCCTCGGCGATCGCGGCGTCGCGCACGATGAAGAATTTCTGCACGGCCGGGACCACGGTCTCAGCCAGCTGATCCGCATTGAGAGAATAATTGAGGTCGCCGAGACCGGCCGCGATGTCCTTGTCGACGATCGGGATGGCGCGTCCAAAATAGGATTCGCGCGCGTCCTTGAAGGCGGCAAGCAGGCGCTCCGGATTGCCGAGCTGGTCGATGCCGGCCTCGAGACGCTCGCGATCGACCTCGGTGCGGCCCTGRGCGCGGTCCATTGCCGCCTTCTCGGCCGGGGTCACAGCCCGCCGCGCGCTGAGCGCGGGCGACAGAGCCGCGGCGCGGCCTCCGGCGGTGACACGCAGATCCTGCGCGGTGCGGGCCACGTCGAGCAGCGTGGTCAACGACGCGTCGGCATTGGCGATGTGGTTCTGCAGGCGGTTGAGGATCGGCTCGATGGCGAGGGCCACCTGGGTGACACCGGGGAGAAATCCCTTGATCACGGCCTGGTCGCGCGCGTTGAGCGGCACGTTCAACGCGGGGTCCACCTTGGACAGGATCTCGGACAGCTTGGATGAGGCCTGCTCCAGGCTGCGCATGATCTCCTCGCTGTCAGACACGTTGGCGAGCTGCGCGCGGGCCTTGGCGAAAGAGGCGTCCGCCGACTGCCTGATCTTGCGCACGCCCTCGAGCTGCGCGGGGGAGGCAGGACCCTCCTGGAAGATCGGCGTGATGTAGGGGGCGCGATGGCCGACGACGTCCTGCGCGAACAGCAGCACGGCGCCGAAGGCCTCGACGGTCTTGATGGCTTCAGCCTTGTCGTTGACGGCCCTGACCTGCTCGATGACCACTTGCGCGGCGGGCAGAATGGCCAGCGCGGTCACCGACARCATGGATATTGCGAACAGACGGCCRATTTTCATCGTTGAATCCCGGTTTCGATCCGRCGACGCTACGGGCCGATCGCTTAAGTTTATGCTTAATTTAACCTCCGTATTTCCACGGGGTTTCCGGGCGAAGCCCGTGCCTGGGGCTGGCCCGAATCGCCCTACAGGTCGAAATTGGTCGGCAGCATCACGACGTCGCGGATGGTCATGCCGCGCGGACGGGTCAGCATGAACATGATGACGTTGGCGACTTCGGCGGGCTCCAGCAGGCTGCCGGACTCCCGCGCCTCCTTGAGCTTCTCGGCCGGCCAATCGGCRATCAATGCGGTCACCACCGGGCCGGGCGAGATCGCGCCGACGCGGATGCCGTGCTTGAAGACCTGGCGGCGCACGGTCTGCACGAAGCAGTCGATCGCCCATTTCGAGGAGGCATAGACCGGCTCCCACGGCGTCGGGTAATGCGCCGCCAGCGAGCTGGTGACGATGATGTCGCCGGAGCCGCGGTCGATCATGTGCGGCAGCGCGTCACGCACGTTTTTCATGACGACATTGACGTTGAGGTTCAGCATGCGGTCGATCGCATCCGTCCTGGCATCGACCAGATCGCCGCCAATGTAGCTGCCGGCATTGGCATGCAGGATGTCGAGCCGGCCGGCGGCATCGAGGATGCGCGGCAGCAGCGTGGCGCAATCGGTGGAATCGAGCAGGTCGATSACCACGGGGATCACGGCTTCGCCATGCCGCTCCCGCAGGCGAGCCARCGCCGACGCATCGCGGTCGATCATCACGACGCGGGCACCGGCGGCCAGCATCGCCTCGCTGCTGGCGAGGCCGATGCCTGATGCGGCCCCGGTGACGGCGGCCACCTTGCCTTCGAGTTCCCTGGTCATCGCGTCCTCCCTGTGAGCGCGCACCCTAGCGCAATTCGCGCATGGCCGCCGCGTCTCTTTGGAGCCAATCCAAGGCCCGCGCGTTGCATTCCGGCCGCACGATGAAGAGTCCGATGGAGACGATCGACGCCTACCTCACCCGCAAGCATCAGGAGCTGCAGCTCTTGAACGCCTGCCTGCGCCGTCCCCACGCCGTGCCGGCGCCGCGCTCGGTCAGCGAGGTTGTCCGGCACAAGTTTCAGCTTGCCGCGGCGCTGAAGGCCGAACATGTGCTGACCGACTGGAGCGCAACCGAGACGGCCTGGGCCGATACSGATGATCACCACRCCGGCCCGTTCGCGTTCAGCTATGACTATCAGCGCGCCGATCTCGACGTGCGCGGCCCGTCMTTCTATGCGCWACAACAGAGCTCGGAATCCACCATCTACACGATTTCCGGMATGGCGGCGRTCGCGGCGCTGCTGCTGGCGACGCGGCCGGTGCTCGGCGAGGCCGACCTGATGATGCTGCCGGGCTCCTATGGAGAGACCCAGGAGCTGATCGACGCGCATGCGCGGCATCTGCGCTCGGCGACGCTCCCAGACGACCTCGCCGACACTTTGGCGCGGCGATCGTCCGSGCCGCGGCTGCTGCTGCTCGATTCCAGCGCGACGGCGGCGCGCTTCGAGGCCGTGCTTCGCTGCGCACGCCCGGCGATCGATCTCCTGATCTTCGACACCACCTGCTTTGCCAATGGTTCGGGACGCATCCGCCGCGTGCTCGCCTGGGCGCGGCGCTGCAACGTGCCGGTCGCGATGCTGCGCAGCCACACCAAGCTGGATTCGCTCGGCGCGGAATATGGCCGGCTGGGCTCGGTGGTGTTTGTYGATTGGACGACCATCGCGCCCGGTCGCGTCGCGCTTCAGGCACTGACCGGAGAAACGCGCMACGCCGTCAGGCTGCTCGGCGGCGCGGCGCTGCCGGCGCATTTTCCGCCCTATGTCGGCATGGCGCCCTACCGGGATCTGACCAATAGACGMGTCGCCGCCATCCTGCGCAACAGCCGCCGCGCGCGGCGCCAATTCGCSCGGACGCTGCGCGGCCTCACCGCGGAGCTCGATTTCGCGCACGGGCTCTACGTGACCCTCGACAGTGACGYGCCGCTCGACGAGGCCAGCGCGCGGMGCGCGGCAGCGGCCATGAGCGAGGATCTGCGCCGCGCCGGCCTGCCGATCCGTCACGCCGGCAGCTTCGGCTTCGATTTCGCCGCGACCGAATGGTTTCACGACGCCACCACCGATCGCTACAGCGTGCGCGTCGCCGTGCCCGATCTGCCCGGCGCGCTCTGGGACGAGCTGACGGATGGCATCGCGACCTGGTGGTCCATGCATCAGGGACGATCTGCCGCGGCGTGACCGCGCGCGATGGCACGTGGTTTGCCTCTCCAACGGCACGCGATCACGCCGCAGGGGGTCCCATGAGCAGCTCGAAAACTCATCTGTCACGCCGGATCGTCCTCGGCGGATTGGGGGCTGCCGGACTGAGCGCATGGGCACCGCGCGCGGGCTGGGCGCAGGGACGCGCCGAGACGCTGCTGGTGGTGCAGGAGCTCGGTCCCAATTCGCTGGACATGCAGGGCGTCGGCGCGAACCAGACCGTCAACGGGCTCGCCTGGAACTGCTACGACCGGCTGCTCAGCTACGCGGCCAAGACCCTGCCCGATGGCACCACCTCTTACGACCGCGCCGTGCTGGCGCCGGAGCTCGCCGAGAGCTGGGAGGTCGCCCCCGACGGCCTGTCCTGCACCTTCAAGCTGCGCAAGGCTGCGACCTTCCATGACGGCACCCCGGTCACGGCGAGGGACGTCAAATGGTCGTTCGATCGCGCCGTCTCGGTCGGCGGCTTCCCGACGTTCCAGATGTCGGCGGGATCGCTGGAGAAGCCGGAGCAGTTCGTCGTGGTCGACGATCACACCTTCCGCATCGACTACATCCGCAAGGACAAGATGCTGCTGTTCAACGTCGCGGTCGTCGTGCCCTTCATCATCAATTCGGAGCTTGCGAAGAAGAACGCCACGGCGGAAGACCCCTGGGCGCTGGCCTGGCTGAAGGCCAACGAGGCCGGCAGCGGCGCCTACAAGGTCGAGAGCTGGAAGCCCGGCACCGAGACCGTGCTGAGCCGCTTCGACAATTGGACATGCGGGCCGCTGCCGAAGATCAAGCGCGTGATCGCKCGCGACATCCCCTCCGCCGGCACCCGCCGSGCCATGCTCGAGCGCGGCGACGCCGATCTCTCCAGCGGCTTCGCGCCGCGCGATTTCGACCAGCTGATCAAGGAGGGCAAGGTCAAGGTGACGGGCGTGCCGATCCCCAACGCGCTGTGGTACGTCGCGCTCAACACCGCCAAGCCGCCATTCGACAATGTCAAGCTGCGCCAGGCGATCGCCTGGGCGATGCCYTATGAGCAGATCCAGTCGAGCGCATTCTTCGGCCGCGCAGTGCCGATGTATGGCGGCGCGAGCGAGGTGAGCAGGCCGGTGTGGCCGCAGCCCTTCCCCTATGTGACCGATCTCGACAAGGCCAAGGCGCTGATGAAGGAGGCCGGCTTCGAAGCMGGACTGGAGACGACACTGTCGCTCGACGCCGGCACCGCCACGGTCGGCGAACCCACGGCGATCCTGATCCAGGAGAACCTCGCCAAGATCGGCATCAAGGCCGCAATCGACAAGATCCCCGGCGCCAACTGGCGCACGACGCTGAACAAGAAGGAGCTGCCGATGGCGCTCAATCGCTTCAGCGGCTGGCTCGATTATCCCGAATACTATTTCTATTGGAATTTCCATGGCCGTAATTCGATCTTCAACATCTCGTCCTATCAGAGCAAGGACATGGACGCGCTGATCGAGACGGCGCGCTTCACCAMTGACGCCGCGGAATATGAGGCGACCGTGAAGGCGTTCATCACGCTGTGCATGCGCGARGTGCCGGTCGTGCCGCTCAACCAGCCGATCCACGACGTCGCGATGCAGAAGAACGTGAGCGGTTATGAATTCTGGTTTCACCGGGAGCCGGACTACCGGCAGTTCGCGAAGGGGTAGCTGTCAGTCAGGCGGAGGCTGACGGATGACCGGCGATGTGGCGACACCTCTCGCCACGGGGACGCTGCACCCTCTCTCTTTTAGAAGAGGGTGCGCCGTCGCTTTGGCTTGCCTATTCGCGTCACCGATATCATCGCTCCCTCGATGCGCGTCCCTTCACAGCCAGCCGCGCTTTCTGAACTGCCAGTACAGCACRCTGCACACCGCGACGATGAAGCCGAGCACGGCGTAGTAGCCATATTGCCATTTCAGCTCCGGCATATGCTCGAAGTTCATGCCGTAGATGCCGGCCACCGCGGTCGGCACGGCGAGGATCGCGGCCCAGGCGGCGAGCCGGCGGGCGATGTCGGTCTGCTGCGCCTGGCCGGCCATCATGCTGGCCTCGAACACGAAAGCGAGGATCTCGCGCAGCGAATCCGCATCCTCCTCGGCGCGCTTGGCGTGGTCGAGCACGTCGCGGAACAACGGTGCCATCTCGGCATCGATCGCGACATTGTCGGCGTGCTCCAGCCGCTTGCAGACGTCGACCACGGGACCGACGGCGCGGCGCAGCCGCARCAGGTCGCGCCGGAGGCGATAGAGCCGGTCGACCTMGTGACGCGCCAGCGGGCGCTGCAGCACGACTTCCTCCAGCGTCTCGACCTCGGCCATGATRCTCTCGGTCACCGGGCGATAATTGTCGACGATGAAATCGAGGATGGCATAGAGGATGTAGTCCTCGCCCTTGGCAAGCGAGCCCGGGCAGCTCTCGCACCGCTCGCGCACCGCGCCATAGGAGGTCGAGGCGCCGTGGCGCACCGACACGACGAAGCCSGGGCCGACGAAGATATGCGTCTCGCCGAACACGATGTGATCCTGCACCAGCTGCGCGGTGCGCGCGACCACGAACAGCGCGTCGCCATAGCGCTCGACCTTGGGCTGCTGATGCGCCTTCGACGCGTCCTCGATCGCCAGCTCATGCAGGTCGAACTGGCGCGCGATCCGCTGCAATAAAGCGGCAYCCGGCTCATGCAGCCCGATCCAGACCACGTGGCCGGGCCGCTTGCTCCAGGCGCCGGCGTCCTCAATCGCGATGTCAACGACGCGGCGACCGCCGGCGTAGACGCCGGCCGCGACCACCCCCGGCTCGCGTGGCCGACCCCGCCCCTGTGGGGCTGGGGCTTCGGCCGGCGCTGGCGTGGTTACATGGCGCATGCTGGCTCTCCGCTGTCGCCGGCAATTTTCCGCGCCCGGACTGGTCCGGTCAAGCTGCGCATCAGGTCACGCCGGTGGGGCCGTCGAGCAGCTGCCTGACGCGGCGGACCAGATCGGTGCGGCGGTACGGCTTGTTGATGATCTCGAACTCGCCGATGTTCGCATCGGCCCGCTCCACCGCCGCATCGGAATAGCCGGTTGTGAGCAGCACCTTCAGCTTGGGCTGGCGCTTGCGCGCCTCGCGCGCYAGCACGGTGCCGTTCATGCCGCCGGGCATCACAAGATCGGTGAACAGCAGATCGAAGCGGATCTCCGAATCCAGCAGCTCGAGGGCGGTCGGCGCATTGGCGGCGATCTCCGTGCGATAGCCGAAATCCTCCAGGATCGAGCGCGCGAGTTCGGCCACGTCGGCGCGGTCCTCGACGATCAGGATACGCTCGCTGCCGGTGCGGTCCATCGCCATCTGCGGACGGATCGCGGGCGCCGCGATCTCCTGYTCGGTCGCCGGGAACAACAGCTGSACGGTCGTGCCGAGGCCGACCTCGCTGTAGATATAGGTGCTGCCACCGGACTGCCGGGTGAAGCCATAGACCATCGCGAGCCCGAGCCCGGTGCCCTTGCCCTCTTCCTTGGTGGTGAAGAACGGCTCGGCGACGCGAGCGAGAATGTGCGGCGGAATGCCGACGCCGTCATCGGACACTTTCAGCGCCACGTAGCGGCCGCCCTTGGGCACGCCGAACTGCACCACGTCCTCCTCGGAGATCTCCTTGTTCTCGGTGCGGATCGTGAGCGTGCCGCCATCGGGCATCGCGTCGCGCGCATTGACGAACAGGTTGAGCAGCGCGACCTCTGCCTGGGTCTGGTCGATCCGGCTGTTCCACAGGCCTGGCTGCGCCTTGACCGCAATGCGAACGCTTTCGCCGAGCGTGTGCCGCGCCATCTGCACCAAGGTTTCGATCATGTTGTTGAGGTTGATCGGCCGGCTGTCGAGCCGCTGCTTGCGCGCGAACGACAACAGCTGCTGCGTCAAGGTGGCGGCGCGGTTGGCGGCGGAGCGGATGTTCTCGACCGCGCGCCGATGCCGCGGCGCAAGCTCGCTYACGGCGCCCTGCAATGTCTCGGTATAGCCGATGATGACCTGCAGGATGTTGTTGAAGTCGTGCGCGATGCCGCCGGTRAGCTGTCCGATCGCCTCCATCTTCTGCGACTGCACCAGCGCGCTCTCGGCATCGCGCCGGCGCGACACGTCGAGCTGCGAGCCGAAGAAGTAGACCAGCTCGCCGGCGCGGTTGTAGACCGGGCTGATGAACAGCGCGTTCCAGAACGCCGCGCCGTTCTTGCGGTAGTTGAGGATCTCGACCGCAATGTCGCGACGRCTCGCGATCGCGCTGCGGATCGCCGCGATCGTCTCCTGGTCCGTATCGGGCCCCTGCAGGAAACGGCAATTKGTGCCGACGATCTCGTTGAGCTCGTAGCCGGTCATYTCCAGGAACGCGCGGTTGGCGAACAGGATCGGATTGTCGCTCTGGCGCGGATCGGTGACGATCATCGGCATCCGCGTGGTYTCGACCGCGGCRAAGAAGATGTCATGGCGCTCCGACGACAGATCGGACGCATCGCCGCGGTCGACGACCGCGCGCGCCCGCTGCGGCTTCTCTTCTGACATGCTTCCCAGCTCCGCCTTTCCTTCTGCATGACGCGCACGGCCGCGCCGGACATCCGATGCAGCGCACCTTTTGATATGCCGCCCGAGGGGATCGGGTTCCCACTTGCGCCAGCGTGGCGCATATGCAGGGACGTGCTCACGAAATCGCGACGACCGGTCGCGGGAACGAAACCTGAGAAMGCCGCCGCCTCCTGCTCCGCTCGCGCCCATTCACGCCGGCCGCTGCTCGACGCGCCCGATGCAGACGCGCTACACCATCGTCTCGATCATCATCAACGGCAGGACTCATCATCATGGCAGAACAACGGGTCGCGCTGGTCACMGCCGGCGGCAGCGGCATGGGTGCGGCAGCAGCCCGCCGCTTGGCCGCGGACGGCTTTCAGGTCGGCATCCTCTCCTCCTCCGGGAAGGGCGAGGCGCTGGCGACCGAACTCGGCGGCCTCGGCGTCACCGGCTCGAACAAGTCGAACGACGACCTGAAGCGGCTCGTCGACGGCGCGATGAGCCGGTGGGGCCGCATCGACGTGCTCGTCAACAGCGCTGGCCACGGCCCGCGGGCGCCGATCCTGGAGCTGAGCGACGAGCAGTGGCACACGGGGCTCGACACCTACCTGCTCAACGTGATCCGTCCGTCGCGTCTGGTGACTCCGATCATGCAGACGCAGAAGAATGGCGCGATCATCAACATTTCGACCGCCTGGACCTTCGAGCCGTCGGCCATGTTCCCGACCTCGGCGGTGTTTCGCGCGGGGCTGGCCTCCTTCACCAAGATCTTCGCCGACAGCTATGCGGCAGACAACATCAGGATGAAYAACGTGCTGCCAGGCTGGATCGACAGTCTCCCCGCCACCGAAGAGCGCCGCAGCAGCGTGCCGATGGCCCGCTACGGCAAGGCCGAGGAGATCGCCGCGACGATCGCCTTCCTCGCCTCGGATGGCGCAGCCTATATCACCGGCCAGAACATCCGCGTCGACGGCGGCCTGACACGCAGCGTGTGAGCCGGCCGTTGCGCAACACGGTCGGATACCACAGCGTCAGCGATCCCGACGACCGAGCCCGCTGGTGAGTTACGGCGTCGTGGCCAGACTTGTCCCGGCCATGACGACGGAGGGGCGGGAGATTTTATCTCTGCCGGCCGTCGCTTGTCTCCGACCGCTCGAGCCTCAGAACATCTCGAAATATTCGCGCTGCTCCCAGTCGGACACTTCGGCGTTGAAGCGATCGATCTCGGCGGTCTTGATGAAGGTGTAGTAGTCGATGAAGGTGGCGCCGAACGCGTTGCRRAAGAAGGCGTCGGCCTTCAGCGCGTCGACGGCCTCGYGCAGCGATTTCGGCAGCAGGCTRGCCTTGGTCTCATAGGGCACGTCGGCGGATGGCCCSGGATCGAGCTTGCGGTCGACGCCGTCGAGGCCGGCCGCGATTTGCGAGGCCATGTAGAGATAGGGATTGGCGGCGGGCTCGCCGATGCGGTTCTCCAGCCGMGTGGCGCGATCGCCGGGTCCGCCGAGCACGCGGATCATGACGCCGCGATTGTCGCGGCCCCAGATCGCGCGGTCCGGCGCCAGCGAATAGGCGCGATAGCGCCGGTAGCCGTTGATGGTCGGGGTCGAGAACACMGCGGCGGCGCGCGCATGCGCGAGCAGGCCGGCCATGTAGTGACGGCCGAGCGCGGACAGCCCGTCCGTTTCCGACGTCATAAAGGCGTTGCTGCCGTCGCGCGCGACCAGCGACTGGTGCAGATGCCAGCCCGACGACATCACGTTGGGGATGCGCGGCCGGCACATGAAGGTGGCGTGATAGCCATGGCGCTGCGCGATCTGCTTCACGGCGCTGCGGAACAGCACCATCGTATCGGCGGGCTCCATCCCGATGCCGGGCTGCAGCACGAACTCGCATTGGCTCGGGCCATATTCAAGCTCGATCGAGCGCAAGGGCAGACCGAGCGCGGTGAGATTGGCCCGGATGGTCTCCAGCGCCGGCTCCATCTGATCGAAGCGCTGCTCGGTGAGGTACTGATAGCCCTGCGTCAGCAGGCTGACTGTTGGCGGCACGCCGGGCTGTCCGGGCGAGCCGGCATCACCCGGTGCAAGACGCGGATCTTCGACCTTGAAGATGTGGCACTCGACCTCGAGCCCGGCCTTGAACTGATAGCCGCGCTGATCGAGCGCCGCCAACGCGGAGCGGTAGAGATTGCGCGTGGCGAAGGGAACGGGCGCACCATTGGCGAAGTAAAGATCGCACAGCACCCATCCTGTCCCGGGCGCCCAGGGCAGCACGCGGAACATGGTGGGATCGGCGACCATCAGCGCGTCGCTGCCGCCCTGCATCTCGCTCATGCCGAAGCCGCCGCCGGCCGTGAACACCGGAAACACCGTGCGATGCGAGGTGTCCTTGGCGAGCAAGGTCGTCGTGATCGAGCAGCCATCCTCAAGCGAGGACAGCGCGGCATCGACGGCCAGCGCCTTGCCGCGCAGGATGCCGTGCTGGTCGGGAAAAGAGAAGCGGATCGTCTTGAGCCCCTGCTCCTCGGCGATCCGGCGCATGCGCAGCGCGGCCTCCGCCTGCTCGGCCGACCACAATTGATGCTTTTGGACGAAACTCAACGATGGCTCCTGATCACGATGGCGATGCGTGTGAGCGAGTCCGCAGCCGTGCGGCAGGCTCGGTGCCGGCGTCGCCACGCTGGCGCAGGGCGATCGCATAGGGTGCTCCGGGTATAGCGCCCGTCTGTTTCCACGTCGTTATGGCCGGGCCTGTCCCGGCCATCCACATCGGCCAGCACCCTCGGAACGACGTGGATGCCCGGGACAAGCCCGGGCATGACGGAGCAACTAATCGACAAGCGTTGGTGGCACGATTGCCGCACGTCGTCAGAGGCGATCGCCCTGCCGCCCGCAGCGGAGACGCAATCCGGGTCTTGGGGTACAGGTCCGACCACTTGCGCGTCCCATGCGGCGGCCCCTCACCTCGACCCTCTCCCCGTGAAGAACGGGGAGACGGAGCGCAGTTCGGCCGGGGCCCGTGCGCGCCAGCTAATGCGGCTGATCGTCTTTCGAACACGTCCTCTCACTCCGCGGCGCTCAGATGCGGCGCGAGGCGGATGATATCGGCGGGCACCGGGGCCGCCCAGGGCGCGTTGCGGCGGCGACGGACGTCGACCTCCATCCAATAGGTCTCCCAACCGCGGGTCGGGCCGATGCCGTCCATCGTCGCCGGCCCCTGCACGCTGCGCGCCTCCGCCGCATCGAGAAACAGCATCGGCTTGTCGCCGGTCGCGACAGCCTCGATCTGCTCGCGAAGCAGACGGCGATACTGAATGATCGCCTTGTCGGACTGGCCGAGATGCTCGCGGGTGCGGTCCTGGATCCGGCCCATCGACTCCACCGCCCACTGGTCGTGCACGTTGATGTCGTTGCCCATGCCGGTATAGGTCGCGGTCGCCTGTTCGCGCGGATCAAAGCCGTAGTCGTTGCTCTTGTTCTTGCGCGAGCGGTATTCCGGCAGCTCATAGAGCTCCAGCCGCTGCGCCCGCATCTTCGCCTTGTCGACCGGCGCACCATAACTGGTGAAGATCGCATACCAGTAGCAGGTCTCGTCATCGACCGGCACGTGCCACTGCGTGATCGTCATCTCCGTGCTCATCGGGATCACGAAGGCATGGGGGAACAGCTGATTGGTCACACGCACATGGGTGCGCTCGGCGTCGATCTCGCGCAGCGCGATGATGCGCAGGCCATATTCGGTGCGTTCGACATTGAGGATGGGGCGATCATACTCGCGCAACACCTTGGTCATCGGCAGTTCGCTGTCGGCGGAGGCGCCACGGAACTGCTTGCCATAGGCGGTGGATGTATCCTCGTCCTCGAAGAAGCGATGCAGGAAGGAGGCGTGGGCGGGATCGATGCCGACCTCGAGCGCCTGCAGCCAATTGCACTCGATCAGGCCCTTGAAGGCGAACGTATAGGCCTCCGGCGCGGTGAAGCAGTCGAGATCCGGGAACGCCGGCGCAGCACCGTTGCCGAGCCAGGCCCACAGGATGCCGCCCTTCTCGACCACCGGATATGCGCGCTGCTTGACGTTCTTGCACAGGGCAGAGCCGGCGGGCTCGGCCGGCGTCTCCAGGCATTGCCCCTCGACATCGAACAGCCAGCCATGAAAGGCGCAGCGCAGGCCGCCATGCTCCAGCCGGCCAAAAGCGAGATCGGCCCCGCGATGCGGGCAATCGCGGTCAAGTAGTCCGTAGCGGCCCTGCTCATCCTTGAAGAGCACGAAGTCCTGGCCGAGCAGCTTGACGGCGCGAACCGGCCGATCGCCCGTGAGCTCGTCCACCAGAGCGGCCGGCTGCCAGTACATCCTCATCAGTTTACCGGCGGGCGCGCTGGGCCCGATGCGGGTGATGAGATCATTCTGCTCCTTGCTCATCATGATGGCCGTTCCTCCTGTGTCGTCGCATGTCGGGCGTTGAGCATCACGCGAACATCAAATATTGTGCGCTAGACGAACATATGTTCGCCAAGATTAGATTCGCTTTAAACGGGGAGAAGCGCAAGTGAAAAAGCTACAACCGAAGCCCAAGGGCCGACGTCAGGCAGCATCACTGCGGCCCAAAACAACAACAGCGGATCGTGTCAGGTCGATGCCGAAACTTAAGCGGACTGATGAGGAGAAGAAGCAGGCGCGCGGCGACGGGCCTGAGTTCGTGGAGGCGCTCGATCGCGGTTTGCGGGTCATACAGGCCTTCAGCCGCGAGGGGCGTCCAATGACACTCAGCAAGGCGGCGGAGCTCACTGGGCTTGCGCGCGCGACCGTGCGGCGCATCCTGCTGACGCTCAAGGCCTCGGGGCTGGTGCATGGCGACGACCGGCTGTTCTCGCTGACACCACGCGTCCTGCTGCTGGCATCGAGCTATCTCGCATCGAACCAGATCAACACGGTGATGCAGCCGTTGATGGATGCGACGGCCGCAGAGGCGCGCGAGGTCTGCTCGCTCGCCGTTCTCGACGGCGACGAGGTCGTGTTCATCGCGCGCGCGACCGCGACGCGGATGTTCTCCACGGGGCTCGAGATCGGCTACCGGCTGCCCGCTCATTGCACCTCGGTCGGCCGAGCGCTACTGAGCCGTTTGCCGGACGATCAGTTGCGCCAGACGATCGAGCGCACGGAGCTCAAAGCGATGACGCCGCAGACGACCACCGACAAGGAGGCACTGATCGCAGCGATCGACGCCGTCCGCAGCGAGGGCTATTCCGTGGTCGATGGCGAGGCCGAGCACGGCTTCCGCTCGATTTCCGTGCCGATCCGCCGCTATGACGGCGGCATCGTCGCCGCCGCCAATATCGGCGGGCATGTCGACCGCATCACGGTCGACGAAATGAAGGAGCGCTTCCTGCCGCTCCTGCAGCAGCTGGCCACGACCGCGCAGCCGCTGCTGGTGTAATCCCATCCGAACGGCGCCGGCCTCTCGCGGGGCGGCGCCGCCATCTCCTATCTGCACCTGCCGGGCGGCGTTGCGGACGAGAGCCGCGGCCGCCGCCGCACGCGTCGGATGTCCGCGTCGACCACGCCCGAGCGGCGGGTCCACGCGCTCCGGCGCCCTCCTGTCGGATCACACGCGCCGCAACCATGCTGATGCGGGAGGCGCGGCATGCGCGCCGTGACCGGCGCCGCGATCCGCTGCTGCACCATGAGCCGAACTCGGGCATGGCGTGATGACGACCGCGGAGGTCGCCATCGCAGCGAACCTTGAGTAGCCCGACCTCATCACAGCCATCTATTAGTTGCGGATCGACATGTGGTCGAATTCTGTTCCTGGCCACCCGATAGCCACAACTAATAAATCGGACGCCGCCGCGCGSGCTGCCGGATGCCGCCCGCCATGGACGTGATATTGTCGTGACGCCCGGAACCGATTGCCACGATTGCCACCGAGCTGCAGGTAATATGACGCTGATCATCCGAAGGTCGCGTCCGACACCGACGTCATCAGCTGCGTCGCGCCGCCAGCGAATGCGGTCGCCGCCACCAGAAAGCCGCGAGCCGCGCGGCCGCCCTTCATTCAGCATGCAACTGACGATCACCCACTCTCTCTGAGAGCATGCGCCGGCGCGCACGATCTCAAGGCGCAGAACAGCGCGCCCCTCTCTTAGTCCAGATGCACCAGGCTATAGACGTACGACTTCGCGCCTTTGCGGCTCACCCAATCGCCCTCCGGCGGCGCTGGGCCCTGCTGCGCCGGCAGCACGTTCCAGGGGCGGCCCATGCAGGAGTGGGACGGCTCATCCCACGCGACCCAGCCCCAGTCCGGCTTCCACACGATCCAATAGTCACCATCAGCGCGCTTGAAGCCGCTGCTGCCGTCCGGACGGCGGGCGCGAACAAAGCTGTAGACCAGATCGTCGCTCTGGCGGCGAAGCTCGAAGCGAACAACTTCGTTGGACATCGGCGGCATCTCGCGCGTAAATGGCACATCCGGCGAAAGACACCCTATTTGACGAGGGTCATGCCGCTCCAGGGGAAAAGCCATGGCTGAAACGCTGCCGCTCGTGCTGGTGCCCGGATTGATCTCCTCGCCGCGGATCTACGCGCCGGTCATCCCGGCGCTGTGGCGGCTCGGGCCGGTGATGGTGGCCAATCACATCCGCGATGACAGCATGGCCGCGATCGCACGCCGCATCCTCGTCGAGGCGCCGCCGCGCTTCGCGCTCGCCGGGCACTCGATGGGCGGCTACATCGCCTTCGAGATCATGCGCCAAGCGCCGGAGCGGGTCGCCAAGCTGGCCCTGATCAACACCCAGGCGCGGCCCGATACGCCAGAAGCCAGTGCCCGCCGCCGCACCATGATGACACGCGCCAAGGATGGCGACTATCACGGCGTCGTCGACGAGCTGTTCGCGGGTTTCGTGCATCCGTCGCGCCAGGACGATCCGCGGCTGCGCCAACTGGTGCACGACATGGCCGAGGAGGTCGGCGTCCTCGGCTTCATCCGGCAGTTGACGGCCATCATGTCGCGCCCGGATTCGCGACCGACCTTGACCGCGATCCGCTGCCCGACCCTGGTGCTGACCGCCGACACCGACAACACCATTCCGAACAGCCTGTCGAAGGAGATGGCCGACGGCATCAGCGGCAGCTGGCTGGTCGTGCTCGACAATTGCGGTCACCTGCCGCAGCCCGAGCAGCCGGAGGAGACCGCACAGGCGTTGATGGAATGGCTGCGGGGATGAGATGGCAATGCAGCTCACGCATCGCGTGAGGCACGCTCACACCTGCGCCTTCCCCACCCTTAGCCCATCCACGAACACATCGAGCAGYCGCAGCACGCTCTGCTGCCAGCCGGTCTGGTCGTGCATGTAGCACATGCCGATCAGGGCGCGGAGGACGTCGTCGGCGCTGATGTCGCTGCGGATCTCGCCGGCCTCGACGGCGCGGGCGAGCAAGGCCCCGATCGAGCGGGTGAGATGGCCATGCGAATAAGCGGCGAGTTCGGAGTTCGCGTTCATCACGATCGCCAGCGCCGCCATCATGCCCTTCTTGGTGGCGACGAACTGCACCGTCGAGCGTAGCCAGCGCCGAAGCGCCTSGACCGGAGACGGCTCGCTCTTCAGCGCCTCGGCCAGCTCCGAGAGCTGCTCGACCTCGCGGCGATACACCGCCTCGAACAGRTCCTCGCGGGTGGGGAAATGCCGGTACAGCGTGCCGATGCCGACRCCGGCCTGGCGCGCCACGGCCTCCAGGCTCGCCTCGGCRCCGCCGACGCTGAACACCGCCTTGGCCGCCTCCAGCACGCGYTCGCGATTGCGCTGGGCATCGGCGCGCGGCTTKCGGCTGCGCTCTTGTGGTTTCGTCTCCATCTCACCAGCTCTTGATGACGGACYRTTCATGTCCCCTTGCTAAGCGGAGGRRYCCTCCGTATAACTAGACCTGCCACCCGGGAYAGCCAACCTYTCCTTGCCGTCGTCCCGCGGTCGCTGGATCTGGACGGARCCCCGCCCGTAAGGCGGGTTCCGCTGCGATCCGATTAGGCCATCGCTTCGATCGGAACAACGCATGAATTGGACTGTCAGACTCACCGTCAACGGTGAGCCGCGAACGCTTGCGCTCGACGACCCCCGCGTCACGCTGCTCGACCTGCTGCGCGAGCGCCTCCACCTCACCGGCACCAAGAAAGGCTGCGACCGCGGCCARTGCGGCGCCTGCACCGTCCTCGTCGACGGCCGCCGCATCAATTCCTGCCTGACGCTCGCCGTCAGCCTGGACGGCGCCGCGATCACCACCATCGAAGGCCTGGCGCAGGGCGACCAGCTGCATCCGGTGCAGGAGGCCTTTATCGCCCATGACGCCCTGCAATGCGGCTTCTGCACGCCAGGCCAGATCATGAGCGCCGTCGGCCTGATCAGCGAGGGCCACGCCGGAGATGATCCGGAGCGCGTGCGCGAAGGCATGAGCGGCAATCTGTGCCGCTGCAGCGCCTATGTGGGCATCGTCGAAGCGGTGCTCGATGCGCAGGACAAGCTCACGGGCAAGACGGAGCGCGCGGCATGAACCGGTTCGATTATGTGAAGCCGGCGAGCGTCGCCGAAGCCATCGCGGCGGCCAGCGCGCCGGGTGCGGCCTATCTCGCCTCCGGMACCAACCTGCTGGATTTGATGAAGGGCAATGTCGTCAGGCCGGCACGGCTGGTCGACATCTCGCATCTCACCGAGCTCACACGCATCGAACATCGCGAGAACGGCGATGTCAGGATCGGCGCCCTGGTGCGCAATGCTGACCTCGCCTGCGATCAGAGCTTCGCACGCGACTTTCCAGCGATCGYCGAAGCGCTGCTGTCGGGCGCCTCGGCGCAGTTGCGCAACGCCGCGACCGTCGGCGGCAATCTGCTGCAGCGGACACGCTGCGCCTATTTCTWTGATCCGGCATCGGGCTGCAACAAGCGCACGCCCGGCGCCGGCTGCGACGCGCGGGAGGGCGACAATCATCAGCATGCCGTGCTCGGCTGGAGCGAGGCCTGCATCGCGACCAATCCCTCCGACTTCTGCGTGCCGCTCGCGGCGTTCGATGCGGTGGTCGAGATCGAAGGCCCGGCCGGCCGGCGCGAGATCGCGCTGGAGGCGCTGCATCTGTTGCCCGGCTCGACACCGGAGCGCGAGACGGTGCTTGACCCCGGCGAGATCATCGTCGCGATCCGGCTGCCGGCCGAAGCGCGCGCCTTCGCCAGGCATGCCCGCTATCTGAARGTGCGCGAGCGCAATTCCTACGCCTTCGCGGTCGTCTCCGCCGCCGCCGGCCTCGTGATCGAGAACGGYACGATCAGCCACGCGCGTCTCGCGCTCGGCGGCGTCGCGGCCAAGCCRTGGCGCGCGCGCGAAGCGGAGGCGCTGCTCGCAGGACAGCCGGCCGGTCCATCGGCGTTTCAGCAGGCCGCCGCAGCGGCGCTGCGCGACGCCAGGCCGTCCGGGGACAACGCCCACAAGATYCCGCTCGCGCGCAGCCTGATCGTGCGCGCGCTGGCCGCYGCAGCACAGGGCACGCCATCGCGCATGCCGGCGCTGCCGGCCTCTCCCTTCTCCTCCGTTCCAGGAGTGCATCAATGACACCTGAGCTCAATCTCTCCCGCGATCCCGCCCATCTCCGTCACGGCTCCACGATCGGCCAGCCGCTGTCGCGCRTCGACGGCCTGGCGAAGGTCACGGGCCGCGCGCGCTATGCCGCCGACAACAATCCGTCCGGCATGCTKTATGCGGTGCTCGCCGTCTCCAGCATTGCGCGCGGCCGGGTCGTGTCGCTCGATGTCGACGCCGCCAAGGCGCATCCCGGCGTGGTCGCGGTGATGACCTCGGCCAACCGGCCGCCGCTGCAGGCCGATCCCGACGGCAAGCCAAACCCGTTCGCGTTCCGCTTCGAAGCGCTGCAGAACGATCGCGTCCGCTACGCCAAYCAGCCGATCGCAGTGGTAATCGCCGAGAGCCTCGAAGCGGCCACCGAGGGCGCCGCGCTGCTGGCGCCGCGCTATCAGGCCGAACCGGCGCGCATCGGGCTCGACACCGGCGAGGCCTATGTGCCGCCCGTCGTCGGCATGGGCTTTCCGGCCGAGAGCCATCACGGCGACGCCGCGGCCGCGCTCGCCGGCAGCGACAAGCGGATCACGGCGACCTATGAGACCCCGGCGCATTATCACAATGCGATGGAGCCGCATGCGATCGTCGCGGAGTGGCAGGGGGATCGCCTCATCATCGACACGCCGACCCAGGGCCTGGTGATGATGCGCGCGCGCCTCGCCGAGCTGTTCGGCATCGCCCCCGAGAACATCTTGATCCGCAGCCCCTATCTCGGCGGCGGCTTCGGCGGCAAGGGCCTGATGGCCGGCGCGCAGGTGCTCGGCATCCTCGCCGCCAAATTGGTGGACCGTCCGGTCAAGCTGGTGGCGCGCCGCGAGCAGCTCTACGGCCCGTTCGGCCATCGCTCCCCGACGCGGCAGACGCTGAAGCTCGGCGCGAATGCGRCGGGACAGCTCTCGGCCATCCATCATCATGCCCGGATCGCAACCTCGAGCTTCGAGGATTTCTACGAGGCRGCGGCGCATGTGACGCACACGCTCTATGCCGCGCCGGCGATCAGCACCACCTATGACGCCGTGCGCATGGACACGGGCACGCCGCTGTTCGTGCGCGCGCCGGGCATTGCGCCGGGATCGATCGCGCTGGAGAGCGCGGTGGACGAGATGGCCGAGGCCTGCGGCCTCGATCCGCTGGCGTTCCGCGTCAAGAACTACGCCGAGGTCGAGCCCGCCACTGGCAAGCCGTTCTCGTCCAAGGCGCTGCGCGACTGCTATACGCAGGGCGCGGAACGGTTCGGCTGGTGGGAGCGGCCGCTGAAGCCGCGGACGATGCGCGACAAGGACGGTTTCCTGGTCGGCTGGGGCATGGGCACGGCCACGTTCCATGCGCTGATGTTCGCCGGTCAGGCCCGCGCGGTGATCCGGCGCRACGGCAGCGGCGTGGTGGAGAGCGGCGCGCATGACATGGGCCAGGGCGCCTGGACCGCCTTCGCGCAGATCGCCGCCGACGCGCTCGCGCTCGATCTCGACCAGGTGACGTTCAAGGCCGGCACCTCCGACCTGCCCGATGCCGGCATCGCCGGTGGCTCGGCCCACACCGCAACCGTCGGCACCGCGATCCACAATGCCGGCGCCGCCGTGATCRCCAAGCTCGCCGAGCTCGCCACCTCCGACCAGCGCTCGCCRYTGTTYGGCGCCGGCAATGCCGGCGTGATCGCGCGCAATGGCCGGCTGCTCCGGCGCGACGATGAGGGGCGCGGCGAGAGCTACGCCGAGATCCTCGCGCGCGCCGGCCTCGACGAGGTCGAGGGCTCCGGCGCGGGCATGCCGGACCCGGCTGCGAACGAGCACTACGCGATGCATTCGCATGGCGCCGTGTTCGCGGAGGTGAAGGTCGATCCCGATCTCGGTCAGGTGCGTGTCACCCGCATGATCGGCGCCTTCGCCGCCGGGCGGATCATCAATCCGAAGCTGGTGCGGAGCCAGCTCATCGGCGGCATGATCTGGGGGGTCTCGCTGGCGCTGCATGAGGAGGCAATCATCGATCACCGCTCGGGGCGGATCATGAACGCCAATCTCGGCGAATATCATGTGCCGGTGAATGCCGACATCCCCGCGATCGAGRCGTTCACGGTCGACGAGCACGATCCGTTCGTAAACCCGCTGGGCATCAAGGGCGTCGGCGAAATCGGCATCACCGGCTCGGCSGGCGCCGTSGCCAATGCGGTKGCGCATGCCACCGGCATTCGGGTCCGACGCTTCCCGGTGCGGATCAGCGACCTGGTGCCACCGGTGAGCTGACACGCGACAGCGTGGGATGCGCCCTCCGCTCGCGAGCGCGCATCCCATTCTCAAGAAAATGATGCGATCGGCTCATGCCGCCTGTCGCGTGACCGACCGTCTGAACCAGTCGAGAAAAGCCTCGCGATTGGCGCCGGGGTCGAACTCGACATGCAGGGCGTCGTTGTCCCTGGCGCGAACAGAATACGCCACGCTGCCGGCGAAGCCGCTGAACTCCAGGGTGCCGCGATCGCCGATGCCCGGCTCAGGCTCGAGACGGAACCAGGCGCCGCCCTCGGAAATATCGACCAGATCGGCCTTCAGCGGGCCCTTGCGGTCATCGACCACCTTGATCGGCAGGTTCGATCTCAGCCGTGGCGAGCGGCGGCGGTCGGCTTCGTTGGTCGTCGTCCTGACCAGCTTCACCAGCGTCGCCCGCAGCGCGGTCAGACTCGATGCCACCTCGCCGATCGCGCCGCGCACCTCGACGGCCCGATCATTGACCATGCCGGCGTCCTTGCCGACATTGCCGATCTTGGCCGAGACATCGCGCGCCGCGTCAGCCGAAGAGCCGACCGACCGGCTGATTTCCTGCGTGGCCGCGTGTTGCTGCTCCATGGCGGCCGCAATCGAGGCGGCGACTTCGTCGATCTCCGAAATCTGGCTGCCGATGCCTTCGACCACATCCACGGTCGCCTGCGTCGTGGTCTGTACCTCGCCGATCAGGCGCGAGATCTCCTCGGTCGATTTGGCCGTCTGATCCGACAGCGACTTGACCTCGGCCGCCACCACGGCGAAGCCGCGGCCGGCATCGCCGGCGCGCGCGGCTTCGATGGTGGCGTTGAGCGCCAGCAGGTTGGTCTGCTCGGCGATGCCGCCGATCAGGTTGGAGACCTCGGCGATCTTGACCACCGCCTGCGACAGCGAGGCGATGGTGGTCTTGGCCTTCTCGCGCCCCGTCACCGCCGATTTGGTGATGGCGCTGGCGCGCGCGACCTGGCTGGAGATCTCGCGGATCGCCGAGCTCAGCTGCTCGGCCGCCGAGGACACTGTCTGTGCATTGGTCAGCGACTGTTCCGACGCCGCGGCGACGGACTGGGCATCGGCGGACAATTCATGCGCAAGTTCGGACAGGCCGCTGGCCACCGCCTCGACCTGGCGCGAGGCGCCTGCCGCCGCCTCGACCGACGTGCTGGTCTCGCGCTCGATCACATCGGCCATGTCGAGCATGGCCTTCTTCTTCAACCGGGCGGCCTCCTCGCGGTCGCGCTCCTGACGGTCGCGCAGGCTCGCATTCTCCTGCGCGTTGGTCTTGAACACCGCGAGCGCGCGGGCCATGGCGCCGATCTCGTCACCGCGTTCGGAATAGGCAATCTCGGCGGATAGTTCCCCCTGGGCAATCCGCCGCATCAGGCCGGTCATCCGCGAGAGCGGACGAACCACGCCGATCACCAACCCCGATATGCCGGCAACGACCAGGATCAGCACGATGCCGGCGACGCTCCAGACCACCGCGGAGATGCTGCGATCTTGCGCTGCCGCGGCGGCCTCCATGTCCGAGTTGAGCTTGTTCGCCTTCTCGACCAGGCGATCGATCAAGGCGCGATGCGCTGTGTAGGAATCGCTCAGCCGATCATAGGCCACATCCGCTTTGGCCATGTCGCCGGCGCGCAGCGCCGGGATCAGCTCGGCTTCCGCCGTCTGCCAGAACTTCCGGACCTCGCCGTCGGAGCGCTCGACCAGCAGCGACTTCAGCTCGGGCTCCAGCGCCGAACCGGTCCAAAAGGTCTTGCGATCCTCATAGTCCTTCTTCAGCTGCGCCAACCTYTTCGCATGCGCCTCCACGTTCTTGGAATTGCGCAGCGCCAATGTCGCCTCGAGATAGGCCTCGAGCACATATTCGGGCGGCGGCAGGATGTCGGCAACGAGATCATTGCCG
>BFBZ01000911.1_pt1 | contig 22624 bp, 21 predicted proteins | sample 1888401 | NCBI WGS metagenome assembly BFBZ01 (sample SAMD00112614, study PRJDB3348) | symbiont metagenome | host: Chara braunii
CCGCTCCAGCAATGCGTCCTGCTGGTCGACACCGCCGATGACCCAGCCGCCGCCGTGAATATGCAGGTAGACGCCCTTCGGCCTGGATGGCGCGATGATGCGCAGGCCGATCGGGCCGTGCTTGCCGTTGATTTCGATGGTTTCGGCGCGCGGCGAGAAGGTTGGCGGCGGGAATGGGCCATTGCCCTCGCGGCGCAGTTGCCTGGTAACCTCGACGGGTGCCGCCCAATTGTCCCAGGTCTCCATCCGCTTGAGGATGGCCGCGTTGACGGCCAGCGCATCGGCCGGCGCATTGGCGGGATCGAAGGGCGAGGGATCGAACTGAAGGGGGCTGGCCATGCGCGCGGGCACCGTTTGACAGCGAAGGGAGAACCAACCGCTAAGCCAATTGGGGGCCAAGCTCAACCGGAGCGGCGATATCCCGCCGCCACAGCCGCCATGCGGCTGGCCGGGATTTCCCGCCCGCGCTAGGCTTGGATCATGCAACAGGCTGGCGCGCTCTCCGATGGCAAAACCCACTATCCCACGGCCCCCTTCGCACTGGTACTGGGCGGCGGCGGTGCCAAGGGGCTTGCCCATATCGTCGTGATCGAGGCGCTCGACGAACTCGGGCTTCGTCCCTTCGAGGTGGCGGGGACCTCGATCGGTGCCATCATCGGGTCGTGTTATTGCGCCGGCATGGCCGGGCGCGACATCCGCGCCTATGCGCTCGACATGCTGCAGGTTCGCCCGGACATCCTGCGCCGCCTGCTGACGACCCGCGTCGGCCGCTTCGCCGACCTGATCCGGGCCGGCCTGACCAACCCGATGCTGATCGACCCGGAGAAGTTCCTGCAGGTCTTCTTGCCGCCGGCCGTGCCGCTGCTGCTGGAAGACCTGGCCATACCGCTGACCGTGGTCGCGACCGATTATCACGCGCGTCTCGACATCGGCTATTCCGACGGGCTGCTGATCCCGGCGGTCGCCGGCTCCATGGCGATCCCGGGCGCGCTGCGGCCGGTCGTCCATGGCGGTCGCGTGCTGATCGACGGCGGCATCATCAATCCGGTGCCGGTGGACAAGGTCAGCGCGTCCGTCGTCCTGGCCGTCGACGTGCTGGACGGCACGTCCCATGACGGCATGATCGACGAGACGGTGCCGGCCCCCTGGGACGCCCTGTTCGGCTCGGTGATGCTGATGATGCAGGTGCTGAGCGGCGTGAAACTTGCCGAACATCGGCCGACGATCCACATCCGGCCGCCCGTCGAGCCGTTCCGCGTGCTCGATTTCCTGAAGGCCAAGGATATCCTGGCCGCCTGCGACCCGATCAAGGACGAGGTGAAGCGCCGGCTGACCCGCGCGCTCGAATCGAGCCCGGCGGAACTGCTGGAAGAACCGCCGGGTTGACCCCCGACCGGTGTTGAAACCACGAAGCGGCCCGGGCACCGTCCGGGGCGATGCCGGATCAGGCAGAGGACGCGCGGCGGACATGACGGCACATTGGGACTTCAGCGCGATCCTGCTGGATATGGACGGTACGCTGGTCGACACCGAGACGATCTATCTTGCGAGCCTCGTCGCCGCCCTCGGATCGGTCGGTTATCCCGATGCTACCGCCCTGGGCCACGCCATGATCGGGCTGCCGGCGCCGGACTGCGACGCCCTGCTGCGGGCGCGCTACGGTTCCGATTTCCCCTTTGCCGCCTATGATGCGGCGTTCGGCAGGCACAGGGACCGGCTTCTCGAGCAGGGAATTCCTCTGAAGCGCGGCGCTCTCACGCTGCTGGACGCGTTGCGCGAGGCGCGCTGCCCGATGGCGATCGCCACGTCGTCATCGCGGCGCACGGCCGAGATGCACCTGTCGCGCGCCGGGATCCGCGACCGTTTCGAGATGGTGGTGACCCGCGACGACGTCGCCAGGGGCAAGCCGAGCCCGGACCTCTATCTGCTGGCCGCGGCCCGGCTCGGCGTTCTGCCGCAGGCCTGCGTCGCCGTCGAGGATTCAAACCCGGGCATTGCCGCCGCCCACAGTGCCGGCACCATCCCGATCATGGTGCCGGACATTCTCGAGCCGACGGCCGAAACCCGGGAGAGATGCGCCGCCATCCTGCCGGACCTTCACGCGGTTCTGGCCCTGTTGCAGGACGGGCTTCCGCGCCATGGCGGGCGCGGGTCATGAGGGCGCGCGGGCCCGCAAGACCGGACGACCGCGCGCCTGGTCGCGCCGGCTTTGCGGGGGCAGGCGTTTCGCCGGCCGATAGCGGGGCCGCCTACCGGGCATTGCCCAATTGTGCACGGCGCTCCCATGCTCCGGCCTTGGTCTTCACCAGGCCCTCGTCATAAAGATAGGCCGTCGTGCAGGCATGCTGCGGCATCAGGAAGACCCGGTCGCCAACCTGCAGGCGGTCGCTTTCCACCACGCTATGCTCTTCGTTCATCAGGATGATCCGGCCGTCCCAGCGGAAGCGCTCGGCCAGTGGCTTGTCCGGCGAGATCGCCTTGGAACCGGCGTCGAGCGTCGCGGTGCCGGCATGGGTCGCGATGACGGTCGCGAGCACGAAAGCCGCGGGCTGCCAGCCGAGATCGGCGAGTTCCAGATCGTGCTGGGCGCTCGAATAGGTCCAGCTGCCCGGCGAAACGAAGCGCGCGACGTCGTGCGGCCAGAGGTTGAACGTATAGCTGCCGCCGGCAATGGCATCGGTTTCGATACCCTCGGCCCGAAGCCCCGCCGCCAGCGCCACGACGGCCGCGGCTTCCGCCTCGACCTGGCTCAGCCGTTCGGCCCGGTCGCCCTTCACATGCCCGTCATAGACATGCCAGCCGTCGAGACGGCCGAGGTCGTGCACGGCGCGGGCGAGATCGAGCGCCTGATCCGACATCGCGATGCCGGTTCGCCCCAGGCCTGGGTCGAGGTCGATCCTGAGCCGGAGATTGCCTGGGGCATCGCGCAACAGCGGCCGCCAGGCATCGAGGCCGCGCGGCGAATCCACCATGCCGACCAGTTCGACCGCCTCGTTGGCGGCACCGAGATCGATGAACCGGCGGATATTGGCCGGGTTCGAGGTCGGATAGGCCCAGGTGACATGCGGCGCACCCGATGCCACCGCCATCTCGACCTCGGCCGTCGTCGCCGCCTTGAAGGCTTTGACGCCGTTGGCGAGCAGGAGCTCGACGATCCAGGGCGCGCGGTGGGTCTTGAGATGCGGCATCAGCCGCTCGACGCCGCCGCAGGCCCGCGCAGTCTGGCGGAGATTGTGCAGCACCCTCTCCTCGAAGATCGTGAAACAGGGCGTTGCCACCTCCTCATTCGGCAATTCGGGCGTAGCGAGGTTGTCGCGGGCGTCTTGCATGGCGGATCTCCAGCGGATGCAGGTCACTCAGAACATCAAAATCGACGGCAATGGCGTCAGGTGGCGATCGCGCGGCGCCTGGTGACGCCGAGCACCTCATCGAGATTGCCGCCCAGGATGGCATCCTTTTCGCCGGCGCTGAGGAAGGTACAGTGACGACGCACGTAGTCCAGGCTTTGCCGATAGGTGCAGAACCGTTCGACATTCGGCATGTCGGATCCCCAGATGAGCCTGGCCGCGCCGAACCGGTCGCGCATCTCGCGCACCAGCACCTGCGCCTCGACATAGGGATATTCCCAGGCGCCGCCCCAGGTGATCGGGAACATCAGCTCGATCAGAAGATTGTCGTGCCGATAGGCGGTAAGCACCTCCTCGGGAAAGTTCCACGAACCGGAGCGCCCGAAGAAGCCGACCGGCGGGCCCATGACCAGCACCCAGCGGATATTCCTGAAGCGGTTCATCAGGCCGTGGAGGCGCGCCACGTTGCTGATATAGCTCGCCTCGTCATAGTGCGGGACCGCCGTGATCTCGAAGAAAACCGGCAGGGAAGCGGCGTCGATCTTCGACCAGAAGACATCGAAACGGCGATCGTCGAAGGTGACGTCGAAGCCGTAGCGGGCAAAGGCATCGAGCGCGAAATAGACGCCCTTCAGCCCGAGCTGGCGATGCGCCCGGTCGAATTCCGCAAGGGCGTCTTCGGTAAAGGCGCGGGCCTCGTCGACATTCAAGAGGGCGGTGAAGCGGTCGGGATATTGGTTCTGCGCAAAGGCGTTGTAGTCGTTCATGGCGCCATAACCCCAGCCGGTCTGCAGCAGGGCGTGGTCGACACCGGCATAGTCCATCTGGGCCAGCATCAGCTCCGGCGGCGCCACCATCTGCTGCATGCCGACGGGCATGTACTGGGAGTGATAGTCCTCGCCGTCGATGGTGAAGTCGAGCCGGCCGTAATTGCCGACTCGGAAATCGACATCCTTCAGGCCGGCCCAGGAATTGTCGCCGGCATCGAACAGCACGGCACCGGACACCTCCATGCCGTCACAGGCCCGGAAAACCCTGGCGGAGGTGCGGGTCTGGACCTTCTGCATATATTTGCGGTGAATCTCGCTCGACGGATGGCCGCAGGCGCCGGCCCAGTGCTGAAAGACGTGGGCGTGACAGTCGATGATCATTTTGGTCTCCGGGCATGAAGGGGCATTCGGCCCGCCGGCGGCGCGGCGGACCGTTCGGGACGGCTTTGGCTTTGGCCGCCGCTAGGTCAGGTTTCGCAGGTAGGTGTCATAGAGGCGCTGAACCTCGCCATTGGCGATGATGTAGGAGCTCCACATGTCGAGGAAATTCTTCCAGGCCGGATCGCCATGGCGGATCAGCCAGGTGTTGGGCCGTTTGTCGAAGGGGTTGGCCTGGTCGACGATATGGGCCCAGGCGGCATTGCGCTTGGCCAGCACGATCGCGTCGACATCGCCTGTCACGTAGACCGTCGCGCGGCCGGTGCGGACCGGCTCGGCCGCCATGGCCTGCTGGCCCGCGACCGCCGTCACCTTGGCTTTCGGGAACAGCAGCGGAATGCGCTGCTCCTCGCTGGCGCCGGCATTGACCGAGAAGGTGACCTCGGGCGAATCGAGATCGGCGATGGTCTGGTATTTGCCGGCATCCTGCTTGCGCACGATGGCGAGGCTGCCCTTCGACCATAGCGGGCCGACATAGTTGCAGGCGAGCCCGCGGGGAACGGTATAGACGGCGGAGGAACCGAACAGGTCGAAGTCGCCCTTGCGCAGGCCGACGGTGGCGTTGGCGAAGGTCACCTCCTGCCAGGCGACCGTCATTTCCAGGTCGCGGGCGAGCATCTCGACGAGGTCCTTGTAGACCCCCTTCAGTTCGCCGCTCCTGGCATCCTTGTAGAACCAGAGCGGCGTCTGGGCGTAGCCGACATTGAGGGGCTCGCCCTTCTTGACCTTGGCCAGCACCGATTTCGGATCGATGCCGCTGTCGAGAAGCTGGGCGCGGGCCGCCGGCATGGTGGCGCCGGCCATGGCCGCGCCGGCGCCCGCCGTCAACGCCGCGGCCATCAGCGCGCGCTTGTTGAGACCCGATACTTCCGGCCGGTCGGTCCTGTCTTCCGTCATGTCGGTCCCCTTCTGGTTGTAGTCACGAGCAAGACATCGCGAGCACCGACGAGCCGGGCTAAAGCCGCTGCGCCACGCCGAATTTCCGCTGAAAGTGGTCGGCGATCCGGTTCGCCGACAGGGAAATGAGAAAGATCGCGGCGAAGTAGATCATCGCCGTCGAGGTCAGGATCTCGACCGGCTCGAACCACTGATTGACGATCTTGAGGGCCTGATACATCAGGTCCGGAATGGCGATGACCGAGACCAGCGTCGAGGATTTGACCACAACGGTCAGCTGGTTGATCAGCGAAGGCGCCATCACCAGCAGGACCTGCGGCGCGATCAGCCGACGCATGATCTGCTGATGGCTGAGACCGACCGACAGGCCGGCTTCGACCTGGCCGCGCGGCAGGCCTTCGATGCCTGAGCGAAACGTCTCGGCCAGATAACCGCTCGACTGCAGCGCCAGGGCGACGATGCCGGCACCGATGACGGTGCTCGGGAAGCCGAACAGATCCGGCCAGACATAGTTGACCCAGAGCAGTTGGACCAGGATCGGCGTGGCGCGGCAGAACTCGATATAGCCGATCGCCAGGAAGCGCAGGCCGGGCACGTAGAGGCGCACCAGGCAGGCGGTGATGCCGAGCACGATCGCCAGCAGGAAGGCCCAGAAGCAGACATAGGCGGTGACGCCCAAACCCTGGAGCAGCACGCCGGCATTAGCCACGACGAAGCGGAGGAAATTGTCGATCATCGCGCGACCTCACGCCCAGCCGCGCCGACGCCAGCGATCGGTGAGACGCTGGACGATCAGGGACGCGGCGATGATGATCAGGCAGAAGGTCAGTGCCGCGCCGGTATAGAGCGGCAGCGGCCGCATCTCCTCGATGTTGACCATCGACACCCGGTACATGATGTCGGGCACCGAAATCAGCGAGACGATCGAGGTCGCCTTGAACAGCGAGATGAACTGGTTGAGCATCTCCGGCAGCATCCGGCGCACGGCCTGCGGCAGCACGATCCGTCTGACGATCGTGGCCTCCGGCAGGCCGAGCGCCAGCCCCGCCTCGCGATGCCCTGACGGCACCGACAGCAGACCGGCCCGAACCGTCTCCGACATGAAGCCGCTATAGGCGACGCCCAGCGCGATGATGGCGGCGGCCTGCGGGTTGAGGTCGAATTTCGCGGCCAGGAGCCGGCTGATCAGCACCGGCAGGATGTAATAGACCCAGACCAGCAGGATATATTCGGGCGTGTTGCGGAACAGTTCGGCATAACCGGTCGCGGCCCAGCGCAGCGGCCGGTGCCGGCTGAGCCGCGCCGTGCCGATCACGAAGGCCAACGCCACCGCCAGCACGGCGGCGCCCAGGAAGATCAGGGCGTTCTGGCCGAGCCCGGCGAGCAGCATGCCCCGGTAGTCCCAGAACAGGGCCAGATCGAGGGAATCGCTGAGATGCTCGAACATCGGATCACTGCAGGATCGAGGACAGGAAGCGCCGGCAGCGCTCGCTTTTCGGCGCGCCGAATACGGCGGCGGGCGGGCCGTCCTCCTCGATGCGGCCGGCATGCAGGAAGATCACCCGATCAGAGACCTCGCGGGCGAAAGCCATTTCGTGGGTGACCACCACCATGGTCGTGCCGTCACGCGCGAGACCCTTCATCACTTCGAGGACTTCGCCGGTGAGTTCGGGATCGAGCGCCGAGGTCGCCTCGTCGAACAGCATCACACGCGGCCGCATGGCCAGTGCCCTGGCGATCGCCACCCGTTGCTGCTGACCACCGGACAGCCGCGCCGGATAGACATCCTGCTTGTCGAGCAGATTGACCCGCGCCAGCAGGTCGCGTGCCTGCGCGACCGCCGCGTCACGCGCCATCCGGGTCACCAGGATCGGTGCCTCGATGACATTTTGCAGGACCGTCATATGCGGCCACAGATTGAATTGCTGGAAGACCATGCCGAGCTTGGCGCGCATGCGGCCAATATTGGCGGCAGTGTCGGGCAGGAGAACGCCGTTCGGACCGAGACGATGGCCGACCGGCTCGCCGTCGATGAAGACCGCGCCGGATGACGGCTTTTCCAGATGGTTCAAGCAGCGCAGGAAGGTGCTCTTGCCGGATCCGCTGGCGCCGATGACGGTGACGACCTGGCCTTCCGCGATGTCGAGCGAGATTTCGGAGAGAACCGACAGCGAGCCGAAGCTCTTGCACAGCGCCTTGACCGCGATGACCGCCGTTTCACCTGTCATCGCCGTCCTTTCGGGCCCCAGCGACAGCCCTGCGAGGTGATCGCGCTCGGCAGGTCTGTCCACGCCAGCAACATTCGGGATTTTAATTTTACCAGCAAGCATGTTTGCGGTGCAGGCGGAATGCGAGCCGATCAAAATGGAGGCAGGAAGGACGATCGGGTGGCCGGGCGCGACAAGCCCGACGGCTGACCTTCATGTCGATATTTTCGTTATTTTGCAATTAATTATCAAAATGCGATCGTTTCGTTTCCGCATCTTTCGACACTCTCGCGGGCGCGCTTCACGACATCTCCTGCCCGAGCAGAATAGCGAAGAACTCTGAATAGAATTGATTTGAATTATGTTATGGATGGAAGACTACGGCATGGGGTCGGCGCGCGATGAAACCGGCATCCGGATATGATCTGAGGGCCCTCGAGATCTTCGGCGCGGTTGCCGAGCTGCGCAGCATGACGCTCGCCGCGCAGCGGCTGAACATGACCCAGCCGGCGGTCTCGCAGGCGGTCCAGCAGCTCGAGGAGACCCTGGGGGTCGCCTTGATCGACCGCAGCCGCCGCCCCCTGCTGGTGACCGCGGCCGGCGAATGGCTGGGCCGGACCGCGGCCCGCATCCTCAACGAAGCCCATCAGGTCGGCATCACGATCCGGCAACTGGCCGATGGATCGGCGCTGCAATTGCGGGTGGGTCTGGTGGAGTCGCTGTCCGCGCCCTTCGTTCCGGCGCTGGTGCGGCGCTTGAGATCGTCGATCCACACCTTGTCGATCTCGTCGGGCCTTGCCCGCACGCTCAGGACCGGCCTCACCGAACACACACTCGACCTGATCGTCACCAACGAGCAGATGGATGATGCCGACGGCATCGAGCGGCAGGTGATCCTGACCGAACCCTATCTTCTGGCCCTGCCGCGAACCATGGCCGCGGAGACGGCGGATCTTGCCCATCTCGGAGCGACCATGGCGCTGATCCGCTGGGCCGCGCGTTCCCATATCGGCGCCGATATCGAGCGACAGTTGCGCCGCATGCGGCTCGACATTCCCCGCCAGTTCGAATTCGATTCCGCCCGGACCATCCTCGGCATGGTGGCGGCCGGCCTCGGCTGGGCGATCATGACGCCCTTGTCGATCTTCGAGATGAAGCCGCTCCTGGCCAATGTCCGGCTGCTGCCCTTCCCGGGGCCGCATTTTTCCCGGCAACTGGCCATCGTGGTCCGGCGCGGCGAATTCGGCGGGCTGGTTCCACAAATCGCCGAGGCGTCGTCGGCCATCCTGCGCGACCTCTACCTGCCCGAGGTGCTGACCTCGCTGCCCTGGCTTTCACCTGGCCAGTTCCGGGTCGAGGACGGGCCGTGACGCACCGCCCGGGCCAGCGCGCTCAGCGCCGGCCGAACAACCGCTCGATATCGCCGAGCGACAGCGACACCGAGGTCGGGCGGCCGTGATTGCACTGGGCCGAGCCCGGCGTCGCTTCCATCTCGCGCAGCAGCGCGTTCATCTCGGCCGGCTTCAGCAGCCGCCCGGCCCTGACCGAACCGTGGCAGGCCATGGTGGCGGCAACCGACAGGAGGCGCCGCTCGAGCGGGTCGGTGCTATCCCATTCGGCGAGATGTTCGGCGAGATCGCGGGTCAGCGCCTCAGCGTCGATCTCGCCGAGCAGCGCCGGCGTCTCGCGCACCACCACCGCGCCCGGCCCGAAACCTTCGATCACCAGGCCGAAGCGTTCGAGATCATCGGCGCGGGTCAGGAGACGCGCGGCATCGGCCGGGTCGAGCTCGACCACGATCGGGATCAGCAATGCCTGGCGGCCAATGCCGGTCTCGGCCATCTGCCGCTTCAGCCGCTCATAGACAAGGCGTTCGTGGGCGGCGTGCTGGTCGACGATGACCAGTCCGTCGCGGGTCTGCGCCAGGATATAGGTGCCGTGGACCTGGGCCCGCGCCGCGCCCAGCGGCTGGTCGAGATCCTCCGGCTCGGGCGGCGCGGCGGCGGCCCGCGCGTCGGCCCCCGGCACGATGTCCATGTCGAAGGCGGCTTGCGCGAAGGAGGCTTGCGCAAAGGCGTCGTGAGCGAAAGCGGCCTGGCCCGGTTCGGCGAAACCGGCGCCGCCGGGCCGCGCCGGTGACTGCCACCAATCCCAGCCGCGCACCGGCGCCCCGCGCCCGAGCGGCGCCCGGAACGCGCTGATGGTCGCGGTTCCAATGGTCGTCGCCGTGGTCGGCGCGGCGCGGGCGATGGCATCGCGGATAGCGCTGACGATCAGGCCGCGGACGAGCGCCGAATCGCGAAAGCGCACTTCGGTCTTGGCAGGATGGACGTTGACGTCGACCTCGTGTGGGTCGAGCTCGAGAAACAGCGCAACCGCCGGATGCCGGTCGCGCGGCATCACGTCGGCATAGGCGCCGCGCAAGGCGCCCAGCACCAGCCGGTCGCGGATCGGACGGCCGTTGACGAACAGGAATTGCGCGCCGGCCGTCGCCTTGTGGAAGGTCGGCAGGCCGGCGAAACCAAACAGCCGCACGCCATGGCGCGAAACATCGAGGGCGAGCGCATTGTCGGCGAAATCGCGGCCCATGACGTCGCCGATACGCGCCAGAAGTCCGGCCTCGCCGAAGGCCTGGGCGGCATAGGTGCGCCTGCCGGCGGCATCGTCGGCGAGCGAAAAGGCGACTGTCGGATGCGACAGGCACAGGCGCTTGACCACATCGACAATGGCCGCGGCCTCGGCCCGGTCGCTCTTCAGGAATTTCAGCCGGGCCGGTGTCGCGTAGAACAGGTCTTCGACCTCGACACGGGTGCCGCGGGCCAGCGCCGCCGGCATGGCCTCGCCCTTGTCGCCGGCATCGACGGCCAGCGACCAGGCATGCGGCTCGTCGGCATGACGGGTGGTGATGGTCAGCGTCGCGACCGCGCCGATCGACGGCAGCGCTTCGCCGCGAAAGCCGAGGGTGCGAATGTCGAGAAGATCCTCGCCGGTCAGCTTGGACGTGGCATGGCGTTCGACGCAGAGGGCAAGATCGGCCTGCGTCATGCCGGCGCCGTCGTCGGCGACCCGGATGAGCCGGCGGCCACCACCGCCGATCAGCACGTCGATGCGCGTGGCCCCCGCATCGATCGCGTTCTCGACCAGTTCCTTGACCACCGCCGCCGGCCGCTCGACGACCTCGCCGGCAGCGATGCGGTTGACGATCCCTTCGGGAAGCTGGCGGACGGGCATGATTCTATCCTAGCGCGTTCACGGCGCCAGGTCAGGAGCGTTCGCGGATCAGCGCGCGCAGGCCCTGGCCGAGCCCGCCGGCCCGGCGGGCCTCGCGCGGCGCGCCCACCGCCCCGTGGGCGAGCGCCGCCGCGCCCAGCGACTGCGGCTCGGAACGCGGATCGACGCGCGGTTCGGTCCGTGATGCCCGCGCGGCCGGGGCCGGGGTGGTCTGGACGGCCGGGATGGCTTCGCTCAGCACCTCGGCGCGCACCGGACGCGCCGGCGAGAACAGCGACCCCTGCGCGAACTTCACGTCATAGTCGAGCAGATCGACCACCAGCGGTTCGCTGTCGATGTCCTCGACCACGAAATCGATGCCGTAGCGGGCGAACAGGCCGGCCAGATCCGCCGGATGGATCGCAGCGCCGGCATCGGCCGAGCGCGCCAGCATCAGATCGGCCGAGACCCGCACCTGGCGGAAGCCTTTCTCGGCGAGATCGCGCGGTTCGATGCGCAAGTCGCTGACGCCGTCCATGGCGAAACGGAAGCCGAGATCGGAGAGCGCACCGAGCGTCTCGACGTCCAGCGGCGACAGGTTGCGCACCGCCTCCTGACGGAAGCCGAGAATCAGCGCGCCGGCGAGCGTCCGGTTGGCGTCGAGCAAGGCGACGAGTTCGGTGGAGAAGGCGGCGTCGGCCAGCGACACCCCCGAGAGATCACAGACCAGGCCGACATCGCGATTGCGCGAGGTCAGCCGCCTGACCACCTGGATGCAGCGGCTGAGCGTCTCGGCATCGAGTATCGGCATCAGGCCGGCGGTTTCGGCCAGGCCGCGATAGTCGGCCGGCAGGAACAGGTCGCCATCGGCGCTGCGCAGCCGGACGGAAGCCTGATACCAGCGCACCTTGCGTTGCGGCAGCGTGACGATCGGCTGCAGGTAGAGATCGCTGCGCCTGGTGTCGATCGCCGCCTTGATCGCCGCGATGGCCTCGGCGCGCGACAAGCCGTCAAAGACCGCGGGCAGCGCCACGGCCTGGGCGGGCGCCGGCTCGGACCGGTCCAGGCGATGGCGCAACGTGTCGGCGAGGCGTTGCGCGCCATGGCCCTGGGCGGGAACGATCGTCGGGGCATCGGCGACCGGTTGCGGCGGCTCGGGCGCCCCGGCAGGCGCGACCAGCGGTGCCGCCGGCTGCACCGCCACCGCGCTCGCCCTGACGATCGCCGCCTCGTGGACCTGCAGTGTCTCGGCGAATTGCTTGACCAACGCGCCCAGCTCGCCGATTTCCTCGGCGATGGGCTCGGTGGCGGCCCTGGCCTTGTCCATGGCCATGGTCTCGAAGCGCTCGACGCGCCGCGACAGCTCGGCGAGATCATGCGCCATGTCGCCGGTGGAGCGCGTCAGATCGACCAGCCGCGCCTCGACGACGATGCGGTCGCCGGCGCGCTGAGCGCCGAGATGACCGATCACCATGGCGAGCAGCAGGCCAAAGGCAATCGCAGCCGAAAAGCCGGCTTCGACATTGGCGACGAGATAAGCCAAGGTCGCGACCGAAACGGCGATCGCCACCATGCAGAGCGCGACAAAAAAGGAACCCGAACGAGGCATGGCTGAGCGGTCTTCATCCCCCGGCACGAAGATCTAAGCCGGCATCCACGACAGGATCGCGACATGTGTGGCTGCAAGCTTGCGCGACAGTGCCCCGAATCGGCCTGATTCGTCTCGACCGAACCACCGGCCAAAAGCCGAATTCCCCCATAATAATCCCGGTTTGCCCGTACCATCGCACCAGCAGGAGTGACCATGCCGACGTTCTTTGATCCACCGACCATCCACGCCCCGGCGCCGAGCTATCGCCATGGCGCAATCCACAAGCTGACAGGCCGGCGCCTGATCATTTCGGGCCAGGTGGCGGCGCGTCCCGACGGCACCGTGGCCGAGGGACTGGAAGCGCAGTTCGAGCAGGCTTTCGACAACCTGATCGCCGTCGTCAAGGCCGGCGGCATGGAGATCAAGGACCTGGTCAAGATCGTCACGCTGGTCGCCGTGCCCGACGCGATCGCGGCGTTCCGAGACGTCAGGGCGCGCAAGCTCGGCGATCACGTCTGCGCCGCGACCTATATCCAGGTCGCCGGGCTCGCCCGGGCCGAATTCCTGGTCGAGATCGAAGGCGAGGCGGTCCAGGACTGAGGCCGGACGGCGGCGAACCCGCCTTCGCCCTTGGTCCTATTGCATTGCAACATGAATCTGGTGATGGTGCCACCCCCCGGAGGTACACCATGCCCGTTCGCGCGATCCGCTCCATGGCTTTCGAAGACCTGACGCTCGGCTTGTCCGAACTGGTCTTCAAGACCGTCACCGACCAGGATGTCGTCGGTTTCGCCGATATTTCGGGCGACCAGAACCCGATCCACCTGAGCGACCTCTACGCTTCGAAGACCCGGTTCGGCCAGCGCATCGCGCATGGGCTTTATACCGCGAGCCTGATCTCGGCGGTGATCGGCACCCGGCTTCCGGGTCCGGGCGCCGTCTACATGTCGCAGACGCTGAACTTCAAGGCGCCGGTGAAGATCGGCGACGTGGTGCGCATTCACGTCGAAGTGGCGGAGTTGATCGAAGGCCGCCAGAGGGCGCGGCTTGCCTGCGAATGCGCCGTCGATGCGACCGTCGTGCTCGACGGCGAAGCCTGGGTCAGGGTGCCGTCGCGGCGCGAACTGATGGCGGCGGCTTGACGATCGGGGCGCCGGACGGCAGGGTCCGCGCGCGCTGACCGTCCCTCCCGCGACCCGAGTTCCATGTCCCTGATCCTGCCGCCCGAGCGGCCATCGCCAACCTTTCCCGTGCTCGCCCGGACCACGCCGATGCCTGAGGCACTGGCTGGCGGGGTGATCGCGATCGGCAATTTCGACGGGGTGCATCGCGGCCACCAATATGTCATCGAGCAGACGGTCGCGCTCGCCCGGTCGCTCGGCCGCAAGGCTCTGGTGCTCACCTTCGAGCCTCACCCACGGCTGTTTTTCCAGCCCGACCGGCCGCTGTTTCGCCTGGCCGATGCCCCGACCAAGGTCCGGCTGCTCGCCGCCCTCGGCCTCGATGCGGTGGCGGTCGCCGGTTTCGACAAGGCCTTTGCCGCCTTGTCGGCCGAAGACTTCGTGACGCAGGTCCTGGTCGGCTGGCTCAAGGCCGCCCATGTGGTCATCGGACAGGACTTCCACTACGGCGCCGGCCGCACCGGCAACGCCCAGAACCTGATCGATGCGGGCCTCGCCCATGGTTTCGCCGTGACGCGCATGGCCGCCTTGTGCGACGGCGACGCGACGGTCTCCTCGACCGCCATCCGCGACGCGCTGACCGGCGGCCGGATCACGGAAGCCAATGCGCTGCTCGGCCATGCCTGGTTCATTTCCACCGAGGTGATTCACGGCGACAAGCGCGGCCGGACGCTCGGCTATCCCACCGCCAATCTCAGGCTCGACCCGGACATCCGTCTCGCCCATGGCATCTATGCGGTGAAACTCGGGCTTGACGGCGTCTGGCACGACGCGGTGGCAAGCTTCGGCCGGCGTCCGACCTTCGACAACGGCGCACCGCTGCTGGAGGTCCATGTCTTCGACTTCTCCGGCGATCTCTACGGCCGCCAGGTCGATGTCGCCTTCGCCGGCTATATCCGGGAAGAGCTGAAATTCGACGGGCTGGACGCATTGATCGCCCAGATGGACCAGGACAGCGCCAAGGCCCGCGCGATCCTGGCCGCCGCCTGACAAGCTCCCCGGCGGCTGTCAGCCGGCGGCGCGCAGAGCCGCCTCGGCCATCAGGCCGGCCAGGAAGATCAGGCCGGCATCGCGGTTCGACTTGAACAGGCGGAGGCACAGCGCGGGATCGGCGATGTCGATACGCGCGACCTGCCAGGCCAGATGCAGGGCGAAGGCTGCAAGCCCGCAATAGGCGAGGACCGAACCACCGAGCGTCCAGAGCGCCGCGGCGAACAGGAAGACCGCACCGGAATAGAACAGCGACAAGAACAGCGGCGTGCGCTCGCCGAACAGCAGCGCCGTCGACTTGACTCCGACGATCGCGTCGTCCTCGCGGTCCTGGTGGGCATAGATGGTGTCGTAGCCGATGACCCAGAGGATCGAGCCGGCATAGAGCAGGACGGCCGGTGCATCGAGCCTGCCGAAGGCGGCCGCCCAGCCCATCAGCGCACCCCATGAGAAGGCCAGCCCCAGCACCGATTGTGGCCATGAGGTGATGCGCTTCATGAACGGATAGATGGCGATGATGGCGATCGAGGCGATGCCGAGCGCCCAGGCGAAAGGCTTGGCCAGGGCCAGCAGCACCAGCGCGCCGACGACCACCTGGCCGACCAGGAACAGCTTGGCCTGGCGGCCGGTCACCTGGCCCGACGGCAGGGGCCTGGATCGCGTCCTTTCGACCATGGCGTCGATGTCGCGGTCGACCAGGTCGTTATAGGTGCAGCCGGCGCCGCGCATGGCGACCGCGCCGATGGCGAACAAGGCCATGTGCCATAGATTGGGCAGGACGTGACCGGCGGCGATCGCGGCAAAGGCGGCGGACCACCAGCAGGGCAACAGCAGGAGCCAGGAACCGATCGGCCGGTCGGCCCGCGCGAGCCGGAGGTAAGGACGCCAGGAGGCAGGGGCGAGCGTGTCGACCCAGGAGCCGCGGACGGCATCGGCGACCCGGCCCTCGGTCATCGTCATGGGAGCTTACAAGGCCCCGGGCGTACGCAGGTCGAGTTGCGGCCGCCGGCCCGCCTGAGGCGCGAAGGGATTGGCGCCGCCGGCCTCGGCCTGGCGACGCTGGCGATCGAGCGTCGCGACGCCCTGGCAAGCCTGGGTGCGATTGCGGCTGACATTGGCGAGGCCGGTGGTGACGTCGTTCAGCATGGTTTCCGGCAGGCGGCAGAAGTCCGCGTTGTCGGCGACCCACTTCTTCAGCCGCTCGAACGAGGCCTGGGCATTGCCGAGCGCGCTGCAGGCGCGCTGGGCATTGGCGCGAGCCTGGTCGAAGCTGGACGGCCGGCCGCGCGGCATGGCGGCCTGGGTCTGCTGCATCACCCGCTGATGTCCCTGCAGCAGGGGCTGGAACTCATTCTGGCAAATCTCGTTGGCACTGGCCGGCACGGCAGCGGCAAAAGCTGCGGCGGTGACCAGCCCGAGAAACAGAGTGCGGTTCGGCAGAACACATCGCATCGGTCGGCCCCGGAAGGTGTCCGCAGGAAGGCGGAACTGCAAAAAGCGGCATTCTCCATATCAATCTGACAGGATCGTGGCAATGCGGTACCCCGACACGGGCCGCCGCAGCGATCTTGCCACGTCTTGCCAGCCAGGGATCGCGGGGTTATCCGCGATCTCAGGCGAGGCGAGGTTTTCGATCATGGCGCTCTATGATTTCGGCGCGACACGGCTGTTCGTGCGGCAGCCTCTCGGCCCTGGCGCGGTGATCGCCTGCGATCGCGACCAGGCCAACTATCTCGTCAATGTGATGAGGCTCGCCGACGGCGCGACCCTGCATGTCTTCGACGGGGTCAACGGCGAATGGCGGGCGCGGCTCGAACGCATCGCCAAGAAAACGGTCCAACTGGTCGCCGAGGAGCAGATCCGTCCGCAATCCGACCCGGGCGACCTCTGGCTGGTCTTCGCCCCGCTGAAACAGGCCCGTCTCGACTACATGGTCCAGAAGGCGGTCGAGATGGGTGCGTCGCGGCTGGTGCCAGTCACCACCCGCTACACCCAGGTCGGCCGGCTCAACCTGGAGCGGATCGGCGCCAATGCCGTCGAGGCGGCGGAACAATGCGGCATCCTGTCGGCTGTCACGTGCGACGACCTGAAGCCGCTCGCGACAGTGCTCTCGGCGCTGCCGGCGGACCGGCTGCTGGTCTTCTGCGACGAGGATGCACCCGTGGCCAATCCGGCCGAGGCTCTGCGGCCCTTCGCATCCGCGCCGCCGCCGCTCGCCGTCCTGATCGGTCCGGAGGGCGGCTTCGCGCCGGAGGAACGTGCCATGATCAAGAACAGGCAGGCATCGATCGCCTTGTCGCTCGGCCCCCGCATCCTTCGCGCCGACACCGCGGCGGTAGCGGCGCTGGCGGTTGTCCAGGCGGCTCTCGGCGACTGGCGGTAGATTCGGCAAGTCCCGATCAGGCGGCCAAATGACGTGGCGCGGAAGCCGCCGCGGCCGGAAAAGTCAACCGATTTAAGTTCACGCAATCTTTCAGTTAGTTACAGAACTGTGGCGGCGCGTGACCGGTTAGGCCACATTTTCGCCCTGCCCGGCTCCAGCCTGTCGCTCGTCGCGGCCCGTTTCGACTGGGGTCGGCCGCGGCTTTGCGCGGCTGCGCATCCTCGCGATCCGCGCCAACATTTTGTGCCCGAACAGATGGAGACAATCATGTCGGACACCTGCCGTTTTGGTATCGAGGAAGAATTTTTCGTGGTGGACGCCGAGACCAAGGCCGTGATGCGGCGGATGCCGCAGGCCTTCTTCGACGCGGCCAAGCAGCGCCTTGGCGACCGCCTGAAGGGAGAATTGCTGCAGTCGCAGGTCGAGCTTGCAAGCTCGGTCCATTCGTCCTTCGACACGGCGCGCAACGAACTGAAGGCGATGCGCGGCGCGCTCGGCCAGGTCGCCGCCGAACATGGCCTGGCGATCCTTGCCTCGGGCACCCACCCGACCGCGCTGTGGGCGACCCAGCGGGCCAACGACACGCCGCGCTCCGACAGCGTCATGCACGACCTGCAGATGCTCGGGCAGCGCAACATCGTCTGCGGCCTGCATGTTCATGTCGAATTCGACGACCTGTCGCGCCGGGTGGACGTGATGGGCCGGATCATGCCCTATGTGCCGCTGCTCGTGGCGCTGTCGACCTCCTCGCCGTTCTGGCAGACGCGCGCCACCGGCCTGATGGGTTACCGGCTGGCGGCCTATGACGAGTTGCCGCGCACCGGCCTGCCGGAAATGTTCCGCAGCGAAGCCGACTACAACGACTATATCTCGCTGCTGGTCGAAACCCGGGTGATCGAGGATTCGAGCTATGTCTGGTGGGCGGTCCGTCCCTCGCGAAAATACCCGACGCTCGAATTGCGCGCGCCCGATTGCTGCACCCGCGTCGAGGACACCCTGGCGATCGCCGCGCTCTACCGCACGCTGGTGCGTCACCTGATCCGCAATCCGGAGATCAATGCCCACCTGTCACCGGTGTCGCGCGCCCTGATGCAGGAAAACAAGTGGCGCGCCCAGCGCTACGGCGTGCATGGCAGTTTCGTCGACGAGCAGCGCCGCATCACGCTCTCGGTGCGTGACGTGGTGGCCGAAACGATCGACCAGGTGATGGACGAGGCCGAGGCGCTGAATTGCGCCGCCGAGGTCGCGCATTGCATGAATATCGCAACCCGCGGCACCAGCGCCGACGGTCAGCTCGCCGTGTGGAAATCAGCGCTCAGCCTCGCCGAGACGCCACATGACGCGCTGAGGGCGGTGAAGACCTGGATCGCCCAGGAGACCCTGCAATAGGAGGTCCGACCAGGGCGCGGACAGCGGCAATGCCGCGGGACGGAGATCGGGACCAGTTGATCTCGACGCAAGCAAATCGTGGATGCCCGGGACAAGCCCGGGCAAGACGAAGTGGTGCGAACCGGAGAAGTGGCGCCCAGCCGCCACCGCCCTGCCCGCTCCCGACAGCCAAAGAGGCATGATCACCGGGCGGCGCCACCGGGATCGCGAAACGGCGAGCTTGCGTGCCGTCAACCGGGCCGCTTCCGCTAGCGCGAGCCCCTCAGGGAACTCGCGAAGGTAACGATCTGGGAGACGACCTGTCCGTCGAGGCCAGCGAAGCCGTGATGGCCAGCGGCCTGGCACGGATCGCCCCGATCCACCCCTCCGGTGAGCCAGACGACGCGGGCGCGTCCGCCTGCCCAGGCTGCGAACGGCTCCACCAGCGAAGGCGGCGTCACGCGACAACCATCCTGGCGGTGATGAATGACCAGGGTTCGCGGCAGGGCTCCCGGCGACCCGGCATAGGCCTGGAACGTGTCGAGCATGGCCGAAGTCAGGACCAGGCCGTCGGGGCGGGCGGCAAGCGCTGCCGGCGCGCGGGTGGCGCCCCGGCTCGTCGCCACCACGACGACAGGACGCGCGAGCGTCCGCATATATTCGACCGCCTGGGCAGGGCTGGCGCCGGCATCAAGCGTCAGCGTGGCATAGCCTCTGGCCGCATAGGCCTGGCGCGTGCGGACAAGCTGGTTGCCGCGCAGTGCCATGATGCTTCCATCGCCCTGGATAGCCAGCCGGCCGTCGCCTCCAGGCATGAGGATGATGCTGCCGCGCGCCCGGCCTGTCGGCCTGTCGAGCGTGGCGGAGCTGCCGAACTGGGGAACAAGCTCGGAGGCCTGAACAGGCACACCGGTCGACAGCACCACGACCAAGGACGCCAGGGCTCTGCCAATCATTTCATCTCCGCTCGCTTTTCGTCTGATGCGACTGGATCGCATGGGGGTCATCTGATGCATTCATGCAACCGGCCGCGTCGCCATCGGCGCCTCGCGCGATCGCGACATTCGATCGGCCCGCCGGCCGCATCAGCCCGCTTCGGCAAGCAACCGACGGCCGCTGCGGCTCACCGGCAGGACAAGACCGCAATCCAGCGTCAAGGCCGTGCCGCCGGCGCTCCGCTTGCGCCCGGCGAGCGCGTCGGACGCAACCCAGTGGGAACGGTGGATACGCAGGCCCCGCTCCTGCCCGAGGCTCTCGATCGCCTGGGACAGACCCATCAATATCAAGGCATTGCCGCGATCGGTATGGACGCGCAAATAGTGATCCTCGGCGCTGAGCGCGACCAGCCTGGCATGGCGCAAGGTCATGGGAAGCTTCGCCCTCAGCGCATCGTCGCGCGGAGCCGCCTCGCTCTCCTGCCCGATCGCGGCAACCAGCGGCGGCTCCGACTGGGGCGAAGCGGGCGCGGCGCGATACTTCTTGATGACCCAGGCGAGGCTGCTCAGCAGCACGTTGATCGTCAGTGTCTGCAGCATCAGTTCGCCCGATGTCACATAGGGCAGCACCTGCGGCGCCCAGAGCTGCAATTGCGCCTTGACGATCAGCGCTCCCGGCGGAGCCATCGCGACCGCGATCACGAGCACAGCCCATAGCGGCAAAGACCGCCCTTGAAACAACCACCGCCTCACCAGTTCGGAAGCGAGCACGACCAGGGCGCCGATCAAGACGACATTGGCGGCGAAATGCATGAGCCTGACCGGCAGGCCCATGCCGAGATAGCTACCGAAGGGACCGACCAGACCAAGCAGCAGGCCGGCCCCGACCAGGCAGGCCGGCACGAAGAGGCGGCCGGCCAGAAGGTGGGGGCGCAGGCGGGCCAGAGCGAGGCTGGTCATAGGCGAAGAAACCGTGCCGTTGGCGAAGATGACGGAGACTAGGGCGACCCTCGTGGCTAGGCAATCGGGCCTCGCGCCAATCCAAGAGGCCCCGCCTTGAAATATCTGATCGCCATTCCCTTCGCCCTCGTCGCCTGCATCGCCACGGCTTTCGCCGCGACCCTCTGGCTGTCCCGGCCGGCGACGCCGCCGCCGCTCGCGGCCATGTCGCAGGCCGACGACAAACTCGGACGCCCGATCGGCGCCCTGCCGCCCTATGCCTTCGTCACGGCGCGCGACGGCACCAGGCTGGCCTATCGGTTCTACGAAGGACGGCCGGGTGGCGGCGTCGCGGTCCTGGTTCACGGATCGACCGGCCTTGCCATTGCCGTGCACGCCACCGCACAGGCCCTCGCCGCGGAGGGGATCAACACCTACGCCATCGACGTCCGAGGCCACGGAGAAAGCGGTCCCTTGGGCGACATCGGCTATCGCGGCCAATTGGAGGACGACCTGGTCGACCTCCTGGCCGTGATCGAGCAACGTTTCCGCGGCGAGAAGCGGCTGCTGCTCGGCCATTCGCTCGGTGGCGCCTTCGTCCTGCGCCTCGCCGGCGAACCGATCGCCGAGCGGTTCGACGCCTATCTCGCCCTGTCACCTTTCATCTCCCAGCGCTCCGGCACGAACCGGCCGAATAGCGGTGGCTGGGCCAATGCCGCCGTCCCCCGGATCATCGTGCTGTCGCTGCTGAACCGCCTCGGCGTTTCGGCCTTCGACGGCCTTGCCGCGGTTGCCTATGCCGTGCCGCCGGACGCCTACGGCAAGCGGGCGCGTGTCTATTCTCACCGCCTGCTGGCCAATATGAGCCTGCCGCGCGACTGGTCCGAGGCACTCGGCAAGATCACCCGGTCGACCGAAATTCTGGTCGGCAGCGAGGATCAGCTGTTCGTCGCCTCGGCCTATGCCGCCGAGATCAGCGCGGCCAATCCGCGCATCGGCGTCGAGGTGCTGGCCGGCGTCGATCACATGGGCATGGTGATCGAGCCGCAGGCGACGGAAGCCACCGTCCGCTCGGCGCTCCGCCTGCTACGGACGCGATAGCACGGCTCAGAACAGGCTGCCCTGGCCTTCGCCCCCTGCCTTGCGCGCCGGCTTCGGCTCGGCGCGCACGGGCGCCGGCCGCGGCGGCGCATCGCCCTCGGCCCTCGCCGCCACCCGCCCGTCGGCGAATTCGATCGACAAGGCGAGGCCCGCGGTCACCGCGGCGGCGCTGCGCAAGGGCCGCCCGCCATCGTCGCGCACCAGCGCGAAGCCGCGCGCCAGCACGCCCTGATAGGACAGGGCACCGAGCAGCTTGGCGGCGGCCTCGAGCCGGTCGCCGCGGCGCCGGACGATCAGGTCGAGGGCGCGCGGCGCCCGCGCGAACAGACTCGCCAGGCGCTCGCCGTCGCGGGCGATGCGGTGGCTCTGGGCGGCGGCATAGACGCCGAGCGAACGCGACAGCCGGTCCGACAGCGACGAGAAGCCCTGGCGGCGCGTTTCCACCCGCCGCCCGAGCGCGGCTCCGGCACGGGCGCTCATCGCCGCGATGCCGTCCCTGGCGCGGCCGAGCCGCAGCATCAGCACGCCCGGCGCGAGCCGTCCGGACGCGCGCACCAGCCGGGTCCGGTGTGCGGCGGCATTGGCGCGCAACGCATTGGGCAGGCGCTCGCTGGCGCCGTCGAGACGCTGGCGGGCCGCCTCCAAAAGCCGCTCGGCATCGGGCAGCGCGCGCATGGCGGCGCGCAATTCGGTGCGGCGGTCGTCGAACAGGCGCCGGATGCCGGCGCCGTGCCGGCGGGCGAGATCGCCGATCTCGAGGATCAGGTCGGCGCGCACCGGCACCGCCATTTCGGCCGCCGCGCTCGGCGTCGGGGCGCGCCGGTCGGCGGCGAAATCGATCAGCGTGGTATCGGTCTCGTGGCCGACCGCCGAGATCAGCGGGATCCGGCTCTCGGCCGCGGCGCGGACGACGATTTCCTCGTTGAAGCCCCAGAGATCCTCCAGGCTGCCGCCGCCGCGCGCGACGATCAGCACATCCGGACGCGGCAGGTCGCTGTCGGCATCGATGGCGTTGAAGCCGCGGATGGCGGCCGCCACTTCGGCCGCGCTGCCCTCGCCCTGGACCCGCACCGGCCAGACCAGGACGCTGCGCGGAAAGCGATCTTCCAGTCGGTGCAGAATGTCGCGGATGACCGCGCCGGTCGGCGACGTGACGACGCCGATGACCTTGGGCAAATAGGGCAAGGGCCGCTTTTTCGCGGGATCGAACAGGCCCTCCGCCGTGAGCTTCTTGCGACGCTCCTCGAGCAGGGCCATCAAGGCGCCG
>BFBZ01000912.1_pt1 | contig 22618 bp, 20 predicted proteins | sample 1888401 | NCBI WGS metagenome assembly BFBZ01 (sample SAMD00112614, study PRJDB3348) | symbiont metagenome | host: Chara braunii
GTGGCCATGAGTGATGTTCCAAATGGGTGAGGGGCCCGGATAACCAGGCGCCGGAGAATCAGGTGCTACGGACCGCCCGTGCCCCGGAGAAATTTACTCCCACCCCGCCGGCCGCGCCAAGACGCCATCGAGCCGCTATAAGGAGCGCATGCCTGCTGCGATTCCCCGTTTCGCCGATCAATCCGCGCCGGTCCAGGGCCGCGTGACGCGGGTCGGGCTGTCGCGTTTCCGCAGCTATATGGCCGCCCAGATCGCGCCCGACGCGGCGCTGGTCGGCCTGGTCGGCCCGAATGGCGCCGGCAAGACCAATGTGCTGGAAGCCCTGTCGCTTTTGACTCCTGGCCGTGGCTTGCGGCGGGCGACGCTGGGCGAGATCGCCTTCGACCAGGGTGACGGCGGCTGGGCGGTCAATGCCACCGTCGAGGGCGCCTATGGCGAGGCGGTGCTGGGCACCGGCATCGAGGCCGGTGACGTCGAAGCCCGCTCGCGGCTTTGCCGCATCGACCGCGTGCCGGTCGGCTCGGCGGCGGCCTTTGCCGAGCATGTCCGGGTGGTCTGGCTGACGCCGGCGATGGACGGCCTGTTCCTCGGCTCGGGTGGCGAGCGCCGGCGCTTTCTCGACCGGCTGGTCCTGGCCGTCGACGCCGAACATGGCAGCCGGGTCAATGCGCTGGAGCGCTCGCTGCGCGCGCGCAACCGCCTGCTCGAGGACATGGCGCCGGATCCGGCCTGGCTCGATGCGGTCGAGCACGAGACCGCCGAACTCGCGGTGGCGGTGGCCGCCGCGCGCGCCGAGACCGTGCATCGGCTGGCCGGCCTGATCGAGGCGACCAAGGATCCGGCCTCGCCCTTCCCCTGGGCCGGCCTGGCGCTGGACGGCGCGGTCGAAGCGGCGGTGCTGACCCGCCCGGCGATCGAGGTCGAGGATGATTATCGCATGGTGCTGCGTGACCACAGGTCGCGCGACCGGGCCGCCGGCCGCACCACCCAGGGGCCGCATCTGACCGATCTTCTGGCGGTTCATGGCCCATCGGGCGCGCCGGCCGAGCGCTGTTCGACCGGCCAGCAGAAGGCTCTGCTCGTCGGGCTGGTGCTGGCCCATGCGCGCCTCGTCGCCGAGATGGCGGGCTTCACGCCGATCGTCTTGCTGGACGAGGTGGCCGCCCATCTCGATCCCGAGCGGCGCGCGGCGCTCTATGACGGGCTCGAGAAACTCGGCGCCCAGGTCTGGATGACCGGCGCGGACCCGGCGGCTTTCGAAGCCTTGCGGAGCCGCGCCGACCTGTTCGCCGTAACGCCCGGGTCGATCGCCCGGGCGTGAGCCTTCGAACAACCCGGGCGTGAGCCTTCGAACAACCCGGGCGTGAGCCCTCGAACAACCCGGACGTGGGCCTTCGAATGGCCCGGTCATGAGCCTCCGAATGACCCGGGCGTGAGCCGCCGCGTGTGACGCTCACGCCCGCCGTCAGGCAGCCTTGTCTCAGGCAGCCTTGGCGCCAGCCTTGGGCCGGCGCAGGAAGGCGGCGAGCAGAACCACGCCGACCGCGCCGCCGACCGCCGCGATATAGTGGGGCATGGCGGTTGCTTTCAGGCCGATCGCCGGGTTGGGGTCGAGCTGGACCAGGCTCGCGCTCCAGCCGGCGAGCTGCTTGAGCACCAGCGGGTCGTTGACCATCATGTCGCCGGCGATCCAGCCGAGCAGGGCGGCACCGGCCCAGACGACGATCGGAAAGCGCTCGATGATCGCCAGCACCATGCCCGAGCCGGCGATGATCAGCGGAATGGTCAAGGCGAGGCCGAAGACGAACAGCCAGACATTGCCATGCGAGGCGGCGGCGATCGCCAGGACGTTGTCGAGGCTCATCACCGCGTCGGCGATGGCCACCGTCTTGACCGCTTTCCAGAGATTGTCGGTTTCCTCGACATCGCCATGCGCGCCGCTGCCGTCATCCGAAGCGAGCTTGACCGCGACCCACAGCAGCAGCACGCCGCCGACCAGCTTCAACAACGGGATGGCCAGGAGGTAGGTGATGATGAGCGCGAACAGGATGCGCAGGCCGACCGCCGCGCCGGCGCCCAGCAGGATGCCCATCTTGCGCTGCTTTTCCGGCAGCCCCCGGCAGGCCAGCGCGATGACCACGGCATTGTCGCCGGACAGAAGGAGGTCGATCCAGATGATCTGGAGAAGGCCGATCCAGAAATTGCTGTCCATTGCGGGTCCCGTTTCTACCGGCACTGCTCATCATGCAGTGCATCAATTGAAACGGCGACATAGTACGTAGTTGGACTTATGCCAGGGGGCCCCGGTCGATTTTTATCGGACGTTGCGCTCAGGCCGCAGCCTGAGCCTCCCGACGCTTCATCAGATAGGCGATGGCGACCACCAGGACGGCGCCGACGATTTCCGCCGGCAGCTCCAGCCGATGGGCGAATTCGCTGCCCAGGAACTTGATGGTCATGGGATCGTGCAGGATCATGTCGCCGGCGAGCCAGCCGAGCAGCGCGGCACCGGCCCAGACCAGGATCGGCAGCTTTTCCAGAAGCTTCATGATGATCGAGGCGCCCGCGACGATCAGCGGGATCGAGATGACCAGGCCGAGGATCAGCATGGTCGTATTGTCCTTGGCAACCGCGGCGATCGCCAGCACGTTGTCGAGGCTCATCACCGCATCGGCGATGGCCACCGTCCTGACCGCGTACCAGAGCTGGTCGGAGGCCTGGATCTCGTCATCGCCGTGGCTGTCGTCGGTGATCAGCTTCACGGCGATCCACAAGAGCAGCAGGCCGCCGACCAGCCGCAGGAACGGCATGTCGAGCAGGCTGGCGACGAACAGCGTGAAGACGACGCGCAGCAGGATGGCGACGCCCGCGCCCAACACCATGCCGATCAGCCGCTGGCGTTCCGGCAGCGCCCGGCAGGCCAGCGCGATCACCACCGCATTGTCGCCGGACAGGATGATGTTGATCCAGATGACCTGGATGATGCCGACAAGGCTCAGCGAGCTGAAGTCCATCGCGGTGCGGCCCTTGGGTTCTTGCTTCGGGAGTGTTTTTGGGAGCGATTTTGTGGGGAATTTCGGCGCGCACCCTAAGGTTCGCGGTTCAGTGCCGATATTAGTGGTTTTGCGTAATATCCGTAGTTTCTCATAGGACGACGGCCGCGCCGCGACCGTCGTCCCGGAAGCCTCAGCCGATGGCGTCGGCGATCGCCGTGCCGCAGCCGACCGTATTGGCTTTGCCGCCGAGGTCGCCGGTGCGGTATTCGGCCTTGGCCAGTACCTCTTCGATGGCGCGGACGATGGCCGCCGCCGCTTCGGTCTCGCCGAGGTGATCGAGCATCATGGCCGCCGACCAGATCTGTCCGACCGGATTGGCGATGCCCTTGCCGGCGATGTCGGGCGCCGAACCGTGCACCGGCTCGAACAGCGACGGGAATTTGCGGTCCGGATTGATATTGCCCGACGGCGCGATGCCGATGGTGCCGGTGCAGGCCGGGCCGAGATCCGACAGGATGTCGCCGAACAGGTTGGAGGCGACGACCACGTCGAAGCGATCCGGATTGAGCACGAAATGGGCGGTGAGGATGTCGATATGGTACTGGTCGACGCTGACCGCCGGATAGGCCTTCTTCATCTCGGCGACCCGCTCGTCCCAATAGGGCATGGTGATCGCGATGCCGTTGGACTTGGTCGCGCTGGTCAGCTTCTTGCGCGGCCGGCGCATCGCGAGCTCGAAGGCATATTTCAGGATCCGGTCGACGCCGATGCGCGTCATCACGGTCTCCTGCACCACGAATTCACGCTCGGTGCCGGGGAACATGCGCCCGCCGATCGAGGAATATTCGCCCTCGGTATTCTCGCGCACCACGAAGAAATCGATATCGCCGGGCTTGCGGTTGGCCAGCGGCGCCGGCACGCCCGGCATCAGCTTGACCGGGCGCAAATTGACATATTGGTCGAACTCGCGCCGCATCAGCAGCAGCGAGCCCCACAGCGAGATGTGATCCGGGATCTTGTCCGGCAGGCCGACGGCGCCGAAGAAGATCGCGTCATGGCCGCCGATCCTGGCCTTCCAGTCCTCCGGCATCATCCGGCCGTGCTTCTCGTAATAATCGTAGGACGAGAAGTCGAAATGATCGAGATCGACCGAGAATTTGTACTTCTTCGCCACCGCTTCGAGCACGCGCACGCCCTCCGGCATGACCTCCTTGCCGATGCCGTCGCCGGGAATGACGGCGAGCTTGTAGGTGTTCGAGCGGGCCATGGATGGTCTCCTCTGATCAGGCTGTGTCTGGGATAGGCCAAATCCTGGGATAGGCCTCGAGTGGCGGCGCCGGCAACCGTGTCTGGCGGCATGTCGTCCATGACCTCAGGGCAAGGCGCGGGGCCCTATGCGTTGTCCGCCAGGATCGAGGCGATGACCGCCTCGGTGACCTCCCGCGTCGTCGCCTTGCCGCCGAGGTCGGGCGTGTGCAGTGCCGGATCGGCGGTAACCCGCTCGATCGCACGCATCAGCCGGTCGGCCCCGGGCTTTTCGCCGAGGTGCTCCAGCATCATCGTGGCGGTCCAGAAGGTGCCGATCGGATTGGCGATGCCCTTGCCGGTGATGTCGAAGGCCGAGCCGTGGATCGGTTCGAACATCGAGGGAAAGCGGCGCTCCGGGTTGAGGTTGGCGGTCGGCGCGATGCCGAGCGAGCCGGCGAGCGCCGCCGCCAGGTCCGACAGGATGTCGGCATGCAGGTTGGTCGCCACCACCGTGTCGATCGTCTCGGGTTTCATGGTCATGCGCATGGTCATGGCGTCGACCAGCATCTTGTCCCAGGTGACGTCGGGATAGTCGCGCGCGACCTCGGCGGCGATCTCGTCCCACATCACCATGGCATGGCGCTGGGCGTTCGACTTGGTCACCACGGTCAAAAGCTTGCGCGGGCGCGAGCGGGCGATGTCGAAGGCGAAGCGGATGATCCGGTCGACGCCGGTGCGGGTCATCATCGAGACGTCGGTCGCGACCTCCTCGGGCAATCCGCGATGCACCCGGCCGCCGACGCCGGCATATTCACCTTCCGAGTTCTCCCGCACGATCACCCAGTCGAGCTCGGGGCCGGAGACGTGGCGCAGCGGGCTGGTGATGCCGGGCAGCACGCGGGTCGGCCGGACATTGGCATATTGGTCGAACGGCTGGCAGATCGCCAGCCTGAGGCCCCAGAGCGAGATGTGGTCGGGCACATCGGGCGCGCCGACCGCGCCGAAATAGATCGCGTCATGATGGCGGATCTGGTCGCGGCCGGCGTCCGGCATCATCACGCCGTGCGTCTTGTAATAGTCCGAGCCCCAGTCGAAATGATCGAAGGTCAGCGCGAAGCCGCCCTCGCGCCGGGCGAGCGCCTGCAGCACCTCGATGCCGGCGGCGATGACTTCCTTGCCGATGCCGTCGCCGGGGATGGCGGCGATCCTGTAGGTTTTCATCTCGGAGTTCCCTGCATGCGACCGCTGCGGCGCTGTCGTGCGCCGGGCCCAAGGTCCTCGCATTGACCTCGAATCCACCGCCGTGTCAATAATCCATTGCAGCTTCCATGGAAGATGATAATCAGGCTTCCAGCCTGGGAGGATGGCCATGCCGAGAACCGTCAAGGCAGCTGATGTCACCGCCGAGCGGCGCCCGTCGCTGGTCGACGATGCCTATGCGGCTATGAAGGAGGCCATCCGGGAGAGCACCTTCGTCCCCGGCTACCAGGCCTCCGAGCAGGAAATCGCGCTGCGTCTCGGCATGAGCCGCACGCCGGTCCACGAGGCCTCGATCCGGCTTCAGGAAGAGGGCCTGGTGCGCATCGTGCCGAAGCGCGGCATCCTGATCTGCGCGCTGGCGCCCGACGATCTCAGGGAGATCTACGAGGTGATCATCGCGATCGAGGCGGCCGCCGCCGAACTGGTCGCGGGGCTGCCAGAGGCCGAGCGTTGCGCTGTGGCCGACGAGCTCGCCGACGCGACCGCCCGAATGGACGAGGCCCATGCCGCCGGCCGGCTGCCGGACTGGGGCAAGGCCGACGAAGCTTTCCACCGGATCCTGGTCGAGCGCTGCGGCAACCGGCGCATCCAGCGCATCATCCAGACGGTCAAGGACCAGTCGCACCGCGCCCGCATGCTGACCTTGAAGCTGCGCAGGCAATTGCCGGCCTCGGTCGCCGAACATCGGGCGATCGTCGATGCGATCCGCCGGGGCGATACGGCAGGCGCCCATGCCGCGGCGAGGTTGCATCGCAGTCACGCACGCGACGAACTGCTGCCGCTGCTGGCCGATTTCGGGCTGAAGCACTTCTGATCCGGCGGCCAAGCCGTCGGCAATGGCAGATCGCGAAAACGCGGCTGCCGAGATCGCGGACAACGCGACCGGGCACGAAACGTTGGAGGAATAGATGCGACGACTTCTCACCGCCCTGGCGGCTGGCCTCGCCATCCTGTCGGGACCGGCTCTGGCCCAGCCCTATCCGAACCGGCCGGTCACCATGATCGTGCCCTTTGCCGCCGGCGGCACCACCGACATCATCGCGCGGATCATGTCCGAGCACATGTCGCGCACGCTCGGCCAGTCGATCGTGGTCGAGAATGTCGCCGGCGCCGGCGGCACCACCGGTTCGCTCAGGGCCGCCCGCGCGGCGCCCGACGGCTACACCCTGATCATGGGCAATATGGGCACCCATTCGGCTTCCGTCGGGCTTTATCCCAATCTCGCCTATGACCCGCGCACCGATTTCGAGCCGGTGATGAATGCGGCGGGCACGCCGATGATGATCGCCGCGCACAAGGATTTCCCGGCCAAGACGCTGGCCGAGCTGGTCGCGCTCGTGAAGGCCAATCCGTCGCGCTACAACTATGGCCATGGCGGCGTCGGCTCGACCTCGCACCTGACTTGCGTGTTCTTCCATCACCTGATCGGCGCGCCCGTGCAGCATGTGCCGTTCCGCGGCTCCGGGCCGGCGCTCGCCGCCCTGCTCGGCAAGCAGCTCGACTATGTCTGCGACCAGTCGGTCACCATCGTGCCGCAACTCACCGCCCTGAACACCTATGTGATCGCCACGCCTGCCCGCTCGCCGGCCGCCCCCGAGGTGCCGACTTCGGCCGAGGCCGGCCTGCCGGCCTTCCAGGTGGTCGGCTGGAACGCCATGTTCGCCCCCAAGGGCACGCCGCGCGACATTATCGACCGGCTCAATGCCGCCGGCCGGGCGGCGCTCGCCGACGAGGCCGTGCGCAAGCGCCTGCTTGAGCTCGGCTGCGAAATCCCCGATGCCGCGGGCCAGACCGCCGAGGCGCTCGGCGCCCATGTCCGTGCCGAGGTCGACAAGTGGACCCCGGTGATCAAGGCGGCGGGTGTCACCGCCGGCAATTGAACGAGGCCAGCCGCCGGTCCGCTCATCGTGTCATGAACGGGCCGGCCAACTGATCCACGACAATCATCAAACCTTGCGCCAAACCCTGGCCGGCCTCAGAAAAACCGCTCCAGCGCGTCGGTGACCGGTTCAGGCACTTCCTCGGCGAGATAATGGCCGCCGGGCAGGGCATGGCCACGGACGTCGCCGGCCCTTTCCCGCCAAAGCGCGAGCGGGTCGAAACAGCTCTCGATGACGCCGTTCTTGCCCCACAGCACCAGCAGCGGACAGGCGAGTTTCCTGGCGCCGTCGGCATCGTCATGGGCGATGTCGATGGTCGCGCCCGCGCGATAGTCCTCGCAGCTCGCATGGATGGCTCGCGGGTCGCGGAAGCACCTGAGATATTCGCTCAGCGCCTCCGGGCTGAACGGCGTCAGGCCGGCGGCGCCGGCGCCGCATTTCTTCAGCCAGTAGTCATCGGGATCGGCGCCGATCATCCGTTCCGGGAAGGGCGCCGGCGTGATCAGGAAGAACCAGTGCCAATAGGCGCGGGCAAAGCGATCGGTGGTGTCGCGGTACATTTCCCGCGTCGGCGCGATGTCGAGCACGGCAAGCTTCTCGACGCGGCCGGCGTGATCGAGGGCGAGACGATGCGCCACGCGGGCGCCACGGTCATGGCCGCAGACGAGGAACTGGTCATGGCCGAGCGCGGTCATCACCTCGGCCATGTCCTGGGCCATGGCGCGTTTGGAATAGGGCGCGTGGTCCCCAGTCGTTTCGGGTTTGCCGCTGTCGCCATAACCGCGCAGGTCGGCGGCAACGAGGGTGAAGCGCCGGCTTAGCCGCGGTGCGATCTTGTGCCACAGGGCATGGGTCTGCGGATAGCCGTGGAGCAACAGCAGGGGCGGCCCCGAGCCACCGGTGCGCAAGCGGATCGTCGTACCCGACGTTGCGACGTCGAGCAGGCGGAAGCCAGGAAATAGCAGGTCGGCGACCGGGAGTTCGGTGATCATGCTCTGGTCCTTCGCGGCGCCGGGCCGACCGCTTTGCGTTCGGGATAACGGGCTGGCCTTGTATCCAACACGCTCTGCATTAGGTATGGCAACAATACGAACCCTCGAATTCGACTGAACGTGGGTCATCACCGGAGGATGTACATGAACAAACGTCATTTGCTCGCCGCCGCTGCGGCGGCCTTCGTCGCCTGCGCCTTACCCGCCGCCGCGCAAACCTTCCCGTCGCGGCCGATCACCATGATCATTCCGTTCGCCGCCGGCGGTCCGACCGACGTGGTGGCGCGCATCGTCGCCGAGAGCATGAGCCGGTCGCTCGGCCAGGCCGTGGTCATCGAGAACGTCTCGGGTGCCGGCGGCACCACCGGCTCGACCCGCCTGACCACCCAGGCCGCCGACGGCTACACCATCATGATCGGCCACACCGGCACGCATGCGGCTTCCGTCGCGCTCTATCCGAACCTGCGCTACAACCCGGCGACCGATTTCGCGCCGATCGGCCTGGTCAACACCAACGCGATCCTGATCACCGCCAAGAACGCCCTGCCGGCCAACAACCTGGCCGAATTCGTCACCTGGGTGAAGGCCAATGAGCGGACCGCCAACAATGCCCATGCCGGCATCGGTTCGGTCAGCCACACCACCTGCCTGCTGCTCAATTCGATCATCGGCGTCAATCCGCAGACCGTGCCCTATCGCGGCACCGGCCCGGCGATGAACGACCTGATCGCCGGCCAGGTCGATTATCTCTGCGACCAGGTGGTCAACGTGGCACCGCAGGTGCGCGCCGGCACCATCAAGGCCTTCGCGGTCGCCCAGCAGACCCGCAACCCGGCCCTGCCCAATGTGCCGACCACGACCGAGGCTGGCCTGCCCGCCTATCAAGTGGTGGTCTGGAACGCCATGCTGGCACCCAAGGGCACGCCGGCGCCGATCGTCACCAGGCTGAACGAGGCCATGCGCGCGGCGCTGGCCGATGCCAATGTCAAGGCGCGCCTCGCCGAGCTCGGTGCCGATCTGCCGAGCGATGTCCAGGCGACGCCTGCCGGGCTGCAGAGCTTCATCGAGGCCGAGATCGCCAAATGGACGCCGGTGATCAAGGCGGCCGGCGTCACCGCGACGAACTGACCGCCGAACTCGCGATTAAAGAATACCAGCGCCCGGCCTCGTGCCGGGCGTTGTCGTTGGAGGTGGGCGGTTCAGGCTTGCGCTTTTGCGGGGCAGGCCAAGCGATTGTCTGGCGGATCAGTACCACTACGTCACCCCCGGCGAGCGAAGCGAGGGAAGGGGGTCCAGGAGTCAAGAGGGTCGCGTATTCTATAAATATCGCAATAGGTTGATCGCTATCGAACAGCGTGCCGTGGAGCTCCTGGACCCCTCCCTCGCTTCGCTCGCCTCGGCAAAGCAAATGCTTTGCCTTGGGGTGACGTAGGGCTTCCCTCGCATTCTTGCTTGGGTATGAGGTTTAGCTTCGCATGCACCTCCGCCCGTTCAGGCCTCGGCCTGGATCGCCGCGATGACGAAGCCGACGCGAGCCTGCACCGGCGCGCGCGGCAGTTCGACCAGGTCATAGCCGTATTGGCGATAGGTCCGGACCATGGCGGTATAGGTCCGCTCGGCCTCGTCCAGGTCCTGCCTTCGCTCGCCGTCGGTCCGGTAGATTTCGGGCCAGGGTGGCGCGATGAAGACGCGCAGGTTGTAGCGCAGCATCCTGGCCGCGACCGCCATATGATGCGGCACCGGCAGGCCGATGAGATTGAGATAGCCGAGCACGTCGGGCACGCCGCGATCGAACAGGATCGGGCCGGGCTCGGTCGTCGCCCTCTGATGGTTGCGCATCTCGAGGCCCAGCATCAGCTCGGCGAACAGCGCGCGGTCGAGCCAGGGCAGCGCCCGCCCGCCGATCGCCTGCTGATCCCTGATGATGGGCCGCCCGACCTCCTCCGAGGTCTTGATGCCGGCCGCCTTCAGCGCGTCGATCAGCGTGGTCTTGCCTGAGCCGGGGCCGCCGGTAATGACGAAGAAGCGATCCGTAATGTCCGGTTGCACGGTCATGCTTGTGTCTCGCGTGGGGGAAGGCTGCGGCGAGGCCGCAGGTCGGCGCCGGGATATGACGGTGTCAGGTTGGAACGATCTGCGCTGCGGATCTGTCATCCCTGAAGGGTCGGCGCGTACTCGCAAGCGCGAGCCGAAAGCCGGCAAACGAATGCGAGGGCACCGCCCTTTTCGTCTTGGCCGGGACGAGCCCGGCAAAGACGCGGTCTGAGCCAGCTGGCTAGCTGGCGTCTGGTCCGTCGCCGGCCTCGGCAAGGACGAATGCAACCCGAGCAATGTCCTGCGATGCGAGCCGATCATACTCCTAGATGACCGCCGTCATGGCGCGATCGCCAGCCGTGCCGTGAACCAGCAACTGGCCGACGATATCGAGCGCGCGCGCCAGCGCCTCGGGCGGCGGGGCGCCGAGGCAGAGGCGGATCCCGCATGGGTCGGCCGCCGGATCGACCATGACCGCGGCCGGCGGCGTGATCATCACGCCCATGGTCGCGGCGGCATCGGCCAGGCGCCGTGCCTGGGCGGGCGGCATCGGCAGCCAGGCATGAAAGCCGCCGCTCGCCGGCACCGAACCCACCGGCAGGGCGGCGCGCACCATGGCGCGTCGCCTGTCGGCCTCGCCGCGCACCGATGCACCGACCGACGCCGCGGTGCCGTCGGTCAGCCATTGCTCCATGATCAGGCAGCACAGCGGCGAGGCCATGGTGCAGGTCGTCTGCAGCAGGGCGAGCGCGCGTCCGATCAGCGCGGGTGGCGTGGCCAGCACGCCGATGCGCAGGCCCGGGCTGAGGTTTTTCGAAAAGCCGTTGACGTAAAGGGTGCGTTCGGGCGCGAGTTCCGCCAGCGCCGGCAGGTCCGGCGGCGTGAACAGCGAATAGACATCGTCCTCGACAATGGTCACGTCATAGACCCGGCAGATCCGCACGATGGCCTGGCGGCGCGTCAGGCCCATGGTCGCCGCCGTCGGGTTCTGCAGCGTCGGCGTCACATAGAGCGCGGCCGGCGTGCCGGCGCCGGTGCGCCGCCGCAGGGCCTGTTCGAGCGCGTCGGGCCGCAGGCCCTCGTCGTCCATGGCGAGCGGCGCCATCCGATAGCCGGCCTGGCGCGCCAGCGCGATGGCGCCGGGATAGGTGACCGCTTCGGTCAACAGGAGGCCGCCCGGCCGGCAGGCGAGCGCGAAGGCGATGGACAGGGCATGCTGCGCGCCGTTGGTGAGGAGCAGCCGGTCCGGCGGCACCACCAGGCGATGATCGGCCAGCCATTGCGCCATCAGCATGCGATGCTGGTCGCTGCCGGCGGCCGGACGATAGCTGCCGAAACTCTCGGCGTTGAGGCGCTTGGCAAGCCTTGCCAGCGTCGCCGCCATCAGCCGGTCGCCGAGCATTTGCGGCGGCGTGTTGACGCTGAGATCGACGCTCGCCCTCGCATGCAGCACGGTGCCGGCGACGAACATGCCGCGGCCGTGCTGGCTGTGCACCAGGCCGCGCCGTTCCAGCACGGCATAGGCCTTGGTCACCGTGCCGAGCCCGATGCCGAGCTGAAAGGCGAGCTCGCGATGCGGCGGCAGGCGCGCCCCTTCCGGCACCGTGCCGTCGGCGATATCGGCGGCGAGCGCGTCGACCAGCCGCTCATGCGCCAGGCCGCCGATCTCGGCCAGCCGCGGTCGCCAGGGTGATGCGAGACGCATGGGAATTCCAGCAATAGTGTCACGTGACACTAATAAGATATCCAAAAAAGTGTCACGCGTCTATCGAAGCCGCACCTGCTGATCCCATTCGCGGTGCCCTCGCCATGACCCTCAGTCTCCTGCTGACCTTCGCGGCCTACGCCTTCGTGACCTCGATCACGCCCGGGCCGAACAACACCATGGTGCTGGCGTCGGGCGTGAATTTCGGATTTCAACGAACCATCCCGCACCTCATGGGGATCAATCTGGGCTTTTCGGGCATGGTGTTGGCGGTCGGACTGGGGCTCGGCGGCATCTTCGTCGCCTTGCCGCTGCTCCACGACATCCTGCGTTATGTCGGAGCCCTCTATCTTGTCTATCTCGCCTGGAAGATCGCCCGTTCAGGCGCCATGTCCGATGACGCCGCGGCCGCCCGGCCGATGAGCTTCCTGCAGGCGGCGGCCTTTCAATGGGTCAATCCCAAGGCCTGGATCATGGCGATCGGGGCGGTGGCGACCTACACGCCGCAGAACGGCTTCTTCTTCAACATCATCGTGGTGACGGCGGTCTACGCATTGGTCAACGCACCCTGCATCGCCGCCTGGGCCGGTTTCGGTGTCGTGTTGCGCCGGTTTCTGACCGGCGCCCGTTCGGTGCGCATCTTCAATGTCGCGATGGCGGCGCTGCTGGTCTTGTCGCTCTATCCGCTGCTGCTCGACGCCGTGAAGTGAAGGCTGACGATCAGGATGAGCGGGTTCGCCCCATCGGCTTGCGCCAAGGGCGAGACGTTAGACTTCTCACGGCCGGGCAAGCCGACCGACAACAGCTTGATCGAGGCGTGCGACGGACTGTTCCGCAGCACGTTTCGTTGCCCCTCAAGTGACGGCGGCGCGCTGTTGAAAGGCCGCTTGTAGCCACGCACCGCTGTCGAGAACGTCAACCAGATGCGCTACCGCGTCCCAGACATCGACGTAGCGCAGATAGAGCGGGGTAAAACCGAACCGCAGGAGGCCGGGTTCGCGAAAATCGCCGATGACGCCGCGCGCGATCAGTGCCTGGATAATGGCATAGCCGCCCTCGCCAAGCGAGAAACTGACCTGACTGCCGCGGGCTGCCGGTTCGCGCGGGGTCTGCAAAGCGAGGCCATGCTGTCCGCAGCGGCTTTCGACCAGTTCGATGAACAAATCCGTCAGGGCGAGTGACTTCGCGCGCAGGGCGACCATGCCGCCGAATTGTTCCGCGGCCAGCACCGTATCGAGGCCGCACTCCAACGCGGCAAGAGCAAGCACGGAGGGCGTGCCGCAAGCAAAGCGCGTGACGCCCGCGGCCGGTCGATAGTCGGCCGTGAATTCAAACGGCGCGGCGTGCCCCATCCAGCCCGCCAGCGGCTGCCACATGCCGATCCTGTCCATCCGCGTCGCATGCCTTGGGTGCAACCAGAGGAACGCGGGCGCGCCAGGGCCGCCGTTGAGGTATTTATATCCGCAACCAATCGCAAAATCGGCGTCGCTGGACGTGAGATCCACGGGTACCGCGCCGGCCGAATGCGCCAGATCCCACAGCGCCAGGGCGCCCGCCGCGTGTGCCGCGGCAGTCAAGGCGGCCATGTCATGCATCCGACCGGTCCGGTAATTGACGTGGGTCAGCATCAGCACAGCGACCTTGTCGTTCAAGGCACCGGCGATTTCATCGTGGTCAACGAGCCGCAATTCGAAACCGTGCTGTCGCGCCAAGCTGGCGGCGATATAGAGATCCGTCGGAAAATTGTCCCGCTCGGACAGGATCGTGTGGCGAGACGTCTGATCCTGCTTCACCAGATCGATGGCCACGCTGAGGGTCTTGAACAGATTGATCGAGGTCGAGTCGGCAGCAACAACCTCACCGCGGCCGGCGCCAATCAAGCGCGCGATCTTGTCGCCGACGTCGCCTGGCTTGATAAACCAACCGGCCTTGTTCCAGCTCTGGATCAAGTCTTGCCCCCACTCGGTGGCCACGACGTGCTGGAGGCGCGCGGCGGTCGCGCGTGGCAGCATCCCGAGCGAATTGCCGTCGAGATAGATTTGCCCCGGAGAGATGACGAACTGGTCGCGCAGCCCGGCCAAGTGATCCTTTACGTCCAGCGCGTGGCAATCATCCCGCGTCATGGTCGATCCTCCTCACCTTCCCCATTTCATCTCGCTCCGTAATTCTTTCGCACGGCGAGCACGGCAGCCAAACCGGCCAGCGCGCAGCCGATCATGGACTGCACCCCATTTGCGAGACAAAGGAATTGGCTGACATGGGTGATCGGAGGCTGGATGCCCGACAACCGCAGGCCCCCCACATGCGGTTTCCCGCCTTTGTTCAAGCAGGCGGCAATATTCCGGCCTGAGGCCGGCGAGACGCTGGCGGCGGTTGCTCGCGACCTCGGTATCAGCCGCGAGGTGCTCTACGGGGAGCGGGCGCTGTCGGGCTTACGGCAATAGCCTATTTCCCCTGCGGCCCGTTGTCGAACCGCCTCGCCCATTCCGCCAGGATGCGGTCGCGGTTGTCGGCCATCCAGGTATAGTCGAGCCGGATCATCCGGGCTTCCGCGTCGGTCGGATAATTGGGCGGCACGTTGATCACGCCTTCGCGGCCGACGATGCCGTAGAAGCGGGCGAACAGTTCCTGGGCGCCGCGGCCGGTGGCCCAGTCGGCGATGCGGCGGGCGGCGGCGGCCTGGGGGGCGGCGCGGCCGCGCATGATGGCGAGCGCGCCCATTTCCCAGCCGACGCCGTCGCGCGGCACGATGATGTCGATCGGCGCGCCGAGGCTGCGTTCGCGCGCGGCGCGCATGTCGAAGCTGATGCCGAGCACCCGTTCGCCGCGCGCCGCCTGCACGCAGGGCGCGCTGCCGGAATGGGTATAGAGCGCGACGTTCTGGTGCAGCGCCTCCATGTAGCGCCAGGCTGCTTCCTCGCCCATGATCTGGATCCAGCTCGAGACGATCAGGAAGCCGGTTCCAGACGAGGCCGGATGCGGCATGACCAGCCGGTTGCGCAGGCTTGGATGGGTCAGGTCGCCCCAGCTCTCCGGCTTCGGGATATTGGCCTTGCCGGCCTCCGTCGTGTTGAAGCACAGGGCGACGACGAAAGCGTCGAGGCCGGTCCAGCTATAGGGCTCGCTGGTGTCGCGAAAGGCCGGCTTGAGGCCGTCGGCGCCCTGCGGCCGATAGGCCTCGAGCAGGTTCATCCGCTCGAGCAGCAAGAGGCTCGATGCGACCAGGCCGAACACCATGTCGGCGCGCGGGCTGTCGCGCTCGGCCATCAGCCGGGCGGTGATCACGCCGGTCGAATCGCGCACCCACTGCACCTCGATATCGGGCAGGTCGGTCTCGATGGCCGCCTTCAGCGCGGTGAGCTCTTCGGCCTCGCTGGCGGTATAGATCATCACCCGCGTCCGGCCCTGCGCCTGGACGTCGGCCCATCCGCCGATCAGCAGGGCCGCACCGAGACACAGCCCGGCGAGCCGATGCGACAACCCCATGACATGTCCTTTCCGAGGCAGCCCGCGCCCACGCGATCATAATCGATTGAAACGGGCATGACCCGCGTGAAACGAGCGTGAAAGGGCCGTCTTGCGCGTCAGGTTACCAAGATCGCCCGGAAATCATTGACATTGGTATGGGTCGGGCCGGTGACGACAAGGCCATCAAGCGCGGCGAAAAAGCCGAAACCGTCATGGCGGTCGAGAAAGGCCCGGGGATTGAGCCCTTGCGCGCCGGCAGCGGTGATCAGCGCCGGCGTCACCACCGCGCCGGCATTGGCCTCGATACCGTCAATGCCGTCGGTATCGATGGCCAGCGCATGGATCCGGCCGCGATGTTCGGGCGAAAAGCTGAGGATGGCGACCGTCAGGGCCAGGGCGAATTCAGAATTCCGGCCGCCACGGCCGGTCGGCCGGTCCTTCGGCAAGGTCACGGTGGTTTCACCGCCCGACAGGATGAGCAAAGGCGGCTTGACCGGCAGGCCATGCTCCAGGATCGAGCGCGCAAGAGCCGCATGGACCTGCGCCACGTCGCGCGCCTCGCCTTCGATGGTATCGCCGAGCACCAGGGTCGGCACGCCGGCCTGCTCGGCGATCTTGGCGGCGGCGCGCAGGCTCTCGACCGGCCGGGCGATCAGCCTGACATCGATACCCCCGGCGAAGGCCGGATGATCAGGCTTCGGGCTTTCGCTGGCGGGATCCTGCAGATGGCGCATGACGTTCGCAGGCAGGTCCATCCGGTAGCGCTCGACGATGGCGAGAGCTTGCCTGCGTGTCGTCGGGTCTGGAACCGTCGGGCCGGAGGCGATCACCGCCGGGTCGTCGCCGGGCACGTCGGAAATCGCTATCGTCACGACCTTGGCCGGATAGGCGGCGGCCGCGAGCCGGCCGCCGGCAATGGCCGACACGTGTTTGCGGACGCAGTTCATCGCGCCGATATCGGCGCCCGAGGCGAGCAGGGCTGAATTCACCGCCTTGAGGTCGTCAAGCGTCAGCATGCCCGCAGGCGCCGCCAGCAGGGCCGAGCCGCCGCCCGAGATCAGCGCGACGACAAGGTCGTCGGCGGCAAGGCCGGCCAGCCGCTGCAGGATGCGGTCGGATGCCGCGAGGCCGGCAGCGTCGGGCACCGGGTGGGCCGCTTCCAGCACCTCGATGCGGGTGCAGGGCACGGCATGGCCGTAACGGGTCACCACCGTGCCGGTGAGCGGCGCCGGCCAGACCTTTTCGAAGGCGGCGGCCATGGCGGCGGCGGCCTTGCCGGCGCCGACCACGACGGTGCGGCCGGTCGGCACCGGCGGCAGATGGTCGGCGATCCGGTCGGGCAGGGCGGCCGCGATGGCCGCATGGCCGAGCGAAATCAGGAAGGCGCGGGGGTCTGAAAGATCGGTCACGGGCGAGCCTGTCGAAACGGGTGGCCAAACAAGCAGGTCGTGGACGCGGCGGCAAGGGCGCGAAATGATGCGGCACTGCCATTCCGCATGATCCTACCCAGGCAGCGAGGCATGGCCTATGGCATCGCCATGGATTATCCGTTTGATCAGGCCTTCCGGGCCGCTGTGGCAGGCCGCTGCGCCGCCTTTGCCCGCTTGCCCGCGGATGCGGCCGGTCATGCCTTGAAACATGCCGCCGTGGCGATCGTCCTGATGGCCGCCGCCGAGCCAGAGGGCGAAACGGCCTTCGTGCTGACCCGCCGCGCCCAGGGCCTGCGCTCCCATGGCGGCCAGTGGGCGCTTCCAGGCGGCCGCTGCGATGCCGGCGAGACGCCGGTCGAAGCGGCGCTGCGCGAAGTCCATGAGGAAATCGGCATCGAGCTCGGCGGCGGCGACGTCCTGGGGCTGCTCGACGACTACCCGACCCGCTCGGGCTATCTGGTGACGCCGGTGGTGGTCTGGGCCGGCGGGCGCCAGCAGCTCGCGCCCAATCCGCAGGAGGTCGCCTCGGCCCATCGCATTCCGCTGACCGAGATCATGGCGCCGGATGTGGTCGATTTCACCACCATCCCGGAGAGCCGGCGGCAGGTGATCCGCATGGCGATATCTGGCGATATCATCCACGCCCCGACCGCGGCGCTGATCTACCAGTTCCGCGAAGTCCTGGCGGGACGGACGACGCGTGTGGCCGATCTGGAACAGCCGCTATTCGCGTGGCGCTAGCGGCTGGAGAGTGTCGAAGGGCGGAGGCCGAAGCGAAAGCGACCGCTTCGTCTTGGCCGGACTTGTTCCGGCCATCCACGCAGTGCCTTGGCTGCTGAAGACGTGGGTGGCCGGGACAAGCCCGGCCAGGACGCGGTCTGAGCCGACGGGTCGGGCGATGTGGGACGGCGGTTTTCGCGGCGGAGCCGGCAAGCCGGGACACGAGTCGCTTGGCGCGGCCCGAAACGCGCACGCGCTGGTGGCCGGACCGCAAGGCATGCATTTCCGATGGATTGCCGCCCGGCGCTGGCTCTCCTAGAAGCAATGGACTGATCCAGGCACATTGACCCACGTGCCTGGCCGCCCGAGAGCTCCCATGCTGTTCGAACTCACGCAAGAAGAAGTGCTGATCCGCGACACCGCGCGCAAGATCGCGGCCGACCGGGTTCAGCCGCTCGCCGAAACGCTCGATCGCGGCGGCGGCCGTGCCGAATTCCTGGCCAACCTGAAGGCGCTGGCGGAATCGGGCTTCATGGCGGTCAATGTCCGTTCCGAATTCGGCGGCACCGAAGCAGGCTCGGTCGCCTTCGCCCTGACCGTCGAGGAACTGGGTTATGCCTGCGCCTCGACCGGCGTTACCGCCTCGGTGACCAATATGGTCGCCGAGGTGATCCAGGCAGTCGGCTCCGAGGCCCAGAAGCAGCTCCATATCCCGCGTCTCGCCGATGGCACCTATCCGGCCGGCGCCTTCTGCCTGACCGAAGCCGGCGCCGGTTCCGATCCCGCCGGCATGAAGACCCGGGCGCGCCGCGACGGCGACGATTTCGTGCTCGACGGCCAGAAGCTCTACATCACCTCGGGCGAATATGCCGGCCTGTTCGTGGTCTGGGCGGTCACCGACCCCGAGGCCAGGAAAGGCAAGGGCATTTCCTGCTTCCTGGTCGAGGCCGGTACGCCGGGGCTGACCATCGGCAAGGCCGAACGGAAGCTCGGCCAGCACGGCTCGGCCACCAATGTCGTGCATTTCGACGGTTGCCGCGTGCCCGCCTCGGCGCTGATGGGCAAGCTCGACGACGGCTTCCGCATCGCGGTCGGCGAACTCGCCGGCGGTCGCATCGGCATCGCCGCCCTGTCGCTCGGCATCGCCCGGGCCGCCATGGATGCCGCCAAGGCCTATGCCAAGGACCGGCAGCAGTTCGGCCAGGCGATCAGCGAGTTCCAGGGCATCCAGTGGATGATCGCCGATCGCGAAACCGATCTGGAGGCGGCGCGCCTCTTGATCCTCGCCGCCGCGCACAAGAAGGATCGCGGCGAACCGTTCGGGCGCGAGGCCTCGATGGCCAAGCTGTTTGCTTCGGAAGCCGCGCTGCGCGCCACCGACACGGCGCTGCAATTGCATGGCGGCGCCGGCTATTGCGCGGATTTTCCGGTCGAGCGGCATTTCCGCGACGCCCGCATCACCCGTATTTACGAGGGCACGAGCGAGGTCCAGCGCCTCATCATCGCCCGTGAGACGCTGCGGCAGTGACCGCGGCCCGATTCAAGCCAGACAGACGAGGAAGCCAGAGGCATGACCACCGAATTCGCGAGCCGCACCGGCGGCCAGATCCTCGTCGATCAGTTGATCGCCCAGGGTGCCGACCATGTCTTCTGCGTGCCGGGCGAGAGCTATCTGGCCGTGCTCGACGCCCTGCATGACGCCGATACCAAGGTCACCATCTGCCGGCAGGAGGGCGGCGCCGCTATGATGGCGGAGGCCTATGGCAAGCTCACCGGCCGCCCGGGCATCTGCATGGTGACGCGCGGACCAGGCGCCACCAATGCCTCGCCCGGCGTGCATATCGCCCAGCAGGATTCGACCCCGATGATCCTGTTCGTCGGTCAGATCGAGCGCGGCATGCGCGGCCGCGACGCCTTCCAGGAGGTCGACTACGGCAAGCTGTTCGGCGGCATCTGCAAATGGGTCGCCGAGATCGACGATGCCGATCGCGTGCCGGAAATGGTGGCGCGCGCTTATGCCACCGCCATGCAGGGCCGCCCGGGGCCGGTGGTGCTGGTGCTGCCCGAGGACATGCTGACCGAGACGGCCGAGGTGCCCGACGCGCCGCGGGTCGAGGCGGCCGAGACCTGGCCCGGCAACAACGACATGGTCAAGCTGCAGAAATTGCTCTGGGCCGCGAAGAAGCCGGTGCTGCTGCTCGGCGGCTCGCGCTGGTCGGAAAAGGCCGTCGATGCGGTCACCCGCTTCGCCGAGCGCTTCGAGCTGCCGGTGATCTGCCAGTTCCGCCGGCAGATGCTGTTCGACCACGAGCATGCCAATTATGCCGGCGATCTCGGTCTCGGCGGCAATCCCGACATGCTGAAGCTGATCAAGGACAGCGACCTCATCATCGCGCTCGGCGGCAGGCTGTCGGAGATCGCCTCGCAGAGCTACACGCTGATCGACATCCCGCAGCCGCGCCAGACCTTCGTCCATATTCATCCCGGGCCGGAGGAGCTCGGCCGGGTCTATCAGGCCCATTTGCCGATCCAGGCGAGCCCGACCGCTTTCGCCGCGGCGGTCGAGGGGCTGCAGCCGCCGCAGACCATCGCCTGGGCAGGCGCTGCCGCCAAGGCGCATGAGAGCTATCTCGCCTGGACCGGCAATCCGGCGCGGCTGCCCGGCCAGCTGCAATATGGCGAGATCATGAGCTGGCTGCGCGACCGCCTGCCCGACGATGCCATCGTCTGCAACGGCGCCGGCAACTATGCCATCTGGGTGCACCGCTTCCTGCGCTTCAAGCGTTACGGCACGCAGCTCGCCCCGACCTCGGGCTCGATGGGCTACGGCACGCCGGCAGCGGTTGGCGCCAAGCGCATGCATCCGGACCAGATGGTGGTGGCCTTTGCCGGCGACGGCTGTTTCATGATGAACGGCCAGGAATTCGCCACCGCCTGCCAATACGACCTGCCGATCATTGTGATCATCGTCGACAACGGCATGTACGGCACCATCCGCATGCATCAGGAGCGCGACTATCCCGGCCGCGTCTCGGCGACCACGCTGAAGAACCCGGATTTCGCGGCGCTGGCGCGCGCCTATGGCGGCCATGGCGAGACGGTGCGCGAGACCGCCGAATTCGCCGGCGCCTTCGAGCGCGCGGTGGCCTCCGGCAAGCCGGCGATCCTGCACCTGTTCCTCGACCAGCAGGCGATCACGCCGACTACCACGATCGACCAGATCCGCGAAAAGGCCCGCAAGGGCTGAGGCGGGGAGGATTGAGGTTAGTGTAGGACGTGAGGTTCGGGCATCAACGCATCCGAACCTCACGTCCGCGTCAGAAGCCCTGGCGAGAACCACCTACGTCACCCCCGGCCGAGCGCAGCGAGGGGAAGGCGGTCCAGGAGTCGTCAAGCCGCGCCCTCAGCGCATGTATCCGACCGCTTTCACAGCGGCCGGCGCAGAGCGGCCCCTGGACCGCCTTCCCCTCGCTGCGCTCGGCCGGGGGTGACGTCGTGGTTCCCTGGCTTCCTGACGCGCCTGACAGCGGCTCGTCCCACCAACCTCAATCCGACGCGTTTCGCTCGCCCTCACCCATTCAGGTGGCAGGCCGACAGCCGGCCGGCCGCGATCTCCCGCAAGGCCGGCACCTCGGTCTTGCAGCGCGCCATGGCGAAGGGGCAGCGCGGGTGGAAATGGCAGCCGGGCGGCGGGTTGAGCGGCGAGGGGATCTCGCCCTCGATCGGCTTGAACTGGCGTTTCCCGGTGTCAACCCGCGGCACCTCGGCGAGCAGCGCCTGGGTATAGGGGTGGTTCGGCTCGGCGAACAATTCCTCGGCCGGCGCCAGTTCGACGATCCGGCCGAGATAGAGGATGGCCACCCGGTCGGCGACATGGCGCACCACGCCGAGATCGTGGCTGATGAACAGATAGGTCAGGCCGAAATCGGCGCGCAACTGCATAAACAGGTTCAGCACCTGGGCCTGAATCGACACGTCCAATGCCGCGACGCTTTCGTCCGCCACGATCATTTTCGGCTTCACCGCCAGCGCCCTGGCAATGCCGATGCGCGCCCGCTGGCCGCCGGAGAACTGGTGCGGATAGCGCTTGGCATAGGCCGGATCGAGCCCGACCTTGCGCATCAGGTCGGCAAGATAGTCCTCAGCCCCGGCCTTCTCGACGATGCCGTGATAGACCGGCGCCTCGGCGATGATGTCCTCCACCCGCATGCGCGGATTGAGCGACGACATCGGATCCTGGAACACCATCTGCACGGCGAGTTCGGCGGCGCGCCGCTCGGCGCCGGCGAGTTTTGAGCGGTCGCTGCCCTGGTACCGGACCAAACCTTCCGATTGCGACCAGATGCCTGAGATGATGCGGCCGAGCGTCGACTTGCCCGAGCCGGATTCGCCGACCAGGCCGAGCACCTCGCCGGGCCGCACCGCCAGGTCGACATGGTCGAGAGCGTGGACGACCTCGCGTTTCGGGCCGGCGCCGACCAGGCCGGCGAGCTTGGCGGCGAGGTCCGGCTCCTTGGCGAAGCGTTTGGAGACGCCTGTTACTTCGATGATCGGCGTGGTCATGCGGCGACCTCGTCGAGGGCGGGGTGGAAACAGCGCAGGCGCCGGTCGGCGAGCGGCCGTGTTTCCGGCGGCGGCGCTTTCAGGCAGTCGGCCTGCGCCGCCGGGCAACGCGGCGCGAAGGGGCAGCCGGGTGGCAGGCGCAGCAGGTTCGGCGTCATGCCGGGGATCTGGGCGAGCGGCCGGCCGCGCGGATTGCGGCTCGGCAGGCTTTCCAGGAGGCCGCGGGTATAGGGATGGCAAGGCCGCGCCAGCACGTCCTGGGTCGGGCCTTCCTCGACCACCCGGCCGGCATACATGACCGCCACCCGGTCGGCGAGGCCGG
>BFBZ01000913.1_pt1 | contig 22615 bp, 14 predicted proteins | sample 1888401 | NCBI WGS metagenome assembly BFBZ01 (sample SAMD00112614, study PRJDB3348) | symbiont metagenome | host: Chara braunii
CCTCTGCCGTCTTCACCCCGAACAGCGACCATCCGGGGTCGGTCACGATCACCATCAACGACAACGGCAATGTCGGCGGCGGCAATCTGAGTGCCACCCAGACCGTCAGCGTCGAGGTCATCCCCGCCAACCACCCGCCGGTGGCGAACTCCGACACCCATGCGGTGCTCGAGGATGACACGCTCAACATCTCAGTTGCGAATGGCGTCATCCGCGGCTCGACCGGCGGCTCGGTGGCCGACAGCGACGTCGACAACCCCGTCAGCTCGCTCGTCGTGTCCGGCGTCGTGGCTGGCACCGGCAGCGTGACGCAGGGGGCGGGCGTCGGCACCTCGATCGAGGGCGCCTACGGCCATCTGACGCTGAATTCGGACGGCTCCTACACCTATGTCGCCGACAAGGCCGATGCGCTGGCGGCGGGCGTGCCCGCGGTGGACACCTTCACCTATACCGACAAGGATCCGTCGGGCGCGGTGTCGAACACGGCGACGCTCAAGATCACGGTCACCGGCGTCAACGATGCGGCCGTGATCAGCGGCGACGCCACCGGCACCATCGCCGAGGAGGGCGGCATCGCCAACAGTCAGAGCAGCCCGCTCTACGGCATCGCCCGCGGCGACCTCAATGCGACAGACGTCGACGGGCACAACGATGTGTGGCAGGCGACGTCCTCGAACACGGCCAACGGCTACGGCTGGTACGACATCGGCAGCGATGGCAGGTGGACCTACGGCATCTATAACAACGACCCGAGAATCCAGGCGCTGAAGGAAGGCGAGACCACGCTGACCGACAGCTTCACCGTCTACACCGAGGACGGCACCGCCAAGACGGTGACGATCCAGATCATCGGCAACAATGACGCGCCGACCCTGCAGAACGCGCTGGCGGACCGCAGCTCGGCCGAAGATCAGCCGTTCAGCTTCACCATCCCGTCCAACACCTTCGCCGACGTGGACGGCCGGTTCGACGGCAGCAACGGTCCGCTGACGCTGGAAGCGGTCCTGAGCGACGGCAACCAGCTGCCGGCCTGGCTGCATTTCGACGCGGCGACGGGCACGTTCAGCGGCACTCCGCCGGCGAATTTCGCGGGCGCGGTCAATGTCACGGTCTACGCTTCGGACGGCGAATATTCCGTTTCGGACGCCTTCACGCTGACGGTCACGCCGGTCAATGACGGTGCTGCGACGGTGACGGTGTCGGGCACTCCGACGCAGGGCCAGACGCTGACCGCCAATCTCGGCAGCGATCCGGATGGTGCCGCGTCGAACGTCGTCTATCACTGGCTGCGCGACGGCGCCGTCATCAACGGCGCGACGGGCTCGACCTACACGCTGGGCTCCAACGATGTCGGCCACAAGATCTCGGCCAACGTCACCTACACCGACGGCCAGGGCTTTGCCGAGAACGTGACCAGCGGCCAGACCGGCTCGGTCACGGCGCCGAACCACGCGCCGACGTTCGGGGCGGGAACGACCACGGCAAGCGTCACGGAGGACGCCTCCTATGCGGCGCCGAGCGGCAACCTGATCCAGAACGGCTCGTTCGGCTACTACAACGGCAACTTCTACACGCTGGATGCGTGGACGGTCGGGGGCGCCCATGCCGTCACCGTCGTGGGTGGCCGCACGGACGGTGGCTCGGCCGACTTCTACGGCGCGTCGAGCTCGATGAGCCAGACCATCAGCACCGTCGTCGGCACGACCTATACCGTCGACTTCTACGTGATGACCTACGGTACGGCCGTGACATCAGCCGTTGATGGAACAACCCTTCTGACGACGAGCGCCTGGAACTTTGGCTGGACGGAGCAGACCTACCAGTTCACCGCGACCTCGACGTCGACCACCATCAAGTTCGCGAGCGGCGGCGGCGCCGTCATCGACGACATCTCGGTGCAGCCCAGCACGGTCGTGACACCGGGAGTGGAGCAGGCGTCCGGCGCGATCGCCTTCACCGACCTAGACGGCGATGCCCAGACCGTGACCTACACGACACCGGCCGGCAGCAACTACTATGGCTCGTTCAGCGCCACGGTCGATAATACCGGCCACAAGGTGAACTGGACGTTCGCCGTCAATGACGCCGACATCCAGTCGCTGCGCGCCAGCGACCCTATCGATCAGACCTACACAGTGAAGATCGACGACGGTCACGGCGGGACGACGACGCAGACCGTCACCGTCACGGTGAACGGCGTCAACGATGCGGCGTCGATCGCGGGCATGGCAAGCGGTGCGGTCAAGGAGGACGGCACGCTGACGGCAGGCGGGACCCTGACGGTCACCGACGTCGATAGCGGAGAAGCCCAGTTCCAGGCGCCGGCTTCGCTGGCCGGGACGTATGGCACCTTCACCTTCAATGCGGTGACGGGCGACTGGGGCTATACGCTGAACAATTCGGCTGCCAACGTGCAGGCGCTCAACAATGGCGACGTCAAGCATGACACGCTGACGGTGAAGTCGGTCGACGGCACGGCCAGCCAGGTCATCGACGTGACCATCAGCGGCACGAATGAGCCCGCGCCGTTGGCCGTGGTGGACACCACGAGCGCCGACGGACGCTATGCGCTGTCGAAGAACAGCGACTCGCCGAACGTGATCAGCCTGGACGCGGCGACGCTGTTCTCGGGCGGAATGGGGACGGTCACCTACACCTACAGCCTCGTCTACAGCTCGACCGGCGACGACAGCTGGATCCACCGGACCGGCAATCAGTTCACCGGAGATCCGAGCAACAACGACGCGGGCCTGTATGTCTACAAGGTCACGGCCACCGACTCGGTATCGTCCGTATCGACCTATCTGGCCTTCAATGCGCTCGACAATGGTGCGCTCAACCTCACCATCAACTCGCTGTCGGACAAGTCGTGGGTGGTCGGTTCGGCCCCGTGGCTGTCCGGCTACAGCGCCAACGACGGCGACGCGATCACCGCCACGGTCGACAACCCGCTCGAGGCCAATGCCAACAACGGCTACGACGTGATGATCGGGTCGAGCGGCGGCAACAACTTCAACGGCGGTGCCGACGACGACGGCGTCTACGGCCTCGGCGGCAACGACACGCTGCTCGGCGGCGCCGGCAACGACTACATCAACGGCGGCGCCGGCAACGACTCCATCCGGGGCGGCAGCGGCAACGACGTCACCATCGGCGGCTCCGGCAACGACACCTTCTATTGGGGCGTCAACGACGGCGTCGACACCGTCGACGGCGGCATCGGCACCGACACGTTCGTCATCGAGGGGACGTCGTCCCAGGATCTGATCTACGTCACGGTTGCCGGCGGCGTGATCACCGACGTCAACGGAACCAAGCTCAGCAATATCGAGGCCGTGACCGCCGATCTCGGCAGCAGCAGCAGCGATACCTTGACCTACATCACCAGCGAGGACGTGACGGTCAATCTCGGCGCCGGCACGGCCACCGGCTTCAGCTCGATCGCCAATATCGAGCGCGTGACCGGCGGCTCGGGCGACGACATCCTTATCGGCAGCAGTGCTGCCAACGCGATCAATGGCGGCGATGGCGACGACATCATCCGCGGCGGCGGCGGCAACGACACCATCGATGGCGGGGCAGGGATCGACCTGCTCGACTTCTCGGATGCGACGGCCGGCATCACCTTCACGCTGACGCAGAGCAGCAGCAACACTACCGGCCCGACCTTGTCCGGGATCGGCCAGGACACCTACAAGAACATGGAAGGCGTCATCGGCTCGGCCTATGACGACGTCATCAACGGTTCCTCGAGCAACGACGTCCTGATCGGCGGCGCCGGCTCGGATAAGCTGACCGGCAACGGCGGCTCCGACACGTTCAAGTGGAACGCCGGTGATCTCGCCGGCGGCGGGCTCGACACCATCCTGGACTTCCAGACCGGCACGTCCGGCGACGTCATCGACCTCTCGGGCCTCTTGGCCAGCGTGTCCGGCAACCATGCCGACGCGGTGCGCTTCGTCGACAGCGGCGGGCACACCAGCCTGGCCTCGGCCAACGGCAGCGGCGTGCTGAACAACGGCGACCTGACGCTGCAGATCAACGCCGGCTCCGGCTGGACCAACGTCGCGACGATCAAGGACACCGGCGGCAACCTCACGGCCGGCGACGACGTGATCAAGATGATCATCGACAACAGCCACGCCCAGACGCAGGTCCACGTCTGATCCGGTCGGCTTGGGACAGCAGAAGCAAAGGGCCGCCCATGAGGCGGCCCTTTTTCATGGCTGGAGGCGGCGGCGCGCCGATGCGCTGCGGCTCAGATCTTCTGCCCTGCCGGCCCGACGCCGACGTTGATCATGATCCGCTGCACTTCGGTGCGGCCCTGCGGGAACTTGACCTCGAGCGTCACCGTGTCGGTGCCGGCGAAGTCGGCCTTCGACTGATAGAAGGCGATGAAGCCCGGCACTTCCAGGGCGAGGCACTGCTTGTAGTTGGTGGCGCTGACCTTGCCGCGCTTGATCGTGACGGTGCCGTTGCCGGGCGGCGACACAAGGCGGATGGCGGGAAGGGGCCCGGATGAGCAGTCGGGCTGGACGTTGAGATAGATGCCGACCTGGATCGGCTTGCCGGCGACGCCCTTGGCGTTGCGCTCGACCGTGGTCTGAGCGGGACCGGGCGCGGGAGCAGGCGTCTGGGCTTGCGCCGAGGCTGCGGTGGCCGCCGCCAGCAGCGCCGCGACGGCTATTCCCACGAACGCTCCCCGCCATTCTCCTCGCAACAGGTTCATCACCGTCCTCAGCCCCGCATTGTCCCTCAGCGTCGCCAGATTGCCGTATTCGAGCCGATCGTTCAACGGATTGCCGAACTTGCGGCCGACTTCAGCAAACTTCCTTCACGTCCGCCATAGCATCGCCCGCGCGGTGTCATCGGATGGGTCCGATGACGTCATGACTGTTTCCCGCTGTTGCCATCCGTGTCTGCGCAACTCGTCCGCCTCGAGGAATGCGCGGAGTGGACGACATTGGAACGCAGTCATCGGGCTGACATCGATGCCCTTCGGGCGATCGCTGTCGTCATCGTCATTCTCTTCCATCTGAGGATCACCGGCTTCGAGGCCGGCTATGCCGGCGTCGACATCTTCTTCGTCATCTCCGGCTATCTCATCACTGGGCAGATCCTGCGCGATGTCGCCGCGCGGCGTTTCTCGCTGTCGGACTTCTATCTGCGACGGGCACGGCGCATCCTGCCGGCGCTGGTTGTGACCATTGCGGCCACGTTCGCGGTCGGCTGGCTGTTCCTGTCGCCGGAAGCCCTGCGCCAGCTCGCGAAGGAGGCGACACACGGCCTGCTCTCGATCGCCAACATCCAGTATTGGCGCGAGGCCAGCGCCTATTTCGCGCCGAGCGCGGATCAGTTGCCGCTGCTGCACCTGTGGTCGCTGTCGGCGGAGGTTCAATTCTACGCGCTGGCGCCGCTGCTGCTGATGTGGCTCGGCACGCGCCGGCATGTGTTCGGTGCCATTGCCGCGATCGGGTTGTTGTCCCTTGCCGCGGCCACACTCTGGTCATCGCGCGATCCGGACGCCGTGTTCTTCCTGACGCCGTTCCGGGTGTTCGAATTCGCCCTCGGCGCGCTCGCCATTCCGCTCGAGGCCCGGCTGGCAGCGTCGCCGCGCGCACGCTCTCTCGCCGCCGCCTGCGGCGACGTTCTGTTGTTCGGCAGCCTTCTCCTCATCGGCTGCTATCAATTCCAGGCAGGCGTCGCCGCGCTGCTGCCCTGCATCGCCACAGCCGTCATCATCGCGGCCAATGCCCCGACGTCGCTGGTGATGGCTCGCCCGGTTCGCGCCGTCGGCGCTGCGTCCTATTCGCTCTATCTCGTGCACTGGCCCGTGATCTTCTTCGTCCGCTTCATCTTCGGCGATGCGGCGCAGACCGCGGCGGGACTGGCGGCGCAGCTCGCGCTGATGGCGGTGCTGACCACGCTGATGTTCGTCATCGTCGAGCGGCCGCTGCGGCGGCTGCCGTGGCCGAGGGGCGCGCAGGTGGCGAGCTTTGCGACCGTGCTCATCGTCGGTGCGGCGCTCACCCATGTGACGTTCCGCGCCAATGGCGTCGTGTCGCGGCTGCCCGACGATCAGCTCGCGCTGTTCCAGCTGCAGGGCTTCGGCCTCAACAAATGCGGTCGCACCGTCGGCCGTCTGTGCGCGTTCGGCGATCTCGAGGGCACGCGCGGCGTCGAGCTGCTCGGCGATTCCTATGTCCAGCAATATGTCGCCGCGCTCGATGCGACGCTGAAGGCGCGCGGCATGATCGGGCACGTGTCCACCATGAGCGGATGTCCCACCCTCGCGGGGCTCACCGCCGAGGGACCTCGCGCCCAGGTCTGCGCCGAGCTGCGCGACAGCGAGCTGCCGCGGATCCGGCAGTCGCAGGCCGATTTCGTCGTGATCGGGCAGGCGTGGCAGCATTATCTCGACCTCGGCGAAGGGCCGGCAGCGCGGGCCCGCAACGCCGCGGTCGCCGGTCATCTCGCCGAGACCATCCGTCTGCTCGACCGGCCCGGCCGGCATTTCCTCGTCGTCGGCGGCCAGGTCCGTCCGGTGAATTGCGCCTTCGATCAGTTGCGCATGCTGCCGGGGCCGCGCTGGCACGCGCCCGCCAAGCCGTGCGATGCCGTGCCGAAGAGCGAGGCGATCGCGACCAACCGCGTCATCGACGCCGTCCTGTCGGAGGCGATCAGGCCGCTCGCCAAGGTGACGCTGCTCAGGCCCTCGGAGGTCTATTGCGACCGGGATTGCCCGGTCGTGGAGGGGGGCGTGTGGTTGTTCCAGGATGCCGGTCATTTCACCGTGGCAGGGGCCCAGCGGATGGGCGAGCGCGCTGCGCCGGTGTTCGCGAGTTTCTTGTCGGACGATTAGGTGGCGCTATTCGCTGTCGGCTCCGGCGCTTGCGGCTGCGGCCAATGCCGGCGACGCCGCGACGATCCGTGCGCCTGCGAGCTCCGAGCCCTGCGCCGTGAGGTGACCATCGTCCCAGGCGAGCGGCGCGCCGTCGGAGGTCTGGAGCACGCAATCTCCCGCCGGACACAGCAGCGCGAGCGGCGACACGTATTCGGTCTGCGCCACGTTCGCCAGCAGCGTGCGCATGAAGTCGTCGACCTCGCCGAGCAGATCCAGCATGTGCCCGTCGGTCCCGACGCCAAAGCGCTTCGCCGCGATGAGCAAATGCGGCAGCGGACGATCGAATTGCGGGCTCGGCCCGACCACCACCACCTTGCTGCCGGTGTCCGCAATCGCGTTGATCGTGGCGAGCAGGCTGGCCTGTGCGGCCGGCGTCATCGCGGTGCGTGTCCAATTGCCCGACAGCACGACGATGTCGGGCGTGAGCTCGCGCACCAGCCGAGGCAGCCGGCGGTTGAAATCCATGCAGGCGGCGGACTGGCCCGCTTCGGCGTGAGGGACGCATTGCGCAAGGCTGGCGCGCAGCAGCGAGGCCTGGGGCAGGGCTCGCGTCAGGCCATGGGTGAGGTGAGCGGCGTGGCTGTCGCCCCACACCAGGATGCGCGGGCGCTGCCCTTTGGCAAGGCATGACGGCTGCAACGCCGCGAACGTCTGGCCCGGATCGAGGAAGCAGGTGCCGCTCTCGTAGGCGGACTTATGGTCGTAGCTGATGAATTCCGCCAGCGCCCGCTCCTGCGGCGAGAAGCGGGCGGGAAAGCCGGCAAGTCCGATGATCGAGAGCGAGGCCAGCAGCACGACCGATGCGCTCGCGACCAGCGCGCGCGCCGCGATCGGCGACTGCGCACGCCTCGCCGGCTGCTCGATCAGATAGAAGCTCGTCAGCGCCAGCACGGTGCAGGCTCCGAGCAGCGCCAGCTTGTCCGCGATCGAGCTCGGCGGACCCCAGACCGCCGTCGCCAGCGAGACGACGGGCCAGTGCCAGAGATAGAGCGAGTAGGACCACAGCCCGATTGTGATCATCGGTTTGACCGCGGTCAGCACGGCCTTGCTCGGGGGCGGATTGGCCCAGATCACGGCGGCGGCGCCGAGGCACGGCAGCAGCGCGGCCGTGCCGGGATAGGGCGTGTGCGGCGAGAACAGGTTGACGGCGGCGCCGAGCGCGATCCAGCCCAGTGCGGCCACCGTGATCCTGAGCCATTGGCTTTGCGGCGCCGGCAGGGCTTCCACGGCCAGCAGCGCGCCGAGCGCGAGCTCCCAGACCCGGGCCGGCAACAGAAAGAACGCGGCGGCGGGCTGCAGCCGGGTCTGGATCACGCAGAGCAGGAACGAGGTCGCGCAGACCGTGGCGAAGCTCGCAAGCATCAGCGACCGCCGCAGCGCAAAGGCGGCGAGCGCCAGCGTGGGAAACAGCAGATAATACTGCTCCTCCACCCCGAGCGACCAGGTGTGCAGCAGCGGCTTGGTGATGGCGGCGGCGTCGAAATAGCCCTGCTGCGACCACAGCAGGATGTTGGAGCAGAAGACGAGGACGGCCAGCGCCTGCTGCGCCACGGACACCACATCCCGCGGCAACAGGATCACGCTGGCGCCGAGCAGGGTCACGCACAGCATCGCGAAGGCGGCGGGCAGGATGCGCCGGGCACGGCGCCGGTAGAATGCGGCGAACGAGAATGTTCCGCTCCGCACCTCCGCATGAATGATCCGCGTGATCAGGAAGCCCGAGATGACGAAGAACATGTCGACGCCGACATAGCCGCTGCGAAACGGCGAGATGTCGTAGTGGAACGCGATCACAGAGATCACTGCGAAGCCGCGCAGGCAGTCGATGTCGGGACGATAGTCGGTTGCGCTCAAGGGGGCTGTCCGGACGCTCGCATCTGGCGGCGGCCGTCAATCCCCGACGGTCACTGCACGCAGGCGACCCTGGTAGGCTCCGATTGCAACCGTATTGAGGGATTCCTGCGGCACCGTTGGTCGTGCAGACAGGACACAATGCCATCGAATTGACACCGCAGCGGGAATCCGCGGCTTGCCTTCACAGACTTGCCTCAATGGCGTGATGGCCTTGTCGGAGTTCATGCGTCGAGCGAGCGTGTCATGCGTACATTGGGGCGGAAGGCCGGCCGGGCCGGATTGTTGTGCGGCGTTGTTCTATTTCAGGTTGCGGTTGGCGTTTCGCTTGCGCGAAGCGCCGAGCCGGGCGGCTCCTCACCATCCGCAGGCGAGGTGGCCAAGGATCAGGGCAAGGAGAGCGGGCCGTTCGGCGGATGCGAGCCGATCGGGTTGACGGCATCGGGCGAGCTGGTGTTCCCGCTGGAATGCAAGAAGCTGATCAAGAAGCCGGCTGAGGCGCCGGTCGCCGAGGACAAGACCCCAGCCGACGACAAGACCGCGTCGGTCAATCCCGCGCCGTCCGTTCCGAGCCAGGCGGCCAGCGCCGACATTTCGGCCGGTCCCGAGGTCAAGCCTGCCGCGGCTGCGGAGGCGGTTGCGACGACACCCGCCGCGTCGGCTGAGCCGAAGCAGGCCGCAGTTGCGGACAAGCAGGATGCGGCTCAGAAGGTCGCCGTAGCAGAGCCAGCCGCCGGCAAGCCCTCCCTGACCAAGCCGTCCGTGAAATCGCCATCGGCGCTGGCGCCAGCGACCAAGCCGCCCTCTGCCAGGTCGTCCTCTTCCAAGCCGTCCTCTGCCCAGCCGTCATCTGCCAAGCCGTCCTCTGCCAAGACGGCCGCGGCCAATCCGCCTGGGACGACGCCATCGCCAGCCGGCGCCTCATCGGGCAAGCCGTCGTCCGGCAAGGCGGCCCAGGCGCAGGCCGTTGTGGTCGCCGCCAGGGATGCAGCGGTCAAGGATGCCGGCAGAACATCGCGCATGGTCGCCAGCCGGCCGATGATCGTGATCGCGAGGCCCGCCACCGCAACCACGGCCTCGGCCCGGCTGCAGGCGGAGGGCAGGCCGCGACTGCGCACCGCGGGACTGCCGGCCTGCGTCCAATTCCGCAGCTATAATCCGGCGACGCACAGCTATCGCGGCTTCGATGGCCACATCTATGCCTGCCGGTGAGGGCTGACGCTCGAGGGCCGGTTTAGTCTGGAGGGTGGCGAGTGACGTGACAGCCTGCCGCCCAAGGGCGGCAGCGAAGTCGGGCGGCGCGGCGCCGGAGCTGCTATAGAAGGTGAGTCCTCATCTCCGTTCCTCGCCTCGGTTGCTTCCGATTCGACATGGCAGAGCCTCAGTCCGACCTGTTCGAGATGCGCCGGCTGGAATCGCTCTCCAACACCATCTTCGGTGTTGCGATGACGCTTCTCGCCTACGACCTGCCGAAGCCCAATTTCGCGCATATGCCGGGTTGGATCGACCTGGTGCATACCTATTCCGGGCGGCTTGCCGGGCTGGTCCTCAGCTTCATCATCGCCGGCGTGTTCTGGATCAGCCACCACCGGCGGCTGGCCCGGCAGCCGTTCGCGGGCCGGCCCGTGGTCATCCTGAATCTGTTCTTCCTGTTGTCGATCGTGCTGCTGCCGGTCACCAACGGGCTCTACGGCGGCTACAGGCTGAGCAGCGCGGTGGCCGTCCTCTATGGCCTGCATCTGACGATCATTGCGTCGCTGAACGCCGCGCTGTGGTGGCTCGCGCTTCCAAGCGGCCGCCATGCCGAGATCGCCGGCGCGATCTTTCCCGTCATCGTGTTCGTGCCGGGCATCGTGATCGCAGCGCTTGCACCGGAGTATGTGCAGTATTTCTGGATGCTCGGCTTCGGCGGCTTCCTGGCGCGGCGGTTCGTCCGCAGCCCGGCGCCGTCGGCCGGCGAGCAGGCGGAGTTGCCATAAAAAAAGACGCGGCGGGCCGTGAGACCCGCCGCGCTTCCGTTCTTGAACTCGCTGGTCCAGGGCCGAGACCGCCCCGTTGCCGAGCCGCGATGGCGCAATCCGCTGACGAATCACGCCCTCAAACGTCGCTCATGAAGAGCCGCTCAGCGGGCGATCCCAGCGAGGTGACAGCGCTTGGTGAAAGACACTGGATCACCTCCTTTCGTTGTTGATGGTGACGCCAATATAGGACGGTCCGGGCGGCGAGGGTAGGGGGGCCGATTACGGAACCGGCCGCCCCCAGGGTGCCGCGCCGCGGTCTCGAGGTCGCGCGCTGCGATCGCTTCGGGCCCTTCCGTCAGGCCGGATCCGGCACCCATCCGCTTCGAAACCTCGCCCCGAAGAGGTTGAGACCCGCCGCGGACCATGTTAGGGAACGCCCAATGCGGGTGTAGCTCAATGGTAGAGCAGCAGCCTTCCAAGCTGAATACGAGGGTTCGATTCCCTTCACCCGCTCCAACGATTTCAGGCACTTGTCGCGCCGTCAGCTTTCCATTCGGACAAGCAGGCTGATGCTCATTCGGACAAATGTCCTTCCTTTGTTCGAGCTGCCCGCCGCTTTTTGGCGCCGTTGACGATCTGCCGCGTCGTGCGCTTGGTGTACTTTGGCAGCACCTTCACCGTCGTGTGCCGGCCCTGTGCCAGCATCTCGCGGTCAGTCAGTTCGGCGTCGCCACCTTCAGTAAAGCCGCCATGCCGGAACGATGTGAACGACAAATCATCGCGAAGGCCAGCAGCACGGATGACTTCTTTGACCTTGCGGCTCACGTGCGTGAAATCCGGCTGATCCGGCTTCGGCCATGTCGGCCATGGTCCGCGCTCGCCCCAATCCCGGCGCAGCATTAGGCCGCCGATGCGGTCGCGTTTGATGGCGTCGAGCTCCGCCATCAACTCGGGATAAACCGGTGCACCTGCATCGTCGAACAGCGGTATCCAGCCCTTCTGCCTAGTCTTCTCATCGATGATGCGGACCATATTCGGGCGCCCTTTCGGGCGATAATGCGACACGTCGAAAGTCGCAAAGACGTCTGTCTCGCGCTGGAGCCATTCCCAGCCGATCAGGGCAGCGGTCGTCGGTCAGTGCCGTATCGATTGCGGTGAGGCGCTTCTCGCCCAGTCGCTTGCCATCTTTCAGGACGTAGCCGCCGACAAGCTTGAATCCGACCTCGTGATTACGCTTGGACTTAGGATCGAGCTTGGCGTAGCGGCGATCAGAGCGGTATTCGGCAAACATCCAATCGAGCGTTCCGACCGCATTGGGAGGCGACGCTGCCAAGGCCTTGCCGCCGGTCCGCCACGCGCGCCACCCGTAGATTCGCTTCTTCTGGACTCATCTACAAGGGCAATTTGCGGGCTTCAGTCTGTGGTCTTCGCGTACCCGCCAATCAAAGCAGGTCGGAGGACTTGTTCATCTGGAAATACTGCAATTTGCGATGCCTAAGCAAAATAGTCGTCGAAGGCACATCGTACAATTGGATGCTGCGGCAAGCAAAAAGGAAGGATCACCGACATTTTTCGCATTCGGCAATCTTGTCGATTTTCACCCTGCCGAATTTGCAGAACCTTCAGCAAGAGCCCCGCGGGGCGGTGCCGTTTGGCTGCCGAATTTATTGTTGCTTGTTCACCAAAGGTCGAACCTGTAACCAGACCGTTATGAGCGGGAGGAGATTGAATAGGTTTATTGATTTTGCAGCATTTTTGCCCAATGTTGATAGCGCCTGTCGCGGTTTGTTCAGTTCGTTTCTGGTGCGAAACTGGTGCGGCCGCGTTCGGAGGCATCGCCCTTTAAGGCAAGGCGGTTCGATAGGGGGAAGGGCAACGGCAAGCCGCTTGCCTTACACGCCGCTTCGATGAAGAGCCGAGCGGCTCAGGCGTACCAGTAAATTCGCTCGATAGCCGTACCCAATTGGGTTCGGTCGGCCTCAATTGAGCTCGGACACCGTCCTTCTCGAGCGATTTTGTGCGTTCCTTCAGCCCGATCCGCGATTGCAGTCCGGGTAGCCGTACCATGATGTAGTATTTGCGCGCGCTGGTGTTTTATGGCCAAGCATCGCCGGCAAACAGCCCATCCAAAACGTGGATGGTCGGCTTTTGTCCACCATGAGTATTCCGGAAGTCACGACGAGCCATCCGCCGAAGTTAAAAGTCGGAGTTATGCTTGAAACTGTAAAGTCCGCGATCGATATCGACGTAGACGCCGCGCAAAACTCAGAAGACCGTCAACCCGATCCTCGTGTCGGCGATCTCGGGCGCAATTTTATGGCACCGATTTTCTGCACCGTGGAAATGCTTCCCAATAACCAGCAGTTCTTTGGAGGCATCTTTTCAAATTTGCGAGTTGGTAAGGCGCGCCTCGCGACCGCTTGAGCAGTCGTTCCCCTTAAGCAGCCCGCAGCGCCTGGCGGAAAGCGTTTGCGCCGGATACATGGCGACGGGGCCGTCATTGACCATGTATCTCAGTTGCGCATGGCGATGGCGTGCCGCTACACCGCGAACCCCGCCCCGCCCCACGCGTCTCGGTCGCGGCGACCTCAGAAGCGCGCCAATTTGCAGGGCGCGAAGCGGCTTCCTCAGTCGGTCCTGGTTACATACTCGACCGGGAGATGCTTGAACGGCTTGCGGTGCTCACGCGATACGGCCCCGCCAATGATGATCCTGGAAAACGCATGGAGGTCGGCGAAGAAGGCCGGCTTCAGGCTGTCGAGCTTGCTCGCATCGGCGACCAGAATGCTTTCGATCGCCGTTGCGATGGCCGCCTGCTTGACCGCCGTCTCATGAAAGTTCGAGCAGCTCGCGCCCCTATTCGCATGTACGCCGCCCGCCGAGATGAAGGCCTTGTTGATGCCGAGCTTGCGCAAATAGGACAGGCCTTCCTCCGATGAGAAGGATTGCGACGAGGGATGATAGAGCCCGCCCATCAGCATCAGCTGCGTGGCAGGACGTCGCGTCGCCAGCGCCGCCACGTTCATCGAATAGCAGATCACTGAGAGGGACATCGTCGAACGCAGTGTAGCGAATCATAGCGAGGAAACGGATCAGTGTAGCAAGGGTGCCGCCGGCGACAGATCGGGAGGGCTCCGCAGTTTTGATAGTTGGAGACTGAGGGCTTGGTCCGCGCTCTGTTCCGGGACGCAGGGGCTAGCCGAAGGCCTGACTGACGACGCCGTAGATCTTCGGTTGGTCGTTGCCGCGCAGGAAGGCACCCTTCACGTCGTTCCGCAGCGACATCGTGGTGACGGCATCGAAGAGAGCGAGCCCCGACCGCGCGAGAAAGTCGCGGAACTCTCCTGTCGCTCGATGAGTGTCGAGCCTGAGGAACTGGCCTTCGTGAGCTGCCACGTGCGGCGCCAACACGGCGATCGCGTCGCTGTCGCAGGATGCGACCACCGGCCCCGCGACATGTCCGCGTCCGAACCGCCGGCACATCGCGAACGTCTCCAGCCGCCCCGCGCGAAACAGCCCAAAGCTGCGCGACTGGTGAAACAGTCCGGTCATCAGCCCGGCTCGCCGGACGCCATAAGCAGCCGCGTCGAGTTCGATCAGCGCCGGCAGGTCTGCCTCCATCAGCACGCGAATATTTCCCGCTTCGGCCGGCGCCGCGTCCGAGGCAATCGCCTCACCCTGACACTGAAACAGAGTCTGCTCACGCTTGAAATCGAGAGATCGGTAGAGGCGATAGGCGGCGCGCGTGGCGTTGAGGCGCAGCGTCCGACCGCCGCATTCGGCCATCACCCGATGCATCAGCCATTGCCCGGTGCCAAGGGCCTGCAGCCGCGGCGAGGTGATGACCATCCCAACCGCAGCAAAGCCGTCGCTGTAGGGAAACCACATGGCGGATCCGAGGGCCCGACCGATCTCATCGAGCGCGACGACGCCGCGGCCGATGCTGCGCATGAATTGCCAATCCTCCGCCCGATGGGGCCATTGGACGGCGATCGACAAGGCGAGCAACTGCGCGAGGTCGACGCTGTCGATGTCGGCGAGGCGAATCTCGAACACGTCGACGATTCGCGATTCGACGTCCGGATTGTCCATGCACGCTGTCCCTGTCTTCGTTCCGCCCGCCACGCGTCACCCAGCCTCGATGAGGTCGAGAGCGACCATGCTGTCGTCACCTCCGCATATTGAGGCGCCTGCGGGCGAACTTCGCAACATTCTTCTCAATCCTGCCCTGTATTCGGCACGTAACGCAGGCCGCGACCGCCATGATCGGAGGCGCTACGAGCCAGATCGGCCGCTGGGATGACCGCATGACCTTCCTGTTCAACTCCGATGGCACGCGCGGCGCGATCTTTCGCGAGGTGCTTGCGCGTGAGATTCCGGATCTTCCGTTCGAAATCGATCCGGCGCAGGTCGATGCCGATGAAGTCCGCTACATGATCACCTGGCTGGTGCCGCCGGACCTCGGCGCCTATCGCAATATCGAGATCCTGTTCTCGATCGGCGCCGGCATCGATCAGTTCAACGCCGCGTCGGTGCCGGCGAGCGTCAAGATCGTCCGCATGGTCGAGGACGGCATCGTGAGGATGATGCAGGAATACGTGACACTGGCCGTGCTGGCGCTGCACCGGAATTGGACCGTCTATCTCGATCAGCAGCGGCAGCAGCTCTGGCGCGCCATCCCGCAGCCGCAGGCACATGTGCGGCGCATCGGCGTGCTCGGCCTCGGGCTGCTCGGCCGGGCGGTGCTGGAGCGGCTCAAGCCGTTCGGCTTTCCGCTCTCGGGCTGGAGCCGCAGCCGGCACGCGATCGACGGCGTGACTACGTACCATGGCGCCGACGGCCTCGATGCGATGCTCGCGGTGACAGACATCTTGGTCTGCCTGCTGCCGCTGACGGAGGAGACGCGCGGCCTGCTCAATGCCGAACTGCTCGCCAAGCTCCCGCGAGGCGCTTCGCTGGTGCAGACCGGCCGCGGCGCGCAGCTCGACCAGGCGGCGTTGCTCGGAGCACTTGACTCCGGGCATCTCGCGGGCGCCGTGCTTGATGTGACCGATCCCGAGCCGCTGCCGACGGATCACCCGTTGTGGCGGCATCCGCGCGTCCTGATCACGCCGCATGTCGCCAGCGTCACGCAGCCGGAAACAGCGGCGCTCGCGGTCGCCGCGAACATCAAGCGACACCGCGCCGGGCTCGATCCGGTCGGCCTCGTCGACCGGAGCCGCGGCTACTGATCGCCGGCGTGCCACGGCTCAGCGGATCCAGTCCAGGGTCTTGTAATACGCGCCGACGAACGGCAGGAACCAGGGCTTGCCGTAATGGCCTGGCACGACCGGCCAGCCGGCGTCCTTCATCGGATTGCGGTCGGGCCGGCCGAGCATCGCATCGGCCATGATCATGCCGAGATGGGTCGAGAGCTGCGCGCCGTGACCCGAATAGCCCATCGCGTACCACAGCCCGTCCTGGCGACCAGCGCGCGGATAACGGTCGGCGGTCATGTCGACGAGGCCGCCCCAGCAATAGTCGATGTCGATGCCGGCAAGCCGCGGGAACATCCGCTCCATCGCCGCGCGCAGGATCGCGCCGCTCCTCGCATCGGACTGCTGATCCGATGTCGCCGAGAAGCGCGCGCGGCCGCCGAAGATCAGGCGATTGTCCGGCGACAGGCGGAAGTAGTTGCCGATGTTCATGGAGGTGACGTAGGTGCGGTGGCCCGGCAGCACCGAGGCCGCCTCGGCCTCCGTCAGCGGCCGCGTCGCGATGATGAAGCTGCCGACGGCAATGATGCGGCGGCGGAAATAGCTGAAGCTCGGCGGCGTGGTGGCGCCGGTGGCGAGCAGCACCTGCTCGGCGCTCACCGTCCCCTTGGCCGTGGTGAGGCGAAAGCGCTTGGTGTCCTGCACCCGTTCAGTGACGGCGGCTTGCTCGACAATGACGGCGCCGCGGCGACTCGCGGCAGAGGCGAGGCCCGCGGCGAAGCAGCCCATGTGCATCATCGCGCTCTTCTTGAACAGCATGCCGCCGTGAAAGGGCGAGCCGATCTCGGATTTCAGCTCGGCCGGCGAGAGCAGCGCCGTGTCGGGATCGACCTCGCGGTGGATCGCCTCGAAGTTCGTCGCGATCCCCGCGAAATGGCCAGGCTTGGATGCCAGCTTGAGCTTGCCGGAGCGGCGGAAACCGCAAGCGATGTTTTCTTCCGCGATCAGGCGCTCGAGCGTGTCGATCGACTCGTCGAACGCTTTGTAGAGCGCGATCGCGCGCAGGGTGCCGAGCTCGGCCTTCGCGGCCGGATAGCTGTGCGCCAGCCCGTTGTTGAGATGCCCGCCATTGCGTCCCGACGCGCCCGAGCCGACCTGATCGGCTTCGAGCACGATCACCTTGGCCCCGGCCTTGGCGAGCTGCAGTGCCGCGCCGAGCCCGGTGAAGCCGCCGCCGATCACCGCGACGTCGTAATGCCCCTCCACGGGCCCGCTATGGCCGCCGGAAAATGCGGTCGCCGTGTCGCGCCAGTAGGAGACATATTTCATCGCGGGCACTCTGCTTACAGGCCGAATACGCCGGGCAGCTCGGAAATGGTCTTGATCTCGGTGTAGCCGTAATAGGGATTGGCCGGCTCGTGGCCGCGGTTGACCCAGACCTTGTTGGTGATGCCGAGATCGTGCGCGGTCATCAGGTCGTAGCGGAATGAGGAGGAGCAGTGCGTGATGTCCTCGGGGCCGCAGCCGAGCATGTCGAACATGTATTCGAAGGCGCGCATCCGCGGTTTGTAGGCCTGCGCCTGTTCCGCCGTGAACACGGCATGGAACGGCGCGCCGAGCCTGACGACGTTCGAGGGGATCTGCACGTTCATGGCGTTGGAGAGGATGACCAGCGGGATCTCCTTGGCCACCTTGGCGAGACCCGCCGGTACGTCCGGATGTGGACCCCAGGTCGGCACGCGCTGATACACCATCTCGGCATCCTCGGGCTTGAAGGGGATGCCGATCTTGCTGCAGCTGCGCGTCAGGGCGTTGCTGACGACCTCGGCATAGGGCTTCCACGCGCCGAGGACTTCATCGAGGCGGTAGGCCGAGAAGACCTTCACGAACTCCGTCATCGCCGACTCGGAGAGCTGTGCGCTGTAGAGATCGCGTGCGGCCTCGGCCATCTCGAAATTGATCAGCGTGCCGTGGCAGTCGAAGGTCACGTATTTCGGTCGAAAGCGGCTCATGGATCCTCATGCCGGTCGTGGTCTCGACGTCCGATGATAGGCCGCCCCGCCAGCATAAGATGCGGCTTTGCCCCGGTTCGGCGGCGGAAGATGTTGTCGGCATCATCGCCTTCAGACGATCTGCCGGGGGCCGCTCGCCCAGACTCCGGTGCAGATGGGAGTGCATGACATGACGTCCGACGCCGCGAGCTTCAGAGCTTTCAGCGGGGAGCACCTGGATGCAGCGACGCGGCTGTCGCAGCAGGTCCGCTGGCCGCATCGTCGCGAGGACTGGCAGATGGCGCTTGCGCTGAGCAAGGGCTGCGTGGCGGTCGCGGCGGACGGTCGCGTGATCGGCACCGTGCTGATGACGCCGTATGGCCAGGATGCCGGGACCATCAACATGGTCATTGTCGACGAGACGGAGCGGGGGAAGGGGCTCGGACGGTCCCTGATGCAGCAGGCGATGGCGCTCGCCGGTGAGCGGCGGTTGCAGCTCGTCGCGACAGAAGATGGACTGCCGCTCTATGAGAAGCTCGGCTTCCGCCGCAGCGGTGAGATCGTGCAGCATCAGGGACATCTCGCGGAAGCCGTCGCACAGCCCGACGCAGTGCGTGCGGCCACGCCCGACGACATCGCCGTCATCACGGCACTCGACATCGCGGCCTTTGGCGCGGATCGCCGCGACCTGATAGCCCATATCGCATCCATCGGAGAGTTCGCGGTGTTGGAGCGCCAGAGCCGTGCGGCCGGGTTCGCCGCGCTGCGTCACTTCGGCCGCGGTCTCGTGATTGGCCCCGTGGTCGCTTTCAGTAGCGAGGACGCCAAGTCGCTCGTCGCGCATTTCCTCGCTGGGCGACAGGGCAAGTTCATCCGCGTCGACACCGGCAGCGAGACGGGACTCGCACCATGGCTGGGCGGCTTGGGCCTCGATCATGTCGGCGGCGGCATCGTCATGCTTAGGCCGGCCGCTGGTCACACGAGGCGGCGCGCCCCGACATCATTTGCCTTGGCCAGCCAGGCGTTCGGCTGAACCGGAGATCATCATGCTCAGCAACTCGCTCATCGAACTCGATCGCGCCCATCTGGTGCATCCGGTCGCGTCCTATCGCGGACACGAGGCCGCCGGCGCGCGGGTCCTGAAATCCGCCAAGGGTGCGATCGTGACCGATGCCTCGGGCCATCAACTGGTCGACGGCTTCGCCGGGCTGTGGTGCGTCAATGCCGGCTATGGCTATGAGAGCATCGTCGAGGCGGCGGCGAGGCAGATGCGCGAGCTGCCTTATGCCACCGGCTATTTCAGCCTCGCCTCGGAGCCCGCCATCCGGCTCGCGGCCGCGCTCGCCGAGCGCGCGCCGGGTGATCTCAACCACGTCTATTTCACGCTTGGCGGCTCGGACGCCGTCGACAGCACGGTCCGCTTCATCCATTACTATTGGCACGCGAGGGGGCAGCCGCAGCGCGATCAGTTCATCACGCTGCAGCAGGGCTATCACGGCTCGTCGACGGTCGGTGCAGGACTCACGGCGCTGCCGGCCTTCCACGCCAATTTCGGCGTGCCACTGAACTGGCAGCACAAGATCCCGTCGCACTATTCGTACCGCAACCCCGTTGGCAGCGATCCCGATGCCGTCATCGCGGCCTCGCTCGCGGCCCTCGAAGCCAAGATTGCCGAGGTCGGCGGTCCCGAACGGGTGGCCGCGTTCTATGCCGAGCCGATCCAGGGCTCGGGCGGCGTGCTGGTGCCGCCGGACGGCTGGATGAAGGCGATGCGCGAGCGCTGCCGGCAGCACGGCATCCTGTTCGTCGCCGACGAGGTGATCACCGGCTTCGGTCGTACCGGACCGCTTTTCGCCTGCACAGATGACGACATCGTCCCGGACTTCATGACCGTCGCGAAGGGTCTGACCTCCGGCTACGTCCCAATGGGCGCGGTGCTGATGTCCGATCATGTCTATGGCGTTATTGCCGATGGCGCAGGTTCTTCGGCCGTGGGGCACGGCTATACCTATTCGGCGCATCCGGTGAGCGCGGCGGTCGGCCTTGCCGTGCTTGATCTCTATGAGAATGGCTTGCTGGAGAATGGCCGGCGGGCGGGTGCGCGGCTGATGGCGGGCCTGCGCGCGCTGCAGGACCATCCGTTGGTGGGCGAGGTGCGCGGCCGTGGCCTGCTGGCGGCCATCGAGCTCGTGATCGACAAGGAGAAGAAGACGCCGCTGCCGGCGAGCGCCGAGCCGTCGCGCCGCATCTTCGATCGCGCCTGGGCCAACGGCCTCGTCATCCGTGCCTTCCCGACAGGGGTGCTCGGCTACGCGCCGCCGCTGTGCTGCAGCGACGCGGACATCGATGCCATCCTCGAACGCACCGCACGGACGCTGGATCAGACCCTGGCCGATCCGGACGTCCGCGAGGCCATGGCGTGAAGGTGGGCACGGGCATATCGGTGCGTGTGCAGCAGGGCCGATATGTCGGCGGCTCCTCCTATTCGCAATTTTCTGCCGTCGGGTCCTCGCAATTCGGAAGTTTTCGCCGGAACCCGGCTTCACACTAGGACCGATGACGCGGAAGGGCCTCACAGAATGACCAAGCTCGATCTTGCTCAATTCGGGTACCTGACCTTCGACGTGGTCGGCACGCTGATCGACTTCGAAAGCGGGATCGTCTCGAGCCTCGGTGAGATCGCGGCGGAAGCAAACAAGGCAATCGACGGTGAGCAGGCGCTGAGCCTGTACCGCGCGGCACGCTACGCGGCGGACGCCGACCGCTTTCCGGATGATCTCGTCCGGGTCTATGACATCATCGCACCACAACTCGATCTGCCCAGGCAGACCGCGCTCGGCGAGCGCTTCCGCGACTCCGCCGCACGCTGGAAGGCCTTCCCGGACAGCGCCGCCGCCATGGCGCGTCTCGCCCGGCGCTACAAGCTGATCGCGATGACCAATGCGCGGCGCTGGGCACTGGATCATTTCGAGCGCGAGCTGGGCTCGCCGTTCTACGCGAGCTTCACGGTCGACGACACCGGGACGGAGAAGCCGGATCCCGCCTTCTTCACTCAGGTGTTCGATTTCATCGAACGTGACGGCGGCTCGACGTCACAGATCCTGCATGTGGCGCAGAGCCAGTATCACGACATCGGCATCTCCCGGCAGCTCGGCGTCATCAATTGCTGGATCGAGCGGCGCCACGACAAGCAGGGCTATGGCGGCACCATCGCGCCGGCGTCCTTCACCAAGCCGGATTTCCACTTCCATTCGATGGCCGAGCTGGCCGACGCGGTGGACCAGGTGCCTGCCAAATGATGTGCGACTGACGATTTTCATTCTGCCGGATCGAACAGGGGACGGATGACATGAGCAAAGGGATCACCAACTGGACTCCGAGTGACGATGTGCTGGTCGAGGCGGCAATCCGGCGCGGCGCCTCGCGCCGGGATCTCCTGAAGATGATGCTCGCCAATGGCGTCGCGCTCGCTGCCGGCAGCACCATGCTCGGTCGCGCCGAGCGCGCATTCGCGGCCACGCCGAAGAAGGGCGGCTCGATCAAGGCGGCTGGCTGGTCCACCTCGACGGCCGACACGCTCGATCCGGCCAAGGCGTCCTTCTCGACCGACTATGTGCGCTGCTGCTCGTTCTACAATCGGCTCACCACGCTCGATAAGAGCGGCGCGGCGCAGATGGAGCTCGCCGAATCCGTCGAGTCCCAGGATGCGCAGACCTGGACCGTGAAGCTCAAGAAGGGCGTCATCTTCCACGACGGCAAGCCGCTGACGGCCGACGACGTCGTGTTCTCGCTGAAGCGGCATCTCGACAAGGCGACAGGCTCCAAGGTCGCCAAGATCGCGGCGCAGATGACCGGCTTCAAGGCGGTCGACAAGACCACCGTCGAGATCACGCTGGCGAGCCCCAACGCCGACCTGCCGATGATCCTGGCGCTGCATCACTTCATGATCGTCGCCGACGGCACCACCGATTTCTCCAAGGGCAACGGCACCGGCGCGTTTGTCCGCGAGGCCTTCGAGCCGGGCGTCCGCTCCATCGGCGTGCGCAACAAGAACTATTTCAAGGACGGCCCCTATCTCGATCAGATCGAGTTCATCGCGATCACCGAGGAGAATGCGCGTGTCAACGCGCTGCTGTCGGGCGACATCCAGCTCGCCGCCAGCATCAACCCGCGCTCGCTCCGGCTGATCGAGGGCAAGGAGGGGATTGCTCTGTCGAAATCGACGACCGGCAACTACACTGACCTCAACATTCGCCTCGACATGGCGCCGGGCAACAAGAAGGACTTCATCGATGGCATGAAGCACCTCGTCAACCGCGAGCAGATCGTCAAGTCGGTGCTGCGTGGCTTCGGCGTCGTCGGCAACGACCAGCCGGTTTCTCCGGCGAATTTCTTCCACAACCCCGACCTCAAGCCCAAGCCGTTCGATCCGGACAAGGCGAAATCGCTGTTCCAGAAGGCCGGCGTGCTCGGCACGTCGATCCCGGTCGTGACCTCGGAAGCGGCGAACTCGGCAATCGAGATGGCCATGGTGATCCAGGCCTCGGCGGCGGCGATCGGCCTGACGCTGGACGTGCAGCGCGTTCCCTCGGACGGCTATTGGGACAATTACTGGCTGAAGGCGCCGGTCCATTTCGGCAACATCAATCCGCGCCCGACGCCGGACATCCTGTTCTCGCTGCTCTATGCCTCCGAGGCGCCGTGGAACGAGAG